>JABAOF010002581.1_pt1 | contig 78816 bp, 63 predicted proteins | sample 7062171 | NCBI WGS metagenome assembly JABAOF01 (sample SAMN14538628, study PRJNA623070) | marine sediment metagenome | biome: marine biome [ENVO:00000428]; feature: marine pelagic biome [ENVO:01000023]; material: deep marine sediment [ENVO:00002113] | place: India: Gulf of Khambhat ...
GGTCCGGCTAAAGCCGGACAATCCAGGGAACTTGGAGTGTCTGCCTTTAGGCAGACCTTTGGTTCGGCTGAAGCCGAACACTCCAGAGCATTTGACAATCCAAGGTCTCAAAATTCGTCTTTCCTGTCCGTGAAGTCAATGATCGGATATTGGGCGAAAATGCTATCCATACACTCTCTGCCCAACTTCCTTAAGTAGTAGTTGTAGCTAGAGAATTCGTAGTCGTCACATTTGCTGACGCAGCCATGCTTCACTGGGTTGTAGTGGATATAGTTGAATCTTTTGTAAAAAGTGTGTTTGTCCCTTATGCAATTATCCCAATAATTCCACCAGATCTGTCTTCCCTTCGTGTTCTCCAACGAATTGAGTTCAAACGAGCTACCGCCATTGATAAAACCCACAAACTGCCCCAGATTTTGCTCTTCTCTAAACGAAAAAGGAGATGATAATGATTGGACAGTATAAGCCAAGTATAAGTCCTGACTTTATACTTGATGGCAGCGCCTCTTAGCCTGTGCTTTAAAATTTTCATCTTGGAGCCACTGTCGAAAAACTGCTGTTTGTTCAATGTGGACGCCGTTACGAAATATATTTTCTGATCCAGATGTAGATGGAACGGCTTGTGGCGCTTAAAACCTGTCTTCGTCTTCATATCTAAGCATCCATTGCCTTTTGGAGTGTCTGCCTTTAGGCAGACATTAGGTTCGGCTAAAGCCGAACACTCCAAGGAACCTAGTGCGGCTAAAGCCGGGCACTCCAAGCATCATAGATTGTTTCGTCAAAAAGGACAAACCGGACTTCATCCAGGTACTTTGCTCTTTTTGTGAAATCTCTGACCGCATCCAGCATTATCCGGGCGCACTCATCGATAGGGAATCCTCCCACCCCCGTGCCAAAAGCAGGGAAGGCTATGGAACTGATTCTCAGTTCTTCGGCCCTTTCGAGGCTATTTATTGTAGCGTTGTTTATGTATTCTTCGCTGGTTGTCAGATCCTGCCCCATGATTGCAGCATGAATCACGTATTTGGCTTTTAGGTTTCCCGCCGAGGTTATGACCGCTTCCCCAACTGGAATGGGTCCTTTGCTCATCGCCTCCTTCTCAATCTCTGTCCCACCCTTTCTCTTGATAGCACCCGCCACTCCGGCTCCCATCCAGAGATGATCGTTGGCAGCATTTACGACAGCATCGACTTCTTGTTCTGTAATATCACCCTGAATCAGTTTGATTCTTATCTTTTGCGGTTTGTTCGGCATGAAACACCCTCGGAAATCTTCTCGCCAGCAATCTGTCAAGAACTATAATCGTCAGGGCACAGACAATACCCAGAATTATGCCTGCCGCCACGTCAAAGGGATAATGTACCCCCACGTACACACGGGAGTATGCCACCAGAACAGCAACGCCAATCAAAGCAATTCTCAGCCTGGGATAAACGAAGGAAAGGAGAATCGTACCGGTAAAGATGTTAGTCGCGTGAGACGAAGGGAAAGAGAAGGACCTGGTGCAGCTCACCAACAAATGCACGTTATCCAGCACATTACAAGGCCTTGCCCTTCCTACCAGCGGCTTGAGCAGGTTGTTGCAGACCTGATCACTCAGCGTAATACCCAAGACCAAAAGCAGGACTGCCACTCTTCCTCTCTTTTGTCCAAATACAAGAAGAGAGATCGCCAACAGGACGAAAGGAATGCGCCAGTAATCCAGATTGGTCAGAACGGGCATTAAAAAGTCGAAAACGACATTCTGAGCCTTGTAGTTAAGAAGATAAAACAAGCCGGCGTCAATCTGTATTGCTTTTTCCAAGAATGAACACACCATGTTTGTCTGACCTGCAGAGAACCATATAAAAGCTTCTGCGCCTTCTTCTTAGTGCTCCCTCTTAAAGTGTTGAATGAAGTGCTCTGCCTCGCTCAAGGTCGGTATTCCTGCTCTCCCGCCCAGCTTTCTGCATTTGATAGCTGCACAAGCATTGGCAAATCTGGCAGTTGTTTTCAAAGACCATCTCTCCAACAGCCCATAGATGAAAGCGCCGTGAAACACGTCCCCAGCTCCGGTGGTATCGACCACTTTCACCTTAAAGCCCGGTGAATGAAAGATCTTGTTTCCTAACGCGCAGACGCAACCGTCTTCACCTATGGTCACGACTACGGTTCTGAATCCTTTTCGCGTCAACTTTTCGCACGCTTCGGAAGGATCGGTCCTCTTCGTGAACCCGCAGGCAAATCTCTTGGATACGATCAGATGATCCACGTACGGAAAGGCTTTCTCCACTCCCTTCCTCAGACTCCCCACATCGAGACAAACCTCCGCTTCCTGTTTCTTTGCCCACATGGCCGCCAGGATGTTGATCTCGGGCTCGCGTGCATCGATGTGCAAGAATCTAGTGGAGATCGAAGTGAGGAATTTTAGCTCATCTTTCTTGATAAGATTCTTTTTGTCCCGATCCAATGCCACCGTCCTCTTTCCTGTTCCCTTATCCACCCAGATAAACGCTCTGGAGGTGTTGGTCTTCTGGTCCACCAGAAGATATCGGGTATCGACTCGTTCATTCTTCAACTGCGATTTGACGAACGCTCCTTCCGCGTCATCTCCGATTTTGCCGATGTAGCAAACCTTCGCCCCCAGCTTTGCCAGGGTTACCATGGCGGTAGGAACCGGACCCCCACCCTGAATCGAGGATGTGACGACGTCCACCTTGTCGTCCAGACGAGGATACGGATCCAGTATGCACAGATAATCCAAGGCATTGACCCCCAGACCAACGCAATCGTACTTGGTGGTTCTATTTGAACTCGACCTGGGCATTGGTGGCCTGCACAAGCGCTTTCTTGACTTTTTCCAGCAGAGTGGCTCTTACCATAATCCTCGCAGTTGGCTTCTCTTCGAACCCGTGATCTTTGATCCGAACACTATACTTGCCAAAAACCTGATTCACCCTCCCGGTCATACTCAAAGGATATGAAAGTACGAGCTCTGAGGTTACCAGTTTCGTAGCCTTGTCAGCTTTTTGCAGCACGCTCTGAGCACTTTGACGATAAGCACGAGAAAGCCCCCCGGTTCCCAACTTGATTCCCCCAAAGTACCGGGTCACCACTATCAGGACGTTATGAAGATTTTCCGATTGGATGGCAGACAATATGGGCTTTCCTGCAGTCCCTTTGGGCTCACCTGCGTCGCTGAATCTTAGACTTTGGTTAGGCGCCTTCCCGATTCGCCAGGCGAAGCAATTATGGGTGGCATCAAAGAACTCTTTGGAGATTTTTTCAATAGAATCTTCGGCAGCTTCCTCTGACTCCACGGGAATGGCGGTGGCAATGAATATCGAACCCTCAACTTTTTTCTTGAAGCGGACCGAGGTTTTTATGGTCAGGTATTCATCGGAGGAACTGGAGGTCATTTTTGGGAATCATCTTTCAACTTGGGCAATAGAAACTGCTCGATCAGTCTATTAAACCTGGCCATGTATATTAAGTCAAACTTATCCATCTCAAACGGTATGAGCTTTTCGGCTTTAAGCCTTGCTAAAGCCGCCTCTTTCTTGGCTTCCCCCAGGGTAAGCCTGCCGCTTTTTATTTTCTCACATACTTCATCCACGATTCTCTTGAGCTCCTTTATCCTTTCATCGTAATCGAGGTATTCCTTCATATCCGACGTAAGAAAGAAATTCTGCAGAACTTCAAGTGGCTATCTATCTCAGATGGAAGCTGGCTAAAATTTCGCCTACAGATAATTTACTACCAGGTCCAACTCTTCAACTCCCTGAAGTGGAACCGCACCTTCGGCAACAAGCTCCTCAACTTTTTGGGAGTCCTCTTTTCTCATCACGAACAGTGGTTTCCCCTGCTGAATGGCAACGTTCGCAGCATCCATCGTGCCCGGACTGTTCTCGTCCATCTCCACCACGATGACCGCTTGAGACAGCCCCACCACGATTCTGTTCCTGGCCATCAGCTGTCCCACTTTCACCGGAACGTTTAGATTGTATTCAGTTATCAGCGCCCCATTCTTAGAGATCTCCTCCGCAAGAGAAACGTTGTCGGAAGGATAAATTCTGTCTAATCCCGTTCCCAAGACCGCATAGGTTTTTCCTCCCCGGCTGATCGCGCCCACGTGAGCGGCAGAGTCAATTCCTTCAGCCATGCCGCTTACCACCACCACGCCTCTTTTAGCCATTTCTTTTCCTATCCGTACCGCAAGTTCGATTCCCTGATTGGTATACCCCCGATGCGTTCCGATCACAGCTACAAATATCTGCTCTCGAAGAGGAAACTCTCCCTGGAAGTAAAGAACAGGTGGAGGGTTGTCTATGCGCTTGAGTATCTCAGGATAATCCTCATCCAACATAGTTAACACACCTATTCCCTTTTTTTCCAGGGAATCAAGCTCTCTTTCTACCTCGGGCAAAAGCGCTTTTGACTTAAGAATCTGATCTGCCTTTTCCGGCGTCATCCGGGGAAGGGACGAAAGCTCTTCTTTCGACGCCTGATACACTTTCTCTGGCGAGCCAAAAGTCAGGAGAAGTTGCTGGAATCGCTTTGGACCGACCTTGGCTTTCTCCCTGAGCGCAACCACGTATTTTCTATAGTACACGCCGCACCTCTTCATGATCACCTTCATTTTACAATGCAAGTTACATGAAAAGAAGCTAAATATCAAGGAAAATCAAGAGGAGCGTTGAAAAAGCGTTTCTTGCCCAAAGACATTCCTGAAAAGCGGAAGGCGTGATTAACTCGCGTACTGGAGAGGATGACTCGGGGGCGCTTTGCGTCTCAGGTCTTATTGGCGAAAGTAAAGGATCTAGCGCAGAGAGGCCTGTTGATCGAAGGACCCAACCGATCCAAAACCGCGAGTTCTTGCCAGCACCAGAGCATATGTCTTGGCTGCACCGGCCTCCCTGAGTATGGCCGTAATCTGATCCAGGGTAGCTCCAGAGTCAAAGACATCATCCACTAGAAGGATCCTCTTCCCATTCAGTTTCAGCGGCCTCGACAATCCAAAGCTATTAAGCACATTGAGGCTTTTGAACTCCTTGTTGTGAATACTCTTCTGCGGTTTGGTTAACCTGGCTCTGGCAAAGACTCCCCTTTCCCAAGGGATGTTTGTTCTTTCTTCAATCCTTTCTGCCAGGAAAGAGACGGGGTCAAATGATCGGCTCTTGAAGGATGGACGAATGAACACCATTACATCGGCCGATTTCAAAGTGAGTCGGCTAGTTATGAAGGCTGAGGCCAAATCCGCCAAAATCACACCAGCTTCCCGATCTTCTTCGTACTTGAATCTATGCAAAAGATGCCCCAACCTGGTTTTTTTTCGATTCGCCCTTTCTGATCTACCCTGTTCGCCCAAAGCAAAACCGGAGTCGAAGTCTCCCCAAAGGGGAATTTGTCGGAGATCGGATAAGGAGATCCGTGCAAGTTCCTCGGTGGAACTGATAATCCAGCCAAAACCGACCTTGTCCAGCAGCCCTTTTATGCTATCCACCTGCATGGATGATTCCCTGTTGGAAATGAATCTTAAAGATCGGTGTCCTGGTTTTCGCCTGGGAGGGCAAGACCTTTTGGCCGGGTGAAAAGATCCAGGGCATAAAGGAGATTGTCACAGTGTCTTCTGAAATCCGGCAGATATTCTTCTTTTACAGGATCAATGGGTGGGGCGACCATTCTGAGGGGGTTCACATATCTCCCGTTGGCTTTCACTCGATAATCCAGGTGGGGCCCAGTAGAAGTGCCGCTGCTGCCTACATATCCTATCAAGTCCTTCTGTTTCACCTTCGCACCTCTTCTGATTCCTCGGGCCAAGCGGGAAAGGTGTCCGTAGGACGTGACAAAACCGTTAGGGTGACGAATCTCCACCACTCTTCCAAAACCTCTTTTCCGGCCGGCGTAGATTACCGTTCCGTCGCCGGAGGAGACCACCGGCGTCCCCACCGGAGCAGCGTAATCCACTCCCAGGTGTGGTTGAAATCTTCTAAAAATCGGATGAAACCTCCTGTAAGAAAAGCGGGAGCTGATACGCCGGTAATTCAGAGGAGACTTCAGGAAAGCCTTCTTCACCGATTTGCCGCTGGGATTATAGTAGCTTCTTCGTCCGTCGGGAGACTTATATAGAACGGCTTGAAAAATCTGATCTCCCAATCTATATTCCGCTGCCAAGATGTCGCCATATTTTATGAAATCCCCATCCTTTCGATATTCTTCGTACATCAACCGGAAGGCGTCGCCCTTTCTTGGCTCAGTCAGAAAGTCTATCTCCCACTCGAATACCTCAGTAAGCTTCATTATAAGCTCCGGGCTATCGCACAAATCTATCATGGATGTCCAGAGAGAGCTTTCTATCTGCCCCTGTACTGATCTCACCATGCAATCGAATTCAAGAGGCTTCACCTCGGTTTTCATCTGCCCATTCTCTCGTGTCACCCTACATCTTTTTTGCATTCCCTTTCGGTACTCGAAGAAAAGTATAGAATCGGGCGTGGTCACAAGCGTGTAGGAATCCCCTGGCAGCGATTTTCTTAAATCGAATTTCCCTCTCAGACTGGAAGTGAGCTGATGGATCAAGGCGTGAGGGAGCCTTTTTCTCAGAAGGGAAAGATAAAGGGATTCATCCAATCTAATCTTACCTTGAAATATGCAAGCCAGGGAAGTGGGGACACAATTCTCTGGGCGGGATTTGTCCCCGTTACTTTCGAACAGGCTGGACCACTGGCACACCATAAGAGAGACGATGGCCAGCCCCAGAAAAGCAGATATCCTCGCCATCCTTCTCTTGCCGGGCTGGAAACTCATTTGTTCTCTTCGAACACCTCTGCTGAAAAAATGTAGATTTCCGCCTCCTTGTCCTTCCAGCAATTCTTATCCGGGATGCCAGCCTTGAAGCATATCTGATCGAGGAAGGTGGTGCGATCCCAACCTTGTTCCGTGGCTACCTGCGGAAGGAAGACCCCCTGGTGATATCCTTTTTTAAGCAGGATCCCGTGCTTCCCAATCTGAATCTCTTCTATGTTCCCAATCCTCTTCAGAGGTGTGAGTACGGATATCTCCAAGTCCAATGAGGGAAGCTCCTCCGGGGAGACCGGCGGAAAACGATGGTCACGTAAGGCTGCCGCTTCTGCCATCTCCTGAATGGTTATGTAGAGCGGTTTAATGGCTTCAATATAGCCGATGCATCCTCGCAGCTGCCCCTGCTTACGAATGGTGACGAAGGCCCCCCTATTTTCTTTGAGGATGGGCGAATCGACTTGGAACTCCGGAGGTTCTTTGCCTTTGACTCTATGCTCAATGGTTGTTCCGGCAATATGCATTAAGGTCTGCTTATCCTGTTCAGAAAGCCCCAACTCTACTCCAACCTTTTCTTTTGCGGACTTCTTCCCGCCCTCTTCTTTGGCCTGGGAATCGTACAGGACTGCCGCCATGTATCCTACCACGCTTGATCGATCTCCGGTGACATCACCTGAGTTGGCATATTTCACTACCTTTGCTTTGTCTGCACCCAATCCTTTGGCGGCAAGCATGGCCGCCGCCATGGGTCCTCCTCCGCACGCCTCACATGCGCCTGAAGAGAGATCGGCAAGCAGCCCTTCAGGATCAAATGCATTCACATGGCTCAGCACAACCTTATCCAATCTGACCGCATCATCATAGGGGTGAAAATGAGAAAGGTCTGTGCTGGCCACGACCAATGCGCTCTCTCCTTTAAGCGCCTTTACTAAAGCATCCGCCAGAGCCTCGCATGTAGCCCGTTCCTGATCGCCAATCACGATAGGAACCAGCTTGAATTTCCCCAACACGACTTGAAGAAAAGGAAGCTGAACCTCCAATGCGTGCTCTGCTCTGTTGCCCGCGAACCCATGACCCTGGGTGGAAAGGAGGACTCTTTCGTTTGCATCTGCGATCTTCCCCGCTAAAGTCGTGTCGACCTCAACTGTGCCCAGCGGAGTTTCGTACGACCCCCCGTCGTATACCGAGGCGCCCTCAAAGTAAGCTATGTGGCTGGGAGAGATGACCACCACCGTTTCGAAAGAAACGCCTTCCAGAAGCTTATAAGAATAAGCCGCCACCTGTCCTGAAAAGGTATAGCCAGCGTGCGGTGATATCAATGCCACGATTTTACCCGGAATGGGTTCCTTTTTGGCTTTGTTGAAAAAACCTGTAATATCTTTGGCAAGGGTTACCGGGTCGCCGGGATAAAAGTATCCCGCCACTGCAGGTCTTCTGGTTTGTCCCATATTGAACCTTCCTTCCTTCCTAACTCCCGCCTCTGATCCGGAGTCCGATCCGCCGCTGCAGGTAAAAGATGCCGAAAATAGCATGCAAAAGATAAGACTTACAGATAGAAATGCCAAGCTTTTTTTCATCTCACATTGCCTCAGGTTGACGTTAAGTGTTCTTTAAATGCTCTACAGAAGTTCGGCTATCACTGTTTGCGGGAATGCGGATACACAGATAGGAAAAGACATCTGGACAGTAAACAATTGGCGATCGAAACCTCTTGTGCGCGCCGTCACCAAGCTACAAAAATAGGTTCTTCGTGACAGTCTGTTTGAAACGGATTAGCTGGACTTGCGTGTGACCGTCCTCCTATCCGGATGAGCACTTCCTTTGTGGTTTTGTCTTTTTCCTCCGGACTTCCCCCTGTGCTTTTTTCTCCAATGCAAGTTTCAGCACCTGGTCCATGGTTTCCACGAAAACGAAACTGACATTCCTTTTTATCTCGTCTGGTATCTCTACCATGTCCTTCTGGTTCTCTTTGGGCAATATCAGGATCTTGACGCCGCCGCGATAGGCGGCTAGGGATTTCTCCTTAAGGCCTCCTATTGGCAGTATTTCCCCTCTCAAGGTTAGTTCTCCGGTCATGGCTAACTTCGGCTTGACCGGTTTTTCAGTCAAAAGCGAGGCTATGGCCGTTGCCATGGTGATTCCTGCCGAAGGTCCGTCCTTGGGGATGGCACCTGCCGGAACGTGGACGTGGATATCGCAATTCTCGAAGAAATCCTCTTCAACACCCAGTCTCTTGCTTGCCGAGCGAACCCAGGACAACGCCGTCTGCACCGATTCTTTCATCACTTCACCCAAGTATCCGGTTAAAGTAAGAGATTTTTTTCCCTTCATCTTGGTGGCTTCCACGAACATCAGATCGCCCCCGGTCTGGGTCCAGGCAACCCCGGGCACCACTCCTATCGGAGGAATCCGGTGGACAATCTCTTGGAAAAACTTAATCGGCCCGAGAAATTTCTCCAGGTTGCCGGGAGTTATCTGTACTCTTTTCTTCCCGCCCGAGGCGACCATTTTGGCCATCTTCCTGCAGATCGTGGCAATCTCCCGGTCCAGGTTTCTCAATCCGGCCTCCCTGGTATAATCATTGATTATCCTCTTCAATGCTTTGTCTCCGAAGTGTAGATCCTTCGGCCCAAGACCATGATTTTCAAGCTCCTTGGGAACCAGATGTCTTTTAGCTATCTGAAGTTTCTCTAAATCCGTATAACCGGGAAGCTCGATTACCTCCATACGGTCTCTCAAAACCCTGGGAATGGGGTCCAGGATGTTTGCCGTGGTGATAAACATCACCCTGGAGAGGTCAAAGGGGACGTCCAGGTAGTGGTCTGAGAAGCTATTATTCTGTTCTGGATCCAAGACCTCCAGCAGAGCGGAGGCCGGATCGCCTCTAAAATCCTGTCCGATCTTGTCCACCTCGTCCAGCATGAAAATGGGATTGTTGGATCCGGCACGTCTGATACCCTGAATCACTCTTCCCGGAAGGGCACCTATGTAGGTTCTTCTGTGCCCCCGAATTTCTGCTTCGTCCCGCATTCCCCCTAACGATATGCGGTTGAATTTCCTCCCCATGGCCCGGGCTATGGAGATCCCCAGAGAGGTTTTGCCTACCCCGGGTGGGCCTACAAAGCACAGAATCGGTCCCTTCGTGTCCCGCTTCAGCTTTCTGACCGCCAGATATTCCAATATCCTTTCTTTAACCTTGTCCAGATCATAATGATCCTCGTCCAGAATCTTCTTTGCTTTCTTGACATCCAGCATATCCTCGGTCCCTCTGCTCCAGGGAAGAGTGACCAGCCAATCCAGGTATGTCCGGGAGACGGTGTATTCCGCTGCAGCCGGGTTCATCCTGGAGAGTCGATCCAACTCCTTCTGAGCTGCGTCCAGAGCCTCCGATGGCATCTTGGCTTCCTTTATCTTCTTTTTGAACTCCTCCAGCTCAGCTGTTCTCTCGTCGCTTTGGCCCAGCTCCTTCTGGATGGCCTTAAGTTGCTCCCGCAATATATACTCTCTTTGGGTCTTGCCCAATTCGCTGGCGGCCTGAGACTGAATTCTCCGGGACAGCTCCAGCACCTCCACCTCCCTGTTGATCTGGGAAAGAACCTTCCTTAATCTTTCCTTTGTATCGAAGGTCTCCAGCAGCCCCTGTTTCTGGGCCACATTTATGTTCAGATTGGAGGCGATAAGATCAGCCAGTCGGCTGGGGTCCTCGGTGTTGATAGCAGTTATCTGCAACTCCTCGGACAGATAGGGAGCCAGGTCCACCACTTTTTTTAAAAGATCCAGTACGTTTCGTACCAGAGCCTCCACCTCCACACCTCTCTCCGTCTTCTCCTGCACGACTTCTATCTGAGATACCAGGTACGGCTCGGCTTTTACGAAGTTCTTTATCCTCACCCGGGACAGTCCCTGAACCAGAAACCTTACACTGCCGTCAGGAAACCTTAGCATCTTCAAAATGGATGCTGCCGTGCCTACTTTGTAGATGTCTTCAGCGGATGCATGCTCCACCGTGGGGCTTTTCTGAGCAAAGAGCCCGATCAGCCTTCCTTCCATCAGGATCTCATCGATTAGTTTGGCATACTTCTGTTCGGCAACCACCAAAGGGACGATCAGATACGGAAAGACTACTGTCCCTTTTATGGGAAGGATGGCAAGCTCATCCCCGATTTTTTTGAACTCATCAACCGATCTTTCGTCTTCTCTAATCAAGCCAGATCTCCTTCCGTTAAGAGGCGGCTCATCCCGTGAAACAGTTGTGTGAACAGATCAACCCCCGCCGATTCCTCAGCCTGGGCCAACCGGCATCCTTGTCCACCTCTTCGAGGCGTCAATCGGCTATCCGACGTGGTTTATTCAAGCCGTCTTTTAATTTATCGACCGGATTCTATTTCTATTTCAATGCTGTCAATCGTTCCTCTTATCCCCGGACCCTCCTTTGGCATCGATTTAAAATACAGCTCAAGATAGTTTTCGGCTTCTTCCTTTCTTCCCAGTCGGGCATGGCACATGCCCAACTTCCTGTAGGCCGTGACGTTGCCCGGCTCCAATCTTAATAACGTCTCAAAATACGGGACAGCCTCTTCGTATCTTCCCGCCTCGCCCAGAACATTTCCCAGAGCATAATAATACTCTGGCTGACCCGGTTCCAGAGCGATGGCCTTCTTTAGGTGATCAACCGCTTCATCATAATCACCCGTTTTTGCCAGACAATGGCCCAGGCTTCGGTGCAACATGTGCGCTGCCCGACCGCCGGGCTCCATCTGTATGGATCGGCCATAGGCCTCTATGGCTTGATCATATCTCCTCAATCTACTATACGCATTTCCCAATGCCCCCAAATAACGGGGCAGCGGATTTACAGCGATAGCCTTTTCCCACGATTCAGCAGCTCTCAACTGCTGGCCCTGGTCCCGGAAGTAACACGCCAGGACCTCATATCCATGAGCTGCTCTCTTTTGGTCAACTCTTAGCAGGTCCTCAAACCGTGAGATGGACTTACCTTCGGAAGCATTGATAGCTACCCAGGGCAAAGTGAAAAGGAGGGAGGTGACCACCAAAACCAAGGTGACCCGGCTGAAATCCATTACCCTCGTTTCATCGCTTTTCGCCGTCTGCTGCTCGATCCTGAACACGCTGATGAAAAGATAGATTCCCAGCAAGCTTACTCCCAAACCGGTGAAGGCGAAAAGATCCCAGTCACGGGCGTATCCCAACTTGGGATCGACGAGCAAGGCAAATGCAAATGAGCACGCCATTAGCCAACCCAGGAACTTAGATGCGCTTTCTCTGAAGCCTGTCAATCTCCAAAACAGTGCTAAAACCGCAGTCCACAAGATCAAGCTAACCGGAGAGATCAAAAGCTGGTGGTTCAAAAAATCCAGCAGATGAGCCAGGGAGAAAAAAGAGTAGAAGCCCTCGCCAGTGCCAAAAGGATGAATCAAAAAGGAGCCAATCGTTCCTTCAGATGAGTACGTTCTGAGAAGATACAGTCCCAAACCGATGACAGAAGTCAGGCAAAGCAGGATCACAATATTGGCGAACCTAACACTTGGAGCTTTTGATCTGCCGGGTTCTGGAAGCTTAGCCAAAGCCAAATAGAACAAGGAAGGTAAGACAAAAAGCGCAGAGAGATGAAACCCACCGGCCAGAAGGAGAAAAATACAGGGCCACAAAAATCCGCTTTTGCCTTTCAAGTATCTCAGGCTGAACAAAACATATCCCGTTAAGGCAGCAAACATAAGTGAATAGCTCTCGATGTACCCGAAAAACAGCTGGACCGCCCCAACCGTAGCCAAGATGGAAAAGATGAACAACTTCTCTTTCCCATCCTTACCCCACAGATCAGACAAAAGAAGTATGAGAAATATGTATAACCCGCCAGCGACGCAACTCATAATCGCATAGGTCGTGTAACCGTCCACGCCCACAAGTTTGAAAAATAGAAGGTGTAGATAAAAGTCAAGGGGTTCGGTAATTGAGAATAGCGACCCTAATTTAAGCTCGCCCGCTCGAAGATACCCATCTCCAAGCAAGGGCGTCTTCGCTCTGAGAAGCCAGAAGGGAATCAAGCTGAGTAAGCTGATTACAGAGTACAGCGCGTACTTGTTAAGCCTCCTGAGTTTCTCTGCCGGCGGCATGAAAGCTCGCGCAAAAAGCCTGACTACAAGTCGGTTCACTCTGGGAACCAGAACCACAAGTCCGATGGCGGATAAGGTAATGCGGAGCCCAAGCGGAAAATAGTGGAACTGATTTATTCCCCACAGCCTCAGGTGTGGAAAGAAGGAAGCAACCAGGTGAACGAGGATCAAAAAGGCACAGGACAGAAGAATGACCCGTTCCGTCCGGCTGGTATGAGAATTCCTCACAAACATTTAACTTCAACCCCAGCACTTAGCCTTGGATGCCTTTTGCGACCATCTCAGTTTTTCAGTCAATCCTTTGGCCTTTAGGCTGCTCCGGCCGCTTGTTCCGCAAGTCTCTCAGAACCTCATTTACCTCAGCTCTGTCATCGGCTTGAGGCGACCATTCTAAATACAACATCAAGTATCTCCGGGCTTGGGAAAAATCGCCCATATTCAGATAGGTGTATCCCAGGTTTCGGTAGATGGAAGGATACCCTGGATTGGCCTTCAACCCCTGTTGGAAAACCTCCACTGCCTCTTGGTATCGACCCAGATTTGCCAGAAGTGCCCCCAGGTTGTCGTAGTACTGAGTAATATCAGATCTGCACTTTATGGCCTTTCGATACTCCTCTATGGCCTGTTCGTGCCTCCCCGTTCGAAGGAAGATTTCCGCGAAAAGGTAATGGGTGAAATCAAAGGTCGAGTCCGCCTCCAGCGACCTTTCCAGTTCCATTAAAGCCAGATCGTACCTCCGCTGGTTGTAGTAGACTACGGCCAGATTGGTCATGTACCGGGCATTGTTTGTAAGCGCTATGGCTTTCTTCCATTGCTCGATCTCTTGGTGCCACTCTTGTCGTCTGCTATAATACATGGCCAAGTTCTCACGTCCGTAAGCGCTCCTTTTCTCATCCAAATCCAGGAGATGTTCAAACCTGGCTACTGCTTTTTTCTCGGTGGCATTGACGTAAATCCAGGGTACGGTGGACACAAGAGAGGCAAAGAGCAAGCTCAAGGTGACGTATCTCAAGTCACCCGACTTAGTTTCCCGCCAATGTTTCAGAAAGACATAGAGCCCCAAGACCGTGTATCCCAGACCACTGAAAGCAAAAAGGTCCCAGTCGCGGGCGTAGCCCAGTTTAGGATCTATCAAAAAAGCATATGCCAGCGTGCATACGCTGAGAATCAGAAGAAACGTGACAGCTCTATCTTTTAGTCTAATTCTCTTAGAGAAAGCCAGAAGTGGCGCGAGCAGGATCAGGACGCCCGCTGGCGAAATCAACAGTTGGTGATTGACTAAGTCCAGAAGATGGGACGGAGAGAAAAGCGAGTAGAACGTCTCTCCGCTGCCAAGAGGATAAATTAGATAGTAAGCCAATCCTTTCTTGTCGGGGTTATAGCTCTGTAAAATAAAAAGGCCCACGCCGACTGACAAAACCACGCCAATCCACAGAAGGACCTTGAAAGACTTTGGCCTTTTATCTTGCGTCTCAGCTCCTTTGGACTCTTTCAAAGAGATCAAGTAAAGAAGAGAAGGCAGTAGAGTCAACGCAGAAAGATGTAAGGCCAGGGCCACAAAAAACAGGGTGACCGGTAACACCAGTCCGTTTTTGTTCGCAAGATAACCCAGGCAAACAAGTATGTATGCGATTATCGCCACATACACCAAAGTATAGCTCTCCACATATCCGAAGAAAAGCTGGTTTGCTCCCATGGTGGCGATAACGCACAAGACCAAGGAACGTTCAGTTTTGTCCCAGGCGATCCGATCCCGGAGAGACAGAATCAAAAAGAGAAACACCGCACCGGAAAGAACACTCAAAACCGCATAAGTCTGGAAAGCGTCCCAGTTGAGAAGTTCTGCCACCTTGACGTGCAAAAGGAAATCCAAGGGCGCGGTGAAGGAGAATTTGGCCCCTTGATTTATCTCCCTGGCTCTCAGGAAGCTGTCGCCCAGAAGGAAGGTTCTGACCCGGAGCCCCCAGAAAAGTATGCCCCCTATCAGACCAATGAAAACGTACCTGTAGTACCTGTTGATCTTCGTCAACCTTGCTGCGAGCCCGTGGTGAAAAACAGAAAGAGAATCGCTGATCCTGGTATTGACCCGGGGGATAAGAATCACCAGCCCCGAGATCACCAGAATCCATCGCCAGACCGCCGGCATATAGTACAGTAGATTTACCCCCCACAGCCTTTGTTCCGGGAACAAGGAACCGACGAGGCGAACGAAGACGAGAAATGCGCAGGCGACAAGGATGATCTTCTGGAATCTGTCCATTCTTCCATGCCCTTTTTCGGAGATGACCGGCTCCTATGGTTTGGTTACCGGCCGCGATCTTTGCCTTAAGTTTTTCAGAAGCTGGCGCACCTGAGCTTCGTCTTCAGCCCCAGGCAGGTAGTCCAGATATAGCTTCAGGTATTTCTCCGCCTGGCTGTAATTACCCGAATTGAAATAAACATACCCCAGGTCCCGGTACATGGGGAAGTACCCAGGATGCCGTCTCAATCCCTGTTGCAAAACTTCTATGGCTTCCTGGTCGCGCCCCAAATTGCCCAGATGTGCACCCAGGTTCCTGTAATACTCGACCCTGTCGGGCCTGAGCTCTATGGCCTTACGAAATTGCGCTATGGCTTCCTGGTACCTTCCCAGGCGAGAAAGAACGTCTCCCATACTGAAATGGGTATAGTCAAAAGTCGAATCCACCTCAAGCGACCTCTCCAGGTACTTCAAAGCCAGATCGTACCTCTGCCTCTGGTTGTAGACCGCAGCGAGGTTATTCATGTAACGGGCGCTGTTGGTCACTGCTATAGCTTTCTCCCATTGCTCGATCTCCTTTTGCCACTGTCCTCGCATGTTATAGTGCATGGCAAGGGTTTCGCGTCCGTAACCACTCCTCTTCACATCCAGCTTAAGAAGATGCTCAAATCTGGCTACCGCTGAGTCTTCCCTGGCATTGACATATATCCACGGAACCGTGGAAATAAGGGAGGCAAAAAGCAGCGTCAGCGCAGCATACCTTAAGCTATCGGTTTTTCTCACTCCCCCACGCTTCAGCAAAAGATAAAGTCCCAGAACGGTATAGCCCAGGCCGGAAAATGCGAAGAGGTCCCAGTCCCGACCATATCCCAGCTTGGGGTCTACCAGGAAGGCGTAGGCCAGAGTGCATACGCTAAGCACAACCAGGAATCCGACAGTGCCATCCTTTATGCTGATTCTCCTGGGGAAGGCCCACACCGCCGTCAGCAGAATCACGACGCCGACCGGCGAAACCAAGAGTTGATGATTGAATAAGTCCAGAAGATGAGCAAAAGAGAAAAGCGAGTAAGAGCTTTCTCCGCTTCCCAGAGGAAAGATGAGAAAGTAGCCCAGTCCGCTTTTTTCCAGATTGTATTTCTGCAGAAGGAGAAAACCTGCCCCTACCGCAAGCACGGTGGCAGCAAATAGAACGGGCCTGAAGAGTTTGCTCTCTTCCTTTCCTGATTTATCTTGAACCGATCTTCTGGAAAAGATCAGATACAAAAAAGAGGGCAGAAGAGTTACGGCTGACAGATGCAAGCCGACGGCTACGAGAAAAGAAAGGAGCGGAAACACCAGCCCCCCTCTGTTGTTGAGATAGCTCAAGCAGAGGAGAATGTAGACAAACGTTGTCAGGTAAAGCAGAGAGTAGGTCTCCACGTATCCGAAGAAGAGCTGATTTGCCCCCATGGTGAGAATCACAGCGGAGATGAGAAATCTCTCTTTTCCGTCTTTTCCAATCATATCTGCCAGAAGCAACACCAGAAATACAAACGCTGTGCCCGACAGCACGCTCAGGATGGCGTAAGTCTGAAAAGCATCCCAGCCAGAAAGCCTGGCCACTTTCAAATGCACAAGAAAGTCCAAAGGCGCCGTAAAAGAGAACTTACCCCCCATATCTATCTCTCTGGCTCTCACAAAGCTATCGCCTAAAAGGTAGGTCTTGACTTTGAACATCCAAAAAGCCGCGCCCCCTATCAGGCTGAAAAAGCCATATTTGTAATACTTGTTAAGTCTCTTGAACCTGGATGCCATGGAACCTGAAACGCGGCTGAGGAAACCGCCCAGACCCCTGTTGACATAAGGGATTAAGACCAACAGACTGGAAATCACCAGAATCCATCGCATCGAGGGAGGCACGTAGTAAAGCAGGTTTACCCCCCAGAGTCTTTGGGAAGGAAAATATGAAGCTACCAGGTGAATTGAAATGAGAAGGAAGCAGCCTCCGCATATTATCTTCTCGGCCTTGCTCATACGTTGAATCTGAAGAAGATCACCTCCCCGTCCTGCACCACATAATCTCTGCCCTCCAGCCTTAGGACGCCCTTCTCCTTGGCTTTTTGAACCGAGCCTAGCTCCCACAGCTTGTCAAAACCTATCACCTCTGCTTTGATGAAGCCTCTCTCCATATCAGTGTGCACAACTCCCGCGGCCTTTATGGCCTTGGTTCCTGCAGGAACGGGCCAGGCCTTAACCTCATTCTCGTTGGCGGTGAAAAAGGAGATCAGATTCAGAAGCTTGTAGGAGATATCTATAACGCGTTCGATGGCCTGCTCTTCTATACCCAGTTCAGCCATGAATTCTTTTCTATCCTTCTGCTCCAGCTGGGAAAGCTCCATCTCCAATTTTCCGCAGACCGAACATACAGAACAGCCCGCCGTCCTACCGCTTCTAACCAGCGCCGAACATTCTGCCTCCAGCCTCTCCCTTTGACTATGCTGCTTCTCATCCAGGTTCAGAATGAGGAGCATTGGCTTCAAGGAAAGAAAAGCATATCCCCGGATCAATTTCTCCTCGTCTGGAGACAGTTCCAGTTCCCTCAAGGGAATTCCTTCATCCAAAGACTGTTTGAATCGTTGAAGGATCTGCAGTTCTCTTTTTTCCTCCTCATCCTTGCTGCTTGTGACCGACTTTTCCAAGCGCTTCAATCGCTTCTCTATGATGTCCAGATCGATTAAGATCAGATCCAAATCCAGATTCTTTATGTCCCTCTCAAGGTCCACCGACCCGGCGACATGCATCACGCTTTGGTCCCCAAAAATCCTGACCACGTGTGCCAGCGCATCCACCTCCCTCAGGGAATGATAGAATTCTCCATCCGAGGCCTTCTCTTTGGTCTCCTTGACCAGACCAGCTACATCTATGTATTCAACCTCCGCAGGCGTCACCTTCTTGGGGTTATACAGGGAAGCCAGTTTGTAGAGCCTCTCATCCGGGAGCTTAACGATCGCTCGATTGGCCTCCTTAAATCCCAGCGAGAACTCTCCCACTCTGGCTTGCCCGCAAGTCAGCGCATTGAAAACCGTGGTCTTGCCCACGAATGGAAGTCCAATTATTCCTATTTTCACAGCTGTGCCCTCCGAGAGGGTGTCATCTATATTTTGATTTCTTTGATGCTCTGATGGATCCAGTCCGGTCGAAACGTCTTGTCCAAATTATTGACTATCTCTCTGTCCTTGTACTTGCCAGAGGTCACGAATATCGCCTTCATGCCCACCCTTCTCGCTCCCACCAGATCGGAGAGCGGGTCGTCGCTTATCATGAAACAATTCTCCGGTTCTACCTTGAATCTCCTTGCAGCCTCAAGGTAAATTTCCGGACTGGGCTTGCCAAAAACTCTTGCACTCTTCTGCGAGCTGTATTCCAGGGCTTTCACAACCGCTCCGGCTGAAGGGGCAAGCTCCCCTTTTTCGTCCTCATACAATCGGTTGGCATGAAGCGCCAGCAAAGATGCACCGTTCTTCACCAAGGCGCTAAGCGCCACTTTGAGCTTTTCATAATCGAGTGACGAATCCAATCCCACCAGCACAGCGTCCACATCATCGTCGGCAGGTGTGCCGACTCCGTTTTCGTTCAGATAATCCTTGAGTTGAGCACTGCCGATCACGAAGCAGCGTTTGACGTCTTCACTCTTGAGCCACCTTAGAGCGGTACTGACGCAGGTGAGCAGATTCTCTGGTCGAAGATCGAATCCCTGATCTTTCAACACCGCCAAAAGATCCTCCGGCTTGTGTGTGGTATTGTTGGAGAGCAACACCAACCGGTGATGGGAAGAGCCGAAGGAATTGATCCAGTCAGTCGCTCCTTCCACGGGGGTGAAGGATTTGTCCTTCACGATTGTTCCTTCTATGTCCACCAGATATAGCTTCCTCATACCAACCTAATTTTAAACCGTTTTTCGATCTTTGTCAACCACTTTGAATGAGGCGGACTGAATTGATCAGCTTGTCCAACCGTTTCAATCTGGTTCAGCTTGCAAAAAAAGTTATGGGGAGACAAGGAAGATTGAATGGTTCGCAAAAGTGGTGACGGCCTCCCGGGGTTAACCGCAAACCTGGTCGCTATGGCCCGGTGCAAGGCAAAGCCACATCTACCGGGTGACGTCACCCGAAAGGTTGTTTGGCCTCATCTTCTCGCCGGCCTAACCGAAACATTTGCCTTGAACCCGTAGCGTCCTCTGCCCCGGGTTACATGCGAATGCTGCGAGTGACCACGAAGCCGGAGATGAACTCCACCAAAGCTTTTGTTATCTCCTCCGTATCCTGAAACCTCTCCTCAGGTTTCTTTTCCATAGCCTTGGCGACTATATGATCGAATACCGGCGGAATCTTGTGGTCTACGGTAGAAGGAGGAGGAGGATCATAATTCAGAATACGATACATGAGCGTGCTGATGTTTTCCCCTTGGAAAGGCTTCCGCTTGGTCAGGAGTTCGTATATCACCACCCCCAAAGAGAAAATGTCTGATCTTCTGTCTGCCGTTTTGCCTTCCAGCTGCTCCGGAGAGATGTAATGTGGGGTACCCAGTGCCACATAGCTTTGAGTTAGGGAGGTGGCATCAAGTCTGGCGATTCCAAAGTCCATCACCTTGACGTGGAAGTCCTCCAAGAGCATAATATTAGACGGCTTTATATCTCGATGAACGATACCGTGACCATGGGCATAGCCTAATGCCTCACAGGTTCGCATGATGATTTTGGCGGCGATTCTGTAGTTTAGCTGTCCCTTTTTCTTGATGAATTCCTCCAGAGTGTAGCCTGAAAGGTATTCCATGGCGATGTAGTGCAGTCCCTCCTGCTCGCCCACGTCGTAAACGGTCACTATATTGGGATGAGAGAGCTTACCCGCCGCCTTGGCTTCTTGAATCAATCTCTCCTTTAGTTGCTTTATCTCGGCCGCGGAGAGGGCAAAATCCAATGGGATGGTCTTAAGTGCTACCGGCCGGTCCAGCATCGGATCCACTCCCTTATACACCATTCCCATTCCGCCCCTTCCCAATGCTCGTATGATCTTATACCGCCCCAGGTGGGTGAAGGACCGAGTCCCCGCGGAACGGACAGGAATCGAGCTTTCATCTGAGAAAGTCCAGCTGTCTGACAGTTCGATGGTTCCATCCGAAGATGAGGGAGTCTCAGAATCGGATGGAGATTTTGATTCTTGCATGTCGCCCTTACGGTTCTCCCTGAATCCGGGCGTGCCTACGTCTATCTGCTCCGTCTCCTCCAAAACTGTCCCTTTGGTCTGCACCTTTTTGCAGGGAGCCTTTTCCACTCCTGAGGGCTTTCCCTCAGCCTCCCTGACACTCACGCCAGCATGGGCTTTCGCCTCTGCGCTCTGCATCCCCAAGCCTCTTTGCTTGGACCCCTTTTTCTCTGGCCCTCTGGGTTTGATGGCTGGAGCGGCAATAAGGAACAGCAAAAGCTCAAGAAGGGGGTAGACCGGCTTGGATAGAATTCCAAACGATGAAAAAAGGATGTAGCAGAGATTGAATGTCACGAACAACAACACCAAGAGAATCACCATTCGATATATCAGCGATACGTTGGGAAGTACCAGAGCGCAGAAGATTCCAATGACAATCAAAGCCAGAATGCTCCATAACGGGGCCAGTCCCTTCAGGAAATCGGAGTGGATGATGTTTTCTGTGACGGTGGCAATCCTCTCCACCTCATTCATCTCTCCGAAGGCGGGTACATCCACCCAGGTCTTGGACTTAGTTGAGGTCAACCCAACCAACACTATTTTGCCCGTGAATATCTCGGGATCCAGTTCCCCAGCCAAGACCTCCATAGCCGAGACTCTTCTGAAGGTTAGATTCGGTCCGCGGTAGTTTAGAAGCATGTGCTGTCGTTTATTGGTTGGAATGTTAATCTTCCCTAAGTACAGGCCTTGTTGTCCTGTGGCCCTGGTCTTGCCCGGCTTGACTTTTAAGTAGCCGTTGGCTAGCTGCAGGCCGAACGATGGATAGAGGTGTTCATCATAATTGATCAAAAGCGGTTCTCTTCTGATCAATCCGTCTGCATCGTAATCAATATTGATGTGCCCAAAACCGCGCGAGGCTTCTACCAGGGCCGCGGGGGGATAATAAATCTGCTTGGCACGCGTGGTGGAGGAGGCGACATTTTCTGAGTCCTTGTGGCCCAGGGCGGATTGGAGGATGGGGTCAGGCGCCGGTGCGGGGATTATCCCCACGTCTGAATAGTTGAAATATATAGGAAGAATCACATTGCCGGCGGCGTAAATCTGGCGGGCTAAGATGTCTGTCCTGCCGGATGTATCCTCTTCCAGCGCCTCCGAAAGAAATATGTCCAGACCCACGATCTCGGGGGAGCCTCGTGAAATGGCGAAAATCAGACCAGCCAACAGGTCTCTCTTCCACGGCCACTTGCCGATATGATCCACAGAAAGGTCATCGATTCCCACGATGATGATATCTGCCGGAGGCGCATCTATTTTTCCTCTGAGCTTAAACATCCCATCCTGCATCTGCACCGCGAGTCTCTCCAGAAACGCATAGTTTCCTCCATATAGCGAGATAACCAGAATGGTTATCAAAACATACAGGATCAGTCCGGAGAATTTCTTCAGCACATCCTGTGGAACAAGTTTCAGCTTTGCTGTCCCTTCACCTTTCCTTGGCTGCCCCACCGAAATCCTCCCTTTCTCCATATGGCACACAGATATCTGACCGGACTTGGACCCACACGAGTCTGCTGGCAAGATGGACTGGCTTCCCAGTTATGGGCGCAAATCCCGCTTATCATTTCCTGCAGAAGGCACACTGCAGCCCCGTAGCAATACCCCCTCCTACAAATTCTATTCCAAGTCTGGAGAACCTTTTTGAATCTGCTTACCTTCCCACCGCCAGCCGATCAATAAGGAATCGAGGCAACCCCCTCTTTTCCATCTTTGCCTGGGTCTTCTTGAAATCGTACGGAAGCCTTTTCAGGGTGGCTATCTGTTTCTTGGTGTCATAAACCAAATAACAGGCCAGATTTGAGCCGTCTCTGGGCTGACCCACCGAGCCTATATTAATGATATATTTGAATCCCTTCTCTACCTTAGTTTGGGTCTTCTGGTGTAGGAAACAATGCCGGTCATCGTATTTTTTGATGATGGCCGGAAAGTGCGAATGACCGATCATGCAGATTTGCTTATTAAAGAAGTTGAAGTTCTCCTCCGCATCATCTAAGTCGAAGATATAATTCCACTCCTGGGGCTCCTTGGGCGTGGAATGGACCAAATATGACTGATCGAACCTGTGGTCCATGGCAAAGCGGGAAAGAGTCTTCAAGCTCTTCTCGGTGAGAACGCTTGCGGTCCACTCCATGGATTTTTGCGCGTACTCGTTAAAAAGGTTTGTCTCTATCAATCCCAGCGCGGCATAATCGTGATTTCCCATCAACTTCACCTGGGCCACCTGATCGATTATGGAGGTGCACTCATTGGGGTCCGGTCCATACCCAACCGCATCTCCCAAAAAGAAGACCTGGTCCAGCTTCTCCTTCTGAAAGTCCTTCACCACGACCTTCAGGGCCTCGAGATTGGAATGGACATCTGAGAAGAATCCATATCTCATCTGTTCGTTCCTTGGAGGTATCGAAACGCTGATCTGCCTATTTCGATCAGATCATCGTTTTTCAGACGGCGTCTCTGGATAGCTTCCCCATTTACCCTGGTCCTGCGCTTCCGTCCCAGATTCACCAGTAAAAAGTCGTCTTGGTCTTTTATGATTTTAGCTTGAATTTTTGACACCAGAAAGCCCTTGACCGGGACGTGGGCGTATCTGGCCTTACCCAAGGTGATAACCGGTTTATTAAGAGCATACTGCTTCTGAGCGGTATCGGATTCAGCCAGGAGGACTGATCCACCCGCCATTCTGGTTGCTTCCCGGGCTTTCCTGTCCTTCTCCAGAAGCTCCTTTTGTTTTCGGGTGTCTAGAACCAGAGTACCGTCCAGTTCAGCTAACTGGGTCTCCTTGGGAGCATCTCGATGGTAGATCAGGTCAAACTTGCCTATGGTGATCTGGTCGTTATCCTTCAGTACTTCCTCACTAACCTTTCGGTTATTCACAAACACCCCATTTAGGCTTTCGTTGTCGATGATTAAGGCGGAATCCTGGTCGAATTCGATCAAGGCATGTTTTCTGGAAACTGCCTTGTTGTCCAAGACTATGTCGTTGTCCGCAGTTCTTCCGATACTTATTCTTTTCTTTTGGGTGACCACCCTTTCGACTAACCTGTCCTCGTACTTGACCAAGATCTCAGGCATTTTCCCCCCTTGTGTTTACGTTTTTCGCAGCACAAGAATAACTACTTTTTGGCCTTTTGTCAACCCGTTTGGTCAGGCGACTTGAACTCTGGCAAACGAAGAGTGGAGATCGGCGTATCCTCGTTTGCACCCTGGCTTGGTTTTCATTATATTGTCGACATGAAAATGCCAAACTTGATTTTGCCCGGAAAGGTAGTCTTGGCTCCCCTGGCCGGAATTGCCGATACCCCGTTTCGGCTAATGGCTAGGCGCTTCGGGGCAGCTTTAGTTTACACCGAGATGATCTCAGCAGAGGGGCTGGTGCATAATGGCATCGGCTCCCTAAGGCTTCTTGACTTCAGTCTCCAAGAGAGACCCATAGGCGCCCAAATCTTTGGAGCCGACCCGGAGAGAATGGCTCTGGCTTGCCAGCTGGTCAATGAGCGCCGACCGGATTTAATCGACCTAAACTGCGGCTGTCCGGTGCAAAAGGTGGTAAAGAAGAACGGGGGGGCGGCTCTGCTTAAGGATCTGCAGCTTCTGGAGAAGATATTCACAGCGGTCAAAAGATTCTCCCAGGTTCCGGTGACCGCAAAGATCAGAAGCGGCTGGGATCAGGATAGGGTGGTAGCTGTTCCTGCAGCAAGAATCGCAGAAGAGTGTGGAATCTCAGCCATCACGGTGCATCCCCGCACTCAGAAGGAAGGATTCTCAAATAGGGCGGATTGGGATACCATAGCTGCCGTGAAAAGGGCGGTCCGTATACCGGTGATCGGGTCGGGCGATGTTTTCTCTCCTCAGGATGCCAAAAACATGATTGATCGTACCGGTTGTGATGCAGTAATGATAGGCAGGGGCTCCTTGGGAAATCCGTGGATATTCTCCAGGACCAATCATTTTCTAAAATACGGAAGGCTTTTGCCAGAACCGTCAATGGAGGAGAGAATCCAGACCTGCCTTGACCATACAGAGCTCTCGGTGATGGTAAAAGGCGAACTTCCGGGTATGAAAACCATGAGAAAACACTTGGTCTGGTATACCAAAGGTCTGCCCCGTGCCAAGGAGCTCAGACAACAGTTATTCGCCTTGGAAACCCCCGAAGAGGTAAAACAGATTTTTCAGAAGTACCTTAGGCAGATGCCCAAACAGCATCAAACCAGTTAGATCCCCACCCAAGGACAGAACCGTTTTACTGGATTTCGACTCTGGAACACAATCTACGGCAAGCACAGATACTTTTTTGTTTGACTTTCCGTGGAGAGAACGTATATTATTGAGCCATGTAATTGTAGTATCCAAGTTTAGCTCCGGAAGAAGCTAACCTGACTGGAGTGATGGACGTCAATCCGATACTTTTGCCGATCGAAGAAGATCTCAAGCTGTTTGATCAGAAGCTCAAAGAGAATCTGAGTACCGATTCTCTTCTGATCTCAAAGGTAGCCCGCCATCTGGTTAATCGGAAGGGCAAGAGGCTGAGACCAGCGATGGTGTTTCTCTCCTACGGAGCATGTTTGAACTCCAAAGTTGACTCTCTCTCCAATCCACAGGTGATGAACGTGGCATTAGCGATTGAGTTCATACACACCGCCACGCTGTTGCACGACGACGTGATAGACCAATCCAAGGTAAGAAGAGGACAGGTTTCGGTGAATCACAAATGGAACAACTTGGTCTCGGTCTTGATGGGTGATTTTCTTCTGGCCAAGTCTTTGAGACTGATAGTGGAAACCGAATCTCAAGCTCTGCTCTCCACCATCTCCAAAGCCACGGAGAATTTGAGCATAGGAGAGATGAATGAGGTACAGGAGAGCCGCAACTTCGATCTAGATGAGGAGACCTACCTGGAAATCATCTCCGCAAAAACGGCCTCACTTTTCACCGCCTCCTGCGAATCCGGGGCGGTCGCCGCGGGAGCGAACGAGAAGGCACAGAAGGAGCTGAGGGGCTATGGACAAAACCTGGGAATGGCCTTTCAGATAACCGATGATCTCTTAGACTGGGTAGGTGAATCCGAGAAAACAGGTAAGGGTCTGGGAAATGATATGAAGGAAGGAAAGATCACTCTGCCTTTGATATGCACCTTAAGGGAAAGCGACAGGCGTTCCAGAGAGAAGATCCTGAAGCTTTTGAAAAACGATTTCAATCAAGAGGATTTCGACGAAATACTCTCTCTGATAAAAGGCAACGGCGGAGTAGATTACGCGCTTGAAAAGGCGAACAGCTTTGGAGACAAAGCTCTTGGCCATCTGTCAAAGCTGAAGCATTCCAAGTATAGGAAAGCACTGGAGGAACTGGTCAGTTTTGCCATCCAGAGAGAAGAATAGCTACGCTCTTTTCTTCCCCGTGCCCTCCGAAAAACCGAGAATCAAAATCTGTTGAACCATCCTTCCATCATCTTCAGACCAAGATCATTCCACACCTGCCGTGGACATTGTTCGATTTCCCTTTTCAAAACAACCGTGCCAATCACTGCGTATCTCCTTATAAATCTCGGGAAAGGAGAAAGACAGGTTGTTTGGAATAACTCGGCTGCTTTTAGCCATTCAAGAGAAAAATCTGGCGGTGGTGATTGGACTTTTCGCCTTAGCCCTCCTGTTAGCCGTGCTGGCTTACCGTCGTACCTTCCCTCCCCTGGGCAAAAAAAAGAAGGCTTTTCTTCTCAGTTTAAGGGTGCTGGCTTTGTTTGCCCTTTTTTTGGTCCTGTCTGAACCCATTTTAACCGTAGCCAGAAGACATATCCGAAAGCCCACCGTCGCCCTACTTTTGGACGTCTCCGGCAGCATGAATCTCAGGGGCGCTGGCATCCGCAGGATTGACGAACTGAAGCGCCTGCTGAAGGACGGGATGTTTGAAGATATCTCTTCCCGAGCAGAATTAAAGACCTTTGGTTTTGCCGATTCCGTGGTCCCTTTGGAACTAAAAGGAGAATTGCCCGACACTTTGGGTCAGGCTACCTCCATAGGAGAAGCAATCCAGTCAGTGGCTAAGAAATTGAGGGAAGAGAACTTGGTGGGCATGGTAATCCTAAGCGATGGTGCCAGTAACCTGGGAGACGACCCGGTGCTGGCAGCAGGATCGGCCCATTTCCCCATCTACACCTGTGGCGTCGGCCAGTACACTCCTCCCAAGGACGTCAGGATAGAAAGGATCGCACACAATGACGTGGGCTATGTGGGCGACCAGATTCCCATGGTCGTGGATATCTCTCAAACGGGCTTTGACCAGCTCAAGATTCCAGTTTCGATAAGGGAAAAAGAAAAGACCTTAACCCAGAAAAACCTAACCCTGGACAGATCCGGGGCAACCCACACCGTTGATCTGGCCATCACGCCGGAGCAGGCGGGCCTGCATCGGTACGATGTGACAGTTCCTGTTTTGGAAGGGGAAACGGTCAGGGAGAATAATCGGCGCGCATTCACCATTAAGATCTTGAAGGGCAAAATCAGAGTACTCTTAACCACCGGCAGCCTGAACTGGGAGTACACCTTCTTAAAAAGGGCGTTGGAAAGAGACAAAAACGTTGAGCTTGAAACCCTGGTTTATGGAGAGGAAGGGCGCTCGATCTTGGGCAGATTTCCGCAGGCAGGAAAAGAACTGGCTTCGTTTGACATACTGACCTTTGTCGATCCTCCCAGATTCATTCTGGCCCGGCGCCAAAAGCAAATCGAGGATTTCATCTTCAAACAGGGGGGGTCCGCGCTTTTCTTGCTAGGCAAAGAGTTTATGGATTCCCATGGATTCATTGGGACCTCCTCGCTTTTGCCTTTTGATCCGTCAGGAAAAAGAGTCAGCTTCACCTCCGCCAACATAAATCTTAAGCTTACAGAAGAAGGGAAAGTGCACCCCATTACCCGATTGGCAGAGAATCTGGAAGAGAATGAAAAGGTGTGGTCTGATCTTCCTCCCTTTTCGGGAGCTGCCATACTGGGCTCGCTGACCCAAGAGGCCACCAATTTGGCAGGATTTAGAAATGCCGCAAACCCTGACCTGTTCTCTCCGGGCATAGCGGTGAGAAACTATGGAAAGGGAAAGATGATGGTTATCCTGGTTACGCCCTTATGGAGATGGGATTTTCTGATGTGGGGAGTGGGGAAGGATAACCAGATCTATCAGACATTCTGGAATAATTCCATTCGATGGCTGGTGGTCAGAGAGGACATGGACTTGATAAATCTGTTCACCGACAAAGTGATCTACAAAGGTGGAGAGAGGATAGCGGTAAAAGCCAAAGTCTTCGATCAGAATTATCAGAAGATAAAAGACGCCTCGGTGGTGGTGAGGATCAAGGGGGAGGCTCTGCCGGATTCAGAGGTGATCAACCTAAGCCTGGATGATGTGGGTGACTATACCGCCACGACCAGGGCACTGCCGCCCGGGAAATACTCCCTTGAAGGTAGGGTCCTCCGGGATGCCAAGGAAATGGGAACAAAACGCAGTGAATTCTTAGTCGAAGAATATAGCCTGGAAAGCTCTGATTTGAAGACGGACTTCGACCTGCTGAAAAGAATGGCTGATGTCTCTGGAGGTAAATATTACGAGAAAGAAGGGATTCGAGATCTGGCGAATGACCTGGGCCTGGTGGACAAAGAGGAGCAGAAAACAAAAGAGATTCCCTTCTGGAATCATCCCTTACTGTTGGCCATATTTGTTCTCTGTTTGTCCGTAGAATGGGCAATAAGGAAAAGAGCCCAGCTCTTGTAGATCCTTGGCGGGGGCAGGGGAGCTGAAACGCCACCCGACTTCAGTAGGTGTCGTCGCGTCACAATAGGGTGGTGCTACGAGTAAGTGCTTACCCTCATTCTTCTGCCCACTGCCCAGACATCCTAAAGATAGTCGCACAGCATCCGATCTATAAATATTTGAATCCGAAAGCTGCGTTGCAGCCCAAAAAGAGGAGAGGTGGGGGTTTTTCGATGAGCATGCAAAAATTCATTTCCAGCAAGAGTGCACCAAGGAGAATCTGTCAAGCTGATTTTTCTCTTGCATTTTTCTCTAAGTTAAATTATGCTCCCAAACAAGGATCGTTTGTTAATCCTAAAGGAGGAGAAGAAGATGACCGAACTCACAGGTCTCAAGAGCGCATTTGATCCGATCACCGGTAAGCTTAGTCTATTCAAATACCATCTCAAGAAGATGCCTATCTTTTCAAGGTGGCGCGGATTGTGTCTTCCGCAACAGGTCTTTGGCTGTTACCTTGAAAAAGGCTGGGTCATAGCCAACCATATTTTAGTGTCTTTCCACGTGGCATTCATCTCCAGCGTATTGTCCCTACCTTCGGATATAATAGGGAAAGGCGGGACACTAAAATTCATGTTCTTCTCACCGGAGACCTTCGTCTCGATTCTGTTTCTGTGTTTAAGCTGGCATACCGGTATTGCGGTACACGAGATGGGCCATTATCTGAAGGCAGTCAAACTGGACGCTTTAAACCAGAAATTACTTGCTGGGGCCAAGACAAACCTGAGTCGGCCTCTGGCCGGTCGGCTCCTTTGGTACCTAAAGATGTTCGGCCTCATCCCGTACGGTAAATTCCCCGGGGTCATAAAGAGCAGCCTGAACTATTACGCGGATGCACCGTTTAACTTGGCGGTGTCGGCTGCCGGCCCTCGGGCGAGCAGGAATCTGAGTATGATATTCCTGCCTTTGGCCGGGATCTTGATTGGCACAGGCCTATGGGCAGAGTTCGCCCTGACGGTTTACATCGGCCGCCTGTTTCTGGCGTTCGGTGCGATAGGTGGACTGGACTTCCTGATAGCTGACCCTGGTAAGTATAGACAATTCAAGGAGAGGGAGCGCTTGGCCAGGCAGCGGGCTGAGGAGATCGAGGTGAAGGCCAAGCCGGCAGCCTGGATAAAACAGGTAGCCTCAGTCAAGGCACGGATGCAGAAGACCAGAATGCAGGTAATTGATGGCACAGGCAGCACCAGAATCTGGGCGCCCTGGCAATATCGCAACTCCGGCATGGGCGGCCGCCACACCGAAAAGGAGTATCCTGAAAGTAACATCTCCATGCAGGAGACCATGTTCGTAATTCTGTCGGCCAAAAACTACGAAGATGCCCAGGAGATGACGGTGAACCTGCAGAACCGCTTAAAAGAGATCATCGAAAATGCAGAGGGATGCCGAGTCATGGGTATAGGGCTGGAAGGAGGATTGGCTCCTTATGTGACCAAAGAAGAAGGCGACCTGGTTCCAGAACAAAGACTCTGGAGAATGGCAAAACAAACCATCATCGAGTGTGGATATGTCCCTGGCACCGACGTAGCCTTAGCCCTCGATCCTGCAGCCAGCGAATTGCAGAATGCCTACAGGGAAGAATTCGAGCAGCCTGATGTCATAGGCACGTATCTGTTCTGGAAAGATAAGGAAAAAGTGGTTATGTCCAGGGACGAGGTTTACGAGCTCTACAGAAGAACCATCGAAGAAGACGACGTGCCAATTGTATCCGTTGAAGATGGCTTTGCCGAAGACGATGATGCGGGCTGGGCCTTGATCATGAAGGGACTGGGCGAGAAGCTCTTCATCATCGGCGACGATTCAGTTACCACCAAAGATTCCTCCATCGAATACGCTGCGGAGAACGAACTGAATAATACCTTCCTGTGCAAGGCCAATCAGATCGGGACCCTGTCTGAGACGCTCCTTGCGATCCTGGTCGCCATAGGAAACTCCCTGGAGATAGTGGTATCACACCGCTCAAAATCCCCCAACGATGATATGGAGGCCCAGATTGCGCTGGCCGCCTTCACCATGGGGCTTAAGGCAGGCGGAGGCGCAAACACGGAGCGGTTGTTCAAGTACGGGGCCATCATGAAGATTATGGCCGAGGCAGTTAACCTGGCTCGGTCAAAGGGCCGAGACACAGGCGAGAAGGATACGTCTTTGGAACAGGATGCGGAGAATCTGGTCAATCGTCTGGTCATCACCAATGTCTTCGCATGGGAAGAGGCGACCAATGCCGGCATACCCACGGTGGGTTTGAGGGTCTCCTTCGGTATCAAAGGCAGCGAGCGTTTCAGGAACTTCTTCAGCTTTACCGGTTCCACGCCCTTGGGGACCTCGGCCGGCACAGACGAGGCCATACACCTGGTGGACAGCGTGATCGAACGAAGTCAGATCACCAAAGACGGATACCTTTCTTTGTTTAAAAAGAACCCGGATGGGAGTTATGGTTTTAGAAAAGACGTCAGCAAGAATGACATTGACGGATATCAGGATGCGGCTTTAAGTGAGCTTTACCGGCGTTCCAAGCGTTACGCTGGCAAGGGCTGCCTCAATGCAGTGGATCATGTAAACAAGACCTTGGCCAGAGCTTTTGAAGATCAGAGGGTAACCGACCTGATCAATCTGGTCAATATAGACAGAAGACTTGTTGCGCTGGAAAGACAAACTGCCATTGAGCGCGGCCAGCTAAGCGAGGGATCAGCCGCACAGGAACAGATCGACGTCATGCAGAGAAAAGGCAACCTGGGTATGAACGCCATATTGTCCCAATCCCTGGCTTTGGCCCGACTTATCGCCCATATGCAGGGAAGGGAGCTGTGGGAGATCTTGCGCCAGACGCTGGTTGAGACCATGGCCAAGACCATCGCCGCCAATGGAGGCCTGGAGATGTTATCAGAAGATGCGGCCAAGAAAATCATCGTTACAGATGACCGGCCTCTCTGGGAAGTACTAAAAGAAGAGCTGTCCTTTGAGGAACTAAGTCAGGGGCTGCAGGCAGTTAACATAAACAAGCCAAAAGGCACCAAGCTTTATGATCTCTTGAGGGAACAATTGCCAGTGTATCAGGTTGGGAAGAGCATGGAGGTCAAGAGCGGCCAAGCCCAGTTAAGCATATGACGACGACCAGTCCCTTGCAGCACGGTTACCGTGGACAACTTGAGCTTATTAAAGATACTATCGAAAAACCCTGAAGCCCGTTCACGTTTGGCTGGAGCATTTGGCGGGAATCCAAACCCTAAAAGCAATCGGAAAGTTGCCCCAAACTAGGAACTTGTCCGGACCTAGAGGATTAGTGTTCGTAGTTCATTTCCAGACCGTGACCGCGATATGCATTTCCTGGGCAAAGCTTGAAAGTGAAGAGGTGTAGGTAAAGCGTGGCGAAGACTGCTTGATAAAACCTGACACAAACAAACAGCCGGAAATGGNNGGCCAAACGCCGGACAAAAAGAGGTTCTCCGCAGAGCAGCTTCTTCAGGAAGGTAAAAGAGCGGAGCATTCAGAAGAAAAGGACGGCTAAAAGGATCTTGCTGCTTTCGGCCTTCGCCTTCCTGGCTTATCGTTTCTTCGCCGGACCCTATGGATTTGTTCAGATTCACTCTCTGTGGAAAGAGAAAAAGAATCTGGAAAAGCAGTCCAAAATGCTCGACGCGGAGATCGTCGATCTGGAAATCGAGAAAAAAAGGCTTACCACCGACGAATTCTACATAGAAAAGCAAGCCCGAGAAAGACTGGGTATGGTAAAAGAGGGGGAAAAGGTATATCGCATCATCCACCAGGATAAGACCGAGCCGACAAAACCAAAGGAGAAATCCGACCAACCTGCTCCACCCGATTCCCTTTCCCCATGAGCATTACCAAGACCGAAGCTATCGTCTTGAAAAGCATAAAATTCGGCGACACTTCCAGAATAGCCACCCTCTATACCAGAGATCATGGCAAGGTCAAAGTCATTGCCAAAGGAATTAGAAGTCCTAAGAGCAGACTGGCCGGCTCCTTACAAACTTTTTCACGCATCCAGGCCGTCTTTTACAAAAAGCGCACTACTGAGATCTATCTCCTATCTCAGGCTGATACAATAGAGTCATATCAGTCCGTCTACAAGGATTTGAACCGCTATGTATTTGCCTCAGCTGCTTTGGAGCTTCTGGATCGTCTGATCACGGGCGAGGAATCAAGTCCTCACATTTTCCAATTGAGTCTGGCCACCCTGTCCTTCATGGAAAACTGTCCTGATGAATCACTTGAAACATGCTTCACCCACTTTGCCTTGAAGCTGGCTGATCTTTTGGGCTATAAGCCCAAATTCGACAGATGCGTTAGCTGCAACAAGAATGTTCAGGGCAGATTAATATTGTTCAGCCCGGAGAAGGGAGGTATTGTTTGCAAGAAGTGTACCAGAGCGGATCAGCCATATCTTAGATTGCCAAGACATTCGGTTGGTTGGGCTTCTAAACTTCAATCCGTCCAGACTGGGAATTTAAATACGTATAATATTCCAAAGGAGCGACTGGCGGAGATTTCGAAGGTGATCCTGACTCTTTTGGATTATCATACCGGCAGGGGAAAGGATCTTAAGTCTTTCGAATTCTTGAAAGCCGACAAAAGGTTAAGACAAGAGCAACCTGAAAAGAAATCAAAATCAAAAAGAGGTCCCTCCGGCGTCTCTAAATCGGAAAATTCGACCTGTTAGGGAGGAGATGTGGCAAAAAGCAAAGAACCCGATGTGATGGACAAATTGGTCTCCTTGTGCAAAAGGAGAGGCTTCATTTTTCAGTCTTCAGAGATCTACGGTGGGATCAACAGCTGCTGGGACTACGGTCCCCTGGGCGTGGAGATGAAGAAAAACATCAAGGAACATTGGTGGAAATCCATGACCCAGTACCGGAGCGACATCGAGGGAGTGGATGCTTCGATTTTGATGCATCCGCAGGTGTGGGTTACCTCCGGACACGTGGAGAGTTTCACTGATCCCATGGTAGACTGCAGAAAGTGCAAGCAAAGGTTCAGAGCAGACGACATAGAGGGCTCCGTCTGCCCCGACTGCGGCGGCGAGCTGACCGAGGCACGCATGTTCAACTTGATGTTTAAGACGCATATGGGACCGGTGGAGGACGCTGCATCGGCAGTCTACTTGAGACCAGAAACGGCTCAAGGGATCTACGTGAACTTCCTGAACGTCATGGGACCTGCCCGTCAGAAGGTTCCTTTCGGGATTGCTCAGATAGGTAAGGCTTTCAGAAACGAGATCTCGCCGGGCAACTTTATCTTCCGCTCCAGGGAATTCGAGCAGATGGAGATGCAGTATTTCATCAACCCCAAGGAAGATCAAAAGTGGATCGACTACTGGAAGGAAGAGCGGATGAAGTGGTACCTTGACATCGGCGTAAGAAAGGAGAACCTCAGGCTTCACCAACACGAGAAGAAAGAGTTAGCTTTTTACGCCAAGACAGCTTACGACGTAGAATACAATTTCCCCTTCGGCTGGAAGGAGATCGAGGGAATACATAACCGCACCGACTTTGATCTGTCGCGTCATAGTAAAGCCACAGGCAAAGACCTTTCCTATTTCGATGACCAAACCAAGGAAAGGTTCATCCCCTACATCATCGAAACCTCTGCCGGTGTTGATCGCAGCATGCTGGTCTGTCTGGTGGATGCATATCACGAGGAGGAAGTAAGGGGCGAAAAGAGAGTGGTGCTGCGGCTCGATCCCAAGATTGCTCCTTTCAAGACGTCAGTTCTGCCCCTGGTGAATAGGGACAACATGCCCGAGATTGCCCAGAAGATAGCCAAGATGCTGAGACCTCATTTCACGGTGTTTTATGACGATCGGGGCGCGGTGGGAAGACGCTATCGCCGCCAAGACGAGGCCGGCACGCCTTTCGGCATAACCGTCGATTCTCAGACCCTGCAGGACGAAACGGTCACCTTAAGGGAAAGAGATTCAATGGATCAGACCAGACATAAGATCGATGATTTGGTGCGCGTGTTGAACCGAAAAATTTGGGGAAACGAATCCTAGCTTCCACTGGGACCCTGCGAGCAAAGGGTAACTACTGCCAGAAGGCACATCAACTCCAGATCATAAGGACACTCACCATTGGAAATTGGGGTCATACAGAAACACCTTCTGTTTTTCCGCTTCGGCCTCATCCAATCTACCGGTACTCGCGTAAATGGCCTTAAGATAAGCGTGCGCCAGAACCGTGTAGTCATCCATCTGGAGCGCTTTCTTCAGGTACGTCTCGGCGTTAGCGTAGTCTCCCATGAGGAAATAGTAACGGCCCAGAAGTTCGTGCGCCAAAGCAAAGTCCTTAGGCCCAATTTCAATCACCCGCCTAAGCTTCTGGATCGCCTCTTGGTCATTTCCTCTGATGTGTAGGTGCACCGTCTGGTAAAACAGGTCGACGAAACCAGGATCCCTGAAAACCCGATTCTCCTTTAAATAAGTCCCCTTTCTTCTGAACACCGGAAAAAATTGCTGCTTCCCGAACTGGACTGGAACCACGTAGTAATTTTCGCGGAATTTGGAATTCAGAAGCAGCGCCCTTTCCGCTGGGGCACTGGGCTTGAAGCCGGTAGAGAAAAGGATGAAGTCGGGATCTAAAGAGAGGACATACTGGGTATTGTATCTCTTCTCCTTCCAGGTCGCCGGTATGCCCTCGATATCCTCGGGATGACGGGAAATGTATCTGTCGGTCAACCCCAGCATGTCGATGACCTTCACCTCTGGTCCGGCATAATAGGAAACAGAGCCGATGGTAGTGACCGCCAGAGAGAAATGGGGGCCGTAATTCTTCTTCAGATACTCGGCCACCGGCCGCATCCTCTCCACCAGGGTTTTCTCGTCCGCTCTCACCTTACGAATCCATTTGTGTGGAAGCAGAAAGAAAAATACCGAAATCGCCAACAACGGAAACAGAGCGGCTGTTCTCGGAGCGATTCGACTTGTGAGCCGGGAGGATAGTTTTCGCAAACAGACAACGAGAAGTAGATAGGAGAGCGGCAAAACGGGCAAAAAGAAGCGGTGGACCTTGAGCACGTCTCCTCCCACTACGACAACGTACAGGGTGAAAAGATAGACCAGCAGCATCAAGAGATACCCTTTTGTGTCTAATCGTTTATACAACAGGACGGGAATCAGGTATGTGAGTCCCCACAGGCCATAGTGTCGCAAAAACAGCCAGAAATATTCTAATCCGCTTTTCAGGTAGTCGAGCGAAAAGCCGGTCTTTGCATAAAACGGGCTCGGAAGAACGTCCCCGTAATAAAGCAGCTTGAACACTGCGAAGGGCAAGAGAAGCAGAACGAAAAAGCCCAGATGCCCCAGTAGATGGCTGAACTGACGTTTTCCAAAAAGCAACCGGTGCAAGAGAAGAATTCCGAACACCAACGCGCCTTCCGGGCGCACCAGAGCCGACACCGCGCACGAGACCACCCACAATCGAGGGGACGTCAGATACAGATAGACCGACAGCAAAGTCATCATTGTGAAGAAGGCGGTTTCCAACCCACTTGTGCTCCAGTAGCTAAAGGCGCCAGTTGCGGTCAAAAGGAGCGAAGGATAAAGAGAAAACAGCCAGTCCTTCTTTGAGAAAAATAGTCGGGAAATCTGGTGAAGAAGAACCAGGGTCACCAATCCCGAGGCAATGCCCAGTATCTTGGAAAGCAGTATCATGTCTAGGCCCAGCCCGGCAAAAATGGACAAGAGGATTATCCAGAGNNTGGAAACCAATATAATGTCTAAGCCCAGCCTGGCGAAAATGGACAAAAGGATTATCCAAAGAAAATTGGTGTATCCCTCCACCCGCTCACCCTGGTTAAACACTAATCCGTTACCCCGGATGAAGTTTTCCACGTAACGATAGGAGATAAACGCGTCATCCTGAGTGAAATTCAAACTGAGGCAGTGAATCATGAAGAGGATTATGATAGCCAGAAGTATCAGCTTGTTCAGCATCCCTTCATCCTTCGCGTCATTGTATCAGCTTCAGGGCTTTATCAAACAGAGCCGCCGCATAAGAGTGTTCACCACCGGAAACTAGGATCATAGAAAAGTACCTTCCTTCTTTCCGCCTCCGCCTCTGCTGTTCGACCAGTTTCTCGGCAGATTGCCTCCAGGTATGCGTGTGCCAGCACGGTACGGTCGTCTATCCGGATCGCCTTTTTCAAATATGTCTCTGCTGTAGGGTAATCCTTAAGGAGGAAGTAGACTCGCCCCAGAAGCTCTGGCACCAGGCCAAAGTCCTGCGGGCCCGCCGAGTCCACCTGCTTGAGTCTATCGATGGCCTCCCGGATTCTTCCTCTGTATTGTAAATGGATCGCCTGGCAGAACAGCTCAGCGAATCCTGCGTCCGAGAAGACCTCATTGTCCTTGGAGTAGATTCCCCTTTTCCTGAAGATGGGGATGAACTCTCTCTGCCTGACGTGCATAGGGAGAGCATAATAGTTCTCCCGGAATTTCGAATTCAGAAGAAGAGCTCTTTCCGCCGGGGCGCTGGGCTTGTAACCGGTGGAGAAGAGAATGAAATCGGGATCAAGTGAGAGAACATAGCGAGTATTGTATTTTCTCTCCTTCCAGGTGGCCACAATTCCTTCCATCTTTTCCGGATGACGGGCGATGTGCCTATCGGTCAACCCCAGCATATCTATGACCTTCACTCCCGTGCCCAGATGATAGGATGCCGAACCGATGGTGGTAAGCGCTACGGAGAAATCGGAGCCGTGGTCATCGCTCAAGTATTCTGCTATTGATCGCATCTCTTGCACAAGATGGTCCTCTGCGTCTCTGGCACTGCGGATGGACTTTTGAGGAATTAGAAAGAAAACCCCCGAAATCACAAACAAATCCAACGTCAGAACCACCGTCATGCCGAAACTGCTCTTGAAGCTGGCATACGCGCTTTGGACCAAGGCGGTAACAAGCAAATACAGCGGTGCGAGAACGGGTACAAAAAAGCGATGTCCACTGAGTACGTCGCCACCTATGACTATCACATACAGAGTGTAAACATATACGAGCAAAGCCAATAGTCTCTCTCCAGATCCCAGGCGCCTGAAAAAAAACACCGGCACTACATAGAGAATCCCCCAAAGGCCGTAGTGTTTCAGAAAAGTCCAGAAGTATCCCAGCCCGCTCACGATGTAGTCAAACGATAAACCGATCTTGGCATAAAAGGGGTTGGGCAAGATATCTCCGTAATATGATACCTTGAAAACCGCAAAAGGCAGAAGTAGCAGAACAAATCCCGCGATATGCAGCGGGGACTCACCAAGTCGACGTCTTCCAAACAGCAACCTATGTAAGAGAAGAATCCCAAATATCAACACGCCTTCAGGGCGGATCAAAGCAGACACCGCGCAAGAGACCACCCACAATCGGGAATAAGTCAAATACAAGTAAACCGACAGCAAAACCATCGCGGTGAAGAAAGTCGTCTCCAATCCACTTGTGCTCCAATAGGCAAAAGCGCTGCTTACGGTCAAAAGAAAAGGAGGAAAAAGAGCTAACCACCAGTCCCTTTTTGAAAAGAATAGCCGGGAGATCCGGTGAAGAAGAAACAAGGTCAGGCATCCTGAGGCAATGCCCAGTATCTTGGAAACCAATATAATGTCTAAGCCCAGCCCGGCGAAAATGGACAAAAGGATTATCCAAAGAAAATTGGTGTATCCCTCTACCCTCTCACCCTGATTAAACACCAATCCGTTACCCTGGATGAGGTTTTCCACATAACGATAGGAGATAAACGCGTCATCCTGAGTGAAATTCAAACTGAGGCAGTGAATCACGAAGATTACTACGATGAGCAGAAGAATGAGCGTACTTCGCATTGATCATATCCTGGGCGTGTGCCCAAGCATCAGAAGAGATTAAACCAGGCCGCCCGTTACAGGTCAAATCTATCGAGTATGTATGAATTCGTCAAGCGGATAACGGCTAATTCAAAAAGAACGCCCGATAAATCGGGCAACTACGCAGAACCGATTGCAGATATGCCGACAAAACAGTGTCTCATACCGGGCGTCTAGCTCAGAGTTTTCTCAGCTGGAATCACCTCTCCCCTTGCTCAGAGCCGTCTGGTAGAGCCTCACGTATTTCTCTGCTGAAGCATCCCAGGAGAAGTCCTTCGCCATTCCGTTTCTCATCAACCTGATCCACGCGTCTTTATCTTCATATACTCTCAGAGCCAGTTTGATTGAATCCAGGAGCTCGGACGCATGGTAGTTCTCAAACACGAAGCCTGTTCCCTCGCCCGTCTCTGGATTGTAGTTCTCTATGGTATCTGCCAGACCTCCTGTCTTTCGGACCACGGGAACGGTTCCGTACTTCAAACTGATCAGCTGATTCAACCCGCAGGGTTCGTACCTGGAAGGCATCAGAAACATGTCGCACCCAGCCTCAATAAGGTGGGCCAGCGGGTTGTCAAAACGAAGATTGACCGAAATCTTATGGGGATATTTTGTTTTCATCGCAGTGAACAGCCGGTGATATTTCTCGTCTCCGGTTCCCAGAATCACCATCTGCAAATTCAAATTGAGAAGCTCATCGGCAATCTGAGCTAAGAGGTCGAATCCCTTCTGGTCTGCCAGCCTGGAGATAATCCCCATGAGTGGGACGTCTTTGGTGGAACGAGGCAATTTGCATGACTTCAGTAACCGTTTTTTGTTTTTCTTCTTGCCGGAAGGATCGGCCGGCCCGAACGTGTGGGGGATCAGTTTGTCGTTTTCCGGAGACCAGATGTCGTAATCGATGCCGTTAACGATACCATAGAGATCTGCGCTCCTGGATCTCAAAACTCCCTCCAACCCGTGACCAAACTCGGAGACTGACTGTATCTCCGCCGCGTAGGTCTCGGAGACCGTGTTGATAACGTCGGCATAGCTTATGCCCGCTTTCATGAAATTCACATTTCCCCAGTATTCAAACGGACTGGTGGGATAAAACAAGTCACTCGATACTCCTATCTTATCAAAGGTAGCTTTGGAGAAGCTGCCTTGATAGGCCAGATTGTGAATGGAGAAAACCGTTGCGGTATCTTTGAAGAACAGGTCGCCAGCGTACAGAGTTTTCAAATATGCGACGATCAAGGCGGATTGCCAATCGTTAGCATGGATTATATCCGGCTGCCATCCCACGGTTTTCAATATCTCCAAGACTCCTTTGGCAAACAAGATGAATCTCCGGTCATTATCTTGGTAGTCAAAACCGGTGGTTCGATCCTTATAAAGCTCCGCCCGGTCGTAATACTCGTCGTTCACAACAAAGAGATATTCCACCCTGGGCTGATCCAAAATGTAGCTCTCCACCGAGATAATCTTCTTTTGGTCACCCACCTGGATCTGAGGGAAATCTGCCTGGACCTTTGAGAGCCGGAATTTCGCCTGGTCCACCATCTTGTACTTCGGCAAGATTACCTTCACCTGGTGGCCCAGCTTCGCCAGGGCTTTGGGCAAGGCTCCACAGACATCGGCCAGACCGCCGGTCTTGGCAAAAGGAACCACCTCCGGCGAAGCTATCACGATTCTCAAACTCTTGGGGCCCAATTCTTCCGCTTCCATCCCAGCTTCTTAGATTTCGATTTCTTGTAGATAGGCAGCCGCATCTTCCGGAGTGGTAGGATTTATGTAAAATCCGGTGCCCCACTCAAACCCCGCCACTCGGGTCAACTTGGGCATGATCTCAATATGCCAGTGATATTCTTCCGCGTGGTCGTTGTCCACCGGGCTGCTGTGCAGAATGTAGTTATATGGTGGGTTATTCAACGCCTTTGCTAGTCTCTGGAGAGTTTCCAAAAGTATGGCTGCCAGGGCCGGAATATCCTCCTTCTTGATTGCCTCAAAGGCTGACTGGTGCTTTTTGGGCAGTATCCAGGTTTCGAAGGGAAATCTGGGTGCAAAGGGTTCTAAGGAGATAAAAGAATCATTCTGAAGCACTACCCGCTCGTTGTCAGAGAGTTCCTGCTTTACGGCGTCGCAGAAAATGCACCTTTCCTTGAATCCGTAATATTGTCTTGCTCCTTCCAGTTCCTCCATGACCCTCTTAGGGATGATGGGAGTGGCGATAAGCTGGCTGTGACTGTGTTCCAAAGAAGCGCCAGCAGCCTCTCCGTGATTTTTGAAGATCAATATGTATTGGAAGCGAGGATCCTTTTTCAAATCCAGGGCTCTTTCCTGATATGCCCAGACTAAATCTTTCACCTGCTTGACGTCGAGATCGACCAGATCCTTTTCGTGATCGGCAGTCTCTATGATCACCTCGTGCGCTCCCACCCCGTTCATCTTATCGAAGATCCCCAGCCCTTCTCGATTCAGATCGCCCTCAATGCGCAAAGCCGGGTATTTATTTGAAATCACCCTTAAGGTCCATCCCGGCTTGTTAGGCTCAGATGAATCTGGACGAATGGCCAGAATCTCCGGAGGGGTGGCACATTCATTGCCCGGGCAAAATGGGCAGAGCCTGGCTTCGGTTCTCCTTTTGGGAGTGCCGGAAAAGTCTGATGGCCTTTTCCCTCGCTCTGTGGATATGATCACCCATCTGCCAATTATCGGGTCTTTTCTCAGTTCTGGCAATCTTTCCTCCTAGAATAAGCACCGCATCATAAATCTCATCCATGTCAGGCACCAATGATATGCGCTGCACTTGATAATGTCAACAGAAATATGCGACGGCACCTGCTATCTTTACCATGATACGCAGTCAAAAGCCTGTTCATCCGCCTGGATGCGTAACGGGTCAACTGAACCACCCTCCCCCATACAGAGCCCAATGCTTCTGGATGTTGGAAGAACTGAATCGCACTTTTCCCCTCTGCAGGCGTTTGGCTCCATCGATTAACATGGCTTGGAGACGGGTAGACAAGAACACGTGCCGACAGTTCTTAGCCGTACGGCTAACTAGTTAGCTCGTTCCTCTCTCTTTTTCGGTCAGATCGAAGATCTTCTTGATTAGATCGGCCTCATCTTTTGACAATTCCACATTCCTTCTTTTCATCGCTGCCCGGGCGGTCTGGATTGCTTTTTCCAGCTGATATTCCTCATATCTCTCGGCACCCCCCCAGGAGAAAGCCGGGATATACTTCTGCATGAGCATTCCTCCGCCGAACAGGCTGGAAGCAAAGCCTATGGAAATCCCCGTATTAAGCAAGGTTCCAATCCCTGTCTTTACATGATCGCCCATGAACGCACCCACCTTTACCAGCCCAGTATCAACGGGGATACCGTTCACCATTACTTTGACCGGACTATAGTTATTCTTCAAATCGCTGTTGGTGGTCAGGGCGCCCAGATTCACCCACTCACCCACATAGGAGTGCCCCAGAAATCCCCCGTGGTATTTGTTGGAATATCCGAGAAAGACTGACTGCTCCACCTCGCCACCTATCCTGCAAACCGGGCCGATGCTCGTCCCTTCGCTGATCTTCCCGCCCACAAGCACAGAATCGTTGCCGATATAGCACGGTCCTACCACCCTGGTATGAGGTTGGATGCTCACCCTTTCCCCGATAAAGATAGAACCGCGCCGGGCGTCCAACACCACCTGTCCGTCGATTTGAGCGCCTTCTCCGATATACACCTTCTCCATATCATAAATCAAGGTATGGTCGTCCACCTGGCTGTGCTTGAACATGTTTTTGAAATCCAAGTTGTGTCTGATTCTGTCAAAGTCCGCTTCGATCTCCGACCCATTTTGCGAGACCACATCCCACAGGTAATTGATTAACTTAACCTTCACCTCCGCGAAGCCTTTCCTGGGCTTTATCGATTTGAGCTGATCTTTCTGGTAGAGAGTTTGAAAGAGGCTCTTGCTCTGCTTGAAAGCCGCTCCGCCACCTGTCCAGCCCACCATATCGTCGCCGCAGAAAAGAAACTTCTCATCCGGAGAGAAATTCACTCTCCGGGGAAAATCCTGAGAGGGAAGAATTCTGCCATTAACCAGCAAGATTTGGTCCTCCTCTTCGGCATTGAATTGGTTCACCTTTTGCCCGGTCTTCTCAACGAGCACCTTCTCCAGATAATCCCGACACAAGAGTATCACTTGGGCATCAGGAAAAAGCCGACTGATTTTGTCTCTGACTCTGGTCAGGCCACATAGAAGCTCGTAAACTGGGCGATTGCAGCTAACAGGGAAGAACTGATCATATTTTTCATCCTCGAATATGAAAAGCTTCTTCGGCATCTTCAACCTCCTTACTCGAAAAGAGGCCTCAATGGGCTTTGTCGGAAATATCTCTTGGGATTCAAGCTCCGGTTATCCAATTTATTGGGCCACCTGATCTGGCTTTGATGTGCCTCCGCGTTCTCCAGTTCAGCGGCTGTCTCAGAAACGTATAAAGCATTTCCCATCTGTTGTTGAAGCCTCTTCAGATCTTTCAACCTGAATTCCCAGTTTTTAAGCGAGCGCTGGGAGAATCACGTTCACATTGCTCTCAAACGCTTGATCCTCTCCCCCACGGGCGGGTGAGTGGAAAAGAGACGGTTGAGTTTTCCTCTGTGTTCCAGCAGAGGATTAACCACATAAAGATGAGCCGTGGCCTTGTTCGCTGCTTCCAAAGGCTCGGTGTCTTTGGAGATCTTCTCCAGAGCTGAAGCCAAACCTTCCGGGTATCGGGTCAGGAGTGCACCGCTGGCATCAGCAAGATACTCCCTTTGTCTGGACAGGGCCAATCGAATGAGCTGGGCGATTATTGGCGCCAGTATCGCCAGAACCAGAGCGATCAGTATAACCATGCCCCCGCCCACCCCTCCTCTTTTTCTTCTCCCCCGATAGAAAAAGCTCCTTCTCATCCAATCCGAAAGCAGCGCCACTGTGCCCACCAGAATCGCCACCAATGTGACATATCGGATATCATAGTTTTTTATATGCGACATCTCGTGAGCGATTACTCCCTCCAGCTCCAGCCGATTCAATTTCTCCAGAAGTCCAGTGGTAACCGCTACCGACGAGTGCTCCGGGTCTTTACCCGTGGCGAAAGCATTGGGAGCCGAATCCTCGATTATATAAGCCCTGGGCGCTGGAATCCCCGCGGCGATGGCCAGGCCATCTACCACGTTCGCCAAGTAGGGATTCTGCTTTTTGTCAACAGGTCGGGCACGGCTCATACCCAAGACCATTTTGTCGCCATAGGAGAAACTCATAAAACCGATGAACACTGCAAGCAACAAGGCGATAGCGAGTCCTGCTGCACCTGAACCATACGTTACTCCGAATATCCATCCCAGAAACAGGAGGAAAACCGTAAAGGCGACAATCAGGACAAAGCTCCTTCTTCGGTTTGCCGCGATCTCTTCATATATCATATATGCGTGAGGCCTTGCCCCCGTCTTGAATCGTACCTTTCGCTAAAAAACGCATAAAGACCAAATGGCAGTTTTAACTCCCGGTGAGAGGATCGAAACCGACCGGCCACGCCTCTACATCTCCAGCTTTGGTCTGCACACCAAGTTACCGGGAAAAACCGTACCTGCGCTCACAAATCTACCCCCCTCGCACACCTGTCGCCTTCGACTATAGAGGAACCAAGGTGACAAGTCCGGGCAGGATGGTGCATCTTATTCAAGGTCTTTCCTGCTTGAACGTAAGAACAGGTGCGTTCCCTCACTTGAAATCCACCCGGGGAGCCTCCCTTTTGGGCTCCTCGATCTCGAAGTATTCTTTGGGCTTGAATCCGAACCAGGAGGCCACGATATTGGAAGGAAAGACCTGCTGGGCATTGTTGAAGGACAAAACCACGTCGTTGTAGAACTGCCGTGCATAAGCGATCTTGCTTTCAATCCCTGAGAGTTCCTCCTGGAGCAGAAGAAAATTCTGGTTGGCTTTGAGTTCAGGATAATTCTCCACTACCGCAAAAAGGGTCTTCAGGGCTCCGCTGAGCATGTTGGTTGCCTGGGCTTTTTCTTTCATAGTTCCCGCTTGCGAATATATGGATCTGGCTTTGGTTACCTCCTCCAACACGCTCTTTTCATGAGCCGCGTAGCCTTTCACCGTCTCCACCAGATTGGGCACCAGATCCGCCCTCTTTTGTAACTGCACGTCTATCTGGTACCAGGCATTATCCGAACGATTTCTCAGCTTGACCAGCTTGTTGTACAACGCTATGAGGATGAGAAAAGGCACGCCCAGAACGACGAAAACAAACAATCCGATTACAAAGACCGCTCCCATTTTTGCTCCTTCAGAAATTTGAAGACGAAGAGCCCTGTGGGCCAGATGCAATCCTGAACCCTACCTCTTCGCCAAGTCTTTTCTGAGTTTATCAAGTCTCTTGACTATCCCGTCATCTGCCAAAGACAGAATCTGGGCGGCTAAGACGGCTGCGTTTTTTGCTCCTGCCTCGTCAATAGACATGGTTGCGACAGGTATCCCGGCCGGCATCTGGACGATGGAGAGCAGTGAGTCCAATCCCTGAAGCGAAGAGGCTGAAAGAGGCACGCCGATAACCGGCAGCCTGGAGTACGAAGCCACTACGCCGGGGAGGTGCGCCGCCATACCCGCTCCTGCAATGATGACCTTCACCCCATTCTTCTCTGCATCCTGCACTAATCCCTTCGTTCTTTCGGGATCACGATGCGCGGAGCTGATCTCCATGCGATAGGGAATTTTCAGCTCCTCCAGGATTTTTGCGCTCTTTTCCATGATTCCCTGATCCTTTTTGCTCCCCATCAATATCAATACTCTCGCAGCAGGCATTTTGCTCTCCCTTGGTAAATAGCGTCGACACTTTCTGGGCAACAGAGCACAGGCTGCTGGGTTTGCTGGATGCAATTGCGCCTCTGGAGGCAAGCCGGCATCCGACAGAGGATGCAAGTAGGCCAGATCGGAAAGTTGCCCGCCCGGCGTTGACCGGCTCGCCCTCGGGTATGTCCTACCAGGCTCTTTTCCTGCCCGGAAAAGCTCTGTGGCCTATGTCTTTTCGATATTGGACCCCTTCAAATTCTATTTTACTTGCAGCAGCGTAAGCTTTTTCAATAGCTTTCTCCATACTTCTGTCTGTGGCCGTAACACCCAACACCCTCCCCCCGTTGGTAACAACTCTGTCTCCTTGTTTTCTGGTACCGGCGTGAAAAATCAGTATGTCCTGCATCAGCCTGGCTTTGCTAAGTCCAAAGATCTCCTTGCCTTTCTCATATCTTCCCGGGTATCCGGCCGAGGCTAATACCACACATACTGCAAAATCATCACTCCATTCCACCTCCTGCAAGGAAAGCTCGCCGTCCACGATGGCCAACAATATCTCAGCTAGATCACCCTTCAGCAGTGGGAGTATTACTTGAGTTTCCGGATCACCGAGCCTGCAGTTGAATTCCATTACCTTGGGACCCAACTCTGTGATCATCAATCCGGCGTAGAGCACGCCCTTGAATGGCCTTGCTTCGCTTTTCAGTCCGAATACTGCGGGCTCTAAGATCTCATGGAATATTCGCCTCATCATTTTGTCGTCTGCGATGGAGGTGGGGGCGTAGGCTCCCATCCCCCCGGTGTTTGGACCTCTGTCTCCGTCGAAGATCTTTTTGTGGTCCTGCGAGGAGAGCATGGGAGAAGTCGTTTCTCCGTCGATGAAAGCTAAAACCGTAACCTCTTCTCCCTCCAGGAAATCCTCTATCACGATCCGAGACCCTGCCTCCCCGAAGATCTTATCCACCATAATCTTCTTTATGGTTGAAAGCGCGGATGGCTTATCCTCCGCGATAACCGCACCCTTGCCCGCTGCCAGCCCATCCGCCTTAATGACCAGGGGCATCTCAGACGATTTCACGAAATCGGAAGCCTCGTCAGGAGTCTCGAATATCTTGAAGCTGGCAGTGGGGATATGGTATTTCTTCATGAACTGTTTGGCGAACACCTTGCTGCCTTCGATCTCGGCGGCTGCTTTGGTCGGTCCCAATATCTTCAGTCTTCGTCTATCAAACTCATCCACAATTCCACACGTTAGGGGAAGCTCGGGTCCCACCACCGTTAGATCAATCGAATTCGTGTCAGCAAAGTCTGCTAAGCCGGTCAGATTCTCTGCACTAATATCAATGCATTCGGCCACCTCACCAATGCCGGCATTTCCCGGTGCGGCAAAGAGCTTGTTCACGTGTGGGCTGGAGGCAAGCTTCCACGTAAGAGCGTGCTCTCTGCCCCCGCCGCCAACAATTAGCATCTTCATAAGTAACTCCCGGCTGATAACGAAGTTACTGCTTTCGACATGTCGCAGGCTCAATGTTAATCAAGTTTTAGCCGAAAGGCAAGCTTTTTCTGTTGACAAAATCGACCCAGAACCCCAGTTTAGATGAAAAGCTTTCGTTCAATCATGTGTCGGCGAGAGATAGATTGAAGGGCTACCTGGAAAAAATCTTCATCTTTATTCTTTTGGTCCCCTCTCTGGATAGCCCCGATGCGGCCATTTCTTCGACGACCGGTACCCCGGGAGGGAATCAGAGTCTGGAGATAGGCGCTTCTTATTTGAACCTTCAAAAGAGCTTCCTGGATTTCCCTATCAGGTGGAAAGGCAACATGCCGACGATAGCGGTCAGGTATGGTATTATCACTGGAGAGTTTCGTCACCGAATTGGCTTCCATTATGGAAGGTCCACTTATATAGAAGTCAATGGCTCCAAGAGATGGGGGAATAACAACTTTTCCGTTCTCGGATTCACTTATGATTTCATATGGTACAGTCTATCTCACAAAGAAGGTCAAAGGTTTTTCTGGGGCTTGGGGGCCTCTTTAAGAAACATGCAGATTGACCAGAAGATGGAGATAAGCCCGGGGAAATACAATGAGTACGAAGATCACTATTTTGGAATAGGACCGGTAGTGAGTCTGTTCTGGAGATCAGGGCGGGATGAATTAAGGTTGGATCTCGGTTCGGTCTTGTCCGTACCTCGTACGAGTTTCGGGATTCTACGATCTGATATGGGCTTCACAGACAAATCCCCTCTCTGGTGGTTTAATGTGGAGACCCACCTTTATTACGAATTTGCCGTTTCGACGCGCTACCATCTGTTAATTCGACTCAATCGCTCGGTTCTTGTTTACGGAAGAACCATACGGAATTCGCCGAAAATGGATAACTTCTTTTCTGGTGGGTCAGTCATATTCAAATCTGTGGAAATGAGCTTAAACCATAATTTCTGATGCTTTCTGTTGTGCCAAGAAGATTAGCCCTGCTTTCATTGTGTATGCTAATGGTTTGGCAGCTTGCAGGCTGCAGGGTATCGCGAGTTCTTCTTCCTGAGGTCGACGCCGGGGATGAAAACTGGCTTAGAAGAGAGAGTTCTCATTATTTCATCTATTACCGACCCGGCTCTCCTGCCTCACAGAGTATAGACCAAATAGCGGAGTTGCTGGATAGTTGTTTTGAAGATGTCCTGATTCAACTGGATGTGAATTTTTCAAGCAAAATCTCCTGCTATTTGTACAATTCCACGGACGACCTAAAACATTGGGCCCGTTGGCCCAGATCGGGATTTTTTGTGGGAGAGTTTGAGTATGCTGCTCAGGTTTATGATCCACCGCGCAAAAACATCAGTTCGCACGAGACAGTCCACGTTATTGCCTACCATACAATAGGGATGTCCAAGCTGATTTTCTTAAACGAGGGAATAGCTGAAGCCGTGACGCACTGCCATGAGAGGACGCCTACCGGAGAACTTATTATCCATGAAACCTGCAAGCGGCTCCTCGCCCAGGACGATCTGTTTTCTCTTGACGTGCTGACAGACAACGGCCGCTTCGAGGAAATTTATCGCTCGCCCGACGCTCGCAAATATTACTATCAGTCCGGTTCCTTGGTGCGATACTTGATTGATGAATATGGTTTGATCAAGTTCAAGTCTCTGTTACCCAAAACGACACAAGACAACTACAAAAGGATCTTCCATGAAATTTACGCCCAGAGCATTGAGGAATTCGAAAAGCAGTGGCGCCAGTTCCTCCGGGACTACTAAACCGCTAAACTCCTAAACCGTTGAGCCTATCAACCAGATATATAGCCCAAGTCGGCATCATCGCCAGCCTGTATGCGGCGTTAACCATAGTGCTAGCGCCAATCAGCTACGGGCCCATTCAGGTGCGCATATCCGAGGCTCTGACCATCCTTCCTTACGTCGCTCCTGCCGCCATAACCGGCCTGTTCATCGGCTGCGTGGTGGCGAATCTCTTCGGTGGATTGGGACTGCCGGATATAGTGGGGGGAAGCCTGTGTACCCTTTTAGCTGCATTCCTAACTTATCTTGTCTCCAAAACCCGAAAGCCGATCCTGGCCCCGGTTCCACCGGTTGTGGTGAATGCCTTAGGGGTGAGCTTATATCTTCATCTTTTGTTTCAACTTCCTTACTGGCTTACCGTGACCTACATCGCAATGGGTGAAATCGGAGCGTGCTTTATTTTGGGGTATCCACTGCTTTTGGTTATTCTAAGAAGAAAAAAGCTGGGGCAGATGTTTAGGCTTTAGCCGGACAAAAAGCCCCGCTGGTCAACCTTCGCTCTTTTTCATCTTTTGGGATTTGGAGTTTTCTGGCCTACGTCTCCCTTGTGGAAGTTGTTAGGAAGATTTTAGGAAAAAAAGACCCCCTCTCTTCCCTCGCCAACTTAGGCTTTTTCATCTTCGTAACAAAATAAAGAATTCGGAGGTAGGTTCATTCCCAGAACCATAAGGAGCTTGTCCATTGAACAACGCGAGTGCGAGAATCTGTATGCTGGTGTTCTTCCTTTTGGTCTTGACTGTCTCGACGTTTGGGCAGGAGGGCAAACCGCCCCAGCCCAAGATATCTCTTTCCGAGACCATGTGGGACTTTGGATACGTCCCCAAAACCGGCACCGTCTCACATACATATCGGATCAAAAACATTGGTGACGACACTCTCATAATTGTGAAAGTGAGAACCACCTGTGGTTGTACGACCGCTCCGTTATCCAAACAGAGGCTGGCTCCCGATGAGATGGCAGATATGGAGGCCGTCTTCGATCCAAGAAGGATAAAGGTCGGCGAAACCTCCAAAAGACTTCAGGTGATATCCGACGACCCGGACAATCCATTCACAGACGTGCGGTTCAGCGCAAAGGTGGGAATGAGCAACTCCTTGGTTAGATTGACTCCCACAGAGCTTAATTTTGACACCGTCTCACAGGGGACAGAAGAAGTTCGATCTTTGACCTTAGAGAACATCTCAGGAGAGAAGTTGTTCATAGACGTGATAGAGGGTCCCGGACATGCCATGGATGCGGACTTGGAAGCCAGGAATCTTGAGCCGGGTGAGAGCGTGCAGATTCACTTGAAGCTGAAGGAGAACGCGGCTTCGGGAAATCTCCAAACCTCCCTGACTCTGGACTTTGAATGCTCTAAGGTAGCCAGAGTCAGCATACCCATTTTCGGCGTGATAATCAGCGACTGAACTCCAAGACGGCGATGCTCACCCGAAACAATCTCCATCATATCCTATTTAAGACCCTGGGCTTAATCCTCGTTGGTTCAGCCATAGGCCTAATCTATAACACTCTCTCACCTGGCGGAATCACCCTGAGGGGAAATTGGAGCCCCAAAATGACTACTGACAGTCTGGTTGTTCCCTACGGTTATGAGGAAGGTCTTGACCCACCTGCTATCAGCCTCGATTACGCCATGATGAAGTTTCAATCGAAAAACGTCGTCTTCCTGGACGCCCGCTACCCGGCGGACTTCGAAGAAGGACACGTCAAGGGCGCTATCAATCTCCCCTGGGAGGAATTCGATGAATATGCGCCCGAGGTTCTGCCGAACCTTCCAAAAGATGAAGAGATCATAGCCTACTGCGATGGCACCGAGTGTGAGACCAGTCTGCTTCTCGCCAGAGAACTTGTGGAGATGGGCTATACAGACGTGAAAGTGTTTTTTGGCGGATGGCAAGAATGGAAGGAAGCCGGGCTATCCGTGGAAACTGGTAATTGAAAAAGCAAAATGTTAAAGGCGCTGGTTAAAATAGTCACGGACAAGAGGGTCGTGTTGATCTTTAGGCTGGTTCTCGGAGTAACCCTCATTTATGCCAGCTTAGACAAAATCGCTAACCCGGATCAGTTTGCCAGAATAGTCTACAACTACAGGATTCTCCCAGAGTTTTTGATCAATGTCTTTGCCGTTACCTTACCCTGGGTTGAACTGGTAACTGGTCTGTTCTTGATCTTTGGCGTATTCATAGAGAGTGCCTCTCTTTTGGCCTCTTTTCTCTTCGTGGTCTTCATCATTGCCATCTCCATAAATCTCCTCAGAGGCATCGACCTGAACTGCGGCTGCTTCTCCACTGATCCTGGCGGTAAGAGAGAAGGAGCAAGTCTACTTATCAGGGATTTCATCTATCTTTATCTTGGAATGATGATATTCTTCTTCCACAAGAATTTTGCCGCTCTCTCTTCTTTATTCGAAAAGAAATCCGCGATTCCGCGGTAGCCCCCCGATTTTGTTTTGTTGGCCCCGATCATCTTTTGTAGTGCAAATTTGGCAAAAACCTTGAGGTTTCCATCCTCACTAATGGAAGGCTAGAGCCTTCCGCCACGTTTGGAGAATCTTTCGAGGAGTCCTTTTGCTGTATGAATGATTGTTGAACTAGATTGGGAGAATCTTTGATATGAGAGGGGACTTTTATAATCGGGAGAAGCGGAAACTTACTTTTCTTACGGCTTTATTTCGACAATGGGCTGGGCTGCATCCACCAGATCGCCGGCTTTGAAGTTCACCTTTTCCACCGTCCCCTTAACCGGGGATTTGAGCTCATTTTCCATCTTCATGGCTTCTACGATCACCAAACCCTGACCTTTTTCCACCTGGTCCCCTTGGCTTACAAGTATCTTGACCACTTTCCCGGGCATGGGAGAGGCGGCCACAGGAGCTTCGGCAACTGTAGAAGAATCGTGATCCGATGCTTGGACGCCTTCTGACTTCGCCTCTTGAACGCAAAACTGCTCACCGCCGATGGAAAAATATTTCTTACCGTCCGATTCGGCGAAATACACGGTGAAGGCTCTGCCGTTCACCAAAAGAGAAAGACAATTATCGGAGATCTGCGAGGAATCAACAACGTAATCCTGATCATTTAGCTTGACCCGGTACTGTCCGTTTTTGAACTCAAGGTGGAGTTTATGAACTTTCTCCTCTATGCTGAATTCCAGTTCCATGATCCTCTAAATCAGAATGTCTTTTCTAAACTTCTCCAATGCTCCACTTCCCAACAGTTAACCAGGGGCTGGGCATTTCCTCTTTACCCTGCACTCTCTTCTTTGAACCAGTCCTGGTCTGCGATGAAATGGCTGCGGCTATCAAGGCTTCATTGACGTATTTTTTTTCTTTTTTCCGCTCAATCCAGTCTGACATGTTCTTGTCGATGAAGTTGGTCTGGGTGTTACCGGCGACAAATTGGGGATGTGACATAACCGAAGCCAAAAACTCAATGCTGGTTTTGATTCCCAAAATGGTATAGTTTGACAGAGCCAAGATCATACGCTTGCGCGCATCCTCCCTGGTCTCTCCCCAGGTGATGACCTTGGACAGAATCGGATCGTAGAATACCGAAACCTCAAATCCCGAATAGATTCCGCAGTCGTGTCTGATCCCGGGTCCAGATGGCTCTTTCATGAAAAGGATTTTGCCCGAAGAGGGGAAGAAGTTGTTTTCGGGGTCTTCTGCATAGATTCGACATTCTATGGCATGACCTCTTTGCTTGATCTCCTCCTGGGTGAGTGACAGCTTCTCTCCCGAAGCTATCTTTATCTGCTGCTTTACCAGGTCCGCTCCGATCACCAGCTCGGTAACAGGATGCTCGACCTGAAGCCGAGCATTTACCTCCAGGAAGTAGAAATTCGTATTCTTGTCCAGCAGGAACTCGACCGTGCCGGCGTTGTTATAGCCCGACACCTTGATCACCTTCTTGGCAACTTCGCCCATCTTTGTCCTGAGCTTATCATCCAGAGCGCACGACGGCGTCTCCTCCACGATCTTCTGATGTCTCCGCTGAATCGAGCATTCTCTCTCGCATAGATGAACCACATTTCCGAAATTATCTGCCAGCACCTGAAACTCAACGTGTCTCGGCTCCTCTATGTATTTCTCCAGATAGACGGACTCGTCTCCGAAGGCAGATTTGGCCTCCCGCATCCCGGCTTCTATTCCCTTCTCTAAGTCTTCTGGAGAACGAATGATTCGCATTCCTTTGCCGCCACCTCCGGCTGATGCCTTGATCATAACCGGGTATCCGATCTTCTCCGCCGCCTCTTTAAATCCTTTGGTCTCCTTGCCGCTGCTCATCATGCCAGGAATAATGGGAATTTTAGCTTCGGTCATGGTTTGACGAGATGCCACCTTGTCGCCGACCAATCTCAGTGCCTTGGAATTTGGCCCTATGAAGACAATCCCCTCTTTTTCGCATCTTGCGCTGAAATCGGCATTCTCCGCCAGGAAGCCGTATCCTGGATGGATGGCATCCGAGCCAGATTCCTTCGCCACCTGTATGATTTTGTCCATGTTCAGGTAGCTTTCCAGAGGGGGCGGATCTCCGATGCAGTGGGCCTCGTCCGCCTTCTGGACGTGCAGGGAGTTTCTGTCAACGGTGGAGAATACGGCTACGCTCGGGATAGACATTTCCTTACACGCATTTATGATCCTGACCGCAATCTCGCCTCGATTGGCTATGAGTATCTTCTTTAGCATATATTAGAACCGTAGGGACAGCCCTTGTGGGTGTCCGCTACTCGGACAGGGACAAGCCCTGTCCCTACGCTGGAACCGGATCCAGGAAGCCACAAAATTTGTAGTCTTCCCAGCTTTCAACTAAATTCTTTGTTACCGGATTGTTTAGGATGTATTCACAAACATCGTTCACGGGCTCGTTTGGCCCCAGGATGTGATCATGAAATCTTGCTTGCCACATCTTTTCTTCGATTCCGTACCTCCATTCTATCCTTGTGGCTTTGTTTTTGAAACCTCCAATGAATCTTGAAATATTCGTGCCACTGTCCGAAGGTGAAATCAACATATGAAAATGGTCAGGCATCAAACAGTAGGCAAGAACCTCCACACCAACTTTCTCTTTCTCCAGTTTCAAACAATTGATAATTTCACTATTCAACGCTTCATTACAAAATATCTTCCTCTTATCTTTTGCAGAGATCGTCGTGAAATAAGCAAAGGGTTTAGAATAATCAAAACCTTTTAACCTTGGGTTTATTCGTTGAGGTAATTTATTTTTCATGAACATGGATTTGAGCTACTCGCACAGGGACAAGCCCTGTCCCTACGTTATTCTGTCCACTTTGGTTTTCCTTTCTCCAAGAAGGCGCTCATGCCCTCCTGTCCTTCATCCCCTACCCGCATACGGGCAATCATGTCTGCCGTATAGGTCTTGGCCTTGTCGAAGTCCATGCCCGGCACATTCTTCAAAAGCTCCTTGCACATAGCAATAGCTTCCGGTCCGCTGGAGATCAGCTGATTGGCTTTTTCGTGAACAGCTTGATCCAATTCTTCCAGAGGCACCACTTGGTTTACCAGACCGAGCTCCTGGGCTCTTTTGGCAATAAGTCTTTCGCCGGTGAGGAAGAACTCTCTGCATCTCCCTTCTCCAACCTTCCGAATAACATACGGAGAAATGCATGCCGGCACCAAGCCCAGTTTGACCTCACTGAGGCTGAATTTAGCCGTCTCTGCAGCGATGGCAATATCGCACACTGCCACCAGACCAGTTCCACCCCCGATGGCTGCTCCGTTGACTCTGGCAATTACAGGCTTGGGAAGGGAATACATCAAATGAAATAACTCCGCCAATTTAAGCGAGTCGTCAAGGTTTTCTCGGTAGGTGTAGTTTATCATTTTCTTCATCCAGTTCAAGTCCGCCCCGGCCGAAAAGGATTTTCCGTTTCCGGTGAGAACCACTACTCGAACTTCATCATCTTCTGAGATGTTTTTGAAGACATCGGTGAGCTCGGCGATCATCAGCTCATTGAAGGCATTGTGCACTTCAGGACGATTGAGCGCGACCGTACCAATCTTATCCCTGAAAGAGTAGGTAATAGTATCAAACTTTCTTTCTTGTGCCAACTGTCAAAGCTCCGGTCAAAATTCTGAGAACATTTTTTGCGGATGCTCTAAAATAACCACCTCTGGTGCCTAACGGAAGGATTTTGAGAGCAGGGCCGTTACATTCTGAAGACGCCGAATCTTTGGTCTGGAACGGGAGCATTCAGCGCCATGGAAATGCCCAAAGCCAAAGCTGTCCGCGTCTCCAGAGGATCCAAAATCCCGTCATCCCAGAGCCGGGCGCCACTGTAATAGGGGCTGGACTCCTGCTCGTATTTTCTGACTGTGGGCTCCATGAACTTCTCTTGCTCTTCTTTGGTCATGGTCTTGCCTTGCTTTTTCAGCTGTCTCATCTTCACGGTAAGAAGCACATTGGCTGCCTGCTCTCCTCCCATCACGCAGATTTTTGCATTGGGCCACATCCAGATGAGCCTTGGATCATAAGCTCTGCCGCACATGCCGTAGTTCCCTGCTCCATAGGAACCGCCCACGATCACGGTGAACTTCGGGACGTCCGCATTTGCCACCGCATGGACCATCTTTGCTCCGTCTTTGGCGATCCCCCCATGTTCATACTGCTTTCCGACGATGAAGCCGGTAATGTTCTGCAGGAAGATCAACGGAATCTTTCGCATGGTGCAGAGATTGATGAAATGAGCCGCCTTCAGAGAGCTCTCGGAGAACAGGACTCCATTATTGCCTAATATGCCTACCGGGTAGCCCATGATTCGTGCGAATCCGGTAACTATGGTGGGCCCATATAGCTCCTTGAATTCCTGAAACCTGCTTCCGTCAACCATTCTGGCGATAACCTCCCGAATGTCATATGGCTTTCTTATATCTCGCGGGACTATCCCATAGATCTCTTCCGAATCATAATAGGGTTCTTCTGTCTCCGCCACATCCAGCTCAAACTTTCTGGACGGGTCCAGAGACTGGATTATGTTTCTGGCTATCTCCAGGGCGTGTTTGTCGTTCAAAGCGTAATGATCAGCCACGCCTGAGATTCTGCAGTGAACGTCCGCGCCTCCCAACTCCTCATCCGTCACCTCCTCACCGGTTGCCGCCTTTACCAGAGGCGGGCCACCAATGAAGATGGTCCCCTGCCTCCTTACTATCACCGCTTCATCGCTCATGGCAGGGACATAGGCCCCTCCTGCCGTGCACGACCCCATCACAATCGAGATCTGGGGAATTCCCATGGCAGATAGGCGAGCCTGATTGTAAAATATCTTTCCGAAATGATCCTTGTCTGGAAACGTTCCGGATTGATAGGGGAGAAAGATGCCGCCGGAATCGACCAGGTAGATACAGGGGAGGCGGTTCTCCATGGCCACCTCTTGAGCTCGCACGTGCTTCTTTATGGTGACGGGGAAATAAGTGCCGCCCTTGACCGTGGCATCGTTGGCTACGATCAAAACCTCCCTGCCGTGCACCACCCCCACTCCCGTGACCATGCCTGCGGCTGGAGCTTCATTGTCATACATGTCGTAGGCTGCCAGAGGAGATAGCTCCAAGAAAGGAGTGTTTCTGTCAAACAAAAGCTCCAGTCTTTCTCTCACCAGGAGTTTCCCGCGCTCGTGGTGTCTTTTTCGATCTTTCTCCGGTCCCCCCAGTTTTATCTTCTTTAGTATTTCCCTATACCCTGAGACAAGCTTCTGCATTTCAGCCTTATTCTGCTGAAACTCAGTGCTCTTCGTATCTACTTTGCTTTCTATTCTAAACATCTTGCTTCAGAGGAATCCGTTTGTCCAGTGCAGACCTTCGGGTTTGCCAGAAAGCCAGGACCGTTGCGGGCAAAGCTAAAGCTTCACACTCCACCCGAAGTCAAAGGAGCTCGATGGATGGAGCCCCCGTATTGATTCGAGATTTGGCTATGCCGGAACATACTTGTATCCATAACAAAGGATACCAGCTTCGCCATCCTGCTGAATCTTCCGGAACTCCAGCTTCAGCCTCATCCCGGTTTTAAGCTGCTCGGGCTCACAATCGGCGATCTGGGCTAACAATCTGGTTCCATCATCCAGTTCCACTATTCCCATGGGATAGGGTGCCTGATCAACGAACTGGCTGGGTGCAACCCGGATCACGGTATAGCTCAGCAACTTGCCCTTATCAGGAAGCTTTACGTCCTCAAAATCCTTTGATTTGCAGTCTGCGCAAATCAGCCGGGGAGGGAAATAGGTGGTCCCGCAGCTTTTGCATTTCTTTGCCTCTAATCTATATCTCTGGGGTATCTCTCTCCAGTATCTGGCCGGAAACATTTGGTTAACCTCCGTATATCGTTATCTCGCTTGTCGTCGTTGAAGCTCGTGACGAAATCCCCGGACGGTCATTGCGAGCGACTACAAGGGGCGAGGAAATCTCGAAGGATTGCTTCGTCCTCCTGCCAACGGCGGGACCCCTCGCAATTACAGTTCATAGGTCCGTCCGTCTTACCTTTGACTAATCGAAAATTTACATTGCCTGCATTATGTGAACCACCGCACTACCTCCGCTACCGCCCATATTCTGAGTAAGACCGATCTTGGCGTCTTTGACCTGCCTATCGCCAGCTTCTCCTCTGAGCTGATGTACAACTTCCAGCACCTGAGCCACACCGGTTGCGCCGACCGGATGCCCTTTGGATTTCAATCCACCGCTGGTATTGATAGGCTTCTTGCCCCCGATGGAAGTCATTCCGCTCTCCACGGCTTTTCCCCCCTCCCCCTTCTTGACGAAGCCCAAATCTTCGCTGATTATTATTTCAGCGATGGTAAAACAATCATGGACCTCAGCCAGATCGACGTCCTCCGGCTTTACTCTAGCCATCTTATATGCTCTGTCTGCCGCCTTGACCGTAGCGTTCAAAGTGGTGAAATCAGATCGGCTATGCAGAGCAATTGTGTCTGTTGCATTACCTGCACCGATTATCTTCACCGGCGGCTTTCTTGAAATCTTCTTTGCCATATCCGCCGGACACAGGATAGCACATGCAGCACCGTCAGTGATGGGAGAGCAATCCAAGATGGTCAAGGGATCGGCTATCATGATCGAATTGGTCACCTGATCCACGGTCACCTTCTGGGGAAACTGAGCCAGGGGATTCTTTGAGCCGTTTTCATGATTCTTAACCGCAACCTGTGATAGCTGTTCTCTGGTCGTTCCGAATTTTTCCATGTGGCTTCTTGCCATGAGGGCGTACAGGCCAGGGAAAGTGATTCCGTGATAAACCTCGTATTCTTGGTCTGCCGCCGTAGAAAGAGCGTAAGTTGCGCCGTCACCACCTACGTCAGTCATCTTTTCCACCCCTCCCACCAGGACTATGTCAGACATGCCGGAAGCGACATCAATGAATCCCATCCTCACTGCCAGGCCGCCCGAGGCACACGCAGACTCCACGCGAGCTGCAGGGATGGGACCGGCTCCAAGATAATCAGCCAAAAGGGAGGCGAGGTGCTCTTGGCCCACGAAAAGCCCAGAGGTCATGCAGCCCACGTACATGGAATCGATGTGATCTACTCCGGAATCCTCAATAGCTAAGAGGGCTGCTTCCACGAAAACATCTCTAAGCGATTTCTGCCAGAGCTCGCCCCACTTGTTCATCCCCACCCCTATGATGGCAACGTCTCTCATGTCTTGTTCTCCTTAGACTGATTTTATCCTCTTCCGATCAAAATAAAAAGACAAAGAAGTACGTCGAGAATCAACTCTTTATTCCCCCATTCGGATCTTACCTCTGTATTTGGCGTATGTGCCGTAGTCAATGTACTTCTTATTGTTGTCCAACTGGTATCTGGTCCGGGGAGCTTTTTCACGAACCTCTTCTATCCTTTCAGTCACCTCGAATATGAATCCGTCACTCCCTGCCCCAGAACCATACGAGACCATAAGAATCTTATCTCCGGGCTTGGCTATGTCCAAAGTGGCGGTCAGGCCCATGGGGGATGATCCGGAGTAGGTATTACCCAGAGTGGGGGAAAGCCATCCCGGCTCAATCTGCTCCTTTTTAAATCCTAGCATCTTGCCCACCCTCATGGGGAATTTTCCATTGGGCTGATGGAAAATAGCGTAGCTAAAATCTTCTGGCTTCATGCCCGCTTGGTTCATGAGTCCTCTGGCCGCCCCGATGATATGTTTGAAGTAGGCCGGCTCTCCAGTAAAGCGGCTGGCATGCCGGGGATAGAACTGATATTCCCTGCGCCAGAAATCGGGTGTGTCGGTCATAAAAGAGTTGGTGTAAAGCACCTTTGCTACCATATTCTCCTTGCCGAAGATAAAGGAAGCTGCTCCGGCAGCAGCCGAATACTCCAGTGCGTCGCCCGGGGCACCTTGAGATGTATCAGCTCCCACCGCCAGCCCATATTTGATCGACCCGGACTCAACTAGGCCGACGCAAACAAACATGGCCTCGCTTCCAGCCTTGCAGGCAAACTCGTAATCCGCACAGTGAATGTCTGGGGTGGCTCCGATAGCCTCAGCCAAGACCGTGCCCGATGGTTTCACCGCGTAAGGATGAGACTCCGATCCCACGTATACCGCCCCAATCTCCTTGGGATCGATGTTTGCCCGCTTCAAGGCATTCTTCGTCGCCTCCACCGACATGGTGATGGTATCCTGATCCGGGCTGGGAACCGACTTCTCATACAGCTGCAATCCTTTTTTGTAGGCAGGCGCATCTGCGCCCCAAACCTTGGCAATCTCTTCCACTTTTATCCTGTTTCTGGGAACGTAGGCTCCGTAGCCCATTATTCCGACCATATGCTCCTCGCTTTTCTAAAAAGAGGTGACAGGAAAAATCTACAAGCCCAAGATGATCAATCCCACTAAATTAGCCGTCTCCAACCTCCAAAACTATCAGTATATAAGCCAAACCAGCCTTGTTGTCAAGTGAAATTTGTCACAAACAAACCGCGGATGTTGAAGAATACCCAGGCTGTCTGCCTTTTTACCGCTGACTTTGGCATGCAATGCTGAACAGGCCTTCTCGACAATATTCAGGCCGCGGGAGTGGACATAAAGCAGTCGGTTTCCGGCAACTTTTCTTACCCCAACGCCTTCCTGTGACTGCGTGTTTTCCTCAGGGTCAGATTCTCCCACTCACATGTGGTAGCATTTTCAGAAGCAGGGGCGTAAGTGCCACGAAGATGACAACATTTGAAAGAATGTGGATAAAGGCAAATGGAACGGCTGCTATCATCACCGGCAGGAATTGACCAACCACATACGCCGAAGCCAGATTGGTGAGCAGATCGTAGATTAACGTGAGCACCAGGCCTGAGATTCCCATCAGAATAATGGTACTTGTTGTCCGGGAGTGAGAATCTCGGTCAAAAGCCCTGCGAGCAGATTTCGAAACCAGGCCTCCCCCAAAACCAATTATTGCCATTGAGAGAACCTGAGCAAAGGCTATGGGCAGCGGAGGTAATCCATACGGCGTAACGAACGTGGTATAGATCGACATGGATATGACTCCCACAAACACTCCTCCATATATGCCCAAGAGATATCCAGCTGAGAAGACTATGAAGGTGAAGAACTCCACGTTTGGAATGGAAAGTATGGGAAGCTTCAAGGCGATGGCCAGGGCGATCATAACGCCCATGAGGGCAATCTTCCTGGCAGAAAAACTCATCTGATCACCGCCAGCTTCCTCACCACCTTGGAGTTTTTGGTCTTCACCTGGTAGATGTACACACCCGCGGCGACGTATTCCCCACTTTCGTTCTTCCCATTCCAGGCTGGGCATTTACCGCGCTCGGTGTACTCCCCGATGGTCCACTCCTGTCCTTTCTTCTCGTCAGGAGGATAATGCCAGACTCGTTCTCCAGAAGCAGCGAATATCTCGATCTCCACCTCGCTGACCGAAGACAGGACGAACGGGAAATAGGTCAAATCTGCGGGATCGTCGACGACAAAAGGATTGGGAAAGTTTTGGCCTATCCAATCCCTCTGTGGAAAGGGTTGATCCCCGTGAAGCGAACTGTCGTATACCGCGGAATAAATGTAAGGAAAATAGGAACCTCCGTCCCGCTCTACAGAGGCCGGAATCATGATTATCTTGTTATAAGAGGTCCAATTCCAGACCTCCGCTTCAGCAGCGCCCGTCTGGTGGTTAATCTGGAATTCATGGCGAATCGGTTCATTGGCAATCTCGCTGAACCCGACAGCTGATATCTCGAAATCGTATTCCTCGCTAGCGGGTGAGAAGGAGAGTCTCACTCCTCCTTGCTTGTTGTTGTGTTCGAAAACAACATAATTGGCACCTAAACCATAAGGATGATTTGGACCTGAGGGAGAGTACACCGTATCAGAACTCTGGAAGTCGTGTGAATGTTCCACGTTAATCTCGGGAAACAGATTACCTTCAGAATAGAAGACCTGAGTTCGCTCCCTGCTTCCGGTAAAATAGTTCCAAACAGTGAATTCCCGGAAAGCCTCCTCAAAAGTGGCCCCCCTTGCCTTCAAAGCTTTGTCCGTAGCGGACTCACCGCCCGAATAGGATATAGCGTTGTCTCCGGCAAACTGAGCACACTCTCTCCAGATCTCCCTGATTATGGTGGTGTCATTAAACCTCTCTTGAAGATACATGGGCCAAACGCAGCTACCGTAGGCGTGGAAAAGACTGTCAATGCCGTAGGGGCCTATCCTGTCAAGGGTGAAAGTCTTGAGCGACCAGTCAGGATGCTTGAAAAAGGAAGGGAGATATCCAAGGTAATCGTCTACACCGTCATAGACCATCTCCTCCATCCAGACAGCCGACATCTCCATCCAATACGGTTTAACATTGTCACCCTCAATTTCATACTCCGCGCCATCATAACCCAGCTGAACTGCATGAAAGAACTCATGAGCTGCCGTTACCTGCAGCCACTCAAGCCGGGAATGCGTGGAACCAAAACCGGCATAATCATTGTCAAGCACTATGTAACTAGTAGCAGAAGCAGGTGGAGCGACCACGTACTCACCTTGGGTGTATCCCAACAATGCCATATTCACCAGATATACATCGTATCTACCGTCCCCTCCATTATCCGCGGTATCTGGGTTTGCGATGTCGCTGGGAGGCGGGTTATAGCCCAAAACGTAAATCTCGGTTTCCCACACATATTCCAAGACCATTCCGACTGTATCAACCCAATCTGGATGACCGTTAACATTATAGTCTGCATCCGGGTTATAGACTGCACTGTCTCCCTGCCTGACGTAGTGAATCTTAAAATGACCCTCCGGGGTATCGTAGGTATATTCCGGGAAGCCAAAAGTTGGTCTTTGGACGTCCTGTTGGAGTAGCTTTCTGGTTGTCGCCGAAAGCCTATCCCAATTGGCTTTTACTTCTAAGAAGATGGGCGTGGCGCAGATCGGACGTTCGATCTCTACCTTCTCGGCTTCCAACGAGAACACACTCCTCACCCTTTCTATGAGCTGCTCTTCATAGGCCTGGCTTTGCTTCTGCTCTTCAGCCTGAACGTTAGGAATAATAAAAAAAACAATCACAAAAGGCAGGATTTTCTTCATCTTATCTCTCCATCAAATTAAGAACCTATCTTTTAACAAAATCCCCGGCAGGCAGAAGTAAGACGACGGTAAAACACCATGTTGCACTTTTGCCATCCGAGGACATCATCTGAGTTACTCTGGCGCAAAGAAGTGGCGGCTATACAGACCTGACTATCACTTAGCACTAATCTGAAACGTGTAACAAATGAGGTAAATTTGCAGATTTTTGAATTGATCCTGTCAATCGGAAACTTGAGCTAGTAATTCTCTTCTTTGACCTTTCGCAACATGTCCAGGCAACGGTATGGGACTTTGACCGTGCCGATAAGAGTGTGTCTGTCTCTTCGTCCGTGACAATCCGACCCGCCGGTGTAGATTAGACCGAGTTTCCTGGCCAGGTTTATGTAATGTTGCGCAGCTTGTCGGTCGTGCTTGTGATGGTAAGCTTCGATTCCGTCCAGACCTAAGTCAAGGAATTCATAAACGGCTTTCTGTGATCTGGCAGTTCCGGGATGAGCCAAGACCGCGACCCCCCGAATCAGATGTATTAGCTCGATCCCCTCTTGGGGAGTCAGGAATCTTTTGGACACGTAGGCTGGAGCATGATAGCCCAGGTATCTGGCAAAGGCTTCCTCGTAAGTATGCACGAACTCCTCCTTAAGCAGAGCATCAGCCAGATGAGGTCTTCCCACTGCTCCTCTCCCCGCAATGTTTTTTACCGTCTCCAAGCTCAAGTCTATCCCCAGTTCATTTAGCTTTTCCACCATCTTCTCTCCTCTGGCCCGTCTCTCCTCCTGAAAGCTGTTTATCTTCTTCAAGAACTCAGGGTTTTCGCAGTCAATCAAATATCCCAAGAGATGAAAATCATCGCCCCTGTAAGAGACGGAGAGTTCCACCCCTGGGATGAGTTCGATTCCCAATTCCCCCGCCTTCTCTTGGGCTGCCAGATATCCGTCTATGGTATCATGATCCGTGATGGAGACTGCGGAAAGCCCCTCACTTTTGGCAATCTCAAGCACCTCCTCCGGAGTGAGCAAGCCGTCAGAGGCAGTGGTGTGGATGTGGAGATCTATCGATCGTCTTTGCATAAGCCTTACTGGGATTCAGTTAACTTCTCCTCCACCTTTCTTTCAATCTCTTGTGACAAAAGCACAGCCTCTTTCCTTAGATTATCCGCCTTTGCTCTTGTGGAGTTTGCGAAATCCTGGTCCTCAATGGAGTTTAAGTTAATTCTGACATTATAGTAAGCCCCTTCCACGGCTGTCTTGGCGGCAAGCGCCGAAACACCTGCGTCTGACACCATGTTGGGGTTTCCCTTTTCCACCACCATCTCGGCTAGTTTCAGCGCATCCAGTCCCTTCTCCATCACCTGAAGCGGGACGGATATGGCTCCTTTAGTCGCTTCCTGAATTGCGGCGTTGCGCTTTTCCTTCTCCTCATCCGTGTATTTGGGGAGCTTCATTGTTTCCATTACCTTTTCGAAGCTTTCGGCATCCTTGACAATAAACGCCTGCATCTGCTTTTTGATCTCTTCTGCTTTTTCCAGAACTTCTTTCAACTCTTCGGACACTTCCTTGAATCTCTTCTTGCCTATGGTCAATCGGCAGACCATGGAAGAGAGAGCCCCGGCTAATGCGCCGCAGGCGGCGGAAACGCTTCCTCCACCGGGAGCAGGAGAAGACGAAGCCACCTGGTCTATAAAGGCTTCTAACCCCTCTTTCTCCCCGCCCGCGAAGCTCATCAACTTGTTCTCCAGGACCTGGTCCTTCTTGAAATTCTCTAAACGGAGATAGTATTCAGCCACGTCTATCAGCGCGTCTTGCGGCGTGAGCCCGACTATCTCGCTTGACACAATGGGGACCCCGTATCTTTCCGCTTCTGATTTTATCATCTCAAAAACACGGAAGATGGTGGTTTTGCGATAATTGACCAAGTTCATGGATATTTGAGCAAGCTCCCTCTCTTTTATCTCAAAGCCCAGAGCCTTGCAGTATCTTAAACCTCCCCCGGAAAACCGGATAGATCTTGCTATCTTCTTGGCAACTCCGACATAAGGCGTTCCCAGATAGACGTTGAATGCAATCAGCGGCATTCGCGCGCCGATGGCAACTGCGCCAGCGGTCGGGTGCATCTTGGCGGGACCAAAATCAGGTTTCCTATCTGGATTAGTCTCTATCTCCGCCTTTATGCCCTCGTACTCACCTCGTCTTACGTCAGCCAAATTGACCCGATCCGGCCTTCTGGCTGCTCCTTCGTATAAATAGACCGGAATCTGGAGCCTCTCCCCTACCTCCTTACCTAACTGTTCCGCCAGTATCACGCAATCCCGCTGAGTAACCTCGGATATAGGGATGAACGGGATCACGTCCGTTGCTCCCATGCGAGGATGCTCACCCTGATGCTTCTCCATATCGATCAGCTCAGTGGCCTTAACGATCGCCTTGAAAGCCGCTGTCTTGACTTCCTCCGGCCCACCTACAAAGGTAACCACTGCACGGTTATGGTCTTTATCCATTTCACGATCTAACAGCAACACCCCAGGCACCGACTTGATCTCCGCCAGAATTGCGTCAATTACCTCGGGTCTCCTCCCTTCACTGAAATTGGGAACGCATTCTACAATCTTTGCCACGTTGCAACCTTTCTGCGAGATTTCAAAATCTTGGTTCGTGTCAGGAGCCCAGAGTGGTCGCGACCAAGCCACCATGCCTTACTTAACGGAAAATGGGCAGATGCCTATTCGAACTTCTGAGCGTCGCCGTGAGTCTCCCACATCTGGCTGAGAACCTTCACCATGATAGCCTTCTGAGCATGAAGTCTATTTTCTGCTTCATCGAAGACTACCGAGTGGGGACCGTCCATCACCGCGTCGGTGATTTCCTCTCCCCTGTTGGCCGGCAGACAGTGCATGACCATGCAGTCGCTCTTGGCATGCTTAAGTAGGTCGTTATTGACCTGAAAACCCTCAAGCAGCTTCTTTCTCTCCTCAGAGAGATGCTTTTGTCCCATGCTGGCCCATACGTCGGTATAGACCACGTCCGCGTTCTTTACGGCTTCTTTCGGATCGAACGTGACGGTAATTTGGCTCAAGCCGCTTTCCTGGGCGTTCTTGAGAATGTCTGGATCCGGCTGGGTCTCCGGCGAAGTGCCGATGCGAAGATCAATGGGGAATCTGGTGGAGGCATTGAGCCAGGAGTTAGCCACATTATTGCCGTCGCCCAGGTAAGCGATGGTCAAGCCCTCCAGCTTTCCTTTTTTCTCCACGATGGTCAACATATCCCCCATGACCTGACAGGGATGCAGAAGATCGGTCAGACCATTGATCACCGGTGCGTCCGCATGCCGGGCCAGCTGCTCGACCTCACCGTGATCGAAAGCCCTTATCACAATCATAGCGACGAATCGCGACAGAACCTTGGCGGCATCAAATATTGATTCTCTCTTGCCTAACCCGATCTCCTCTCCGGTGATATAAAGCGACTTGCCGCCCAGTTGACCGATTCCCACCTCGAAGCTAACCCGGGTGCGAAGCGATGGCTTGAGGAAAATGCAGGCGACAGCCTTGCCTTTCAAAGGAAGCGGTGAAACCTTTCCTGACTTCATATCCAGAGCCAATTGAAACGTCTCCTCTGTCTCCTCTGTGGTGAAATCAGTTACAGCCAGGAAATCCTTCTTCATCTTTTTTCCTTTCGCTGGCTCTCTGAAAAGTATGAATCTGGAAAACAGTTATTGGAGTGTCAAGCTTGAGCTTGACTCAAGGTTTTTCAATAGACAGATTCTTTGGTGGTTCACCTAAAGGTGAACACTGCAAATCTCCTCTTTCTGGGCTTTTCAGAGACCGATTCCTAATTTCCCGACAAATTTAATCGGATTCTGCTGTAAGTCAAGCAAAACTTGAGTGGGTAAGTCAGCGAGGTAGTTGGCTCCCCTTTCGTTCGCAAAGAGACGGGCGGGAATGAGGTTCTGTCAGCCCCCGAATAGACTTAATCTCGTTTTTATGAACTGCTCCAACTTCTGAGGCTCGGGCGTGCCGATGAGGTACATTTTGCCATTCTTCATATCCAGCTGCACAGACCAGGAGCCCGATATGTTATAGAGCCAGCCGCCCGGAATGGATCTGACACCCCAGCCGTAAAAAAAAGGATTTTTCTGGACCGAACAAGACTTGATATCCTTGTAGAGGAATTTCTTCCGAATCGGCCCGATCCCGAATTTGATCTCGAGGTGATCGTGGAATCCGGTGACGGTAAGAGTGGCAAACAGTCCGAGGAGAATCAGAAACAGCATGAAAAAGCCCAGATAGACCCAAGACGGCGCGGGATTGTTCCCAAAAGGTTTTCCAAACACCTCCTGGTAATAGAGGACACCAGCGAAAAACAGAAGAACGGGTATGAAGATGAGTATGATTAGCCAACCGGTTTGTGTTTTCTTATAAAAAGTTTGCATTCAAAGACCGGCTTTAGGAGGAATGCTGTCGATTAGGTGTTACGATGATATCCCCCCTACCTTATGCTGTCCTTGCAAGCGAGGGCGAAGCAATCTCACCGACCCCCGAGAGATTGCTTCGTCGTCCCTCGCCTCTGGCGGGAGACTCCTCGCAATGACGATCGCTTTCTGACATTTTGCCAATAGTGGAATTGCCGGACAGGTTTTACGACCATATCCGACCTACATCTGACAAATCTATATCCTTTTGCTTTCCTGTCTGCATGTCTTTCAACACAGCCTTACCCTTTTTCATCTCCTCTTCACCGATGATCAAGACCTTTTGCGCCTTCTGGCGGTTGGCTTCTCTCATCTGGGCTTTTAGGCTTCTCTGCAGGTAGTCCATTTCGCAGGTAATGTTCTTATGCCTCAAGTCTCGTATCAATTTGACGGCGAAGGCTTTCGCTTCGTCTCCCAGAGCAGCAATGAACAGGCTTACTCTTCTGTCTTCTAAGTCAACTTTTTTCTCCATCTTCAGCAGCAGCATGAACCTTTCCATCCCGGCGGCGAACCCGATTGCGGGTGTGCTTTTGCCCCCCAGCTCTTCAACCAGAAGGTCATAGCGTCCACCGCCCAACAAGGTGTCCTGACTACCTAACCGAGGTGACTTTATTTCAAAGGCGGTTTTGGTGTAGTAATCTAATCCTCTCACCAGCCTTTTGTCCTCAAGGTAATCGATTTCCAGGTAGTGCAAATAGCTCTTGACTTGATCATAATGTGTCTGGCAATCGTCGCAGAGGTAGTCAATCATCACCGGAGCATCTCTGAGTTGCTCCATGCACTGCTCTTTCTTGCAGTCAAACATCCTCAGAGGATTGCGCAGGTACCTGGTTTTGCAGTCCTCACACAGATCGCCTACGCTATCTTTCATGAAGTCCAAAAGCTTCTCCCGGTGCACGGGTCGGCAAACAGGGCAGCCAATGCTGTTTAAGTGCAGCTTGAAATTGCAGATGTTTAATTCCTTGCAGATCCTGACCGCCATCTCGATTTGCTCAACATCAAGTAAAGGATCAACAGAACCAATGGCTTCGATGTCGAACTGGTGAAACTCTCTCAGGCGTCCCTTCTGTGGTCTTTCCTGCCTGAACATGCTGCCCAGATAGTATAACTTGACCAGCGGTGATTTCTCTCCCAGGTTGTGCTCCAGATAAGCCCTCACCATTCCTGCCGTGGCTTCCGGCCGCAAGGTTATGCTTCTTTTCCCCTGATCCAAAAAGGTATACATCTCTTTCTGGACAATGTCGGTATCCTGCCCTATGCTTCGGGCAAAAAGTTCTGTCTCCTCAAAGGTGGGGAGACGGATTTCTTTGTAGTTATAGACGGCAAATATTTCTTTGACTTTATCTTCCAGATATTGCCATCTGGAAGACTCGTCCGGAAGTATGTCATGTGTACCATATACAGCTTTGTATTTCATAGCGCGTCTTGTGATCTCTTTCTCCTTTTGACCTGCGTTAGCTGCTCTATATCCGGCTAAACGTTTGCCGGGTAAATCACACTGCTACAAAATTCGTTGTCTCGAATTCATGCTTCTTCGACTGCGAAAAATAACATTGTATCTCTTTGATGTCAATTAAAGATTAGGTAAAGTTCAAGGGGGAGAGCGTTGCGGTACGTTCAGAGCGCCTTGTTCAAAAACACTTTCTACAACTCTTAAGCAGTCCACTTAAATTTGCCTTCAATTTGAAAAATTCCTTTGACTTTTTTCCCCGCTGTTTGTAGATTACAGCCAGTCCCAAGCCCCTGAGGGCAAATGGATTTTGTTAAGCCTGGAGCCAAAACCCTTTTTTGAGAATTCGGAGGCAGACCAATGGTAGACGTTCACATTGCCAGCAACACCAATATATCGAAGGTCACTCTGCATTCTGTTCCGGATAAGCCTGGAATTGCAGCAGAGATATTCGGGAGATTGGGCAGTCAGGGCTTAAACGTAGAGCTGGTGGTCTCGAGCATAAGCTATAGAAACAGAGTGGACGTGTCTTTTGCGGTGGCGCGAAACGAGCTCGAGCCGGTTCGCGAGCTTCTTGAGAGAATAAAGGAGGAGATAGGAGCAGAGGGAATATCCGACACGTCCTCCGTAGCTTTGGTCTCCATTGCCGGTCACCAGCTGGCGCAGACACCGGGCATGGCAGGCAGAATGTTCCATGCACTTTCTAAGTCGGGAATCAACATTGATACGATTTCCACATCCATGTCTTCGGTTACCTGTCTGGTCGCGGAAGACAAGGCACAGGAGGCGGTGGAGGCCTTGCGCAAGGAGTTCCAGGGGTAAAAAGCGCCTTGTCGGAAAACCGAGCCCTTTGATCGATTTTTGAACACCGATACTTTCCTCCGGTTTTTAGGTAGCGTCCTTCCGGACATGTTGCTCGCCAGGATCAGTCATCCGAATCTTGGGCTTATGCTTTCGTGATCGAGGGGCAGATTCTGTGCAAAAACTGAGCAACTTGGGCGGGAATTGAATTAGGCAGTCAATTGGCTTCGAACCTGGAAAGCTTTCTTCAGGGTGCGTCGTATATCTTGAGCGTGTTAACGGAATGTGGCAGGGGTGGGACACCTGACAAAGTTCCTTCAAAGAGAGGGCACCAGAGCAGAAGCGCAAGGGGAAGGCTGGCCCCGGAGGGTAGAGATTTTGCTTGCTTTTGTGGGAAGATGTCGTATATTATATAGACGGTAGAGCGTGGGCAATAATAGTGACAGCTAAAGCAAACTCGAGCATCCCAACCCGTAACAAGGAGGTTTATAAAAGACTATCTGAAGCGCTGGGCCGGAGACTGAAAAAAGAGGTGGCTCTGGCCCCTTACACCAGCTTTGGTATAGGCGGCAAGGCCGATCTCTTTTTTCGGGCAACCAACCCGGAGGAGTTAGCCTTTGCTATCAGAACCGCCCAAGAGCTGCAGTTGCGGTTTTTCGTTCTGGGCGGCGGAAGCAATGTGCTAATAAGCGATTCCGGTTTAAGAGGTTTGGTAATAAGGAACGAGTGTGGAAAAGTGTTGATCAGTCGGAATCGAGTTACCTGTCAGTCCGGTGCGGCCCTAAGCGAGGTGATAAAACTGGCCTGCCAGCGCTCTCTTTCCGGGTTAGAATTTGCCGCGGGTATTCCGGGGACGGTGGGCGGAGCGGTAAGGGGAAATGCAGGAGCATTCGGTGAATCAGTGGGTGAGGTGTTGACCAGTGCCGTGATCCTTGCCGAAAAAGCAGAGGCAAAAGAGGTCAATAACGGTTTTTTCGGGTTCGGATACCGAGAAAGCAGACTCAAACGGACGGGAGATGTTCTGCTCTCCGTCACCTTTGAATTGAAAAAGCAAAGCAAGGAGGAAATTGAGGAAAGAATAAAGACAAATCTTGAAAAAAGGGAAGAGAATCTTCCCTGGCAGGAAAAATCAGCCGGCTGCTTTTTCAAGAATATCATAAATGGCGATAAGAAAATCTCGGCTGGATTCCTGTTAGACCGGGCAGGTGCCAAAGGGATGCGGCAAGGAGGTGCGCAGGTCTCAACCAAACACGCCAACATATTGATAAACTCTGGTAATGCAAAGGCCGAGGACGTAAAAAGGCTGGCCCGAAAGCTAAAGATGAAGGTGAAGCAGAAATTTGACATAGACTTACAGGAAGAAGTCGTATATATAAATTCAGGTTTCAGCCGAATATAAAGAAAGGAGGAGTTATCGAAAGTAGCTAAAGAATTTGCGAGATAAGGCGCCAAAGGAGCCTTTTCTGATGCATTATCTTTTGGAACAACATGAAAAGACCGCCAAGGGTGTGGTGTCTTTGCCGGGTTTGGCGGTTTTGTTTTTGCCTCTCCTGACCCTTATCCAGCTCTGGATTTGTCCTCCGGCTGAGGCGGTAGGGCTCGATATCAGCTTGAAAGAGAATGACCGAAATCTGGTGCGCTTTGGCTATCCGCCGCGGCAAATTGGGCTATCCATCTCCTCCGACTCCATACCCCTTCTTCAAACAACGAACCTACAATCAAGACAGTCCGTGCTGGTAGAATACGAGGACGGATTTGTCTGCATCACCGAAAACCAGGGGCAATATCAACTGTACAAACCGCTTTTCTTGAGCCTGCCCTCCTATACCTCTGCTTCCAACCGGCTCCAGATGGACTACCAGTGGAGAAGGAATCTAAACAGGCATTTTCTGAGCGGCGGGGGAGGATCAAGGGGGCTGCTGGAATGGGAGATACCGGTCAAGTTCCCCAGGATGGTTTCCAAGATCATCGGGGAGGGAGGACCGGCGCTGAAGGTCTCGGGCTACAGAAAAATCAGCTTTTCCGGGAGGAGCGTCTGGGAGGACGGCTTGGTAAACACCGCAACCTCCAGACAGTCCAAGTTTCCTTCCCTCCACATGGAACAGTACTCTTCGTTCAGCATAACCGGCACAATCGGAAGCAAAATCTCGGTTAAGGTGGATCAGGATAGCAGAAGACATACGGACCTGGAGAACACCCTCCAACTGAGATACAAAGGCGAGGAAGATGAAATCATCCAGACCATCGAGGCTGGTAACACCAACCTCCGCGTGGGCAGCGGAGTGGTGGGATACGGAGAGCGAAAACAGGGGCTTTTCGGAATTAAGACCACCGCCAAGATAGGGGGCTGGGATTTGACCATGATCACCAGTCAGGATAAGGGCAGCACTCAGAAGGCGGACTTCAAGGCGGGCTCTGAGTCCCGCGCAACCAAGATCCGGGACTACGACTATCTAGAACGAACGTTTTATGACTTAGGCTACGCCGGTGATTTTACGGCAGGTGACTCCATTGTGGAAATCAAGTTATTCAAAAACAACGTTAGAATAAGCAGCAACACTGCGGAGGATCCCGCTCCTTTCGGTATCGCCTATGTCGATCCGCATGATACTCTGACCTCTTTCCCAGAGGGGTCTTTCCACAGAAGATTTCAGGAGATCGACCCGAACGACTATTTTGTGCAAAGAAATCAGCAGTGGATTCAATTCTTCCGCGCCCTGGAAAACACCGACATATTGGGTGCATATTACGTGGTTCGCCATTTGGATGCATCCTTCGACACCGTGGGGTTTCTCAAAGATTCCTGCACCAGCGAAGCAGATGAAATCTGTATGCGACTGAAGTTAATCAAACCGGAAACCCCCAAACCCGACGATTACACCTGGGAGTACCAATGGAGGAACGTATATTACCTCGGAGCCAGAAATATGGAACGCGAAGGGTTCCATCTGGACATATACAGAGGTCTGGCCAACGCCGAAGATCTGGACGTAGATCCGAACTACCAGGACAGCACCCTGTATCTGCGAATATTCGGTCTGGATGAGTTGGATCTGAATGCTGAGACCAATCCGGACGGGGTGGTAGATTACAGGCAAATAGATTTCGGCCTGGGGTACCTTATCTTCCCCAACCGTCATCCGTTTGCACCGCATCCGAATGTCAGCTTTACCGGTAATCCAGCGGACAGCCTCAAGGTGACGGTTGACACCATCTATACCACCGACATTCTGAAGGATAAGAGGGAGCAAAGCCAGTATTATATATATGTCCAATCTTCCTCTCGGCAGTCTCAGTTTCGGCTGGGGCATGCTCCCATAATCGAGGGATCCGATGTAGTGACCTTGAACGGTAGACCCCTGACCAGAAATGAGGATTACATCATAAGTTATGAGATCGGCGAGATCACCTTTATGAATCCCGAGGCTATGAGTCCCACTGCCGAGCTTACCGTGGACTACGAATATGCGCCGCTTCTCATGGTGGAGAAGAAAAGTATGTTCGGAATGATGGCGGAATACAAGCTGGGCAACAATTTCAAGTTCGGGACGGTGGGTATATATAAGAGCGAAAAGACCGCAGAAGAGAGACCTCGTGTAGGACAGGAACCCATACGGAACTTCATCTGGGGAAGCAATCTTACTTTTTCCTCCTCTCCTTATTTCATCACCAAACTGTTCGACGCCTTACCCTGGGTCAAGACGGATGCTCCTTCCTCCATCAGTTTCAGGGGTGATTTGGCTCAGAGCGTACCCAATCCCAACACCAAGAATCACGCTTTCATAGACGATTTTGAGGGATCCCTGGAGTACACGGATTTAAGCATTCGTCGGGGAATGTGGACACTTTCAAGTCCTCCGGTGGGCAAGGAGCTTTCTCAGAGATGCAAGATGTGGTGGTACAACCCCTATGATCAGGTGCCGGTGACCGAGATATGGCCCAATAAGGAGACCGAAAGAAACCAAGAAAAAACCAACGTCCTCCAGCTAAGGTTATTTCCCGAGGCTCCCCATCGCCCCTCCAGTCAAGATTTTGACCCGAATGGCGTGGAGAGAAGCTGGAACGGAGTGATGAGGTCTCTTTATCCCGGGGCGTACGATCAGACCCGGTCCAAGTTTCTGGAAATATGGGTCCGTGGAGACAAGGGCGTCCTGCACGTGAATTTAGGCGAAATCTCAGAGGACCTGGACGGAGATGGAATTCGGGATACCGAGGACAAGCCGCGAAATGGCCAGGAAGACGGAATCTTAGACGATGACGAAGATCTAGGTCTGGATGGCCTCACCGATGCTGAGGAACAGCAGATTTACGGCTCGTCCCTCCCTGACCCTGCGGGCGATAATTGGAACTATGACAGCAGATACGATTATTCCCAGATAAACGGAACTCAGGGCAGTAGGGACGATCCTGACAGGGGCACGCGTCCGGATGCGGAAGACATCAACTCCAACAGCGTGCTGGATATAACCAACAGCTATTTCCAGTTTGACATAGACCTGAGCAAAACAGAATTCTTAGGAGATCTGACTGATTCGGTGGGATGGAGGCTCTATCGAGTCCCTTTGAAGGATCCGCAGAACTATACGGCCATCGGAGATCCCGACTGGAGTGAAATCCGATTCGCCAGAATATGGGTCAGCTCAGACGCGGAATGTATCATAAGCATTGCTTCTGTTCAACTGGTTGGCAACAGATGGGAGAATATGGGCGTTTCCAGCCTAACCGACCGACAGACTCCCCTGCCCATTGGAACTCCACCGAACGAGGAGTTTGAAATCTTCGTGGTGAATACGCATGAAAACCCGGGTTATTATCCGCCTCCCGGCATCGCCGGGACGCTCAACCGTCAAACCAACGTCAGAGAAAGAGAACAATCTCTGGTGCTTAAATATGAAAACCTGAAACCCCATCATCAGGGTTCGGCTTATCGAATCCCGTACGCGGCTGAAAACTATACGGATTATCGATACTTGAAGATGTTTGTGCACGGGCCGAACGATCCCGGCGAGCTGATTTTCTTTCTTAGGTTAGGTCTAAATTCCTCGAATTTCTATGAGTATCATACCAAAGTCCATCCGGGTTGGGACGAGAGAAATGAAGTGATGATCGATTTCGACCAGATCACTGCACTGAAGGCATATGCGTTGAACACCCTCTCCAAAGACTCTTCAGCGCCTTTAGACACTACCGCGGGACCATATAGAATTAGGGGAAATCCCACTCTAAACAAGATAGCATGGTGGTCGATGGGCGTAATTAATGCCGATACGCTCAACTTCCAGCCGATCTCCGGCGAGTTATGGGTGGATGAGCTTCGGGTAACCGACATCAGAAAGGAAAAGGGTCTGTCAGGAACGGTGGCGGTAAATGGTGCCATTGCCGATCTGGCGAATTTTTCATTTACCTTCAAAAAAACCGACCCCGAATTTCGGAGCCTGACTCAAAAGCAGGGCTCCGGGAACTCAAACATGGATTATCGCCTTAATCTTAACAACGTTCAGCTTCACAGATTTCTCCCGTTCTCGTTGGGTTACACAATTCCTGTTAACGTCAGCTATTCGCGGAGGCTAGAGCTGCCCAAATGGAAAAGAGGCTCGGACATAATATTACCCCGGGATCTGAGGGAGAAGGAGAAGGGAGAAAGCGTAACCAAAGGTATAAGCCTCGCTCCCACATTCACCCATCCCACTGGGAACTGGCTATTAGGGATTACGTTGAAGAGGATGAACCACAGCTTCAACTATAGCACAACCAGGAGCACCAGCTTACAGACGCCAGTTCAGGTAAGCAAAACCACGGGTTTAAACGCTGGATACAATTTCCCCATGGGAAAGGGATTACCCATAAAACCTCTTGGCTGGCTCAAAGGTGCCCTTATTCCCAAGAGTTTCAGCCAGATAGGTTTCTCCCTTTTGCCCACCAGTTTGTCAGTGAGCGGAAGCATAAACGAGACCCGATCACACACGGAGAATAACGTGGGAAACATATCTGATACCCACACCAAGACCTTTTCGGGAAATCTGAATGCGTCAGCCAGCCCCGTACATGGGATCCCCCTCACCTATTCTATGGCGACTACCAGAGACATAAGAGATCCGAAGACCATCAAGTATTCCCTCACTCCAAAGAACGCCAAGCTGGGTATAGAGACCGGTTACTCGGAGAGTTTTACCGCCAGGTATACCCCCGCCTGGTTGGGTTTTTTGAATGCCAACTTTTCCTTTGAATCCAGATATAACGAGAACGCCGACAAACTGGAGTCACACAACGTCGGAGGTACCAGAAGGGTCAGCAACAGCAACAACAGGCAGGCCGGTTTCACTCTCGACTGGCAGAAAATACTGGGCGGAGGGACAGGCACAGGGGAGCAGAAAAAGGAATCCATCTTCAATCCGCTCACCCTGATAAGAAAATTGACCCGGAGAATCGACCCGGTGAATGTCACCTACCGAAAGACTGAACAGTTCAACAAGAGCGGGCTTATGGGTCGTCCCGGCATAAGCTATCGGCTGGGCTTTACGGACGATCCCAAGGTGGGAAAGAAAGGTCAGGCTCAGTCCACAGACGTTGTTTCCACTTCAGAGGGTTACACTGCTAAAAGCGGGTTACGCATCTTCTCCACCAGCATCAGCATGAACTACTCAAAAAGCATCAGCCGCAACATAACCGCTACCGAAGCCACCAAGAATGCCAGCACCCGGTTTCCGGATTTCGGTTTTGGCCTCAACAAGCTCGGAAACCTTCCGGTATTCAAGAAGTTCTTTACCACTATCACTTACAATTTTGGGTATTCCAAGCAGGAGGACGAAAGAGGAAGCGAAAGGACCGGCGAGAGGTTCAGCAAAGCCACCTCCGAGAACTTCTCTCCGTTGGCCTCCTTTTCCATGACGTGGAAGAACGGCATCCGCACCACGGTGAAGATCACCAGGAAGATCTCCACCGATCAGAATCTATCCAGACTCGGAGGCAATCAGTCGGTCACCAAAAGCATGGACAATTCCATAAACATAACAAACAACTATTCCTTCAGAGCTCCCCAGGGCATCAAGCTTCCGTTTCTGAGAAAGATAAGGTTTACCAGTTCCATGAACCTGTCTTTGGGGATCACCAAGACTTCCCGTAAGACAAAAAGCTCAGTCGCAGGCAGGCCGTTCAACATCACCGGTGACAGCAGCCGTCTTTCCATCACTTCAACGGCCAGTTACAGCTTCTCCTCCCAGGTGACCGGAGGAATGAACCTCAAGTGGGACGACAACAGCGACAATAAAACCAGAAGAAAAAGCCATGTCAGAGAATTGGGAATCTGGATGCAGATAAATTTCTAAAGTAGTCCCCGCTGAAGCTGGACCTTTCTCCCCACTTATTCACTCGTGCTATTGCAAAATCCCTGTAAGAAAACTATATTTGAACATGGCCTTGTCCCTTTCGGTAGGAGAGGCTGAGCATGAGCGATATCCGCAGGATCGGCCGCCTATGGTCAGAGCAGCCGTTTCGAAGTTGATGCGATGGCAAGAGTTGAATCCTCAGTTTTTTCTGTGCGTGGCCACGATTTATTAAAGTCATGTGGCTGAACATGAATTCCGTCCCAAAGAACAACTTTTTTCTGGGTGTTTGCCTGTTGTCCTTGTCGTTTTCTGGCTGCACCTCGTCTTCGCCGCCCAGGTTCGACGGAGAGGCCGCTTTCACCAAGGTGCTGGAACAATGTCAATTCGGTCCCCGGAATCCTGGATCGGCAGGGCATGAAAGAGCGAAGAACTATTTGCTTGACAAATTGAGGGAGCATAGTAGCTTTGTTAAGATTCAGGATTTCACCTTCTCAGACCCGGAGCAGGGCGTCGAGTTGGAGCTAACCAATATCATAGCATCCTTTTATCCGAAGAGAACAAAAAGGGTGCTTCTGTGTGCCCATTGGGATACCCGGCCTTTTGCGGACAGGGATCCGGATACGTCCTTACGGGCTCAACCTATTCCGGGGGCAAACGACGGCGCCTCCGGGGTGGCGGTCCTGCTGGAGATTGCCAGAATCGTCTCCCTGAGGGAACCCCTGTGGGGAGTGGACATCGTTCTTTTTGACGGAGAAGACGGCGGAGAGGAGGGCGATGTCAGTCAATTCTCCCTGGGATCGAAATATTTCGCAAAGCACAGGGGGGACTATCAGCCGGAGTTCGGCATGGTTTTGGATATGATAGGAGATAGGGAGTTGACCGTGTACAAGGAGGGCTACTCTTCAATGTATGCCCGGGAACTTGTAGACTCAGTCTGGTCGCGGGCGGAAGGACTGGGGCTTTTCTGTTTCAGGGATTCGGTCAAGCATTTCGTATATGACGATCACGTACCTTTGCTGAGTGCCGGAATTCCAGTGATAGACATAATCGACTTTGACTATCCTTACTGGCACACCCTCTCGGATACACCAGACAAATGCAGTCCGGAGAGTCTGCAAAAGATTGGTGATCTGGTCCTGGAGATTCTGTACCGCGGCATCCAGTTTCCGCGAAGCGGTCTGTGACGAATCGATCTTAGTCACCAGTAACCCTTAGGAGACCATTGAAATAACAAGCTACGACGGTCGGTGCTTTAAAAGTAGAATCAGCGGGAGCCCTCTGAAATCTTCCAGATAAACTTTTAACCGGAGCGGTATGCAGTTTTTCAACTTCACGCCTCAAGAGACCAAAGCCCTGCTTTTTCTTTTGGCGGCTTTACTGGTCGGCAGCGGGATAACTCTGTACAAGAGGAGTCATCCTCAATTTGCCCCGGAACTGATAATAGAAGAAAAACGAACTGGGCCGGAACCTCGGGGCCAATCCGCCATGCCAGAAGAAAGCGTTAGGACCAAGATCAATATAAATCAGGCTACCGCCGGTCAGCTTCAGCTCCTTCCCCACATAGGGCCGAGCCTCAGCAAGCGTATCGTGGAATACAGGGAAAGCAACGGACGGTTCGAAAGAATTGAAGACCTGATGCAGGTTCAGGGCGTTGGTCCCAAGACCTTCCAGAAAATCAAAGACTACATAGCTGTTGAATAGAAATCGAGGAACAAAAAGATGCGGATAATATCCGGTGAACACAAAGGCCGGCGCCTTGCTGGTGGTAAGAAAACCAAAATACGGCCTACCTCTGACAGAGTGAAGGAATCAATATTCAACGTTCTCCGGGAGGTGGTGGCGGGGAGGAGAATTCTGGACCTGTTCGCCGGAGCGGGAAGCATGGGAATGGAGGCTTTATCACGCGGAGCTGACTCGGTCACCTTCGTGGACGCGTCCTTTCAGAGCATAAACATCCTCAAAAAAAACCTGAAGAATCTGAATTTGGAGAACAAATCAAAGGTCCTGCGTGCGGATGGATTGAAGGCCTTAAGGAAGCTCGAACAGAGCTTTCATATAATTTTTGCGGATCCACCATATCTCAAGGGATTTGCTCAGAAGGTCATCGATTCTACGACCCAGTCGGATGTGCTGGAAAGCAATGGCATTTTGGTTCTGGAGCATCACAAAAAGGAAACATTCTCTGCGCCTGAAGAGAAGCTGTCTTTGCTGAAGCAGAAAAAGTTCGGAGACACGGTTATATCCTTTCTGGTGAGAAAGACCTGGAAAAATCAACTCGAAAAGTACGGCAGGTTCCATTAAAGCAAAGGAGACTCTATGAAAACAGCTATATATCCGGGAAGCTTCGATCCCGTTACCAACGGTCATCTGGATTTGATCCAGCGCAGCCTTTTGCTTTTTGATCAGCTGGTGGTGGCCATAGCCGACAATCCCAACAAAAGGCCCCTCTTTTCCGGTCGGGAGAGACTGGAAATGGTAAAGGAGACGGTGAAAGACGAGAAACAAGTGGAGGTCTTGCTCTTCACCGGACTGCTGGCGAATCTGGCTAAGGAGCGCAAGGCTTGCGCCATCATTCGGGGAGTGAGGGCGGTATCGGATTTCGAGTTTGAGTTTCAGCTTGCCCTGATGAACCGAAAACTAGCCCCCCACGCGGAAACGGTCTTTTTGATACCTTCAGAGAAATATACTTATCTCAGCTCCAATCTAATCAAAGACATCGCTCGCTTCGACGGCGACATAGCCTGTTTTGTCCCGGAGACTGTACAAAGGAAGTTGAAAGAGAAATTTGGTTTCTCGTAAATCAAGCGGCAAAAAAACAGCCCTCAAGGGTAAGAAGTGGACAAACGTCAGCTTACTGAATTTGGCCCTGGACCTTACTCTTTCAGGGTCTCGCGCAAAGCTTGTTCTGCTTTCGAGGCGTCCCCGGACCGGATTATACACGAGATGGCATTGGTGGAACTACACACTGCTTCCACGTTGATGCTGGCGTCGGAAAGAGCAGAGAAGACCTTGGCTCCTATTCCCGGGGTCTTGGATAGAGCCGAATAAGTAACGGAAACTACCGCGATGTTGTGATCCACCAGAAGATCCTT
>JABAOF010005457.1_pt2 | contig 78775 bp, 79 predicted proteins | sample 7062171 | NCBI WGS metagenome assembly JABAOF01 (sample SAMN14538628, study PRJNA623070) | marine sediment metagenome | biome: marine biome [ENVO:00000428]; feature: marine pelagic biome [ENVO:01000023]; material: deep marine sediment [ENVO:00002113] | place: India: Gulf of Khambhat ...
TGCCCGGTTGTTCCGGGTAACGGGTGTTATTCGGATTTCAGGGGTATACGATTGGCTCTGGTAACACAGCGGGTACCGCCAGAGAGGGCGGGTTTGGGGCATTTACCTCGATTCGCGCCCGAAACCCCGCTGCCCGCCGCATCCTCTCCGGTCCGGGCGTATTCGCCTGCCGGGGCACCACTCCTGCGATGCCCTGTGAATGTTGAGGCTGATGCATGCGGGACACGCCATGGGCCTCCCTGAACCGTAGGGTACTTCGAAAACGTGCCCGCAGTCGTAGCAGGCAAATTTCGTCATCACTGCCATGGTCAGCTCACCCCCTTTCGATACCAATCCTCACGGGCCCTCACTGATCGACCTGCCCGTTTGGATCTTTCGCGGATCAGGCAGCCCTGTCGAGATCATCCCTGCCTGACTTCGCCTCCTCACGATACGAGGGGGGAAAGTGGGCCCATACCGCCTCTCTGATCCTTTTTTTCTCCTCCTCGTATTCCTCGGCGAGGAGGATCGCGCTCGCGGCAACGAGAAAAAGGAGCAGTCCCCCGAACCAGGAGATCCACGACCCTGTCACAACGAGCATACCTTCCATCCCCTGCCTCCATTCGATACAAATTGAGAATCGCTCGATGGAGGTTTCTCTTCTCTTCCCGTACCGGAAAAAGCCACTCTCTCCACCTGTTACTGTAGAACAGTTCAACGGCCCGTTCTGTGAAAGACCTCACAAAAGACGGAGGTTTCCCCATCATTGAATCCCGATGAGAAGGCGGCCCCCGTGTTTGGAGAGGACAGGACAACCGCAACCGTGCTAATGTTAAATTAACGCACCGCCTTGCCGGAGTGACCGCCAAAGGGAACCGATTCCAGGGGCTTGCCGGGGGAAGATCGTGAAGAGTTCTTTGCGCAAGACGACCGAAGGCATCCTGTACACCGACCTGTACCAGCTCACCATGGCCCAGCTGTACTACCGGATGGGGATACACGAAAGACAGGCCAAGTTCGACCACTTTTTCCGTTCCTACCCGAACTACGGGTCTCACATGGCGGGATACTGCATCAATGCCGGCCTCGGATGGCTTCTGGACTGGATGGCGGAAGCACGGTTCGGCGAGAGGGAGATCGAGTTTTTGTCACAACAGAGAGGGAGGGCGGGCAGGAGGATTTTCGCGGACGACTTCCTCGGCTGGATGAAAAAGAGAGGCAACTTCGACGGGATCACGATTCGGGCCATCCCCGAAGGACGGGTCGTCCACCCCAACGTCCCCCTGACCGTCGTCGAGGGCCCCCTCGTCATGGCCCAGATACTCGAGTCACCGCTCCTTAACCAGCTGAACTACCAGATCCTCGTCGCCACGAAGGCGGCACGGATCCACGAGGCTTCCCTGGGACAGACGACGATCGAGTTCGGTCTGCGGCGGGGGCAGGATCGGGGGGCGATAGCGGGGGCGCGCGCCGCGCTCATCGGGGGAGCGGATTACACCTCCAACACGGGAATATCCTGCGTCCTCGGCTACCCGCCGAAGGGCACCCACGCACACAGCATGGTCCAGGCCTTCATGGCCCAGGGAGACAGCGAGCTCGATGCTTTCCGGGCCTACGCCGAGGTATACCCCGACGACTGTCTCCTCCTCGTCGATACGGTGAATACACTTAAAAGCGGGATCCCGAACGCGATCACCGTCTTCGAGGAGCTGAGGCGGAAAGGCCACGAGCCCTTGGGTATCCGTCTCGACTCGGGTGACCTGGCATACCTGAGTATCCAGGCGGCAAAAATGCTCAGCGACGCGGGATTTCCCGAAACCTCCATCGTTCTGTCGAACCAGCTCGACGAGCTCGTAATCTGGCAGATCATCAGCCAGATCACCCAGGAAGCGTCCAAATATGGCGTGGACGTGGACCACATGGTCGGCAGGCTCGTCTTCGGGGTCGGTACCCGCCTGATATCGTCAGAGGGGGAGCCAGCCCTGGACGGGGTCTACAAGCTCGTGGCCCTGAAAAACGGGGGCGAGTGGACACCGGCCATCAAAATTTCCGAGTCCATCAGGAAAATACTGAATCCCGGGATGAAACGCACCTGGCGCATATACGACACCAGGGGAAAGGCAAACGCAGACCTCATCGCAACGGCCGAAGAAAACCCGGATGGGATGGAAAAAATCCTCCTCCACCACCCGACGGAGGCGAAAACCTTCAGGATCCTCGAGATGAAGGATATCAGCGGGATGGAACCCCTCCTGGTGGATGTCATGGCGGAAGGGAAAGTCGTTCGCCACATGCCGTCGATCGAAGAGATGCGCACCCTGCGCCGCAGTGACATGGAGAGGCTCGACCCGGGCGTCAAGCGCCTCGTGAACCCCCACATTTACCACGTGTCCCTCACGGAACGGCTCTGGGACCTGAAACAGGAGATGGTCCAGACCGTGAAAAAGAACATCCGGAAAAACAGTGCCCGATGAAACGACCGCCTTTGGCTGCACGAGAAAGCCTCCCGATCCTTTTTTGCTCTTTGATCCGGGGCGCTTCCGCTTTCCAAGCCCACAAAGCCCGCCCGGATTATTCCCCGTGATTTTTCGTGCTATAGTGAACGTATCTTTTTTTTCAAAATGCTCGTCGGTTATTCGGCCGGTTTTGCCGCCTTCGCGGGAGCCACCATCGCCGAGGCAAACATGTGGAGGACCGCTTTTGCGTCCTTTAAGTTCGCCAAGTTCCTCTACCTGGGCCCCTTTCTCTTCGGCTACGTGCCAGGATTTACCCTCCAGGGAGACGCCTTCGATATCGTCATGGTCTTCGTTCTCGTCATCATAGGAACGTACCTCTACTCCTACCTGATGAGCTTTCACTGGTTCTCCCTTCTGAGGGGAGATTTCAAGGGGACGCAGGAGGCGAAGTAGACGCCCCTTCCCCGACGCCGGGGAGCATCATAGCCGGAAGGTTTCCTTCTCCATGGAGGGGATGGGGAGAAAGACCTGCCCTCCCCTACAACGGCTCACCAGTCCTCCTTGAAGGGGAGGATGATATCGTAAAACTGCTCGTAATCGGCCGGGTTGTGCCCCTTCTCTCCCCGTTTATGGAGGAAGTCGTTGACGGCGTGATGCACGAATGAAAGCGCCCTGTCCATGTACTTAACGGCTTCAAAGGGGTCAACTTTTACATTGGCGTATTCCAGGGATTCAAGAGCCTTCCTGATATTTGCCCTTGCCTGCTCGACGTCGATGCTGTCGGAAACTTCATTCACCTTGAATATCAGCCGCTCGATCTTTCTCTTGGCCCTCCGCACCTCGTATGGCGTTGCCGACATCTTTCTCCACTTCCCAAAGTATATCTTGTCGTGGAGCGAGCACAGCTCAGGGTAGGAGATATTTTTATACGGGCATTCAGAGGGGGGCTTGAAACAGGAGTCCCTGTCTTCGATCATCGGTGCATTACATACGGGGCATCGGGCAGGTTTCCCCATCATAACCATACCCTCCCGGTTGAAAATTGTTTTTTATCGTATAATACAATTTTTTCATCATATTGGTTACATTACAAGCTTAAAATTGATGCGAGCCACAGTATTTTCCAAACGGTATTTCTTTTTATTTTTGGTCATTTGCACGCTTTTTCCCTTCAAGTCCCCCATTACCGGACACTTCATGTCTCTTAAAAATAATGACTTCAAATAGCGAAATTCCTGATCAAAAATCCATTTTTCCTTGACAAACAACGAGAAAACAGATAAATTGGATTTATAATATATTAGAATAATTTTGTTTTATTAGATAAAACTTTTTAGCTGTCAAAACCTTTTACCTGCTAAAACGGTGTTATGATTTTCGGGCAACGATCCCGAAAAAATCGCTTTACGGAGGGGGTGATACATGAAATTACCCGAAGAGAGCTGTCTATGAAGGAAGATAGGCAAGGGAACTTAACTCAGTCAATCAAGGGAGGTTGATTATGGCCAAAGAAAAGAAGGATGTTGAGATCAAGTCTCGCGCGGACACCCTCGAAATGATGTCTCCCGACGTCCGCCCCTGGCCGGTAACACCACCTCCTTCCCCGGAAGAGGTAATGGAAAACGTCTACGCCAAGAGGAAAGCAGAAGAGTTCGGCAAGTGGTGCGAGGACAACCTCCGGATGGAGTACAACTTTGCCAAACCCGAAGCCCTGCAGGGACTGGTCGTCCTGGAAGTGGGCCTCTGGAGGTTGAGCCACATGTTTGCAGCATCCCTCCTTTCCGAACTCGGAGCGGAGACGATCAAGATCGAGCCTCCCGAGGGGGACCCCCTCAGGAAACTGACGCCCTTTGGAAGGGAAGAGTACATGCTCCGTGACCCTGAGACGGGTGAGCCCTCCGGGCTCGAGTTCATCTCCGAGATGAGGAACAAGCACTCGGTGACCCTCAACTTTGAAACCGAGGAGGGCAGGAAGCTCTACAAGGGGCTCGTGGCGAACGCGGACATCGTTATCGAAGGGTATCCCCCCGGCTTCACGGATGAGCTCGGCATCGGATACCGGCAGCTCAAAGAGATCAACCCCAAGCTCATCTACTGCTGGACAGGCGAGGTGGGACAGTGGGGGCCGATGAAAGACAAGGTATCAAAGTTCGGCCAGTGGATGCTCGACCCCTTCGGCCTCGTGGCCGATTCCTGGGTCCACAATACCGGCTATCCCCCGGACCTCCTGCCGAGGGGCAAGGGAGGCGACCCCACGAGATCGGGAGTGTGGCTTGCCGACTACGTGTGCGGCGAGCAGGCGGCAGTAAACATCCTTGCAGCCCTCTACTGGAGGGAGGAGTTCAGCGGAGAGGGTCAGTTCATCGAGACGACCTCCGCCGAAGCGATGATGGATATCCTCGACTTCGACATAACCTGGTACGGATTCAACGAGAGCATAAAGTCGAGGACAGGATCCTGGGACCCCAACCTGAACCAGTACGCCTGGAACCCCTGCAAAGACGGCTACATGATGATCGGCGGACAGTCCGACCGCCTCTGGTACCGGATAGGGATGTGCATAGAGAGAGACCTTCCCCAGTTCGGGAGACTCATCGGCGAGGACCCCCGCCTGAAGGAGATGGGCGCCAGAAACGCCCTGGAGGCTCTCACAAAAACCTACACGGTCACCTCCATGTGGCTGAGAAACATCAACAGGATCGAGGCGGAAGAGAAACTCATGGAGTACGATATCGCCGCCGGTCCCCTCCTCTATCTCGATGAGGTCGCTGAGTTCCCCCACTTCAAGTATCGCCCCTGGGTGCACACGATCGAGGACGAGCACTACGGGACCCTCATGTACGCATACCCGCCGCAGGGTTTCCAGATGCAGACACCGGCAAGGGTGAAGTGGCTGGGAAGGCCCCTGGGAAAGGACAACGGGGAGATATTCCGGAAGTACTTCGGCATAGGGCCCTTGACGCTTAGAAAACTCAAAGAGAAGGGGGTAGTGTGATGGAAAAAGTGAAAACAGAGTTGAGATTGGAGGATCTTCCCGGCCCCAAGAGCAGGGAGGAGCTTGAGGCAGAAAAGGCTCCCTTCGGAGAGTACTGCAAGGGAATCTTCGATGTGGGCAACGAGTTCGTAAAGCCCGCGGCGCTCAAAGGCGTCAGGTGGCTGAGCTGCACCATGTATATCTTCACGCCCCATGCCGTCGCCAACCTCGCAGAGCTCGGGGCCGAGGTGATCAAGATAGAGATGCCCAGGATGGGAGACCCCATGCGCCACACCTCTCCTTTCAACGAGGCCTACGTGTTCCCCCTCCACGACTCGAGGCCAAGGACGGGAATGGGCCTCGGGTGTGCAAACGCCAACGTCAACAAGTACACCATATCCCTTGACTACCACCTCGACGAGATGAAGGAGGCCTTCTACCGGCTCGTCAAGATATCCGACGGGCTCACCGAGTGCTACCGCCCTGGCACCTTCGACCGGTGGAAACAGAGCTACCGGTATCTCCAGGAGATAAATCCCCGGTTCATCTACGTGTGGGGTGGCGGTTTCGGCTACGGCCCGAAGGTGTTCGGGGGATCTTACGACATACTGGGGCAATCACATGCGGGTCTCGCCAGCATCACCGGCTTCCACGAGGACTTCGGCGGACACACGACCAAGGCCACCAACTGGTGCATAGACTGGTATTCGGGGACCCAGATCACCGTCGCCGTCCTCGCGGCCCTTCACTGGAGGAGGAAGACGGGGCTCGGCACGATGATCGAGTTCTCCCAGGTGCAGGCAGCGACCAGGTGCTGCGGATACGGGGTTCCCCTCTACGGCAGGTTCGGCATCGTCCGCCAGCGGTGGGGAAACTGGGACACCCAGCTCTGCGTCCACGGCATCATCATATGCGGCAAATCCGATTACCCCGACGCGAAAAACCCCCAGCTCGCCGACGAGGCAAGGTACGTGATGATCAGCGCGTTCCAGGACGAGGACTTCAAGGAGCTGTGCAGGGTGATCAAGCGCAACGACCTCTTCGAGAAGTACAAGACACACAAGGACAGGGTAGAAGCCGAACCTCAGGTGGAAATATACGACGAGCTGGAGAAGTGGGCAGCCGACAAGAGCAGATCGGAAGTCGTCAAAATTCTCGAGGAGGCAGGGCTCCTTGCCATGCCCATCTTGAACGACGAGGAGGTCTACAAATCCGACCACTATCACGAGAGAGGCACGGTCCGGTGGCTGGATGACCCCCTCTACGGAGACCTGGTGACGCACAGCACATATAGTACCGGCCTGATGTCCAAGACCCCGAGAAGGAAGCTGTGGGAGATGAGGCCGGTCGGCGCCGACAACACCAAGATCTATCACGAGCTGCTGGGATACCCCATGAGCACCGTGAACGAGTGGTACGAAAAGGGCTACGTGTAAAACGTAACCGGGAGGAATAGATATGTGTGACATTATATGGTGCAAGAAGTGCGAGACAGTCAATTACCTGGATCCCTATAACTTCTGGAACTGGGAAGGCAAGATCAACTGCGCCGGATGCAAATCGGTGTTCTACATCCACATGATCCAGGGTCACATGTTCAAAGGGCCCGATGAAAAGCCTGGAGAGAAACCCGATATTGCTCCCCTTTACGCCGATAAGCCACTCGAGGGCTACGAACGTTTCCTGCCGGGCGAAGAGGGCAGGACCCGGCCTTTCAGGTGCCTGCCAAGGGAGATCTACCTCGGAAGGGCAGACCAGAGAAGGTTCAGCGTAAGGGGCAAGCCCCTCAGGGGATGGTCACCACAGCCCCCGTCGACGGGCAAGTTCGGCTCATGTGGTTTCTACTGGGACATAGAAAAACAGTCACCGGAGCTATGGGAAGAGTACCAGGAAAAGCTGAAGCGCGGGGAAGTAAGGGAGTGGTGAATAAGGCAAAGGAGGTAGAAACGCTATGGCGGAGAAAGGGTTATCACCGAAAGAGTTTTTAGATACCATCCTCGTGCCGGAAAAGGAATCGGACCACATATGCTGGAAGTGCGACTTCTTCAAGCCAGTTCTCAAGGGCTCCGGCTTCCCTCCGGCGGATATCATCGGTTGGTGCAAAAAAATCCACTGGCCCCACTACTGGTGCGTTCCCGAGGACCAGGTAATCAAGAAATGCTACGCCTATGTCAAAAAGTAAAGCGCTGGAGGATGAAAAAAAAATAATTCTCTCGTGGAAGGAAAGCTACCTCAGGATGGCCAGAGAGTCGGGGGGGGGTGAATGGCTGGTGAAAGATTTCGAGAGCGATGTAGATGAATACGCCTTCCCCTACGTCACGAGGTTGTACCAGAGCAAGATCATCAGCGAGGAGGAAATGAAAGAATTCTTGGATTTCTGCCAGACCCAGATCATGGAACTGAGACACCTGGCAGGAGAGGAGGACAAAGATGCCTGAGATATGCCGCGTTGGAGTATGTGGGTTCGATCCCATGCTCGTCCGGGGATACGTAAAAACAGGCTACCGTGCCCTCTGGTGGTATATTCCCGATGGGTTATACGAGGATTTCAACGTTTCGCCGGGCGACGCAGTGAAAGGAACACTACTCGCCGTCTACAACTACAACGGCGAGAAGACAGCGGAGCCAAAGGAACCGTTCAGCTGGGTCACGGCCAAGGAATCAGGCCTGGCGGTGGTGCTGCCGGGAGAGGTAATCACGAAGTTCGAGCTGACAGAGTTCCACTTCATCGAGCTGGTCATCGAGAAGGTCGCGAAAATGGAGAACGGAAACGAGATCGAGATCCATGAGGTGTACCCGGGTGAGGAAAAGAAGCGGAAATTCTGGCCGGAGAAGGCGATGAAGCTCGAATTTCACCTCGATTACATGGCTCCATGATACGCGTGCCCTCTCCCCCCGGGGAAAGGAGCGGCATTCCTTTTTCACGATATGCCATTCTACCCCTCCAGATTAGAGTGGCTTGAAAAAGGATAACCCGCAACACGACGACGGGGGGAGAGGGCTTATTCGCACCCTACCCTTCCGGGAGGAGAGGGCAAAAAAGAACTTTTTGGGGGATAAAATATGGAAAGCAGCAAAAGCGGCAATGAGAGCTGGAAGAGCCTTTCGACGTTTTTCAAAAAAACCGACCCCTTTTTCGATAAAACCCTCTTCCTGGAAGGGTACGATATCTCTTCCAACGTGTACGCCATAACGGGGGACTATGTAACGATCATCGACCCCGGAAACGACTATACCGTGTTCCTCGATCTCTTCAGCTCCGGCTTCAAACCCTCCGACATCAGGAAGGTCGTTCTCACCCATGCGCACTACGAGCATGTGATGGGGCTCTTCGAGCTCATGAGGTATCCCGGCCTGGCCGAAAACGGCGGCATAGAGGTCATATGTCACGAGTCCTGCCCCGCGGGACTCAGGGAAGCCCTCGGCAGTCTCGGCCCCTTCCATTCTGCAACCGGTGTGGGAGGGGGGGAAACGTTGAACCTGAGCGGGTTCAAACTCGACGTGATCCATGCTCCCGGACACACGATGGACAGCATCTGCCTCTACCACCCCGCGTCCCGGACCCTTTTCACCGGCGACGCGGTGCTGCCCTACGCGGTGGCATCACCCGACCCTGCTGCAGGGGGAAGGATCGAGTACCAGCTCTTCTCGCTCAGAAGCATATCCGGGATGGAGATCGACAATCTGCTGCCCGGCCACGGGGCCCCCGTCGAATCGGAGGCAAAAAAAGTGCTCCTCGGTACGTACACGGGGATAATACGGAAAATGATCGGCCTGGAGACCGCCTGGCTCGAGGGCGCAGCAAAGCTCGCCCAGAAGGGTTACCTCGTCGAGGCCATGTTCTGCTGCGATAAGGAGCTGGAGGCAAACGAGAACAATCTCATGGCCCTCGAACTGAAGGCGTCCTGCCTGAATGACCTGGGAAGATTTCATGAGGCCACCGGCGCATTTGAGAGGCTCCTCGAGTACCGGCCCGGCTCCACGTTTGCCCTGATCGGGAAGGGGTACGCCTTCATGGGGCTTGGACGTTATGAAGAGAGCCTCGCCTGTTTCGACCGGGCCCTGAAAAAAGACCCCGACAGCAGGGAAGCGCTGATGTACCGGGGAATGGCCCTGTATCTCTCCGGAAGGATCGACGAGGCGATGGAAGTTGCCAACTTCCAGGAAGAGTTCGTCGCAAGATTCAAGGACTGGGTCAGGGAACGGGATCGATCTCCCGGGTAACACCCCCCGATATCCGGCTTTTCCCGCGTTTCACCCCCCCAAAAAAGAGCGCAATTTTAGAAAACACGGTCATGGAGCATCCGGGGGTCCAATTGTGCGCAGAGCAGAACCGAAAAAAAAGGGGAAAAAATCATATCCAAAGAACCGGGAACGGGGGACAATGGAAAGGAAACGAAAAGAAGGGGAGTTTTCCTGGAGACCCGGGCATGCACATGATCTTTGCCGCCGACCTTCACGTATCGAGGGGGCACCTGACGTCCCTGCTTAACACAGCAAAGAAAGAGGGGGTGGCGCGCATCGTCATCGGCGGTGACCTGGTGCCACGGAGCCAGCGAGGCGGCACCGTTAAGGAGAAAATAGGCTACCAGAGGGCCTATATCGAGGGCGAGCTCATCCCGGAGGTTATGAAATTCAAGCAAAAAAACGCGGGCGTTCGCATATACCTCGACATGGGAAACGACGACTTTGCCGCCAACAGGGACCTCCTTGTAGAGCGGGATGGAGAGCTGTTTCACCTGCTCCACAATGCAAAGCACGGCCTCACCGGGGAGGTGGACATCATCGGGTACATGTGCGTCCCCCCCACCCCCTTTTCCCTGAAGGACTGGGAGAAGCCCGACACGCACGAAGCGCCGGTAACCTCAGATTTCTATGAATTATCAGGAGTTTTCACGTCCGGGACACTCCGCCTGGGCGACCTCGACCTGTCCTCGCAGGACACGATCGAGAGGGACATGGATGCCCTGTCCGGGATGGTAGACAGGCCCTTCATCTTCGTCTCCCACAGCCCGCCTCACGGCTCCGATCTGGACCTCCTCGCCGATGGAGAGAGCCACGTGGGAAGCCGGGCAATCAGGCAGTTTATCGAGCGATGGGCCGAGGAAGGAGCGCTCATTGCCAGCTTTCACGGCCACATACACGAGTCTGCGGAAGTATCGGGAAAAGCCCTCTGGATGGCCGGGAGGGTGCCCTGCCACAACCCTGGCCAGTCATTCGGCGCATTGAAGTACGTGACCTTCGCGCTGCCGTAATCGGGAACATCTTCACCTTTCAGGGGAAAAGAGGGCCTGATCCATCTTCCCGTTCAGGGAGTAGGACTTCATCACCGTCTCTTTGATCTTGAAGCCGTTGCCGTAATCGGTCATGCGGAAGGGAAAGGGAACGCCGTCGACGGGTTTGAAATCGGCAAATACGCTCGTGAGGGTAGCCTCGCTGTCGCCGATCGTGAAATACCCGATGACTTTGACGATGCGGTAGGTCTCCGTGTCTATGAACACCTTCATGGGAGGCCCCTCGTCATCTGTAAGCTCGAGGATTCTCACCGCCACACCCCTGAACATCTCCCACCCCGCGTCTTTTATCCTGTACGTTCCCTTCATGAGCCCGTAGGGGAGGTAGAGGTGGTTGAACTGGTAGATCATCCCGAGATAGCGTATCCCGTCCACCCTCTTGAGCGCCCCGTTTTTGGCAGTCCGCCAGCCCCGCTCACCGTTTAGTATCTCGATTTCCGAGGAGCCCTTAAAAAGCGTCTCCACCCGGAGTTTCCTGCCCCGGGCCAGGTACGTTACGGAGGAGCCGCTCTTCCCGGTGACGACCGCCTTGATCTCGCCCTCCCCGTAGACGGAGTGCATATTTTCCAGCTTCTCTCTTCCCCCGTAGGATTCTACGACGCTCGACACAAGATCCTCGACGTCGGAAGAGTATCGATTGCTCTCCCGCGTGATGGCGTCAAGCGGCATCATCAGCATCAGAACCAGGGCGATAGCGGATAACCTTCGCATACGATCCTCTCTGGATAATTGGGCTGTTTGGGTTGCACAATTACTGGGTTACCTCTTCAGATGATCTTGTTCGGGAAAAAGTTTCTCCGCCGCTTCAGGAGGGAAAAGATGCCCGGGGATCGGGAGGCGTCATCGCCCACAGTCGGGCCGGGACGATCGCTCGGGCCGGGTAGGTGCCCTGCCGGAGAAAATGTAGGCGAAGCCGAAATAGAGAGGGGTGATACGCGTGTCCTCGAAGTACACCTGCCCCGGCTCCCAGGGGCGAAAGCCGGCAAGCTCCATCCCCACGCCGAAAGGTTTCGCGAAGGTAAGAAACAGCCTTTTCACCCACGACCGGCTTCTATCGGGCAGTTTCAGGTCGAGAACCACGAAACGCCCCCCCGGGGTAATAGCCAGAGCGGCTTTGCGCATGAGCTCCTCGTACCGGTCTATCGAACGCAGCGAAAAAACCGAAACGACTCCAGCCACCCCCCCGGGAAAGTCGAATTCGGCGGCGTCGCGCTCCACCAGCTCCACATTCGACCACCCACTCTTTTGGACCCTCTCCCCCGCCTTTTCGAGCATATCGCCAGACAGGTCCACCCCGATGATCCTCCCCTCGGGGCCGACTCTCTGCTGCAGGTAGGAGAAGCAGAGCCCCGTCCCGCACCCGATATCGATGACCGTATCCCCCCGGACCAGGTTCAGGTCGCGGACCGCCATCTTCCGGTAGGCCCTGCCCCGAAAACCGACCAGGTAGTAGAGGTGGGCCAGCAGGTCGTAGCGGGCAGCGATCCTTCGATAGAGCTCCCGCACCGGTTCACCCTTTTTCGTCACCGGCCGGCACCGAAAAGGGCCTGCTTCACGTCTGCCCTGCTCGCCTCTCTCAACATTCCCTCCCTTTTCCCTCGCCACCCTGTTCCGGACACCGAGCTGGCGGCACCGGGAGTGCTCGAAATTTTGGCCATCCTCCCGGGGGGATATTTGACGCTGTCCACCCCCGATATATCATACAATAGTATTGCGCTTTCCCCGGTTTCCTGAAAAAGAGAGCGGGGAATGTTTCCCGAAGATTCAAGCGGGTGAGGCCACCTGAGAAAAGGGACAGGAGGGACCGGTGAAACGGGGCTTTATCGGAAAAGCGGTCATTGTCTCCCTTCTTGCGCTCCATTTTTCCCCCCCCTCATGGGCCCTCGACATAACGGGCAGCTGTCACGTCACCTTTCTGGGTACCTCCACCCTCCACGATTTCACCGGGACGGTCAGGAGCCTCCCCTTCCACGTGCACGTCATCGACGGCGGCCCGGGCGGGAAGATCATCCCTGCCGTGACCGTGGATGTCCCGGTGGACGAGATAGTAACGGGGGAAAAAAAGAGGGACAGGCAGATGCGGGAGATGTTCGACAGTAAAACGTTCCCCTTCATCCGGGGCACGGTAACGAACATCGACCCCGACGGGCTCAGGGGCATGATGCAAAAGGACGAAAATGGCGAAGCGCCGGTAGCGCTGACCCTGAGAATCCGCGACATCGAGCTGAGCCTCCCGGCCACGTTCAGCGCCTTCCGCGAATACGGTGAGCAGATCTCCTTTGAGGTGCGCTTCTTTGTTTCCCTCCCGGAATACGCGCTGAAACCGCCGTCACTTCTTTTCGGACTCATCCAGGTGGGCGACAGGGTAGACGTTACGGTTACCTTCGACCTGGAGGTCAAACCCGATGAGCTGTTCACCACGAACAAGACCTTTCAGGAGGGACAAAGCGATGCCGGTGTGGCTGCACCACATTGAGACGATCGTCCCCGAGACGGTGTACACCCAGGAGTATGCCGCGGAGAGAATGCAGCTTTTCTTCGAGGACGCAAGGACCCGCCGACTGATACGGGCCATTTACAGGAAGTCGGGTATAGAAAAGCGCCACAGCGTCGTTACAAATTTCGTCGATGGCGGGCCGGGGAGCTTTTTCGAAGCAGGGTCGGGGGGAAAAACGATCGAGCCAACCACCGGCCGGAGAAACGAGATCTTTGCCCGTGAGTCCCAGACCCTGTCCGTCGAGCTGGCGCGCGCCGCTATCGCCAATTGTCCCGGCACCGGGCCGGAAAAGATAACCCACGTGGTGACCGTCTCCTGCACCGGCTTCCACAACCCGGGGCTCGATTATCACATCGTCAGCGCCCTCGGGCTCCGCTCATCGACCCAACGGTATCACCTGGGTTTCATGGGGTGCTATGCCGCGATAACGGGCCTTCGGATGGCGGCCCAATTCTGCATCGCAGACCCCGAAGCCATGGTCCTGGTCGTGTGCCTCGAGCTCTGCACCCTCCACCTCCAGCTGAACGGTTCGGAAGATTCCCTCATGGCAAACTCTCTCTTCGGCGACGGGGCGGCCGCTGCCGTGGTTGGCGCCCGGCCCCCCGGGGGAGGCCGTCACGTTTACGAGGTAGGCGACTTCATGTCCGCCCTTGTACCGGACGGCAGGGCGGAGATGGCCTGGACCATAGGAAACCGGGGGTTCGACATGACCCTCTCAAGCTACGTTCCCAAAATCATCGGGAAAAATATTCTGCCCCTCGTTACCTCCTCTCTGGCAAGGCACAACCTGAAAACGGGGGACGTAACCACCTGGGCCGTCCATCCGGGGGGCAAAGCCATCATCGACAGAGTAGCGGAGAGCCTCTCCCTGAGCCCCCATCAGGTGAGGGCTTCCCGGGAAGTCCTGCGCCGGTATGGCAACATGAGCAGCGCCACCATCCTGTTCGTGCTGAAGGAGATACTGGAGCACTCGTCCGATCATCACCGGGAAACGGTCTGCGCAATGGCTTTCGGGCCCGGTCTGACCGTGGAGATGTGCACGCTCAGGTCGGGGAAAAACGAAAAAGGGAGGGCCTAGAGTATGCGGCTGAGCGTTGCCACGAATTTCGACCCGCGCCTCATAGAGGAGCTGAAGGGATATCCCGTCGCGGAGTTGTACGGAAAGTTGCGGGAAGACCCCGTCGGGGGTGGGCGGGCACCCTACCAGCTGTCCCCGGTGGGCAGGAAGCGGCTGGCCGACCACGTGGGGCAGTCCCGCCGGGCAGGATTGGAGTTCAATTACCTCCTCAACGCCTCCTGCCTGGGCAACCGCGAGATGACGCGCAGGGGCCAGAGGGAGATCGAAAAGCTGCTGGACTGGATCTGCAAGATCGGCGTCTCAACGGTTACGGTCTCCTCACCCTACCTGCTCACCCTCATCAAAGGTCGCTACCCCGCTTTGAAAGTCCGTATATCGGTTTTCGGCGGTGTCGACAGGGTGCAGAAAGCCCACATGTGGCAGGAGCTCGGGGCCGACTCCATCGTCCTGGACAGCATACTGGTGAACCGGGAGCTCAAAACGCTCGAGATGATCAGAAAGAGCGTATCCTGCGATCTCGAGCTGCTCGTCAACAACAACTGCCTGTCCGGTTGCGCCCTCTCGCCGACGCACATGAACGCCCTGTCCCACAGCGGGCAGTGCTGGCACGACAACAGGGGATTTTTCATCGACTGGTGCTTTTTAAAGTGTACCGAGATGAAGCTCAAAGACCCGGTCAACTACATACGGTCCGAGTGGATACGCCCCGAAGACCTGCACGTTTACGAGGGGCTGGGTTTCGGGCTCTTCAAGATAACCGAGCGCGGCATCCCCACTGAAGCCCTCGTGAACCGTGTCAGGGCCTACGCCGAGAGGCGCTACGAGGGAAACCTGCTCGACCTCATCCAGCCTTTCGGATTCAAGAACGGGAGAGGCGAAAACCGTTACTTCCGCCGGGGGCCCGGCTGGTTCCTCCGCTTCTTTTTGCGGCCGGGGCTCGTGAACCCCGCCCGGCTGATCCTGCTCAAGCACCTGGCGGACTTGTGCTCCATGACAGGCCCGGTCCCGGAACGCCCACCGGTTTACATCGACAACCGGGCACTCGACGGCTTCATGGAGCGGTTCCAGGAGAAGGGATGCCTGGACGCAGATTGCCAGGAGTGCCGGTGGTGCCACGACTTTGCGGCGAAAGCCGTCCGCATCGACGAGCCCCACCGCCAGCAGGCGCTCCGGGCGTACGAAAAGCTCTTCCGTTCACTCGGCAACGGGGACATGTGGCGCTACGTGAGCCACGGGAGGAAGCCGTGAGTTCCAAACCCGCCCTCAGGAGCAAAAACCACCTGGGCTCGCCGGAGGGTAAAAAGCTGTTCAACGAGTGGCACTTTACCAAAGCCGCCTCCCGGTATGACCTGGCCACGCGGGGGATGTCCCTTTACCGGGACCCGGCGTGGAAGGGCTGCCTGGTCGCCGCACTGCCGGAGCTGGAGGAGCCCTTCTGCGTCGACATCGCCTGCGGGACCGGTGACGTCGCCTTCCTGCTCGCCCGGAAATACCCGCGGGGGAAAATCGTGGGGCTGGACATCACGGAGCCGATGCTGGAAATCGCCCGTGAACGCAACCCCCACCCCAGCGTCACCTTCACCAGGCAGGACATGAATGCCACCGATTTCAAGGAGGAGAGCGTCGATATCGTCACGGGGAGCTATGCCCTCCGCAACGCGCCCGACATAGGCGTTGCAATAGGGGAAATACACCGAATACTGAAGCCCGGCGGTGTGGCCGCATTCATGGACTTTGTCAAATCCGGCTCGCCTCTCCTCCAGCCACTTCAGTACTGGCTGCTGAGGGCCTGGTGCGGCCTCTTCGGCCTGGTTCTGCACAAAAACCCCGAAATCCACGGCTACGTGGCATCGAGCCTCAGGGAGTATCCGGACCGCCCGCGCCTTCTCGGCCTGTTCCACGACAGGGGGTTCGATCTCACCTATTCCCGGAGGTTCTTCCTGGGCCTCGTGGAGATCATCGTCATCCGGAAACGGGGAAAAGGGAAATAAAACCAGTTTGCCGTTTCCGGTTTACGGTTTCCGGTCGGACGAGAAACCGGAAACGAGAAACTCTAAACTGGTTTTATTCCGCATTCCGCATTCCGAATTCCGCATTACCACGTATTCCAATGTGGCTGTTATCTCTCGTTCCGCGTTTACCCTGTCAGAAGCCGTACTCGGGGTTGTCCGGGTTGAAGTCCTCCTCGGTGAGCCCCGCGTTCAGCCTGAGGTCCTCGAACCCGTAGTTCTCAATGAGCCTGTCCTCCCAATCGTAGACCAGGACCCTGATCGGGACCTTGGCCTCCATATCCATGTCCAGGACCGTTCGGTAGCAGTAGTAGCCCTTCCTCTCATCATCGGGAAAGATCCCCTCCAATTTCCTCGTCCTTCGTCCGAAGACCTCGTCCTCCCCCCGGTCCCGTGACGTGAGCTCTCCGGAGGCAACGCCCCTTCTGACCTGCTCCGCGATCAGCTTCACCAGGTTCTCGAGGCCGGACTCCGTTATCGGGTGGCGGTTTTCGCGCATAACTTTTGATCCCATCGGATCGAGGTTTACGGTAAACAGCCCCAGGAGCCCTCCCTCGCGGGCCTTGATCCTGTTTTTGTTCCTGCCCTCCACATAGATCAACTCACGCCCCCTGTAGGGCCGCTCGATCCACTTCATGTAGATCTTGAAGGGCCTTTTGAACTTGAAAAAAATCGTCTCCTTTTTGCGAAGCTTTCCACCGATACGCTCCTGCTTGTGGAAAATACCCGTGTAGCTCTCTGTCCGGGACAGAACCGCCTCGGCCTCCACGATCCACTTTTCGACATCCCCTGCCCCTCCTGCCCGTGCGCTCGAGGCGCAGAGCAGGGCAAAGGTCAGGGCGAGAGCCATATTTTTCACCATATATTCACTTCCTCTCCCAAGCATTATAGTACAGCCCTGCGCGACGGCTCAGAATCCCCTTCGAGCCGTTTCGAAACGCCCCTTCACGCCAGAAAAAGTTGATACTCTCACACTGATCGAGCCAGGTCACCGCTGAATCGGCTTGCGCAGGAAAGAGGTGAGAAGGACGGCAAAGGCGGTGATTGCCGCAGCCAACGTGTAGCTGCTGCCGAAAGATCCCGTGCTCTTGGCGACGATACCGCCCAGGCTCGGCCCTATGGTCTGGCCTGCCGCGAAGAAGAAGGTGACGATGGAAAACGCGGCCGCAGCGCCCGCCGCCCCGAAATAATCGCCCACGGCAGCGGCCATGATCGTCGGTATGCTCCACGCGGATAGGCCGTACAACGCGATGGAAAGGTAGAGGGCCCACAGCCCGAGCTTGACGCCTACCAGCCCGTAAGCGGCGGTCTGCACGGCGAAAACCGCCATAAACCCCCCCCTCCTCCCTATCCGGTCCGAGAGGGCACCGAAGAGGGGCCCGGAAAATATGCTGAAAAAACCGACCCATGCCCAGAAGCGGCCGGCCAGCGCCTCGGCCATACCGCGCTCGCTTACCATGGTCGTGACGACGAAGGTTCCGTATATCATGTAGGTGGCGCCGAACAGAAGATAGAGGATGCCGAGATGAAACAGAACGCCCTTCCCGGGGGAGTTTTCCGTACCGCGGAATTTCTCCGGGTTCCCTTCCACCTCCGATCCAAAAGGGACGAGGTTCTTCTCTCCCGGAGAGTTGCGAAGGAGCAGACCTGCAATCAACGCGATGACAAGGGAGAGGCCCCCGAGAGTATACCATCCCGCCCGCCAACCTTCGGCTCCGAGATGCCGGTTGAGGGCGGGCACGAGCATGCCGGCGAAGATTATCGCTATCCCGTTGCCCACCATCATGAGGCCCGCGGCCCGGCCCCTTTTTGCCGGGGAGAACCAGTGAGAGACCAGCACCATCATCGGTACGTTTGCAAGGCCGCTTCCCATGCCCGTTATCACGTAGAGAATGAGTACCGGGGTGAAACCGCTGCTCCTTCCTATGAAGAGCATGCAGAGGGCGAGAAGGCCAACGCCGGCCGTGATCGTCCTCCGGCCTCCAAACCGGTGCATGAGAAAGGGAGCCATGGCAACGGAAACGAGATAGCCGACGAAGTTGCCCGTGCCGATGTACCCCATCTGGTCGTACCCGAGGGCAAGAGCCTTGCCCATGGAAGGAAGGAGCATGCCGTAAGCGAATCGGGCCAGCCCGAGGCAGGAGAATGTCGTCAGCCCGCCGGACAGGACAATGACCCAGCCGTAGTGAACATTCACATATTTCAGCAAACCGGCCCGCCCTCCCGGGCTGCCAGCAGGATGGGTCACGCCGTCCCCCCTTGGCTCCCCCCGGTCGGCAATGAAACAGGATCCGGGATCAGCTCAAAACCTGCCGAAAATCAGGCGGTTATTTTACTGTATCACCTTTCTCGCCGCAACCAGGAGAACCTCGGGGTCTATCCTCACGGTGTGATCGGGGTTGACCTGTTGAAACGCAACGCTCCCGTCAGCCGCTGTGATGTACACCGCCGGGACGGGCAGTATGTGGTGTGTCCTGCCCGAGGCTTCCTCCACGTCGATCCCGAACTCCTCGTAGCGCTTTAGGATTTCCGGTCCCAGCTTCCATGCCAGCCCGAAGGCTCGCGCCGCCTCGATCCCGCTGTCGGACAGCAGCATATAGCCCAGCCCTTTCGCATCGAGTGTCTCCCGCAGCTTTTCCGGCCGGTCGGGGCTGATTGCGATGATCTGACAACCCAGCTTGACCAGCTCCTGCTCTATCGTGTGCAATTGTCCCAATTGCGTGTCGCAGTAGGGTCACCAGCCGCCCCGGTAGAATATCAGGACAGATGGCCGCCCGGAGACCGCCGCGCGCAGGTCAACGGGACTCCCATCGACCCCCGTAAGCGTCAATGCGGGGATCTGGGAACCTATCAGCAGCGGACAGATATCCCTCGGGGAGTCCGGCACCTCTTTTTTGTGATGAGCCATGGTATCCTCCTCCCCTATGGATGATATCCGCTGTAATTTGATTCACAAAGGGCAAACAGAACCCCGGTCCTGCTTTTCATTCCGCATTCCGAAATATCATGCAGTTTCTGGTTTCTCGTTTCTGGTTTCTCGTTCAACCGGAAACCGGAAACGGTAAACCGGTTCTCTTCTGCCCCCTGCCCCGTCCTCCTCTAACCGAAGATTGTGGTATCATGCATCGCAGACAGGGAGGTGGCCATGGAAAACCAATTTAATGAGCATAAACGGTTAATGGAGAACGAGATCCCCTTCAACAAACACCTGGGGCTGAAAACCCTCGAGCTGAGGGAAGGCTATGCCAGGTTATCTCTCCCCTTCCGGCAGGAATTCATCGGGGACCAACGGCGGCCCGCCATTCACGGGGGGATAATCGCGACTCTCATCGATGTGTGCGGCGGGGCTGCGACCTGGACGCACTTTAAAATCGAGGATAAAATATCGACTCTCGACATCCGCGTCGACTACCTCCGGCCGGGGCCCGACGACGACCTGATCGCTGAATCCGAGGTTCTGCGTGTGGGCAACAGGGTTGCGGCCGTCAACACCAGGGTCTATTCCGCCAGGGACGGTGAGACCGTCATCGCCGAGGGAAAAGCCGTCTACAATATCAGGCGAGCCGGGGAAATCAGGGAATAGCCGGAGGAGCAGAAATCCGGAACAGTGCAGAGCATCCTTCACGGCGGGCATTCCGAAATCCGTGTCGCCGGCGAGCTTTGATCCGGCAGCCACCGGATCGTCATTTGAGTTCGAGAAGGTCGATCTGAAACGTCAAATCCTCTCCGGCAAGGGGATGGTTCGCGTCCAGGGTAACCGATGCATCGTCCAGCCCGGTAACCCTGACATTTACCACTTGACCATCTGGCTGCGGGATCTGAAGATGCTGCCCCACCTGAGGGTTTATGTCCGGGGGAAACTGCTTCTTCTCCACCTGCACCGTCAGCTCCGCGCGGTGGGGGCCATAGGCCTCATCGGCAGACAGCGTCACCTTTTTCGTGTCTCCGGGCGCCATGCCTATAACCGCCTCTTCAAAGCCGGGGATAAGCGTCCCCTCCCCGATGACGAACTGAAGTGGTTCCCTGTCCTTGGATGAATCGAACACCGTGCCGTCATCCAGGCTGCCGGTATAATGGACAGTCGCAGCATCTCCATTTTTCGCTTTGGGCATATCTTTCCTCCTGACTCTGTTTTGATGACGTCCGACAGAAAATAGGATGGATAACCCGGGGCGGGGCAGTTATCGACCTGGTATCCTCAGCCAAACACCATCGGCCTCACTCCCTTATAACGCCGGAGACGTGCAGCTGTCAACCCGCCCTCACGCTGGCCGTCGACGCTGAGATCTCTCATCCCCTGTCAGGGTGTTGGAATGAAAAAGAGATGACGTTACGATCGATCTTCCCCGATATAGGAAAGACAGTGACGGTAGCCTGCGGGATTTCCGATGTCGAACAGAGTCCCGGGCAGGCGGCAGCCGAGCATCTCCCTCTCCTGCAAAATGAGGCTGCGGACGGACACATCAGTAAATTCCTCACCCTCCTTCAACGATCCCCGGGCACGCTCGATATAATCGAACAGGTGGGGCCCGTAGATCGAGATTCCGCAGCTGCGAAGCTCTCCGGGGTGGCGGGTGATGAAGGTGCCTCTGGCCTTGGGGTAAAAGCGTTCAATGCGGAAAACACCCCCGGCCAGGGGAAGTATGTCCACCCTCCCCGAGTTACCGAGCCCCTTCACCCATGCTTCGGGGACAGCAACGAGGGCGGTAACGTCTATCCCGTACCGTTCGAATATCTCTTTGAGAAGGATCAACGCGCCCCCCGGAGGAAAATACACGTTGTCGGGAAAGAGAATTGCCAGGGAGCCGTTTCCCACAAATTCCCTGGAGAGCGAGATGGCATCCCACTCGCCCGTCGCGTTCTCCTGATAGGAGAAGTGAATGGAACAGGCTCTCAAAATCTCATCCATCTCGCCTGCAGCGAGAGGGTAGGCCGATTCCCTGAACCTTCTCTCCTCGAAGTATCTCCTTATGATCTCCTTCCGGCGGTTGATGACAATGACGATCTGCCCGATGCCTGCTGAAACGCCCTCGAGGACCGCGTGCTGAATGGCCGGCTTCTCCCCCACGGGAAGCATCTCCTTCGGCAATCCCGGACGAAGGTCTTTCATCCGCAGGCCGTGCCCGGCCGCCGGAATTACGAGAAACTCCGGCGTCACCCCCATCAGATATCGACCTCCATCAGGTCGAAGGCCAGCTCCACTTCTCCCCCATAGACGGCCCTGCACTCCAGGACTCTCACGTCGTCGGGATAATGTGTCGGGTAGATGTGCGAGAGGATTACTCTTTTCACCCCCGCCTGCCGGGCCACCATGCCGCACTCTCTCGGCGTGAGATGGCCGGGTACTTTCAGGGCATCGGGAAAGGAACAGTCGACAACGAGCAGGTCCGCCCCCCGGCAGAGGGTGACGATACCCTCATCGAGGTCGCAGTCCCCCGTGATGACGACGGATTTCCCCTCGCTACTGAACCGGTAGGCGACGCTGTTGAAGGAGTGAACCGTTTTTGCACTGTCCACGCGGAAACCATCGAAGTCGATGGGTTCCTCGATTTCCCGGACCGCCAACATAAACTCGTCCGGATCGCGAACAACGGGGCTGACGCAGTGGTTGTAGTAGTATTCCATCCCTTTCGGCCCCACGATCAGGAGCTCCTTTTTCCTTGTAAATTGCGGCGTTGAGACGAGTGCGTGGAGGAGGGGCAAAAGATCCGCAACGTGGTCCGGGTGGGTGTGGGAGATGAACACGCAGTCTATGTCTTTGTAGCTCCTCCCCGAGCGCTCTATCTGCCGCAGGGTGCCGCTTCCGCAGTCGACGAGAAGATTTTTCCCGGCTATTTCAAGGAGGTACCCCGGTGCGTTTCTCTCCACCGAGGGGACACAGGTGCCGCTGCCAAGCACAGTGAGTCTCATAGGTTTCTATCCCCTGCCCGTTTCAGGGATCCGAAGAACATATGCACGCCGTACGAGCCACCTTTCCCGCAGCATTTCCTCTCCCGCTGAAGGTGTGAGCGCCCCTGCCCGGATCGCGGGAGCCGGCGGTAAAGAGGCGCGAAATGAAAACCGAAAAAGGGGCGGAAAATATACCCGATTCTCTTCCGGTACTGAATCTTTCATCTTTTCAGCAAAATCTAAAGTTATGTGTTTTTCACCTGTTTGCAGGAAGGAGATATAGGGACCATTGTATCAGGGATAGGGGGCCCTATCCAGAGGAAACCGAATGCGGCAATGCCGCAGCAACCCGTCAAAGGAGAATACCCATGAATAGAGTTTGCGCTAAAAAAAACGCCGGGAGCAGGGCTTGGAACCGGCCTCCCATCACCAAAAAGGCTCCGGGGGACCGGCCGTTTACGGACGAGGAAATCCGCCAGACTGCATCCCTCATCATGGGGAAGAAGGCCGAGAAGAAGGTTTCGAATCTCCCGGGGTCATCCCTGAAAGGTATTCTCGCTCATCTGAAAAAACGGCCCGTCCCCTCGATTCTGCAGACGGTGGACCCCGCTGCCGCGGAAGCCATAGGGAATCAGGTTGCCCAAGTTCTCAGGAAAAAGGAGATCCGCGTGCGTGTCGTCGACCTGGAGGAGATGACAGGCTTTCCCCGGGAAAACGCGCGCCCGAGCTGCGAGGTCATGCTCGTGGAGAAAAAAGGGGACCTTCTCTGGTCGGGAAGAAAAAGCCTCGTTCCCGGTGAGGGCGTCCCCACGATCTACATCACCTCGGCGTTTTTTGCGCGGGCGAAGAATAGCCCCGGCCTGCTTCTCCAGGCAGTCCTCCACCCCGTTCTCGAATGGATCCTCGACCTGCCCCACATTCTCGCCGTCCTCTGCGAGTCTGCCTACAACGACAGAGAGCCTGGCCCGGGGGGAGACGACGTGAGCGACCTGAACCGCTTCATCGCCGAAGAGGCGGCCAGGGACCGTGACTTCGCCTACTTCGACCGGATCCTGGGGACCGAGTACGAACCCGATGAGTTTCGGCTGGAGGAGCTCAACGCGCGGTTCGGCAACGACGTGGAAAAAAGAAACGTGGTGGTCTATCGTGCCCGTGCCCTGGGCACCAACTACCGGAAGCTCATGGAATCCCTCCTCGCCGAAACGCGGGAGGTAATTTCCAGCGAAGAGGTGGACGAAGCACGAAAGATACTCAGCGAGGGGAACCCGGAGCAGGCCCTGACGATTCTGCGGAGGCTGAAACAGGACCCCTCAGTAACGGGCCTGTCCCGAAAAGAGGTGTCAGGCCTGATCGAGGTGGCGATTCGCTGCTTTGCCCTGAGCGCCGACCCCGCATACGAGGGGCTCCGGCTGGAAAAAGGTAACATCGTCTCCGAGCCGTGGGCGGAAAAGAAAGCGAGGGAATTTGCCGAACTCCTCAGGGAGTCGGTGGAGATGATAAAAAGCGGCAGGAGCAGGACGAAGACCAGGGGGGAAGAAAGCATCGACCCCCTCGGCGTGACGGGGAGGCCGAGGATCATACACGTCCTCCCTGAGCTGGAGCGACCTTCGGCGAGGTTCATCGACGGCCACGACCGGTCCCACTGGGTGTTCGAGCGCTCCTTCGTGGATGCTCTCATGGCGGGAAAAGCTTCGGGCAAGGCCCCGAAGGGCATCCCGGCAATCATGGCCTGCCGCTTCGTGCGCGACAGCGCTTTCCCGGATGAAAAGCTGAAGTTGGAGCAGCAGTTCACGCTGGCCGTCAAGGGAGCCCTCGAGGCGTACCGGTTCTTCCGCGAGTTGCCCGGGGAGGTCCATGACGAGATCGCCGCTTTTTACGCGGCCAGGGGGAGTGTCGACCGCCTCTACCAGCTCTTCATCTCCCTGGGCGAGGAGAGCAATGTCGCACGGGCCACTCACCTGCTCCGTGACACCATATCGAAGACCCACTCCTTCAACTACGTCCGCTACCCCGACACCTCCCTGGCCGGCAAGGTGATCGTCATCACCGGGGGTGGGACAGGTATGGGCAGATCCCTTGCCCTCGAGGCGGCAACACACGGGGCAAACGTGGTGATCACGGGAAGGCGCCCCGAACCCCTGGAGGAGACCCGGGCCGACATGGAGGACCTCATCGGCCACCTGGGCCTCACGAACAGGACTATCACCGTCCAGGGGGATGTGAGCGACTCGAAGTACGTGGGCGAGATGTTCGACAAAATCAGCCGCGAGTTCGGCAGGATAGACATCCTCTACAACAACGCCGGGGTCTCCGGCCCCGTCGAGTTCGGCTCCGTCTACCAGGAGGAGCACTTCGACCAGTACCGTGAGGCGGTGAACATTCACCTAACCGGCGCCTGGCTTGCAAGCCTCGAGGCGGCAAAGAGGATGGAGAACCAGAAGGAAGGGGGGCTGATCGTCATGATCGGCACCTTCTACACCGAGAGCATCCACCGCCACGTGCTGCACGCCTACCCCGGAAGGCTCCCCTACACTTCGGCACAGTCGGCAAAGCTTGCCCTCGGAGATTACCTCGCGTGGCTCCTGGCAGACAAGAATATCACCGTCCTCTCCCTCAACCCCTCCGCGGTCCACACCGAGCGCATACAGATCGGTTCAGGGGTCTTCGACAAGGGCTCCCTGGCCCGCGCAAGGATCGGGAGACACGTCGATGCTGAATCATTGCGGAAGGACACCCTTGACCGGACCGTGACCCACTCTTTCGTCCTCCCCCGGGATTTCGCCCGCGTTGCACTCGACATGCACCGCCCGGAGTTTCGAAGGACCGTCGGCGGCCAGCGGATACCCATGGGAGGCGTTACCTACGAGCAGCCTCCCGGCGTCATCCCCTCTCCCGCGGCGCTCAGGCAATATCCGAACATGATCGGAAAGGTTGCCCTGGTCACCCTCCACCGCCCATTCGGAAACGACAGGTCTCTCTTCGAGGAATCGGTTCTCGCCCTGGCCCGTTCGGGGGCTGACATATACCTTGCAGGAAGCATAGCGGATGATCTGGAAAGCCTCGCCCGGAAGGTAAACGGCTCCGGTTTCGACGGCACGGCCACCGCATGCCCCACGAACATCGGCAACCTGGCCGAGGTGCAGGAACTGTTCGACAGTCTTCCGCGGATAGACCTGCTCCTCCACTTCTCCGGAAGCGTGGACTGGAAGCGGTCGCTCGCGAAAATTCCCTACGACGAGTGGACAGACGCAGTGGAGCAGTTCGGTTTCGTTCCCCGCCTCCTGTCCTGGCAGGCGGAAAAGAGGATGGACAGGGACGGGATCGACGGCACGATCGTCCTGGTCGGGCCGGACCTCTCCGGCGTTCCCTCGATAAGAGAGCGCGACCTGGTCCAGGTGTTCCAGGCAATGCTCAGGCCGGCAGTAGCGACGGAATCGATGGAGCGTGCTTTCATGCGCAAGGCCCACGCGGAAAAGACGGCGCCCGTCACCGTGAGCGCCATCAACATCGGCCTGGTTCTTCCCGGGAGGACAGACGGACGGAACAAACAGGCCGATCCCCGAAAAACGGCCGCTTCTGTCCTGTGGCTCGTGGAGGAGGCGAAGCGGGTCTCCGGAGCTGTCATTCTCCCTGACGAGCAAAACAGCATCGCGGGGCTTCCCGGGGAGCCCGAGGAAAAAGTCGGGACCATGGCGGGCAGGGTGGCGGTGGTGACGGGAGGAATCCGCAACCTGGGCAGGGAAATTTCCCTCCGCTTCGCAGCGGAGAGGGCCTGCGTCGTCGCTGCGAGCCGCCATCCCAGGACCACGGGGCTGACCGGCGAGGAGGCAGCCAGCGCGAGAGAAGCCCTCAAGGCGGGAGAAGGCGTCCTTGCAGCCATGCGGTCCATGGGGGGAAGGCCGGCCTGGATCGACACCGATATATCTTCGCCGGATCAGGTTCACGCCCTCATAGATGAAACCATCAGGCGTTTCGCCCGAATAGACTCTTTCGTCAACAACGCCGGCGCGGGGGGCAGCTTTTCTCTCATCGCCGACGTCATGCGGGATCACCGGGAGAACTGGGATCTGGTCCTTCGGAGCAACTTCCTCGGCCCCTGGTATGCCACGTCCCTGCTCCGTCCCATCATGAGAAAGCAGGAGGGCGGCGGGGCCATCGTCAACGTGTCGACCCATTACTCCGACCATCCCTACCTATTCCGGACCATCTACACGGTCTCGAAAATCGCCATCAAAGCCCTCACCCTGGCACTCAAAGACTCCCTGGCAGGCGAAGGGATCTTCATAGCCGATGTCGCCCCGAGCCTCATCGCGGGACCCCGGATGGACTGGGTGATGAGCAACTATGCGAAAACCTTCGCCGCCCAGTTCGAGTCCATCCCGGGACTCAAACCCTCGGACGGAGCGAAGCTCAGGGAGCAGTTCATCCTCTCCTTCGACCGGACCGAGAAGCCCGAAAATCGGGAAAAAGCAGCCGCCTCCTACCTCACCGCCGTGAGACAGAGCAAGCTTCCCAGATCGACCCGGGCAGAGATGGAATCCTGGTACGGAAGGATACAGGAGTGGTTCCGGTCCACCGTTCCGGACCACCCCCCCACGAACGGGCAGGTTGCCGACGCCGTGCTGTTCGGGGCCAAAAACGCGAAGTTCATGGAGGACCGCTTTATCAGCGTCTCTTCTCTGCCGCCTTTCCTTTCCTTCCCGCCGGAGCAGAAGGGGGAAGAAAGGCCCATTGCGGGGAGGTCATTCCTCATTCTCCAGGCGGGTTCACCGGGTATCGACGGCACCGCCATTTCCCCGGTAGGAGAGGCCATAGCGGGTAAGGGCGGCCACGTCACCCAGATCGTACAGTCGCAAAAAGCCCCGGGCCAGGTAACCATCCTCAGGCCGAAAGACACAGCGGGAAAGGCCCGGGAAAGCCAGTCCTTCGACTCCCTCACCCGGGAGATAGACCTCTCAGACCCCAGGGTCATCGAGCCCTGGCTCGACAACACCCTTCTTGGAGGGCCCCGGATCGGCGGCTTCATCCTCTTGACCGGCAGGTCGGCCACAGAAGGTCCGATCCTCGAATTTTCCCTCGAGGACATGGAAAAATTCCTTGGCCACCTGAGCACGATACTGTCCCTGTTCGGCGAGTCCCTGCGAGCGGTCGAGGAGGAGGGCCATTTGATCGTCGTCGTCCCGCCTCCCTCCAGCGAGGAGGGGCACCTGGTCAGGGCCGCGGTCAGGCAGATGGTCCGCACCGCTCTTGCCGAGCAGCATTTCCTCTATCCGTCGAAAAGAGTCCACATCAGCCTGCTTTCTGCCCCCGAAGCCGGCGGAGAGCGGGAATTTCACGGTCTGGTTACGGACGTGCTATCGGGCAGGGCACCTGCGGTGGTTGAACAGATACCTATCGGGCCGGTGAGGCCGTAGGGGAAAGGAAGAGGGCAACAGATGCTTTTCGATTGCGTGATCTCGGTTTTTCTGCGTGTTGGTAATGCGGAATGCGGATTTCGGAATGCGGAATAAAGACAGTTTCCGGTTTCCGGTTGAACGCGAAACTCGAAACCGGTTTCTGGGGACCCGGAACTCTGGACCCAGGACTTTTCCTTTTCGGTCCCGTCACTGTCGATTTTCATCTGTTCAGCGCGGCTTGCAGTTTCCAGGCCGAATCAGAGACAATAGTACCCGTGAGGCTTTCGGAAAATACGACATATTATCTGATCCGGATGGGGAGCGCCTGGATAAAAAGGCAACGGGAGCAGTATCATCCTCGCGGGAAGCCACTTCCTCCCGAAACACGCGCTTCTCTTGCGCCATTCTTTATCCCGGAAACGCTCGAATCCGTCAGGATCGTGCGTGTGCCCCTCATCGAAAATCCCGCATTCTACGGAACCCTTCTCACGAGCAGAAAGATACCGTTGCTGGACTTTCGCAGGGCGGCGGGCATCGTTTTCGTCGATACGGTACTCCTGAGCAGCAGGTTTCTCAGCGGGCCGCCACCCCTTTCCCTTCTCTTTCACGAAATCGTCCACGTCGTCCAGTACCGCCTTCTGGGCGTCTCCGAGTTTTCCCGCCGCTACGTCCTTGGGTGGGTGGAAAACGGATACCGCTACGAAGCAATACCCCTCGAGCAGCAGGCATATTCCCTCACAGCCCGATACGTTCAAAGCCAGGAGGAATTTTCGGTGGACCTCGAGGTGGAAAAGACGATACCCTCCTGTTCCGGGAAGGAAGAAACAACAGAGTAACGCATCGGTATGGATGGTAATTCGGAATTCGGATTTCGGAATGCGGAATGAAATCAATTCAGCGTTTAGAGTTCAAATCACGATAGGAGTGAGGAGAGAGTAGGTAGGGAAGACCGGTTATTCTGTGGGTTGGTAATGCGGAATTCGGAGTGCGGAATGGGGAATAAGAACAGTTCAGAGTTTAGAGTTCAAATCCAGATAGGAGTAAGGAGAGAGGAGATAGGGTAGAGTGGTTATTCTGTGCGTTGATAATCGGGTCAAAGTTTCGGGATCATGAAGGGGACGCTCCTTTTGTAATCCCGGTAGGTCCGGCCGAAGCGTATCTCGAGCTCGCGCTCCTCGAAATATACGAGATAAAAAAGATGGGAAGGGATCAGCACGAGAAGGGAACCGAGTGTGCAATAGGTAGACCCTGCTGCCATGCTTAGCCCGACGCAGGTGAGGTAAAACCCAAGTGACATGGGGTTTCGAACCCTTCTGTGGATGCCACCGACAACGAGCTTTTTCGTCAGCTTGAAGGCCGGGGCCCCCTTCCCGCGATATTTGAGGCTCTGATTGGCGGCAAACATAAGGGTAAGGCCCGCAAAAAGCAGAATGCATCCCGCCGGAAGTGAGATATTTTGGAACGGTATCGGGCTGATACCGATTATCCGGTCGAAGCCGCCAAGCCCCGGGGAGAAGATCCCGAGGGTGGCGGGAAACACCAGGCATGCGTAGATCAGAAGGTGGCCGACCCTGCTCAGCCGCTCGGCGGAATCCCTGTCGGGGTTTTTCCCGAGCTTCCTCCCGAGCAACGAGATACCCGCCAGAAAGGTACAAATTCCCAGAAACTGCAGGGCAATGGTTACCATAATCACCCCATTTTCGCCCGGTGCTCCTTACGGGCTCCGAAACCGGCAATGCATGCCCTTCCGCTGCCCGCCCGCTGTTTACAGCCAGAGGCGAAGCAACGGGAAACCTCCCCTATATGTATCAAATTCAGCCTTAGGCGTCCCGAAAAAAGAGCGCCCCGGCAGCACAGCCCGTCTAAAAGACCCCCGTTAAGAACCCGCGGGCGGGTCGCGCAACGATAAATGTCTATGCCTGGATAGCCAAATATCCTACAATTTAGTTACGGGGAGTTGATGGAAACATGCTGTTTCCGTTGCCGAAAAGACAAGAAAGGGAGTCATTTTCGCAACCTCTCACCAAGGGGGGGTGACTATGGGTGTCATAACGGTTTCCCGGCAGTACGGTGCCGGCGCACAGGAACTGGTCGAGAAGGTGTCGTCCCGGATGGGCTACCGGATCGTGGACCGCCTGGAAATACAGAAGAAGCTCATCGATATAGCCGACGAGGGTACGGCCAAAAGGGTTCTCGCGGAGAAAGCCCCGAATATCATCGAACGCCTCACGGGTGACATCAACGTGCTCAAATGCCTTCTGAAGGAGTCAATCCTTTTTTTCGCCACCCAGGGGCGGGTTATCCTGCTGGGCCGGGGCGGCTTTGACATTCTGAGGAACACAAAGGGGGTCCTCAACGTACTGGTGACGGACATCCCCGATCTCCGGGCAAGCCACCTGTCCCTCACCGAGAAGATAAAGCTGGCCGAAGCCAGGGAGAAGATCAGGAAAGTTGACAGGGAAAAGGCGGGTTTCATCAAGTACTACTGCGGCGTGGACTGGCCCGACCCCTGGCACTTTCATCTCTGCCTGACACCCCTTTCGACGGGAATCGAACCGTGCGCCGAGGCGGTCGTGAAGTTCGCCGAGATACTGGGGGTCGAACGGGATTATGCAGCCACGGGGGAGACGATCATCCAGGAAAAGCACCTCCTTGCTGCCGCGACGAACAGGATCGCGCTGAACATCGGCCTCGACACCGATCTCTTCGAACTCTCCTTCGCGGAAGCAAAAACGATAGAAATTCGGTTTTTCCACGTCCCGCCCGAGCTGCGGGAAAAATCGATGCGCCTCCTCAAGGATTTCACGAAGGATTTCAAGGTGCGCCAGGCAAAATCTTCGGTCGGGTAAGCAATTAATAAAAAAAAATATATATTTCGATATAAGTGGTGGATACCGCCGATGGCATCCCCGATCGAACTTTGCGGCGCTGACATTCCGGCCTGCCGTCTCTTCCCGGCGGTGACCCCACGGCTCAAACCTCCTCGCCCGTTCGCAAAACCTCCTCAACCAGCTCGTGCCACCGGTCACCATAGAGAGCCCGGGCAATACCCGATACGGGCTGTCCGCCGTCGTGATACACGGGCCCCAGGCTTCCCCCCACACTCTCGCGAAGAAAGTCGACGATCCCTTCGATCCAGTCCTTCGCCAGCCTTCCCGAGAGCAGGTGGGTGAGGTTCCCCGAGAGCCTCGTGGGCCTGATCTTCATCAACCAGCCCCTCCCGTAGGGATCCTGGTTCACGATCTCGGGAAAATCCATCACCTCGGCGTTCAAAGCGACGACCTCCCCATCGACGGGGGAGAGCATATCGATGGTCTTCGAAGCGACATCTATACTCCACCCTACCTCCCCCTGACGGATGGTGGCACCCGACCCGGGAAGCCGGAGATTATCAGCCCTCCCCAGCAGTTTCTGGGCGAAATCATCGAGCCCGACGGTTACCAGGTCCGGGCGCTCTCTTCGCAGCCAGCTGTGCCCCTGGTGGAAATAGTACCCCTCCGGAACGTGGAACCATTCCCCCGCTCCAGGGAAGAGCTCCTCCTCTGCCGCCTCCGGAAGGGGGGGCCAGATGAAGCGCCAGAAGAAAATAACAATGAAGAGAAAGAAAATGACGATGATGTACTCGATTCCCTTCGTCGCATAGATGTCTACATATGTGAAGGTCTCCATTTCACCACCTCCGCTTCTTTCACCGGCTCACCTTCCGGTTCGCGGTACTTCCGCAAAACGGGCATTCTGTTCACGACCCACCGAAAGACCCAGATCTCGAGAAAGATAACCGCGAGGGTTATCTCCACCTCCATCCAGGAGGGAACGTACCGCACCGGCTCGTACCACTTGAAGGCGATGATGGAGACGTTGAGCCGGTTCAGCACGACCCCGATGGCCGCCAGGACAGCGGTGAACTGAACCATGGGGACGCTTTCTTTCCGCACCGCGTAAACGAACAGGCCTGCAGGAACGAGCACGAATCCCACCGTCTCCAGGAGGTACCAGTACCCCATGGGCGTAGGGATCAGGTCCCAGTGCCTGCCGTGGACAAAATCGATGATTTTGAGAAACAGGTACACGAAGAGGGCGCAGGCTGCCCCTTTTCCGAGTCCCAGGACTATCTCGCCATGGGACGCCCGGTGCTCGCCATCGATCTGGCTGTTGAAAATTCTGTGGGATATGGAGCTCTCGATGATGACCATGGAGAGACCCGCAAATATGCTCGAAATGAAGAAGAGAACGGGTATGCTCCCCGAATACCAGAGGGGGTGAATCTTCGACGGGGCGAGGAGGAAGAGAGCCCCCAGGCCCGACTGATGGAGCGTTGAGAGCGTTATCCCGAATATGACGGCTCCCATGGTCAGGCTCATGACGAACCTGCGCACCCTCTTCCAGTTCAGCCACTCTGCAACGGCAGGAGCGAATTCAACGAACTCGCATATCATGTAGAGCATGAAGTGCCACGCCACCAGGAAGAGGACGGAGCTGAGGCCGAAGGCTTTCCCGATGATCGGGTTGATCACGTTCCAGGGGCGGCCCAGGTCCAGGAGCAGCGCGCCGGCGTAGAAGACATAGGCGAGAAAACCGTTTAAAACCGTGGCCCGGACAATGGGTTCGTACTTCTTGAACCGCAGGACGTGGACGACGAAGGTGAGCACGTATGCGCCGCCGGCAAAGGCCACCCCCGTCACCACGTCGAAGCCGATCCAGAGGCCCCAGGGGTAGTCCTGGTTCAGGTTCGTCACCGCGCCGAGCCCCCTGGCAAAGCGGATCACGACGAGCACGGCGCCGAGCAGTATGATCGCCCCGCTGATGACGTTGAAGGGAGTGAGCACCCTCCCTTTCGGCCTGAGCTCGCCGAGGAAGAAGCGGATGAATTCCCCTGCCTTCTGAAGAAGAATCGGCGCCGGCCCCGGATTGCTACTTCCTGTGTCAGTCTTTCCCTTCATCGCCTCTCTCCCCCTTCTTTCTCGAAAAGTGGTTCAAGGCAAGCAGCATGGACGGCCACAGCACGAAAACCAGGGGAACCCCGTAGAGAAACCCCGACGTCAGCTCAGGGTAGGGCCTCACGCCCAGGTCTGTCCTGAAACCGATCTGGTCGAAGGGGATTGCAGAGAGGTAGAGCCAGCCGGTGCCCCCAACTTCATGCTCACCGTATATGTGGGGGACGTATTTCCCCGGATTCCTGTATATGCGCTTTCTCGCAACCTCCACAAGTTCCCTCCTGGTCCCGAAGAGGGTCGCCTCCGTGGGGCACGCCTCCGCACATGCGGGAATCTTCCCCTGCCTCTGCCTGTCGTAACAGAAGGTGCACTTCTTGATAAAGGGCGACGGGCTGTCATACTCGAATTTCGGTATGTCGAAGGGGCACGATATCATGCAGTACCTGCAGCCCATGCACCGCTCCTTGTTATAGATGACCGGCCCCTGCCGCGTTTTCTCGAGCCCCTTGACAAGGCACGCCGACGCGCAGGCGGGCTGGTTGCAGTGCATGCACTGCCTCCTCACGTATATGGGGCTGCCGGGATCCCGGGGGTTCGGGAACCGGTTGATTACCGTGTAGGCGCCGATGGATGTATCCCTTTTCCTGTCATACACGCTCCCCTCATCAAACGGCGTCGCCGGATCGGGGAGGCTGTTCTTCTCGTTGCAGGCCTCTTCGCAGCTGCGGCAGCCCTCACAAAGCGTCGTGTCAATGAGCATAGCGGAAAACTCGGGATCCGGTTCTTTTGTTCTGGCACGGGCATCACTTACGCCGAGCAGTGCCATTCCCGCGCATCCGGCGATCTTCAGGAAATCTCTCCTCTTCACGCTCATTGCTTCCTCTCCTTTCTTCCGGTTCCGCCAGGACCGCTCTCATATCCCGGGGAAGGCCTGACACGGTAATTTTCTTCCCCTTACAGACCGAAGAAGGCCCTCCCGAGCTTCTTGAGGAGCTCGTCGTCCATTTTTTCGACGATGCCCGAAAGGTAGGCGCCACCATCCCGGGCGGTCACTCCCACTTCCCGCTGCCGTCCCATGTGACGGTCGATAAATTCCGAAAACCGCTCCATCTCCCTCTGGAACCAGTTGGCCGCCTCGGCAGCTATCCTGAGCCGCTTGATGTTCTTTACGAAATTGGTGGGCCTGATCTCGAGTATCCATCCGGACTGGTACGGGTCGTTCGTTATCCGCTCCGGCGACAGCTCGACGTAATCGTTGACCACCTGGACGATACCGTCAAGGGGAGACACGAAATCGATCGCCCGCTTCCCCTTGACCAGGGCAAACAGCTTGCCCCCCTGCGCAACCCGGGTGCCCTCCCGCGGCAGCAGAACACCGTCTATGTCCCCCACGATCATCCGGGCAAAGTCGTCGATTCCCACTCTCGCCTCACCCGTGAGCCCCAGGTGGGCCCAGGTGTGCCCGGGATGGAGAAACACGCCTTCCGGGATCGCATACCCCGAAAGGGCGGGTGATACCCGTGGAGGCACGGCAAGCTCCTGAGATTCGCCGTACTGGCTCGCCAGCTCCCTTGCCCTCACCTCGGCCCTCTTCTCGAGAGCAATCTGGACCAGGATAAAGGCAGCAAATGTCAATATGACAAGGATGGGGACCATTGTTCTCACCTCCTTTGCCGGTTCGCGTTGACCCCGTTATTGCAATCCATACCCCTACTCCAGGAAAATGCCGACGATCTTGCTCCACTGTTGCGTGCTCAGCTGGGCGCTGATATTCGAAACCGCCTCACCCCCGTTCGTTGCCGTGATGCCGAAGTTTACCGCGCACACCCTCATGAGCCGCTCGGCGTCCCACCTGAGCCAGTTTTGAGCTGCGCTCCCGTAGAACAGGCCCTTGATCCCGTCCCCGGTCAGCCGTGCGCTGAGCACCCATCCTTCCCAGTAAGGATCCTCGTTGATGACGGCAGGGTGGGATACAAGGTTTTCGTTGACCTCCTTGATGATCCCGGTCACGGGAGCCGCCATGCGGATCTTGCGCTTGCCGGAGTGGAGCAGGAAGCATACGCTTCCCTCCTTCACGGCCGTGCCCGTCGGGGGGAGGGAAACCTTGTCTATTTTCCCGATGATCCTCTGGGCAAAATCATCGATTCCCACCCTCACGTCGTTTTCGCTGTCTTCCGGGAAGGAGACCCACAGATGCCCCGGGTGGTAATAGTAGTCCGATTTGATGAGGAACCCCCTGACATTCTGCGTCTCTCTCTCGGCGCAGCTTACCTCCTTGAAATGGGAACACTCCTGGAAATGGGAGGTCCCGCAGAGGCCCCGGGAAGACGAGAGACGCTCGACGGGTATCATCTTCTTGACGGGAAAGGCCTTGCAATATATGACCGTCTTTACCTCGAGAAACGGGCAGGTATCCCCTTTCATGTCTACCCCCTTTCCTTCAGAAATGACGACCCGCATCCCTCAGGCAGGAGAGGAAAACGCCACTGACTAGGGAAGGTGCACCCTCACGGCTCCATCGCTTTCAGCGGGCCCGGTTCTTGCCGCCGCTATCAGGGCAACCACGAGATAGGTGACAAATATTATCGCGTATCCCATTTTCGCCTCCCGACCAACCGTTTCTACCCTCTTCATTCGCAATGACCGTGCCAGCCCGGAACATGGGCGCGATAACTTTACAACTACTTGAAAACAATAGATATTTCAGGAATAAGGGGGCGCGGCTGCCTGAGAGCCATCCGGACGAACCTGTGGCTTTCTTCCACACTTCCCGCGGAACCGTCATTTCTTTATATATATCAAGTGGTTAGCAAGTTGAAAAAAACAGCACCGTATGGATATTTTCCACACATGCCGTTTTCCCATCAAGGAAGGGCCGGTCTCAGTGGCTCACCTGCCCGGCGGTATCCCTTTTCAGGTTGAATTTTTTGATCTTGTTGTACAGGGTTCCCCGGTCGATGCTGAGGATCTGTGCCGACCTGTTGATGTTCCACCTGTTTTCGAGCAGCACCTGCCTGATATGCTCCCGCTCCACATCTTCGAGGGACCGCCCCCGCCCCACCCGGCCACGGGGGGTGATCGGGAGGTTGATATCGGATTCAACGATCGTTTTTCCCTTCGCGACGACAATCGCCCTTTCGATCACGTTTCTCAGCTCTCTCGCGTTTCCCGGCCACTCATAGTCCATGAGCATACCCATGACTCCCTCGCTCACCCCCGTCATGCTCTTTTCCAGCTCCACGTTGAATTTTTCCACGAAGTGCTCGACCAGGAGGGGGATATCCTCCTTTCTCTCCCGGAGCGGGGGAATCTGTATCGATATGACATTCAGCCGGTAATAGAGGTCATCCCTGAAAGACCCGTCCTCGATTGCCTTTTTCAGATCCCTGTTCGTGGCGGCCACGATGCGCGCGTCGATGGCGATCAGGTCCGATCCGCCGATCCTCCGAAACTCCTTCTGCTCCAGGACCCGCAGGAGATCCATCTGTAACTTCAGGCTTATGTCGCCGATCTCATCCAGGAAAAGCGTTCCCCCCTGCGCGAGCTCGAGCTTCCCTCTCTTTTTCGCATCGGCACCGGTAAAGGAGCCCTTCTCGTGGCCGAAGAGCTCGCTCTCGAGAAGGGATTCGGTCAGTGCGCCGCAGGAAATGGAAACGAAGGGCCCATCCCTCCTGTGGCTCTCGGCGTGAATCGCCCGGGCAAGGAGTTCCTTCCCCGTCCCGCTGTCCCCCTGAATCAGAACGGTGGAGTTGCTCTTCGCCACGGACCTGACGAGCTCGAATATTTCCATCATCCGGTGATTCTTGCTGATCAGGTCGTGCAGCCGGTACTGCTTCTTCAGCTCTTTGCGGAGGTAGATGTTCTCCTCGATGAGACTCTTGTGCTCGATTATCTTCTTCACCGTGATCGACAGGTCTTCCGGCTCGAAGGGTTTCACGAGATAGTCATAGGCTCCCTTTTTTATCGCCTTCACTGCCGTGTCGACGGTCGCATACGCCGTCATGATGACCATCATCAGGTCGGGCCGGACCTTTTTCACCTCATCCAAGAGCTGAATCCCGTCCATCCCGGGCATCTTCAGGTCAATGAGCAGGAGGGTCCAGTCCCGTGATGGAAGCCGCTCGAGTGCCTTGAAACCGCTCTCCACGGCCTCCACGCTGTACCCGTCCTCCCGGAGCCAGCTCGTCAGAGATTCGCGCACGATCTCCTCGTCGTCCACGATCATGATATGTACCTTCTTTTCCATCCCTTATCCTCCTTCCTGCATTTTTGAAAACATCGCCAGGTAACAATCCCTGCAGAACGTGCTCCCCTTCCTGTCGACGTCGAAGATCGTGCTCGATAGCTTCATCACGCAGGCATCCTCCGTGCAGTGGTAGAGGCCGAAGGTGTGGCCGAGCTCATGGAAGCTCTCCTTGCGGAGACGGTCGAGAAAGATCTGCCGGTTCGGTTCCATGCCGTAGAATTCCTGGCGGAGCCGGGTCAGGGAGACGATGGCTGCCTGACCGCCAAGCTGGGCCTCGCCAAAAACAAAGGTGAGAATCGGTATGGAAATGTCGCTGTCGATGAGCCCGAGAACTTTCAGGGCATCGGGTGGGATCTCCCGGAGCAGCTCACCCAGGATCTTCGTGGAATTATACTGCTTCCTCTTTTCCTCGAAGCAGTCCGGAGATGCGGTCATCACTTCCATCACCTCCACGGGCAGGTTGAGAAACCTGTTAATATCCTGCCGCAACCAGCCGACAACATCGTCGTCAACAGCCTCTATGGGCCTGATGTAGATAGCCCTGGCTCCTATCGTTTCTCTCCCGCTTCAACCGGGAGCCGGATTCTCACCAGCGTCCCCCTGCCCACCTCGCTCTCCACTTCGATCTTCCCGCCGTGCCGGTTGACGATCCCGTACACGACGGAGAGGCCCAGGCCCGTTCCCCTGGTCTTGGTGGTAAAGAAGGGATCGAATATCTTCGACAGATTTTCCGGTGAGATCCCCACCCCGGTGTCGATGATCTCAACGACCACCTCGTCGCTCTCGGCAAGATAAAATGAGCGTATCGTGAGAAGCCCTTCTTCCTCCATAGCCTGGCAGGAGTTGACCATGGTGTCGACGAAGACCTGCTGGATCTGGGAGGGGTCAACCATGATTTTGGGAAGGTGCTCCAGGCTCTTTTCCAGCCTGATGTTGCTGATGCGTATCTCGTTCGTGATGAGCCTGACCGACTCATCGATGACCCTGTTTATGTTGGTCTCTATTCTCGACGGCTCCTTGGGCCGGGTGAAGTCGAGGAGGTCCCCCACGATGGACCTGGTTCGCTCGATCTCCCTGCTCATAGACGAGAGGTACCCGCCAAATTTCTCGATGTCCTCATCTCCCACGTGCCCCTCGACAATCTTTCTCTGCATGAGCTTCACGTAGGTGAAGATGCCGCTCAGGGGGTTGTTGATTTCGTGGGCGACGGTGGCGGCGATCTTTCCGATGGCGGCTAACTTTTCGGACTGGATGAGCTGAAACTGCGCCTCGTTGAGCTCTTTCGTCCTCTCCTCGACCTTGCTCTCCAGGGTCCTGATCCAGTCGTGGATTTCGTCGTTTGCCCTTTTCAGGTTCTGGGTCATGCGATTGAAGGATTGTGCGATAAACCCCATCTCGTCGTCCGTGGCAATCGGTATCATGTAATCCAGGTCTCCGCCGGCAACCCTCCTTGGCCCCTTGATGATCTCCCGGACGGGCCTGCCGATGAGGCGCATGAATATAATCGCGATGATCGTCGATATGACTATGATGGAAAGCGCACTCGACAAAATGACCCGATTCCGGGTTATGGCAATCTCCTTGTCTATCTCCTCGAGGGACATGGTGATGTCGATGACGCCGAGAACCTTCTGCGACTCGGGGTGGAAGTGGCAGGCAGCGGAGAAACACTCACTCTCGTTGGAGAGGGGGTTCACGATGCCGAGAAGCCGCAAGCCTGCGGGGGAGGTGAAGATTCGGTTCCGATCTGAGGTGGTGAGCTTTTCCAGCGGCTTCTCCTCGGTATGGCAGCCATAGCACGCCTCGGCTTTCTTGTCCACCATCGACCCGAACTCTCTCTTGTCGGTGGAGAAGATGATCTTGCCCTCGCTGCTGTATATTCTCACGCGATCGATCCCTTCCTGGTCGGCTATCGTCCGCATTATGCGGTAGGCATTCTCCTTCCTGTTCTCGAGCATGTCGAATTTGATGGATTTTTCTATGGTCTCGCTCATCTGGGTGGCCGATCGCAGGATGGTATCGTTTAAATGCCGCCCCTGAATGGCGAGGGTCAGGTATCCAAACAGGCCGTTGACGAGGACCGCGGTGATTCCCACAGACATTACACTTTTAAATCCAATACTTTTGTGCCATTTCAAGTCTTTCATGGCGGGACCGCCCTCCCTCGATCCGGCTTTTCCACTATAATTAAATATATATTATATTGGGGAATTTTTCCACAAAATTGGCAGGCTCTTCCACCCGTACTCCCCCCTGACCGACTTTTCACGGAAAATCATTGAACATATAAAGCGGAACTATTTCAGTAGGTTAGGTAGAGAGCCGGGTCGTTCAGCGGGAGGCGGAGCGCGCCTCCAAAAATTTCACCATATCCCACAGCACCAGGTTCACGGGGGTGTCCACGCCCGCATCTCTTCCCAGCGAAACGACGGCCCCGTTCAAAAAATCTATCTCCGTTTTTTTCCCCTCCCGGATGTCCTGGAGCATCGAGGACTCGTGCTCGGCCGTGGGCGGAAGCAGCGTCCCGTAGAAGGCGTCCAGGTAATCGGTGGCAGAGTCCCAGTGGGTTTCGTTGCCCGTGCGCTGCATGACCAGGAAAACCTCCTCCACCACCCTCCCCATGACCTCCCGGGTATGGGGAAACTCGCCGAGCACCCCGTAGGGGACCTCGAATATGGCCCCGAGCGCGTTGAGGGCACAGTTGTAGAGCATCTTTGCCCACAGGTCCCTGCCGACAGAAGGGGCGACGGAACAGGGAATCCCCCCGGCGGACATCGCCTCACAGAAGGCATCCAGGCCGGAAGGCACGTCGGCGAACAGGCTCCCGATGCGGATCGCGTCGGCATGAACGGTCACCACCACGCGGTTCTTTCGGGGCCTGATAAAGCCGGTGATCACGCGGGCATTGAAGACGCGTTCGGCCGGGAAGAAGGCGGTGAACAGCTGGGCGCCTCCCCAGCCGTTCTGGAACAGGACGATGTTGCCGCTGGCTCCCAGCAGGCGGGGGTGGGAGGAGAGGTCCCGCGCCGCTTCCTCTGAATCGTGGGCCTTCGTGCTGACGATGACGAAGTCGTAGGCGCCCCCGGGAAGATCGTCGAGGGAGAGACAGGCGCGGAAGGTTCCCGGCCCCGCATGGTGGGTGCCGAAGATCCCCTCTCTTGTCAGCCCTTCCCCGGAAAGGAGCGAGGCGGTGTGATCACGGGCGATGACGTCCACCTCCTGGCCCGACTTGATGAGGCAGCTCGCCACGCCGAGCCCCACCGCTCCGCCGCCGTAGATCAGGATCTTCACGGCCTCACCACCTCCACGGCAGCCGGGGGAACCCAGGGAAGAAAAATTTTTTCGAGCTGAAAACTCCCCGTCAGAAAATCAGGGAAGAGAATCCCCTGCAAAAACGCCCCGGACAGGTTACCTCTCTTCGAGAAACCTTCCGCGGCACGATAGCGAACCAGGCAGATCACGCTCGCCTCCCTTCCCGTGTCGGGAAATCTGGCACCCTTTCTATTTCAGATGCCGGCAAGCGTCCTCGGCTTTGCCGTCACCTTTCCTGCTGCAGCATCTCCCCGAAGGAGATCTTCCGGTACCCGCCGGGCGGATCGAACTCGGAGTCGGGGATGGCTTCCTTTCTGACCTCCACGACCTCCTCCTGGTCCGACACCGAGCCTTCCCCGTAGGAGCGCATCTTGAGGGGATATCCTTTCGTGAAGAGCTCCCTGAACTGCGGGGTGGCATAGGGAGAGCTCGAGACGTCCAGGCCCGCCTCTCCCAGGGTGCAGCCGGCCATCTTCGACGTCATGTCCGCAAGCTTGCTCAAGCTCCTGAACTCTTTCAGGATCGCTTCGTCGTCGGTGAGCCAGATCTCCTCGAAGAGCGCGCCGTTGACCTCGACCCGGTATTTCGTCGTGGGAAGCCCCGCAATCTCCCCGCCGCTTCCCGTTCCGGTCACCCTCACATCGGGAGGAGCCTGCGGTTTCTTCTGCTTCGCCATCTCCATGAACTGCCGCACCATAGCCCGTTCCTCTTCGCTCATCCCCTCCATGGCTGCCCCGATCGCCCCGGAGGCCTCGCTGCAGAACTCGTCGACCGTCCCGCTGCTGTATGCCTGCCGCTCACGATCGACGATGGTCAGCACCCCGCTGTTCACATCGAAGATCATCGTCTGCGCATCCTCCTCCGAGACCTCCTTGAACTTGCCCCCGGATATGAGGGTCCTGCTTCCGCTCCGGTCAACCAGCATCACGCCGGCCCCGGAGGTGGCGGCCAACAGCAGCACAAGGGCGAGAACCGGCAGGAAAACTCCCCCTACTCTCTTCATCCTTCCTCCCTCCCGCTGATTTGAGATGACAACCCTTCCACGAGGACATTGTAACCCGCGGCTTAAATTCGTCATAGGCTATTTATCGGGAGCGGCCCCCGGGCGGGGCGAGCAGCGGCTGCGAATTTCAGGAACGGCAAGAAGAGCAAGAATCGGGTTGCTTCTTTCCCCTCTATCGCCCACCATTGAACTATGAGCCGGCAATCGATTTCAAAGAGCTCCTTGACCAGGGATTACGAGAGAGTGGAAAAGGCGATACGCTTCATCGAGGGCAAAACCGGGGGCCAGCCCTCCCTCGCCGAGGTGGCAGAGCACGTGGGACTGAGCGAATACCATTTTCAGCGCCTCTTCAGGCGCTTTTCCGGCGTCAGCCCGGAGAGGTTTCTTCAATTTCTGACCGCTGAATATGCACGGGGAATCCTCTTGAGATCTCGAACCGTCCTCGAAGCGGCCATCGATGCGGGCCTGTCGGGGCCCGGACGCCTCCACGACCTCATGGTCAGCGTCCACGCCATGACGCCGGGTGAGGTGAAGAATTTCGGGGGGGGATCGACCATCCGATACGGAGTTTACGACAGCCCCTTCGGAGAATGCCTGATCGCCGCCACAGAGCGCGGGGTTACCAGGCTCACGTTCATTCCACCGGGAGAGTTTGACCGGAAGTTTGCCGATCTCACTCTGCGCTGGCCCGGGGCAACATTCCGGGAGGACCGCAAGGGTACCCGTCCCCTGATAATGAGGATTTTTTCCCGGAACCGGAGGGAGGGCGAATACCCGATAAGCCTCCACCTTGCGGGGACGAACCTCCAGATCCGGGTCTGGGAGGCACTGCTGCACATACCTCCCGGGGCCTTGGTCACGTATGGTGATCTCGCCGAAAGTGCCGGTTTCCCCGGGGCCGCCCGAGCCGTCGGCACGGCCGTGGGCCAGAACCCTGTCGCCTATCTCATCCCGTGCCACCGGGTTATCAGGTCGACCGGGGCCTTCGGCAACTACGGCGGGGGACCGGCGAGAAAGAAGGCGATCCTGGGATGGGAGGCAGCCCGGTTCGGCGGCAGCGAAGACTTTCGTCCCTGATCAGCCCTCACCTCTTCCCGATCCGGTACACGTAATCACCGATCCTGCGGACCCGGGCCATCTCGGCTTCGGTGAGGGGCCCCCCATCGAGGGTGGCGAGGGCATCGTCCACCTCTCCTTCGCTTCTCGGCCCCGTCTGGCAGACGTCCACGTACGGGCTCGTGAGAACGAAGCGGTAGCACTCCGATGAGGTCAGAGGCCGCTCGCCCGGGGGCATCCGCTTCGCCTTGAGCAGGCTCCCCCAGCGGGTTGCCGTAAAGGCCATGATACCGGGCCGGTTTTCCCGGGGCAGGTGGGGGAATACATCCTTCTCCGCTCCCCGGTGGGCGGCGTTGTAGCGGATCATGTAGACGTCGATGGGAAGATCGTCCCTTTGGGCAAGCGCGCCGAAAAGGGCGCGGTTGTGGCCCGACAGGGCGAGATACCGGACAACCCCCCGATCTCTGAGTCTCACCGCCTCGTCGATGACGCGTTCCGACGGGACCCTGCTGTATCCGCCAAGGATGAGGATATCGGCACGCTCGATCAAGAGCGCACGAAGCCCCCTGTTCAGGAAGGTTTCCATGAGGTACCCCAGGTGATCGTAGGACTGGAGCGCTACTACGATCCGGTCCCGCTGATGGCGCACCAGGTTCCGTATGGCATCTCTCATGCTCCGGCGCCTGATGGCTCCCCAATAGAAAAAGTTGACGCCGCCCTCGTGGTAGGCTCTCTCCAGGGCCGCAGCGGGGGCCCCGTATGATGCCCCGATACAGAGCCTGCTCACGGCAAGGCCCGTGCGCCCCAGGGAGACATGGGCCCTGAAACCTGCCATCATTTCCCCATTCTCAAGCGCCACGGCAAAGACCTCTTCCCGGCATTTCACCAATACTATCACGGAACTGCCCGGCTCGAGAAATCGGAAAGATGCACACCGGTGCGACCCCGTGAGATGCCCCGAATGGATCGGCGGCGGGCAGGAGCCGCGGCAAACCGGGCTCCACGGGACGGCTGGATTCCCGGCCCGGAGGGTGATACAACTATCGTGTGTGAAGAAGCGAAGGAGGTGCCTATGAAAGTCGCCTTTATCGGCATGGGAACCATGGGAGCACCCATGGCTTTGAACATCCTCAAGGCGGGATATGATCTCACCGTGCACAACCGGACGAGGGAAAAGGAGGAGCCCCTGGCCAGAGAGGGGGCGTCACGGGCCCTGACGCCCCGTAACGCGGCAGGGGGCTGCGACCTGGTCATCACCTGCGTCAGCGACACCCCCGACGTGGAAGACGTCATCCTCGGAGAGGCAGGGGTAATCCACGGTGCGAAACCGGGGGCCCTCGTGGTGGACATGTCCACGATCAGCCCACGCGCCACCCGGCGCATAGCGGAAAGGCTCGCGGAAAAGGGCGTTCAGATGATCGATGCACCCGTCTCGGGCGGCTCGGAGGGGGCCAGGAAGGGAACCCTGTCCATCATGGTGGGGGGGGAGGCGAAAGACGTGGAACGGGCGGGACCGGTGCTGGCCGTAATGGGAAGCACGATCACCCACACCGGGCCGGTGGGGACCGGTCAGCTCACCAAGGCCATCAACCAGATCATCGTGGCAGGCACCTACTTCAGCGTTGCCGAGGGTATCGCGCTGGGGCTGAAAGCGGGGCTCGACATGGAAAAAGTGGTCCGGGCGGTCTCCGGCGGGGCTGCGAGCTCCTGGGCGCTCGTAAACCGTTCCGGGAACATGATCGACAACACCTACCCCCCGGGATTCAGGCTCAGGCTTCACCGGAAGGACCTGGACATCGCCCTTGAAATCGGACGGGAGCTGGGCGTCGTTATGCCCGTGGCTGCCAGCGTGGCGCAGGCGGAGACGGGGCTGATCGCCCGGGGATATGGCGACGAGGATATCTCGGCCATCGCCCGCAGCATCCGGGAGGCGTCGGGTATCTAGGAGGGAAGGAGCCGCACGTGTCACCGCTTGACAGGGCAATGGGGGGTATACTATATTACCGGGAACGGGAAATTTCCTCCCGAACCTTCACTATCATTGAAAAAAGGGGTCGATAGACGGTCAGACATCAATCACCCATCGAAAATGCAAACCGGCACCGTATTGGAAAGAGAGAGAGATCCATGATCCGTATTGATGGGCTCACCAAGCACTACGGCAGCGTCCGGGCCGTGGACGGGATCAGTTTCGAGATTGCCCGGGGAGAAATCATCGGGCTCCTCGGGCCAAACGGCGCCGGAAAGACGACAACCCTGCGGATTCTCACCTGTTTCCTGCAGCCCACGTCGGGAAGCATCTACGTGAACGATTACAGCATTCACGAGCACCCGCTGGAAATCAAGAAAATGATCGGCTACCTTCCCGAATCGGCCCCCCTCTACCCGGAGATGCTGGTGTACGACTTCCTCGCCTTCGTGGCCGATGTGAGGCGGCTGTCGGGAAAAAGGAAAGAATCCAGGATAGGGGAGGTGGCCGGGCTGTGCGGAATTTCAGAGGTCATGCACAAGCCCGTGCAGGAGCTCTCCAAGGGGTACAAGCAGCGGGTCGGCCTCGCGCAGGCCATGATGGACGAGCCCGAGATACTCGTGCTGGACGAGCCCACCTCGGGGCTCGACCCGAACCAGATCGTCGAGATCCGGGACATCATCAAGGAAATCGGCAGGGAAAAGACCGTGATCCTGTCGACCCACATCCTGAGCGAAGTGGAGGCCACCTGCGACCGGGTCGTCATAATCAACCGGGGCAGGATCGTCGCCGACGGGGCGACGGAGGAGCTGAAAGAGGGAACGGGAAGGGAATACACCGTCAGCGTTTCCCTGAAGAACGCAGACTTTTACGAGGTCAAAAACGCCTTCGAGGGGCTGCCCGGCGTCACGGAAACGACGCTGAACAGCTTCGAAAACGGGATCCTCGACTTTTCCCTCTCCATCAGCGATGAAGGGGACCTGCGTCCCGACATCTACCGCATTATCAGGGAGAGGAACTGGCTCCTTCTGGAATTTCGCAGGGATACACGGGCCCTCGAGACGATTTTCCGGGAGCTGACCCGGGAGGGCCAGCGATGAAAAACGCGGCCCACATATTCGTCAAGGAATTCAAGGGGTACTTCATTTCCCCCATCGCATACATCGTCATCTCCCTGTTCCTCATCCTGTCCGGCTGGTTCTTCTTCTCCACCTTCTTCCTCTTCAATCAGGCGGAGCTCCGGAGCTTCTTCTCCCTGCTTCCAGTGATGTTTTCCTTCGTCATCCCCGCCGTCACCATGCGCCTCTTCTCCGAGGAGTTCAACACGGGCTCCTTCGAGCTGCTCTCCACCATGCCCGTATCTTCCGCGGAGATCATCATCGGGAAGTTCCTTGCCGCTTTTTCCTTCGTCGTCCTCATGCTCATCCCCACCCTCTCCTACGGTATCTTCATCTCCTTCATGGGGGACCTGGACATCGGCCCATGGATCGGCGGCTACGCGGGGGCAATGCTCATTGGCGCGGCATTCTCGGCCATCGGGCTCTTCGCCTCATCGCTCACCCGGAACCAGATCATCGCCTTCATCGTCGGGATGACCATCTGCATCGTTACAACCCTCGTCGACAAGATGCTCTTCTTCCTCCCCGAGGCAGCCCTCAGCGTCTTCCAGTTCCTCGGCGCCGATTTTCACTTCCAGAACATTTCCCGGGGGATCCTGGACTCGAGAGACGTTCTCTACTTTTTGAGCGTCTGCTTCGTCATGCTCTACCTGACCCACCTGGTAATCCAGGAAAAGAAGTGAGGGGCCGGCCATGAGAAGAGCCCTCAACCTTACCAGGTATTACCGGTTCATCATGTACGCCATCGTCGTGGTCCTGGTAAACGTCGCCGGCGCGACCCTCTTTTTCAGGGTCGACCTCACCTCCAGCCGAGTCTACTCGCTGTCCCGGGCGAGCAGGGAAGCCGTTGCAACCCTTTCCGAACCCCTCACGATCAAGGTGTTCTTCACGGGCAACCTCCCCGCGCCGTACAACAACATCGAGCGCTACCTCGGCGACCTGCTGCAGGAGTATGCCGTGGCCGGAAACAGATATTTCAATTACGAGTTCTTCAACGTCTCCAGTGATGGCGACGAAAGGGCCCGGCAAAACCAGGAGGCCGCCCGGAACTACGGCGTTTTCCCCGTCCAGATACAGAAAATAGAGCAGGACGAGATGAAGTTTCAGACGGCCCACATGGGGATGGTTTTCATACACGGCGATATCATCGAAACCATTCCCACGATCACCTCCACGGAGGGGCTCGAGTTCCAGGTAACATCGACAATCAGGAAAATGAACAACAAGATCAGCGCCCTCCTGTCCTTGAAGGAAAATATCTCGGTAAAGCTGTTCCTCTCCTCCTCCCTCGAGGTCGTGGCCCCCTACATGAACCTTGCCGGCCTTTCCGACCTCCCGGGTGAAACAGAGAAGCTCGTTTCCCGGTTGAACGAAAAGAACTACGGCAGGCTCGCATTTTCGCACCTCGATCCGAGCCGGGATGCAGACGGCAGGAGGGAGGCGGAAGGGCACAACATCCTCTCCCTCAGGTGGGAGGAATTCAAAGACAGAAAGGGCAGGACGATACCGGCCGACAGCGGGTACGCGGGAATCATCGTCGGGCATGGCGACAGGAGGGAGGAGATACCCCTCATCAGGGTGGTACGGATCCCCGTCTTCGGAACGCAGTACCTCCTCGCGGAAATGGAGGAGCTCGAAGGGGACATCGAAAACACCATCGAAAACATAATCGACGTCAACGAAAAGACCGGGTACCTCGCCGACCACGGCACCCATCCCCTCGAAACCACCCAGGGTGCTTTCGGCCAGCCGGGGACGGAGCCGCTGTCCCGGTTCGGCAGTCTCCTTTCGGCGGAGTACACGGTCACCCCGGTAAAAATCAAAGAGGAGGGTATCCCCGAGGGCATACGATCCCTCATCATCGCCGGCCCCCGAGAGCCATTCACGGACTATGACCTCTACCAGATCGACCAGTTCCTGATGAAGGGGAGAAACCTCGCTATCTTCCTCGACCCCTTCGAAGAGTCGGCACCACAGGGGGGGATGGCGATGGGAGGCGGACCGGCGGCTTCCAGGCCAATCGAGACGGGGCTGGAAAAGCTCCTGGCCCATTATGGGATAACGGTCAAAAAGTCCTACATCATGGATGAAAACTGCTTCAAGCAGAGCATCTCACGGGCTTTCGGCGGAGGAGAGCGGCCCATCTACTTCGCGCCGATCATCAAAAGCGAGTTCATCAACAATGACGTACCCTTTCTGAAAAACATCAAGGGCCTGATCATGCTGAAGGCATCACCGGTGGAGATAGAAGACGAAAAAATAAAGAAAGCCGGCCTCAAGGCGGAAAAGCTCTTCTCCTCCTCCGAGAGGTCCTGGGAAATGGCAGAAGGGATAAACCAAAACCCCCTGTTCATGCAACCGCCAACACAGGAGGATGCATACCGGCAGATGGCAATCGCCTATACCCTCGAAGGCCCCTTCCCGAGCTATTTTGCCGACAGGCCCGTCCCGGTGAAGGAGGAGGAGACCGAGGGGGAAGGGACGGCCGGGAAGGGTGCTGCCGATAAGGCGAAAGGCGGCGTTACACCCACCCTCCTGACCACGGCCGAAACCATCGAAAAAGGCAAGCCGGGTAAGATCTTTCTCATCGGGACCTCGGAAATCCTGAAGAACAACGTCATGGACGACGAGGGCAGGAGCCCGAACGCGCAATTTATCATGAATGTCATCGATTACGCAAACGACAGGGAGGACAACGCCGTGATGCGCACCAAGGCCCAGCGGTTCAACCCCCTGATGGATGTGGGGCCCGCAACGAGGACCTTCGTCAAGACGGCCAACATCGTGGGGCTTCCCGTGATCGTGGTCATCGCGGGGCTCTTTGTCTGGTTCAGGCGCAAATCGCGAAAACGGATGGTCCAGGAAATGTTCGGCAAAGCGTGACGGGGGCGCGGATCATGAAAGTGAAAAGGGAGTTCCTCATACTGATTGCGGTCATCGCGGCGCTGTCGCTCTATATCTTTCTCCAGAAGAGAGGGAAGACCCACTACGCGATGCCGGCGCTGGAAAAGATAGCCGCACCGGACATAGCGAAAATAACGATACGAAAGGGATCCTCTGAGATAACCCTCGAGCGGGATTACGAGCGGTGGGTGATACTCCCCCAGAAATACCCGGCCGACCCCGGGAAGGTCAAGGACATGATCGACGCGGTAGGCTCCCCCGCGCTGACCGCCCTCGCCTCTGAATCGAAGAACTACGGGATCTACGACCTTGACGACGAGCAGAGGACCTCCGTGGAAATAGCCGGCCCCCGGGGCGCACTGCGAAAGATGGACATCGGGAAGACGGCGCCCTCCCGCCGCCACACCTTCGTTCGGATCGGCGACGACCACCGGGTCTACCACGCGAGTGGAAACCTGAAGGGCACCTTCGACAAAGACGTTTTGGCCCTTCGCGACAAAAGCGTCCTGAAGATTGACGGCGAGGTCGAGGAAATATCCCTTTCCGAGGGAAAAAGGCAGATAACCTTCCTTATGCGGCCGGAACCGGCACCACCCCCTTCCAGCGCGGAGGGAGAAACGAGCAACGAGAAGCAGGGCGAAGGGGAAGGAAAAGAACATTCCCGGTGGATAACCGCTGACGGAAAAAGCGCCGTGGATACAGAAGTGGAGGAGATCATCGACACGGCGAAAAACCTTCGATGCGACGGGTTCGTAGAAGATAAAACGAAAGAAGACCTGAAAAATCCCCTCTTCACCCTCACCCTCAGGGGTGCGGGCGAGTTCGCCCTCTCTCTCTTCGAGAAAAAAGAGGACCGGTACGTGGCAACCTCGTCGGGGAGCGACTTTCCCTTCCTGCTCTCCGAGTTTGCGGTGAAGAGGATCAGAAAAGACCCCGACTCGCTGATCGCGGGAGAGAAGGACAGGGCGAGGTGAACAAAAAAACGGTGAAGCGAAAAGACCGAGCACGTTCGAGGGCGGTCCGAACCGGGAAAAATGAGCGAAATAAATGAGTAAGAAGGGGACCTTCTTGCTAAAATGAAGTGATATGAGTCATGAAAAAGTGGCGATGTCTCATCTGCGGGCACATCCACTTCGGTCACGCCCCTCCCGAACTGTGCCCGGTATGTCGCGTGCCCGCGGATAAATTTGCGCTCGATTCCGAATGAACAGGGTTTCCTGAAAAATACGCAAAACGCAAGGTGAACCAAGTGTCTGAATATCTTTCGAGAGACAGAAAGGACGTGGGATGGCTCACCAAGAACATCCCCTGCAGGACATTTTGCCCGGCGGGTACCGACATACCTGCCTACATCGACGCCATAGCACAGGGCGAGTACGCGATGAGCTACGAGATCAACCGGAGGGACAACATATTTCCGGGGATCCTGGGCAGGGTGTGTACGCGTCCCTGCGAAGCCCCCTGCAGGCACGGGTACGAGGGCCTGGGGGACCCCGTCGCGATCTGCTACCTGAAGAGGGTGGCCTGGGACAGGGGAAGGTTCGACGTCTCGAAGAGCTGGAAGAGGGAGGATCCCACGGGGAAAAAGATCGCCGTCGTCGGATCGGGACCTGCCGGTCTTGCCTGCGCGAACGACATGGCGCTTCTCGGGCACGAGGTAACCATCTACGAGAAAGAAAAGATCCCCGGGGGAATGATGACCCTGGGAATCCCCAAGTTCCGCCTCCCGAAGGAGGTCACCGACTTCGACATACAGTCCGTTTTGAGCCTTGGCGTCGGCCTGAAGACCGGCGTGACCCTGGGCGAGGACATCTTTCTAGCTGACCTCTCCCGGGAGTACGATGCCGTCGTGGCCGCGCTGGGCACGATGGAGACCGTCAGGCTGGGAATCCCCGGCGAGGAGGGGGAGGGGGTTCACCTTGGCCTGGACTTCATGATGAGGGTCAACAAGGGAGACATTGACGGGGTTCCCGAACGGGTGCTCGTGATCGGCGGGGGCTTCACCGCCGTAGACTGCGTGAGAAGCTCGGTCCGCCTCGGGGGAAAGGAAGTGAAGCTCATCTACCGGAGGACCCAGGCGGAAATGTACATAGACAAGCACGAGCTCGAAGAGATGGAGGTCGAGGGAATCGAGGATACCTACCTTGTTTCTCCCGTTGAGGTGATGCGGAACGGGAAGGGGGAGGTGGAGGCCGTAAAGTGCGTGAGGAACGTGCTGGGCGAGGCAGACGCGTCGGGGAGGAGAAGTCCCGTTCCCGTGGAAGGGTCCGAGTTCGTCATCGAAACGGACTACCTCATCGCCGCCATCGGCCAGCGCGCGGAAAAAGCCCCCCTTGAAGGCTTCATGGACAAGAAAAAAGTGAAAGATTTCCGTTTCGGCAGGCAGAACGTCTTTATCTGCGGCGACGTACGGACCGGCGCCTCGAACATAATCGAGGCAACGGCCGAAGGAAAGATGGCGGCAGACAGGATCCACGTGTTTTTGACGGGGAAAAAGCCCCTGAAGGTGGCCGTGTCGATAAAGGACCTCCCGGGCCCCGATACGGGCAGGGAGAGGAGTTACGACTTCATCGAGCTCCAGCACATGCCGACCCTCGAACTCAAGGAAAGGTTCGACATGCGTGCCGAGGTGCAGCAGGGCTTTAACGACGACACTTCCCTCCTCGAAGCCAGGCGATGCTACCTCTGCGACCACGACTACCAGATCCATATCGACCGCTGCATCTACTGCTGCGCCTGCATCGAGGCGATGCCGAGAAAGTGCATTTTTCTCGCAAGCGACGTGAACGTGGACGATGACGGCTCCATGGAAGTCCTCGAGGCCAACGGCTGGGATGAGGTCGCGGCGGTCGTCATCGACAACATCGAGTGCATCCGCTGCGGCAACTGTATACGGGCCTGCCCGGTCGACTGCATCTCCGTGGCAAAGGTCCGTCCACTCACAGAAAGAGGGGACTAAATGCCCGGGAAGAAAAGAAAGTACGTCATTATCGGAGCGGGCGTGGCCGGCGTGGCCGCTGCCCTGGCAATCAGGGAGCAGGACGGGAACGCCTCCGTAACGCTCGTGGACGAGGAGGCCGACTTCCCCTACTACCGCTTCCTGCTCGGCGACGTGATTCTCGGCACGAAGGACGAGTTGGGAATCCTGATCAAGGGCGAAGACTTCTTCGATGAGAAGGGGATACGCCTGCGGAGGGGCCAGAAGGTGCTGAAGCTCTCCGTCGATGGAAAATATGTCTTCCTCTCGAACAACGAGAGGCTCGCATACGACGCGATCCTCATCTCCGTCGGCAGGAGGGAGATCATCCCGGCCCACCTGAAGAAGTACTCCCCCTGGCTCTCACTCTTTTCCAGCCTGGAGGACACGCTGAAGATAAAGAGCCTGATCCCCCGGGCGAAACGTGCCGTGCTCCGGGGAAAGGGGTTCAACGCCCTCGAACTTGCCAGGGTGCTGCTGCGATCGGGCCTCGAGGTGGCGCTGGTCACGCCGGACAGGCGCCTGAACTACCCTTCGCTTCCCGAGGAGGAAAACGAGCAGCTGAGAAGACTTATCACCGATGCGGGCATCATATTAGAGGAGGGCGAGGATATCAACAGGATCGAAAAAGACGGGATGGACACGTACCGGGTAGAGCTTTTATCGGGGGAAACGATGGAGGCCGAGATCGTCTTCGCGTCGGGAGGGTTCGCGCCGAAGGTCGATTTTCTACATGATTCAGGGGTTTACCTGAACCAGGGCGTCATCGTTGACGACTACATGCAGTCGACGTCGGAGTCCGTTTTTGCCGCAGGAGACTGTGCGGAGATCTATCACCCCGCCCTCAAGCGCTACTGGGTGAACCTGGGATATCCCAACGCGCGGACGCAGGGCACCGTGGCGGGCAAGAACATGGCCGGGGAGCTGCTCATCAAGCTCGACATCGATAAAATGAAGCCATACACCATCTTCGGCCGCGAACTCTACGCGAGGTGGTGGGACTGATGAAAAGAAAAGAGATCACCATTCAGGCAACAGGCGGCGCCGGCGACGGTTCCCTGGCAACGGGGGCGCTGATCGCGAGGGCATTCGTCCGTCTCGGCTACTACATCCTCATCCACGACACCTTTCCCGCGGAAATCAGGGGGTTTGGCAAATCGATTTCCGAGGTGAGGATTTCCACCCGGGACGTGGCGGCGAAGTCGGACGCATCGGACGTCCTGATCGGCTTGAACAACCTCTTTGCAATCGAGCAGATACCGGACCTCTCCGAGCGCGGAATAATCATTTTCGACAGCAAACCCGGGATCACGGTCAAGGACATGGAATCGATCCCCAACCACGCGGGAAACCTCATGCGGTGCTACGGCGTGCCCCTCGAGTACGAGGCGCAGAAGGCAACGGGGAAAAAGCTGGGGAAAAACGTGGTGGCCGTGGGATTTCTCTCGAAGCTGCTGGATTTCCCCCCGGCGGAGATGATCGAGATCCTGAAGGAGCTCTTCGCCAGAAAGGGCGAGGAGGTCCTCAATAACAACATCGCCCTCTTCATGAGCGGGTACGAGTACGAGGACATCGAGTACAAAAAAATCGAGCTCGAGCCCCCCCCGCACGCGGGGGAAAAATACACCATCACCTCGGGCAACGACGCCATGTCAACGGGTGCCATCAATGCGGGCCTGGCGTTCTTCGCGGGCTATCCCATAACTCCGGCCTCGAAGATCATGGAGAACCTGGCCCTGAAACTCCCGAAATACGGCGGCGTGCTCCTGCAGACGGAAGACGAGATCGCGGCGATCGGCGCCGTTCTCGGGGCATTCTACACGGGAAAGCGGGCGATGACCGCCACCTCGGGCCCCGGGCTTTCGCTCATGACGGAGATAATCAATCTCGGCGTCATGACGGAAACCCCCATGGTGATCATAAACGCCATGCGGGGAGGGCCCTCGACGGGACTCCCCACCAAGGTCGAGCAGGCCGATCTGAACCTCGCCCTCTACGGAGGCCACGGGGACAGCCCGAGGGTCGTGCTCGCGCCGGCGACGATCGGCGAGTGTTACAGCATCATACAGGATGCCCTCGACGTGGCGGAGAAATACCAGACCCCGGTCATCGTCCTCTCCGACAAGATGCTCGGCATGTCCTACGTCGCCGTGCCCTCAGACACCCTCGAGGAGAAAAGAGCTTCTACGCGTCTGGCCTACGCCGGAAGACCCCAAGATTACATGCGCTACCTGGTCACGCCCGACGGGGTATCTCCCTGGGTCATTCCCGGAGAGGAGGGGATCTCCTATACCGCCACGGGCCTGGGCCACGACGAGATGGGAGCGCCCAATTACGACATCGAGGTCAACCGGGAGCTGGCGGAGAAGCGCTTCAGGAAATTCGACGCCATGCTCGCCGATCTGCCGCCGCCCGAATTTTTCGGGGACGAGGATGCGCCGAATCTCCTCCTTACCTGGGGCTCCACATTCGGATCGGTTCTCGAGGCGGTGGAGAGGCTCACCGAACAGGGCTACCGTCTGCGATTGGCGAAGGTAAAGACCATCTATCCGCAACACGAGGATATCATGGAGGAGGCGCTCTCCCGGGCCGAAAAAATCATCATTCCCGAGCAGAACCAGTTCGGCCAGTTCGCCAGGTTCATCAAGGGGCACTACGGAGTGAGCGCCGAGGAGGTTCACCTTCCCTCGGGCGAGCCGGTCAGGCCCGGCGATGCGGAAAAAATGATCAAAGGCAGGTTGGACTCATGAGCAGGGTAAAGAGAAAGGATGAGATACTCGTAAGCCTGGCAAGGGTACGGAAGAAAAAGCTCGTCGAGAAACATGGCAGGCTGAGGCCCATATTCTGCGGGGGCTGCGGGCACTTCGCCGCACTCCACGCCATCTACCACGCCATGTCCGAGCTGGATATCAAGTCTCACGAGCTGGTGATCGTCTCCGGGATCGGGTGTTCGGGCAGGATGCCGGGGTTCGTGAAGTGCTACGGTCTTCACGGCGTCCACGGCAGGGCCCTCCCCGTTGCCACGGGAGTCAAGCTGGCAAACCCGTCACTTCAGGTGATGGTCGTGGGAGGCGACGGCGACGGCCTCGGCATCGGCGGCGGCCACCTCCCCCACGCGGCGCGATCGAACGTGGACATGACCTACCTGCTCCTGGACAACGCGGTATACGGCTTGACGAAGGGACAGGTGGCTCCCACCACCCCCTACGGGGACAAGACCTCGACGACTCCCTACGGTAATCCGAGCAGGCCCCTTGACCCTGTCGCGCTCTCCCTGGTTCACGGCGCGACCTTCATTTCGCGCGGGTTTTCGGGGTATCCCGACGACCTGAACGACATGGTGGCAAGAGGCATGAAGCACAGAGGGTTCTCCATGATCCACATCTATTCCCCCTGCGTCACCTTCAACAAGAACGAGACCTACGAGCGGTACTACGAAATCAGCGAAAAACTTCCCGACGGGAGGGACCTGACGAACATGAACGAGGCCCTGGGCTTCGCCCTTTCCCGGGAGAAAACCTACCTCGGGATCTTTTACCAGCAGGAAGGGCCCACCCTCGAGGAGAACATGCTTCGCGTCATCGAGAACCAGGGAACGTTTAACGACGGGCGGATCACCGCCTCGCTGAAGGAGAAGAAAGTCACCGGGGCGAAGAAAAAGGCAACCTAGGCGAAACCCCGGCACAAAATAAGCGGGCGCTCTTCCCCTCATCCCCTTCATCAGCCCACGAACTCTCCCCTTCAGCACCACGACCATGTTCTTTGTGAACTTACCAGGAAATTTCCCGGAACCCGATTCTTTATTTTTTCGCTTAATATTTATGCGAAAAAATTCCGATAAGGGTAAGAGAATATGACGGAAGTGTCATACATGAGCGATTGGAACGAAACGTCGATGACACCGTCGACTTTGCGGACAAACGGATGTCGTGCCGATGAACACGGAAAACCGGGGAACCATACTGATCGTCGATGATGAGCCGAACCTTCTGCAGACCATCTCCATACTGCTGAAGAAGAACGGCTACATGCCCTTCGTGGCGATGAGCGCAGGGGAGGCCATCGAGCAGCTGAAGGAGAACAGTTTCGACGCCGTTATGGCCGATATCAGGATGCCCGAAACATCCGGCCTCGAACTTCTCGACAGGATCCGGGGCTTCAACCCCGAAATCCCCGTTATTCTCATGACCGCCTTCGCCGACTTCTACGCGGCCGTTGACGCAATCAAGCTGAAGGCGTTCGATTTCATCCTGAAGCCCCACGAGAACAAACACATCCTCCACTCAGTCGAAAAAGCGGTAAATTATCACAAGCTCATCCTGACTGAAAAAAACTATAAAATTCATCTCGAGGAAACGGTGCGGGATAAGACGGAGAAGCTCAAACAGGCCCTGGGAACGCTGAGAAACACGAGCCGGGAGATGATGCAGCGCCTGGCAACCGTCTCCGAGTACCGGGACACCGACACGGGAGCCCACATCCAGAGGATAGGGTTATACTCGGAGAAGATTGCCGAAAAGATCGATATGCCGGCGGATTTCATACGGACGATCAAGTTTGCCAGCACGCTGCACGATATCGGCAAGGTAGGCATTCCCGACAGCGTGCTCCTGAAACCGGGAAACCTCACCCAGGAAGAGTTCGAAATTATCACCACCCACACCTCTATCGGGGAAAAAATGCTCGCCGGCTCATTTTATCCGGGAATGCAGATGGCGGCGTCGATCGCCCTGACCCACCACGAGAAATGGGACGGGTCGGGGTACCCCCAGCAACTGAAGGGCAATGCAATCCCCCTGGAGGGGAGGATCGTTTTTATCTGCGACCGGTACGACGCCATACGGAGCAAGCGGCCGTACAAGCCCCCCGTCGACCATAAAAGAGCCGTAACGATGATAACCGAGGGGAACGCGAACTCGAAGCCGGAGCACTTCGACCCTTTTCTGCTCGAGACATTCATCAGTGTAGCGGGTGACTTCGAAAGCATATACGAAAAGTACCAGAAAAGGACGATAATCTAGAGAGCACCCGGCGTCCGGCCCTGCCGCCCACCCCGGGCCTCCCGCGGGCCCCTTACGCCATCAGCACGCTCAGGATCATCCTCAGGGCGAGAAGGGTTATGACCGCTTTGAACAGCTTCCTGAAAAACTCCTCCGGTAGCCTTTCCCGCAGTCGCGTTCCGGCGTAAGATCCGAGACTGACGGCTACGACCATCCCCCCCATCAGGACGATATACGGATTGAAGAGAAAACCCAGGAGCCCGAAGGTAACGACCTTCATTGCATGGAGCGCCGTCATCATCACGGCCTGTGTGACGACGATGGTGTCCCTCTTCAGCCCCTCGCGGAGGAGAAAGGGCGGGTTCAGCGGCCCCGTGGCCCCGACAATGAGCGTGAGAAAACCCTGAGCGACCCCCAGGGTGAGAAACTTCCCCGGAAGGGGCCTGTCAAACCAGGTCCGCGGGAGCCAGGTAACGAGCAGTATGAAGCAGGCGAGGGCGAGGAGGATGTAGCGGGAAGGCAGCCGCACCACAAAGCGCGAACCGGCGGCCATCCCCACCAAAGCACCGGCGGCAAAGGGCATGAAAACGTGCCAGGCGATGTCCCGGAAGCCGAAGAGAGCCCGGCTCGCATTGCTTGCCAGCTGGACGACGCCGTGGACGGGCACCAGTGCCGCGGGGGGCAGAAAAAGAGGCATGAAAGAGATGAGAAGGGTCCCCCCACCCATGCCGATGATCGCCGTCAGGGTGGAGGAGAGAAAGGAAACGATGATCAGCGCGAGGATATCCTGGGCGGCCATTGCGCATCTCTCCGCGGCATTCTCACGAAATACCCACTTCTCCACAGGGTATCACAAAGGAAAGAGTGTCAGGGGCAGGGAAAAAGCGGGCGATCATCCCGGGCAGTATCCGCCCGGAACGTCCAGAACCGTTCCGCCACCCCGTTTCACGGGGAAAGAGACCGGGAGCTCATCAGTTCCTGAAGTTTGCGTGGCACGCGACGCAGACCTCGATGACTTTCCCGAAGCTGCGGGTGATCCCCACCGGGTCTCCCTCGTTGACGGTACGTTCGAATTTGGCGCTCACATCGACGAGGGCCCCGATGAAGCCTTCGTAGGTTTCGATGCTTTCTAGTTTATTGTGCGGCTTCGTGCCCTTGAGGCTCACGGCGACTCCTGCTACCGCCCGGGCAGGTTCCCCCAGCTCTGTGAACTTCCCGTGAATGATGGCGTGGAATACTTTTTCCGTATGCTCTTCCAGCTCTTCCATCGCATGATGGAGAAACCCCATTTTGCCGGGGTGCTCCTCCATCTCCCCCTTGTGTTCCATCGCTGCCGGTGCTTCCTTTTCCGCACGGCTACCGCCCATAACGGAATGGAGGAACATGCTCGAGAGGAGCAATCCGATGACCGCTATCGCGCCGACTATTTTTTTCATGGGTACCACCCCCTGGATGTAATCAGACCTCGAACGTTCTTCGGGGAAACCCCTGAGCCGGCCGGCTCAAAAAGGGGCCTCCCGTTCGCCCTGTGAGTTTTTTACAGGTGTTCTTTCTCGATTATACTATTTCACGGGCCAGCTTGTTGAACGAAGGTGCAGGCCGCGGGGCAGAAAATTCACCCCCCGGGTGATACATCCCCCGTTCGCCCGCCATCTAAGCATATATACCGATCCATCACGGGAGGGATCCCGGAAGGGGGTTGATCGATGCGTGACGGGGACAAGAAAACTCCTCCAAAAAAGGCGATTTTCATCACCGGGGTAAGTTCCGGCATCGGCCATGCCGTTGCGGAAACGTACCTGTCATCAGGGCACAGGGTGTACGGGATAAGCCGCCGAAAGCCAGAGGATCTGATGGGCAGGGAGGGTTTCCACTTCGTCTCCGTCGACCTGGCAAAGCACCACCTGATTCCGCCGGCCCTGGATCGGCTCTTCAGTGGCCACCACCCTCCCGGAATCGCCGTTTTGAACGCCGGGACCCTGGGAAAGTTCGGCGACATCAAAGACACGGACCTTGACCTCATCCGGGAGGTCATGGAATTGAACACCTGGGCGAACAAGCCGATCATCGATTACCTGCTCACCCGGCAGCCCCCCGTATCCCAGATCGTTGCCATATCGACGGGCGCATCCGTAAGCGGGGCCAGGGGGTGGAACGCCTACTCCCTTTCAAAGGCGGCACTGAACATGCTCATCCGGCTCTACTCCCGGGAATTTCCCGACACCCACTTTTGCGCCGTGGCCCCCGGGCTCGTGGATACCCCCATGCTGCAGCAGGTGCTCTCCCTGCCAAGCGACGGCACCCACCCCACCATCGACCGCCTGAAGAGCAAGCGGGGAACGCCCGACCTCCTTCCGCCCGGAAAGGCAGCCAAGAGGCTCATCGGAGTAATAGACCGCCTGCCGGTGGAGGTCGAGAGCGGCTCCTTCGTCGACGTCCGTTTGCTGGGCGGGTAGCTCTTCGTAAGGAATCGGAGAAATTCGCTACCAAGCGGTATAAAACAGCCTGTTCGGGCATCGGGCGAAGAAAGCCTTTTTGTCCGCGTGGCCGTGGAGCCCGGGGTTGACCTCCAAACGCCGTGCCCCACGCGGCCGGTTACCTGAAGAGAGATAAATGGTAAACTGATAAAGGGATAAAAAAGCGATGGTAAAAATGCCCCCGGGGAAATATACGCTCTGTTTCCTGACCTCTATTCCTTTCTCCCTCTGCGCCCTTTCGGCAAGAGACGCCTTTTCTGCGCCGCTGCTCATGGAGGTCGTCCAGGGGGTCTATCCGGCCACGAGAGGGTTCCTCACCCTCTTCGACGTCACGCTCATCCTGCTGATCATGGTTCTTTTATCCCGGAAAAAGAGGCACCTGTGATAGGCGTGAATAACGGCGATCAGGGTCTCTTCCCGCCGAAAATCGTGAAGATGCCGTACTTGTAGTAGCAATCGACCTGGATGAACCCGGCATCGGTGAGCATGGCGAGCTGGTCACCGAGGGTGTCGGGCCTGTTGTCCTCGTTCTCCCTGTAACGCCTGAGAATATCTCCGAAGATATCCTCTTTAAGGCCCAGGGAGCGCTTGCGCTCCTCTATCCACTCTCTCCAGAGGCCCATGTACCACGCTTCGAGCTCATCTTCCCCGGCGCGCACCAGGTCGATGTTCAAAAAATAGCCGCCCGGGATGAGAAGGGAGTGGACCTTCCTGAAAAGCTCCCCCTTTTCAAGGAGCGTGAGGTGATGGATCGCAAGGGAGGAAACGATGAAATTAAAGCTGCCGAGGTCGACATCCCCCGCGATTATTTCCTGAAAGCTCGCCAGGACGTAACGCAGGCTTCTTGAGTCTGCAAGGTTTCGCCTGGCGTGCTCGAGCATATCCTCCGAGCCGTCGACCAGGGTCGCCTCTATCCCGCCGTCAACCTCGATGAGCTCACGCGTTACGATCCCGTCGCCGCATCCCAGGTCGAGAACCCTTCTTTTTTCCCCGCCGGCATTGAAGTGCCGGTAGAAAGACTTCAGGACCTCGAAGAGCCTTCTGCGCTCGATCACGTAGACGTCGGCCTTGTCCCGGTACTCCCTGCTGAATTCGGGATTTGCCCACTCGGAATCGCGAAATTTCGTCATGACCCGGATATGGTAGCACATTTGCCCGGCTATTGATAACGTCCCTCACCGTAAAACCCGCCCGGCCGATATGGTAGGATGAAGGTGAGGGGCAAGACAATGTACCGGGCCATGGAATTCATCGTAAAAGTTCTCTTCTGGGTCATCCTGTTCCTTCTCACCCTGCTGTCCATCTGGCTGGCGGACATGCTGGGGAGCGACTGGCTTTTATTGCTGATTCCGGTATTCTTCGGGGTCCTGGTGTACCTGTTCCTCTACGTGGAGGATTACACCCACGATATTCTCCTCGCCATCGACAGGTTCCTGTACAGGAAACGATAGGACCGGGGGGACGACCCCCGGGACGGCAGACGGGGGCGCCTCGCCGGCGGCTCTCATCCCCCTTCGTCCCGTTCGGCTTCAACCAGGAGGGTCATGCCGCGCAGACCCCTGATGCGCACGCCTTCACCCTTTGCAACCGACCCATGGCCCTCGGCGACTTCCGCCCGCCAGCGCTCTCCCCGGACCAGCACGTAACCGGTCGGGGATAGCGTCTCCTCAGCCGTGCCCCGCTGGCCGACCATGGCGTCCGCATCGCCCCTGTCGTACTTGTCGTAGGCACGCCACACGAAGGGAAAAAGGACTATGTCCTTCACGACCCAGAGCACCACGACTGCACCTGCCACCCACAGCGGGATCTGGACCCAGCGGCGAAGGAGGTAGAGGGCTAGCATTAGAAGGACGATCCCGGGCACCTGGATCAGTACGTAGCGCCTGATGACGCGCTTTGGGTAGCGCTGCACCTTCATCGTACATACCCGCCTGACACAATTGTAGCAGGTTTTCGGGTTACAATACGTTCATCAGGATGGGTGAAAGCGCCTGTCCCGCGGGGCTGGATGTCAACGGCCGCAAAGAGAGGGGGGCAAAACGGTGAAAACAGGCCCGGAAAAAAGGATTTATACGATCGGCACGAGCAACCGCTCCCTGCCCGAGTTTCTCCACATCCTGATGGAGAACGGCGTGAAAACCGTTGTTGACGTGAGGAGATTTCCCACGAGCAGGTTTGGCCACTTCAGGCGGGAAAACCTGGAGCCGTCACTAAAAAAAGCGGGCATCGCCTACCGGTATCTCGGGGACCTTCTCGGGGGCTTCCGGAACGAGGGCTTCCCCGCGTACCTTGAAACCGGGGAAGGCAGGGAAGGACTGGAAACGCTGGAGCGCATCGCCTCGAGAGATCCCTGCGCCATCGTTTGCGCCGAGAAACTTCCGTGGCGGTGCCACCGGCGTTTCATCGGTCACCACTTCCAGGAAGAGGGATGGGATCTGGTTCACATCATCGATGAGAAGAGGGTCTGGCAGCCAAAATGATCAGGGAGAACCCCCTTATCTCGGCAGAAACGCTCCCTCTTTTCCCATGCTCAGCGATCGGAAGCGTCGCCCGTACCGGGACAGCAGCTCGAATCCTCTGGTTTCTCAGCGCTCCCTCTTTTTTCCTCATCCCCGCCTGTTTCCGGGCTTTTAGAAAAAAACTGCCCCATCATCTGAGAACAGAGGTCCATCACCTTCTCCCTGTCGAGGCAGCACCCCGCCTCCTGATCTTTCCTGTCGTCCGGGGTCTTCTCTTTTGCCTCTCCCGCAGCCTGCGCCTGCGGAAAAAACCGCTCCATCATCTCGAGCATCATCTTCATCTTCTCTTCGCTCATGCCGCCTTTCATGTATTCCGACATTTTCTTTTGCATGGACATCGCCTTTTTCTCCTCTTATCCGGGTATCCTTCCCCCCATGCCGCGCGCCGGCGGAGCGCAGAAATGGACAGAACTTACCCGCTTTTTTGCGTGATATCCCGTTTCTTCTCCTCGTATTCCTCCCTGCCGATATCTCCGAGGGCATATCGCTTGTCGAGTATCTCCCCGGGCGAGTCGGAAGGGCCAATGTGGTGTCCGCTGAACGTGTGGGAACCGAAACAGCACAGCGCCCTGCCCCGCCGCCTCACGCTGAGGAGGCAAAGAAGCATCAACGCAAGGGGAATTATCCACCAGTAGGATTCCAGAAAACCCTCTAACCCGCTCATCTCTCTCACCTCCCTTTTGCCCTTATAGACGGGCGCGGGAGGAAATGAGATACACCCTTTCTCGATTTTCGTGATCACATCAGCTTGATTCGTCGGCAGGGCTCTTTCTGTCGCACACCAGGACATTCTGCTCGTCGCGGTCAAAGCTGCAGCCGGACTCGAGCTCCTTTTTCAGCTTTTCCCGCCCGCGGTGAAGCCTGATCTTGACGGTGTCGAGGCTGATCCCCAGAATTTCGGCGATCTCCTGGTTCCTGAAACCCTCCACGTCGGCCAGGAGAACGACGGCGCGGTAATTCTCGGGAAGCCTGTCAATGAACTCGTGCACACACTCGCTCATCTCCTCGCGGATAAGCTGCCGGTCGATGGAAGGCTTCTTCTCGCCTGTCCACACATCTTTGTCCTCGAAGGCTTTCCCTGCTTCCGAGACCGATTTTTTCGATGCCTCCTGCCTTTCCGCCGGGCTCCGCAGCCTGTCCATGGCAACGTTCGTGGCGATGCGGTAAATCCACGTGGAGAGCTTCGACTCCCCCCGGAAATCGGAAAACCCCCTGCTGACCCGCACGAAGACCTCCTGGGTCAGGTCCTCGGCCTCGCGGGCATTGACCAGCTTTGCCAGATAGCGGGTGATTTTTGGCTGATAAAAGCCATACAGGACATCGAACTCCAAATTTTTTTCCGTCACTGCCTCTCCCCCCTTACGGTTTGACTCCGAAAACGCTTATGCTGAGGACCGAATCCAGAACATCTGCCAGGCTCTCTTTCGTCACCTTCAAACTTTCCAGGATCCCCTCCGCGATGGGATCGTTTGACGACCACTGAGCGGGAAACGCGCGCTCTTGAACTATTTCCACCTGCACAAAACCCGCCCCCCTGATAGCGTGCAGGTATTCGTCCTTCAACAAGGCCCCGGAAATGCAGCCCACATATGCTTCGATCGACTCACTCACGGCATCGGGAAGCCGGGAGAGCAAAACGATGTCGGAGATCATGAGCCTGCCGCCCGGTTTCAGAACCCTGAAGGCCTCCCGGAAAACCCTGCCCTTGTCGGGCACGAGGTTGATGACGCAGTTCGAGATGACCGCATCGACCGATGAGTCAGAAATGGGGAGATCCTCGATATCCCCGACCCGAAACTCGACGTTTGCAACATTACCCCTCCTTGCATTTGCCGCGGCCTTCTCCACCATCTCCCGGGTCATATCCACACCGATGACCTTCCCCGCGGGGCCGACGGCACTCGCGGCGAGAAAGGAATCGAATCCGGCACCGGAGCCAAGGTCGAGTACGACCTCCCCTTCCCGAAGGGAGGCCAGCGCCACGGGATTGCCGCATCCAAGACCCAGGTTTGCACCCGCGGGGGCCGCATTGAGCTCTTCCTCGGAGTACCCGATCTCTTTCCCGATATCCCGGGCTGCATCCCCGCTCGACCCACAACGGGAAACCTGTTCACAGCACGAGCTGCTCTGATTGGCTATTTTTCCGTACTTTTCCCTGATGATTTTTTTTACCTCTTCTTCTCTCATCTTTTCCTCCTTATTCATTCTTCACCGTCTCGTTGCCCAGTACCTCTCCCATCATCGGACCGAGGAGCTCTCTTACCATGCCGGCGAATTCCTCCGCTCTTATCAGGGATATGCAGGATATCTCCCCATTTTTCTCCCAGCTGATCACCGCCAGCTTGTCTCCCGGCTTGATGTTGGCCTTGTCCCGGATTTCCTTCGGAAGAACCATCTGGCCGCGCTCGTCGACAGTGACGAGGGACTCCACCCTGCAGCAGCTCGGCGCACAGGCAGAAACCCCCGGATCCGATTTTTCTTTCCGCGTCATTTTATTACCTCCCGACCAAAGAGAAGTGCTCACGACCGACAATTATACTGATAATTCTGAATTTGCTGACTATACTAATATTTCTGAAAATGTTTGTCAAGGTTTTTTTTGCGCACTGCCTGGGAGGCGGGGAAAGGAGTGGCTTTATCCTGAGAATCGTCCCGTCGACAGGGGGCGGCGGGGGACAGGGCGGACCCGGTATATCGCGTAAGGTATTATGTGGGTGGAAAATATGGTCAGACGAGGGGTGAGGCGTTGGCGGGGATGAGCAGGCTTCCCCCCAGCGAGCCGTCACACATCTCCACGACCCTGTGTGCCCGCTGGGCATATTCCCGGGAGTGGGTGATCATGATGATCGTCTTGCCATCCTCGTTTACGTGGGAGAACAGATCGAGAATGGCCATCCCGTTTTTCGTATCGAGATTCCCCGTGGGTTCATCGGCGAGGATGATGAGCGGATTGTTGAACAGGGCCCGGGCGACAGCCACCCGCTGTGCCTCCCCCCCTGACAGCTGCGATGGAAACCTTCGCTCCTTGCCCAACAGGCCAACCTTGCCGAGCAGGGAGACGCCGATCTCCTCCTTGTCCTTCCGGGACAGGTCATCCTTGACCATCGGAAGCATGATGTTTTCCATCACCGTCAGGTAGGGAAAGAGGTGGAACGACTGAAACACGAATCCAAGGTACAACCGCCTGAAATCGGCCCTCTTCTCGGTATCCAGGGCGTATATATCGAAATTATCCACGAAGACCCGTCCCGAAGTGGGGGTCTGCAAACCGCCTATAATGTTCATGAGAGAGCTCTTTCCCGCACCCGAGGGGCCCATGATGGAGAGGAACTCCCCCTTTCCGACGGTCAGGGAGATACCCTTGAGGATCTCTGCCCTGCCGTCTCCGCTTCCCAGGACGAGGCCAACGTTATCCGCAGATATCAAATGGTTTTCCATAGTTTCTCCTATTCGTTCCGAAACGCCTCGACGGGGTCGAGCCGTGAGGCCTTGATCGCGGGCCGAAAGGATGCCGACAGCCCCATGAGTATCCCCGCGCCCACGGCGATCATCACCGCCACTTGCGGAATGACCACTCTCTCCAGGTCAAAGGCGGGGGCGATGAAGTAGACGCTGAAAACCCCGCTGAGGGACCCGAGAAGGGCACCGAGAAAGCTCAAAATTCCCGCTTCCAGCAGCACGATGTTCAGGATCCAGGATCTCCTGAATCCTATCGCCCTCATGATCCCGATCTCCTTGGTCCTCTCCGCAACCGACGCCGAAATGGAGACCGATATGACCATCGCGCCGATTATGGCGATGATCACCGCCACCGCGAGGGCAAACTTCTTGAGCTGATTCACCGTGTTCTCCCTGGTTTCGACCACCCTTCTGATCGATGTCACCCTGGCACCCGGCAGGGCGCCGGATATCTGTGAGACGATATCCTCCACGGGACAGTCCTTGCAGAGGGCGCTCACCTCAAACGCCGAGACCCTGTTCTCCGTGCCGCTCCACCTCCAGAGATCACGGATTCCGGCGACGATCATGTAGTCCTCTTTGTCCCCCGTCGGGGGAATCACGCCGCCAACGTTTACCGGGGCACCCTGTACCGACACCCGGTCCCCGGCTTTCTTTCCCAGTATCCGAGACACTTCGGAGCCGAGCCACACCGCTTTCCCGCCCCCCTCATCGGGTCGGAAAGACCACCAGGGCTTCATCTTTGCCAGCTCCATGAGATCGGTCCCCATGAAGGTGATCTCCCTTCCGTCGGTTTTTGCGGATGCATAGTAGACGGGGAGCAGCGACGCTATTCTCTCCTTCAGGGGGATCGACAGGATCTTCTCCCTGTCGGCGTAGCTGATCGATTCGCCCGACACGCTGGTAGATCCGAGCACCATGTCGCCGTATCGAATCGTCAGCGCATCGACCTCGGGAACCACGAGGATATTTGCCCCGAACCGGTCGAGCTTGTCGGCTATGTCCTTTTCCAGGGAGGTGGAGACGGAGGTGAACGCCACGATGGACCCCGATATGATGAAGACGACGAAAAGGACGAAGAAAGACTTGACCTTTCTCCTGAAGAGATTTTTCAGTGAAATGCCGGCGATCCCCATCAGGGCCCTATCTCCTGAAGTTGAAATAGCGAACTGCGCTCTGTATATCCGCAACCCTGATCTTCAGGTGATCTCCATCCAGCGTGTTGTCCAGGGGAATCGGGTTGCACCCTCCCCGGACAAGGTTGATCTTCGACGAGGGAAACTTCTGGTCGCAGTTGTTGCACACCATGTTGTCCCCCTCCTGCCGGTAGCCCTTCAACGTGTGGGCGCAGGTGTCACAGGCGTCGAGAGCGCTCCTGACCACGCCATCGCTGCCGGTCATGATGAAAAAGCGCACGGAAACTCCACCCACCTTGGCCTCGTAGAACTTCGCCGCAGCGCTTATCTCGGCCAGGGGGATCGATATCACCTCTGCCCCCGCCGCAGCCGCGCTCTCCTTGCTCACCGTCGCGGGCTTCCTGGGCTTTGCCATGTAAAAACCTGCCCCCGCCATGACAAGGCTTGCAACGAGAACGGCCAGAAAGATACCCTTCTTCCCACCGCGGCTCCCGGCTTCCGATTCGGCCAAGGCTTTGCGTCTGTCTTTCCCGATGTCTGTTCCGTTTTCACTCATGTCAACTCCCGAAGTTTTTCCTGATATTTTATTTTACAGCCTGTAAAATGTCAACCAGACAATTCTACTGCTATGTAAAGCTATTTGTTACACGGCTTGCAAGCGGAATGTTCTATGGGAACCTCATCGTATCAGTAATCAGTGTTAATCTTACCATGGATCAGCATTGCCGGTCAGCGTAATTTGCGACGTTATGGTTATTCGCTTTCCGGGAGCTTCTATCCCTGAAGATCAAATATTGTGACCGAACGAACCCGATATAATAATTGCAATGTATTGCCGAATTCTCATATAATCTAAGTGAAGACTTTTAGCAGTCAATTCCCAGACACAGAATTTTTGCAGCAGTTAATCTTCTTGATACGAGAAACGAGAAAGAAAGGAGATTACCATGGCTGTCGCAAAAATTGTCGAGATCACCTCATCATCAACCAAAAGCTTCGATGACGCGATCAAGACCGGCCTGGCCCGGGCAGCAAAGACACTCGAAGGAATCACCGGGGCATGGGTGGAAGAGCAGAAGGTAGTCGTCAAAGAGGGACAGATCAAAGAGTACCGGGTAGACATGCGGGTCAACTTCATCCTTCACGAATGACATCGGCGCGCAGAAAGATATAGTTCCCCATTGGCTCCCGTTTAAACTTTTTTGTAGAAAAACGAGTGGCTGAGTCTGCGCTTATTTCCCAGGAGCGGGCCCTTTCAATTCACATCATGAACCTCACCTGCGCAAAACGCACGGGTCGGGAAATACCCACGGAAAGGGGGTGTTGAGAGGGAAGTTTTTTTTCGCCGTGAACCTTTTTGCGTTCAAAGGGGGGGAGGGAGATCATGAGAAAATCATGCATTCTGTTCGTCCTGGTATCATTCTCTCTTGTCTTGTTTTTTGCTGTGCACATTGTAAAAGCCGAAGAGGTACAATTCGACAGGTTCGCATGCGGGTCTGCGACACTCACGCCGGTTTCTCTAGAGAAAGGTGTGAAAACCTTCAGCTTCGATATGAAAGGCATCAGTTGGGACAATAAAGGAGAAGATTTTGCCGGCGCTGCAACCATGCATTGTGTCGGCGTACTCAAGATCCTGGGTGGGGAAAAAACCTCAAACGGTTATTGCAAATTCATGGATTCTGAGGGAACCAGGGACTATGAGTACACCAAAATCAACGATGAGAGCACGTTTACCTATATAGGCGGTACTGGAAAGTACGAGGGCATCACAGGCGGAGGTAAGAGCAAAACCCTCACGAAGGCCAAACCGATAGTAAAAGGAACGTTCCAATCGTGCGCGAGAGGAACGGGAACGTGGAAACTGGCCGAAAAAATGAAATCGAAGGAAAAGTAGCTTAAAAACCATAGCAGACCCCGAGCTCTCCAATTTCTTTTACGTGATTCATTGAAGAGAGAAACGGGCGGATCTTCGGATAGGATGGAGCCACCAATCCAATGATTGGTGGCTTTTTCCATCGTGGATTGGTAATTCGGAATGCGGATCTCCGAATGGGACAATCCGACCGGAACCAGCGCGCTTTCTTGATCTTTCAGCCGGGCTTTCTTATACTTATTGTATAAATATTTAGAGAAAAACTGGCTTTTCCGCACTGCCAACCTTTTTTGGAGGGAAGAAGGAACCCTTCTATCCCGGTGAGTCGATCGGGCTCTTTATACTATTGACAGGAGCACCATCAGCGCGAAACAGCGTGCCCACACGGGGCGTGAGAGGGCAGGTGACAGGTAAAGGGGAGGAAGTTCCATGATGGTCGGTGCACGGTATCTCGGAGATGGCAGGTGTTCCTTCGTGCTCTGGGGGCCTCTCCTTGAGAGCGCTCACGTAAGACTCGTGTCTCCCGGCGACCGGCGGGTGCAGATGGAGAAGGGAGAGGACGGCTACTTCCGCGCTGTCCTTGGCGACGTACCTCCGGGTTCGCGCTACTATTACGTGATAAACGGGTCAGCGGAGCGCCCCGACCCGGCATCCCATTTCCAGCCGGGGGGAGTTCACGGGCCATCCGAGGTGGTGGACCACGATAGCTTCTCCTGGCAGGACGGAGACTGGAGGGGGGTTCCCCTCGAGCAGATGATCATGTACGAGCTGCACACGGGTACGTTCACCGAAGAGGGAACCTTTGATTCCGTGATTCCGCGGCTCGCCGCTCTTTGCGATCTCGGGGTAAACGCCCTCGAGATCATGCCCGTCGGCCAGTTCCCGGGGAAGCGGAACTGGGGGTACGACGTCGCCTACCCCTATTCGGTCCAGAACTCCTACGGCGGGCCCGACGGGCTCAAGAGGCTCGTTAACGCCTGCCACGAAAACGGCATCGCCGTCATACTCGACGTGATCTACAACCATCTCGGCCCCGAGGGCAACTACCTGGGCCTGTTTGCCCCCTACTTTGCCGGGAAGTACAAAACCCCCTGGGGGGAGGCGATAAACTTCGACGGTCCCCACGCAGACGGCGTGCGGAGCTACTTTATCGAAAACGCCCTCCACTGGTTCGACCTCTACCACATCGACGCACTCAGGCTCGACGCGATCCACGGCATCCTGGACACGAGCGCAAAGCCATTTCTCAAGGAGCTGGCCGAAAGGGTGAAGGCCTTTTCGAAAGAAAGGGGCAGGAAATTCTACCTGATAGCAGAGAGCGATCTGAACGACGCTCGCGTGATCCGGCCGGCCGATGAGGGGGGATACGGGATCGATGCCCAGTGGCTGGACGATTTCCACCACACAGTCCATACTTTGCTCACCGGGGAAAGGACGGGATACTACCTCGATTTCGGAAGCATCGATCATCTCGAAAAGGCCTACCGGGAGGGCTTCGTCTACTCCTGGAACTATTCGCCTTACCGGCGCAGGCACTTCGGGAGCTCGTCGGCCGACAGGCCGGCCCGGCAGTTCATCGTGTTTTCGCAAAATCACGACCAGGTGGGAAACCGGATGCTCGGGGAGCGGCTCAGCACCCTCGCATCCTTCGAGGGTCTCAAGCTCGCCGCCGGCTGCGTGATCCTCTCTCCCTACATCCCGCTCCTTTTCATGGGGGAGGAGTACGGGGAAGAGTCCCCCTTTCTCTACTTCACCAGCCATCTTGACCCGGACCTTGCCGATGCGGTGAGAAGAGGAAGAAAAAAGGATTTCCAGGCCTTCCTCTGGAAGGGAAAGCCGCCGGATCCCCAGGACCCGCAGACATTTTCCGCCTCCAAGCTGAAGTGGGAAAAGAGATTGGATGGCAGGCACGGCGTGCTCCTCTCCTTCTACCGGGAGCTCATATCCCTCAGGCAGCTGCTGCCGGTGCTCTCGAACCTCGATAACAGGAGCCTCGACGTAAACGCCCCGGAGGGGAAAAAGATCATCACCATGCGCAGGTGGTACGAAGGCACGGAGGCGATAGCGGTCATGAACTTCGGCGGAAGCGACGAAAGGGTGACGGTTTCTGCGAACGGCGCTGAATTGTACAGGCTGATCGACTCATCTAATGAGCGGTGGCTGGGACCCGGGTCTATGCTCCCCGAACGGTTGGGGGGAAGCCGGGAAGTCGTCGTCCCGCCGCTTTGCTTCGCCCTCTACGGGAAAGGAGTGAAGACATGAAGCGCTTCGTGTGCATCCACGGTCACTTTTACCAGCCCCCGCGGGAGAACCCGTGGCTCGAGGAGGTGGAGATACAGGATGCCGCGTATCCCTACCACGACTGGAACGAGAGGATAACGGACGAGTGCTACGCACCCAACACGGCTTCCCGAATCCTGGACGGCGAGAAAAGAATCGTCGACATCGCCAACAACTTTTCGAAGATAAGCTTCAATTTCGGCCCCACCCTCCTCTCCTGGATGGAGGAAAAAAAGCCAGATGTCTACGATGCTATCCTCGAGGCCGACCGCACGAGCCGCAGGACGTTTTCCGGGCACGGGTCCGCCATCGCACAGCCCTACAACCACATGATCATGCCCCTCGCCAGCACCCGGGACAAGAGGACGCAGGTCCGCTGGGGGATACGGGATTTCACGCACCGCTTCGGGAGGAAGCCCGAGGGGATGTGGCTTCCGGAGACGGCCGTCGATCTCGAGACACTGGACATAATGGCCGGGGAGGGAATAACCTTTTCCATCCTGGCACCCCACCAGGCCCGGCGGGTACGGAAGCTTGACGAGAAGAAATGGGTCGACGTGGATGGCTCACGCATCGACCCGAAGCTTCCCTACCGCTGCAGCCTCCCTTCGGGTAAATCGATGACCCTCTTCTTCTACGACGGCCCCATATCCCGGGATGTTGCCTTCGGCGACCTGCTCTCGAGCGGGGAGCATTTTGCGGGGAGGCTGGGGGGCGCCTTCGTGGCAGGGAACGATTCTCCCCAGATCGTCCACATCGCCGCCGACGGAGAGACCTACGGTCACCACCAGCGCTACGGGGACATGGCCCTGGCATATTGCCTCTATCACATTGCGACCAGCGGGCTTGCCAACATCACCATTTTCGGGGAGTTCCTCGAGAAGCATCCTCCCGCCCACGAAGTGGAGATCCATGAAAACACCTCCTGGAGCTGCGCTCACGGGATCAAGAGGTGGATAAGCGACTGCGGGTGCAGCTCGGGGATGCACCCCGGCTGGAACCAGCAATGGCGGGGGCCTCTCCGGGAGGCCTTCGACTGGCTCCGGGACACCCTGGTTCCCCTCTACGAGGGGAAAGCCGAGCGCCTTTTGAAAGACCCCTGGGCCGCGCGGGATGCCTACATAGAGGTGATCAACGACCGATCTGAAGAAAACGTGGAGCGCTTCTTTGCAGGCCACCTCAAGGGAGCCGTATCCCGGGAAGACAGGGTGCACCTTTTGAAGATCCTGGAGATGCAGCGGCACGCCATGCTCATGTACACGAGCTGCGGGTGGTTCTTCGATGACATCTCCGGCATCGAGGCGGTTCAGGTCCTGCAGTACGCCTTCAGGGCGCTTCAGCTGGCAAAAGAGGTGAGCGGTGCCGACCACCAGCCCTCGTTCCTGGAAATCCTCGAGCGCGCGCCGAGCAACATCCCGAAGTTCAAGGATGGGGCGAACGTGGTGGAGTCTCTCGTGAAGCCCGCCGTCGCGGATCTCATCCGCGTGGGGGCCCACTACGCCGTCTCCTCCGTTTTCGAGGACTATCCCGAGGATTTGCGGATCTGCTGCTTCCGCAACCGCAGCGAGGCCTACGATTTCCAGGAGGCGGGGAGAATGAAGCTCGTCATGGGGAAGTCCCGGGTATTTTCCGAGATCACCTGGGAGGAGGCCATGTTCAGCTTCGCCGTGGTGCACCTGGGGGACCACAATCTCTTCGGAGGGGTGAACCCGTCGCCCGGCGACGAGGCCTTCGCCTACATGAAGCGGGAGATCCGGGAGGCGTTTTCAAGAAGCGATGTGCCGGCCCTTCTCCGGCTGATCGAGAAGCACTTCGGCGCCGAGCACTACTCCCTCTGGCACCTCTTCAAGGACGAACAGCAGAAGGTCCTCGACCTGCTCCTGGCGTCGACACTCGAGGACGTGGAGGTATCGTTCCGCCAGATCTACGAGTTCCGCTACCCCATTCTGCAGGTGATGAAGGATCTGCACATCCCCGTCCCCAAGGCGCTATCCACCCCCGTGGAATACATACTCAACCTGGACCTCCGCAGGGTAATCGAAAGCGCAGAGATCGATGCCGATCGCCTGCGGAAGCTCGTGGACGAGGTGAAGCGCTGGAATTTCGAGCTCGACAAGACCATCCTCTCCTTCGTGACCAACAGGAGGATACACGCGCTCATGGAGGAGCTGCTCCAGAGTCCGCAGGACACGGCCCACCTGGGGAAGCTCGACGAAATCCTGGAAATTTTGGGCGGCCTCGAGCTCGAACTGGACCTATGGGAATCGCAGAACATATACTTCTCCATCGGAAAGCGCATCTTCAAGAAGATGGCTGCTGGAAGCGATTCCGGTGATGAGGCCGCCGCCGAATGGGTCGAGCACTTTCGCTCCCTGGGGCGGCACTTCGGCGTGAGAGTCGAGTGATGCACGTTCCCGCTGCAACCTACCGGATCCAGTTTTCCCCCTCCTTCACCTTCGGGGATGCCCGCAGGATCGTTCCCTACCTGGGTTCTCTCGGGATCTCCCATCTCTACGCCTCACCCATCTTCAGGGCCGGGAAGGGGAGCACCCACGGGTACGACGTGGTGGATCAGAACCGGGTAAACCCGGAACTGGGAGACCCGGGGGATTTTGCCGAACTGGTCGGCTGGGTGAAGAGAAACGGGCTTTCGTGGCTTCAGGATTTCATCCCCAACCACATGGCCTTCCACGGCGAAAACCCGATGCTCGCCGACCTGCTGGAGAAGGGCAAGCGGTCGCGATACGCGGACTGCTTCGACGTTGTCTGGGACCACCCGTACCAGAGCATCAGGGGGAGGATCCTCGCCCCTTTCCTGGGGAGGTTCTACAGCGAGTGTCTGGAAGACGGGGAGATCCTCCTGGCTTTCGGCGAGTCGGGTCTCTCCATCCGCTACCACGACCACGCTTTTCCCCTGCGCATCGAGTCGTACGCCCACGTCTTCTCACGGAATCCCCACCCTCCCGGAGAGAACCCGGATGGGGATGACGGAGCCTGGAGCGAGTATCTCGAGCTGGCGGAGCTCATGCGCTCGGTGGCGGCAGACCCGGGAAAGGAGGTGGTCGACGAGGAGGCCGTCTCCATCAAGGAGGGTCTCTGGAGCCTCTACTCCCGAAGCGGCAGGATCAGGGAGCATATCGACGGGCTCCTTCGCGCCTACGCCGGGGAAAAGGGGAAGCCGGAAAGCTTCACCCCCCTGGACCGGCTCCTGTCCGAGCAGCACTTCCGCCTCTCCTTCTGGAAAGTCGCCACGGAAGAGATAAATTACCGGCGCTTCTTCAACATAAACGACCTGATTTCCGTGAGGGTGGAGGATGAAAAGGTCTTCCACCGGACCCATGCCCTTATGTTCAAACTCACCGGAGAGGGGACCGTATCCGGGCTGAGGATAGACCACATCGACGGACTGTACGACCCGGCGGCATACCTGCAAAAGGTCCGGGGCCACATCGGTGATGCCTACCTGGTGGTCGAGAAGATCCTGGAGCCGGGCGAGAGCCTCCCCCCCTCCTGGCCGGTGGAGGGGACGACGGGTTACGATTACCTCAACGCGGTAAACGGCCTGTTCTGCAGGGTGGAGAGCGGGCCCGAGTTCAGCCGGATCTACTCCCGCTTCGCCGGGGTGCGCGCGCCTTACGACGAGCTCCTCTACGAGAAGAAAAAGCTCATCCTGGAAAGGCACATGGCGGGCGACGTGGACAACCTTGCCCACCTCTTAAAGAGTGTTTCGGGCAGGTACCGCTACGGCAGCGATATCACCCTCTACGGGCTGAAGAGAGCCATCCTGGAGGTGATGGCCTTCTTCCCCGTGTACCGAACGTACCTGCACTCAGGAACGCTGTCCGGAGAGGATCGAAAACGCGTTCAGCTGGCGGTGAAAAATGCGATCGCGAGAAACTCCGCCTACCTGAACGAACTCAAACTGATAGAGCGCTTTTTACTCCTCGAGGGGGCAGATCACCTCCAGGCCGAGGAGAGGGAGGAGTGGATTCACTTTATCATGCGATTTCAGCAGTTTACCGGCCCGCTGATGGCCAAGGGATTCGAGGACACGCTCCTGTACGTCTACAACAGGCTGCTTTCCCTCAACGAAGTGGGTGGGGCTCCCGATACGTTCGGCACCAGGCGAGACGATTTTCATCGCTTCCTCGAAAAACGGATGGCTTTCTGGCCTCACTCCATGAACGCCACATCGACGCACGACACGAAAAGGGGAGAGGACGTGCGCTCCAGGATAAACGTCCTCTCCGAGATCCCCCGGGAGTGGGAGGGTGCCGTTAAAAAGTGGGCAAGGCTGAACCGGTGGAAAAAAAAGAGGGCGGGCGATATCAGGGTCCCCGACAAAAACGATGAGTATTTCCTCTACCAGACCGTCGTGGGCGCCCTTCCCTCCGAAGAGGAGGAATATCCCCGCTTCGTTATGCGGCTGAAGGAGTACCTCATAAAGGCGGTGCGGGAGGCGAAAATTCACACGGCCTGGCTGAAACCCGATTTGGAGTATGAGGAAAACTTCCTCGCCTTCGTCGACGCGGTCCTGGCGCCCTCTGACAAAAGCAGGTTTATGGAGCGCATGGCGGAATTCCAGAAAAAGGTGGCGTACTGCGGAATGTTCAACTCCCTTTCCCAGACCCTCATCAAGATCACTTCGCCCGGCGTTCCCGACTTCTACCAGGGCTCGGAGCTGTGGGAGCTTCATCTCGTCGATCCCGACAACCGCCGCCCCGTCGACTTCGAGAAGAGGATCGGCTACCTGGCAGAAATCAGGTCCCGGGAAAGGGACGATCTTTCGGGGCTGATAGAGGAATTGACCCATTCCATGGAGGACGGGAGGATAAAGCTCTTCCTCATTTACCGGGCTCTGCGCGCCAGGAGGGAGAACGAGGCCCTCTTCAGGGATGGCGGCTACACCAGGCTCGACACGGCGGGTGATTTTGAGGACCACCTGGTCGCCTTTGCCCGGTCCGCCGGCGACTCCTTCTCGGTGACGGTCGCCCCCCGATTTCTCACGGCCCTTACAGGGGAAAATAGCCTCCCCCACGGGCGGGAGGTCTGGGGCGATACATCGTTCCTGCTTCCGGATGGGTTCCCCCGAACCTTCGAAGACGCCATCACCGGGCGGATCATCGAGGGCGGAACGGCCCCGTACGTCGGGGACGTGCTCTCCCACTTTCCCGCAGCGCTGCTCATTTCCAGAGGGGGGCAGGCGTGATGAAAAGAGGCAGCGGAATACAGATCCCCCTTTCATCCCTCCCATCGGCCTTCGGTATCGGTGACATGGGCCCCGGGGCGCTTCGGTTCGCCGATTTCCTCTTCCAGGCGAAACAGCGCTACTGGCAGATCCTTCCCCTGACTCTGCCGAATCCCGCCTGGGGAAGCTCCCCCTACAGCGGCCTCTCCGCCTTCGCGGGAAACATATACCTGCTCAGCCCGGAGGTCATGGTCCAGGACGGATTCCTCGATGAAACCGATATCGGCTCCGTCTCACCGGTAAACAGCGCAAAAGTCGACTATGCGGGCACGTATCCGTTCAAAGACGGGCTCTTTCAGAGAGCCTGGAGCCGCTTTCAGGAGACACGCCTGATGGAAAGAGAGTTTCACGAATTCTCGGAGAAAAACGCCGATTGGCTGGACGTTTTCGCTCTCTTTGTCTCCATCAGGAAGCATTTCGGCAGTCGCCCCTGGAACGAGTGGCCCCCGGACATAGCAAACCGGGAGCCGGAAGCGCTCGCGGGATTTTCTGCCCAGTTCGGCGAAAAAATTGAGATGGAGAAGTTCCTCCAGTTCCTCTTCTTCGACCAGTGGGGGCGGGTAAAGCGGTACTTCAACGAGCGGGAAATCGAGATCGTCGGAGACATCCCCATCTATATCAACCACGACAGCGCCGACGTCTGGAAAAACCCGGAGCTCTTCAAGCTCGATTTCGAGCGCCGGCCCGCCGCAAAAGCCGGGGTCCCCCCCGATTACTTCAGCGAAACGGGGCAGCTCTGGGGCAACCCCCTGTACCGGTGGGAGGTGATGAGGGATACCGGATACGAATGGTGGGTCAGGAGGATGCGCATCAAGCTGGAGAGCTTTGACATCGTCCGGATCGACCACTTCCGGGGCCTGGTGGCCTACTGGGAGGTTCCTGCGGGAGAGGAAACGGCAGTGAATGGACGCTGGGTTGACGGCCCGGGGGAGGACCTCTTCAACACGCTCCTTCGCCACTTTCCCGATCTTCCCATCATCGCCGAGGACCTGGGCACCATCACCCGGGACGTGCGGGAGCTTCTCGCGCGCTACGATTTTCCCGGCATGCGCGTTCTGCTCTTTGCCTTCGGTGACGACTTCCCCCACAGCCCCTACCTCCCCCACAACCACGTGAAAAACTGCCTGTCCACGACGGGGACCCACGACAACAACACGGTGCGGGGCTGGTTCGCGCAAGAGGCGACGGAAGCGCAGAAGGAAAGGGTGCGGGAATATCTGGGCAGGGATGTAACCGAGGAATCGGTCCACCGTGAATTCATCCGCCTCGCCATGATGTCCGTGGCGGACATTTCCATTGTCCCCATGCAGGACGTCCTGGGCCTCGGCGGGGAGTCGAGGCTCAACACGCCCGCCACGACGCAGGGGAACTGGGTGTGGCGGCTCTTGCCCGGGCAGCTCGATGCAAACCTGGCCGAGGAACTCGCTGAAATCACCGAACTCTGCGGAAGGGCCACCAATGCAGACTAGAATCCAACCATGGGGTCAGTTCCCATTTTCTCAGGTTTTTTCGGCCTCTCATGTATCAAATATGAGGATATGGGAACTGACCCCGGTATGGCGATAGCAGATCGCCGGGGGAAATGCGGGGTGAAAAAGCAATTTTTTCTCTTCACCATGGTCGTGCTGCTCTTTTTTCCGAGGACTGCACTGTCCGTGTCCGGCAGTGTCAATCTGCTGACTTTCCGTGTTCTCCAGGAAAACGAACTGAGTAACGACGAACCATACCTCTGGGTTTACGGTATCGTCATCGACACGGATACCATCAACAATGACCGATTCGTTCTACCCATAGAGTCCCCGGGGCACGGCAATATAACCCGGGGAAACGTGGATCAAGGCTACGCAATCCCCATTCGGGCGGGCACAGGAAGGATTTTCAACCAATTCAACCCCTTTTTAGGGCGATTCCAGTTCGGAGTCCTCGTGGTGGTGTGGGAGCAGGACTACACGCCGAATGAAAAAGTTGTCGAGGCATACCGGGAAGTCGGTTCGATCCTGAACAATTTTATCGGCGAAAAAGTCCGGGCCCTCGACTTCGGTGACCCTTCCGAAGAAGATCTCGCGCAACTCACAAAGGACATACGAAACAGGATCGCCGAAATCTTCCAAGACGCCTTTCTCTGGTATAACCCGCTCAGCTGGGATCCGGACGACCTAGTAGGCACCGCTTTTTATACCGTGCAACTGCATGGCAACGACTACTTTCGCGCCCCCATCGAATTCGACCTCCGGGGACCGTATGGCTACTTTAAAGGCGCATACCGGGTCAAAGGGTACCTGCTGGTCAATGAACCCTAAACCTCCATTCCGGGGGTCAGTTCCCATTTTCTCAGGTTTTTGCGCCTCCCACGAATAAAATATGAGGATATGGGAACTGACCCCGTGGAATTGTGGTTTTTCTGTTATTTATAATGATTTTCAATTAGTGAACAGTCTTCATTTTCCGACGAATCCTTCCGATAAGTACCGTTGATCGAGAAGTATGACTATGAGAGGTGAGGTCATACGACTATGCTAGCTGATATTGACCAGAAAGGAAGGATACTCGTCGTTGACGACGAACCGGATGTGCTCGAGTCATTATCATCCATTCTCACCATACATGGTTTTTCCGTTGAGGCAAGTTTGGATGGATATGATGCGATGGAAAAACTGACAATGAACAACATCGAGGCAGTGATCACCGATATAAACATGCCCGGTATTTCGGGATTGGATCTTTTAGATATGATCCATGAATACAATCCCGAGCTTCCCGTGCTGCTCATCACGGGTTATGCCGACCTGGATAACGCAATCACCGCAATCAAAAGAAAAGCATTCGATTTTATCCAGAAACCCTACAAACCGGAAGACCTCATCGATGCTCTGGAAAAAGCCCTTAAATATCACCGCAATGTCGAATCAGAGAAGCGCTATCGGGGCGAACTCGAGGAGACAGTCCGGGAAAGAACCCGCAGACTGACAGAGGTATTAACGACCCTTAAAAATGCCAGTCGAGAGATGGTTCAGACACTTGCCTCGATTGCCGAATACCGGGATACCTATACGGGAGACCATATCCGGAGAATTGGCCTTTATTCCAGGAGAATTGCGGAAGCTTTGGGGATGCCTGAGGAATTTGTTGAAACTATCACCTTCGCAAGTACTCTACACGACATCGGAAAGGTGGGAATTCCGGATGATATACTCCTTAAGCCGGGCCCCCTGACTCCGGGAGAATTTGGCATAATCCAATCGCATACAACGATAGGCGCAAAGATGCTGTCGCAGGCGACATACCCTGGTATAGACCTGGCGGCTTCGATTGCATTAAACCATCACGAGAGATGGGACGGCTCCGGGTATCCTAGGAAGTTGAAAGGTGAAAAGATCCCCTCCGGGAGTAGGATCGTTATGCTTGCCGATCAATACGATGCACTGAGAAGCAGGCGACCTTATAAAGAACCCTTTGATCATGATACAGCGTTTAAAATGATAGTGGAAGGTAACAGTAGAAGTATCCCTGAGCATTTCGATCCGGATGTTCTTACCGCTTTTGAAAAGGTTTCCCGGGATTTTGAGATAATTTTTGAGACCCACCAATCAAGCATTGTGCAATAGTTCTTGACCCGTTCCAGAAAATGATCCGGCTGCGATTGTTTTTCCGGGCGTTCTACGGGGTCAGTTCCCATTTTCTCAGGTTTTTCC
>JABAOF010010235.1_pt1 | contig 78340 bp, 78 predicted proteins | sample 7062171 | NCBI WGS metagenome assembly JABAOF01 (sample SAMN14538628, study PRJNA623070) | marine sediment metagenome | biome: marine biome [ENVO:00000428]; feature: marine pelagic biome [ENVO:01000023]; material: deep marine sediment [ENVO:00002113] | place: India: Gulf of Khambhat ...
CGGGAACGGAAAATGTTCTTCTGCACGATCCGGGACACAACCCGGTCGTTGGGCTCGTCCGGGGTGTCAGGGTCCGCCGATTCGGGGGGGGCGGGAGGAGCCGTCAGGTCACCATAGACGGACGGGTCGTGATGTTCCGCGGGAGTGGGAATATCATCCCTTTCGCCTGCCCCTTCCCCGTCCAGCCCGTAGGCGTCGTCGTGGGTCCGGCGGGGTGCGTCCTCGGTGAAAAGGTTCCTGAAAAACTGGGCGGCATCCTCGAGAACCCCCGACCGGGTCTTGACGCGGAGGACCGCCCGTTCGCCAAAAGACGTGGGGACCGTGGAAACCCTCACGTTCAGCTCCTTTCCAGCGAGCCTGACCCGGAACTTTCCTTCCTGGGGAACGTCCTTTTCCGCCGTATCGAGGCCTGCCATGATCTTTATCCGCGATACCACCGGCTCGTGAAGCTCGCGGGGGAGGTTTGCGGCGCTGTTCAATACGCCGTTGATCCGTTTTCGAACGCCGAACTCGTGCTCGTGGGGCTCGAGATGAATATCGGTCGCTTTCAGTCCGATTGCGCGCGACAGCATGGCGTTTACGAACTTTATCATGTGCCCCTCGTCGTGGCTGTCGTGGGCACGGGGGGTTATCTCGATCCGCGCCGAGGGGTCGAGGCCGGAAATGGCGGCCTCACCTGTTTCCTCCGGGGTATCGCCCTGTTCCGGTAAGGATTCGTAGGCTTTGTCGATGAGCTGGCGCACCTCCTCCCGGGGTCTGGTCTCGAATGCCCATATTTCCGTGATACGCATCATCTCGTCGATGATTTCCTGCGGTGTTTCCGTCGATACCACGAGGAACCTGCCCCCGCCATCCACGCAGCAGGGAACGGCTTCGAATTTCAGGGCGTATGCAGCGGGTATCCTGTCGATGAGACTGCTGTCCGGTTTTATGTCCACTCTTTTGCTCTCCAGATCAGGGAGGTTATTCATTATCTATTTTCCAGGGATCCAACACCTTATTATATTCCTCGATGTTTATCTCGCGCTTGTTTTTCAGGTTTTTCCTTATATAGTCCCTCATCAACTCCTTCCTTTCCAGAGTTACCCCTTCGAGCTCGCCCACGTCTTTGATGATCTTGGGGGTGAGGAAAATCAGGAGGTTGGTTTTTTGCGAGCTGTCCGACTCGAACCGAAAGAGCGCCCCGATGAGCGGTATGTCCCCCAGGATGGGGATTTTAGAGACGTTCCTGTTTCTCACCTCCTGCATGAGGCCACCGACGACGATCGTCTGTCCCGACTTTACGATGATATTAGTCTTGGCGCTCCTTTTCGTCGTCGTGGGGCCGACGGGGTTGATGTCAAAGATTGCCGTGCCCTCTTTTATCGCGGAAGTCTCCTGGTATATATCGAGCTTTACGAAATCGCTCTCGTGAATCTGGGGAGTTATCCTGAGGGTTATGCCCACATCCTCCCGCTCGACCGTGTTGATGATATTCGAGAGGTTGGTCGTATCCCTGGCCTGGCTGGTGATGAAGGGAACGTTTTCGCCCACCACGATTTCCGCCTCCTGGTTATCGGTCGTAAGCAGGTGGGGTGTTGCGAGAACGTTCACGTTCGTGGCGACCTCGGCGGCGCGCAGTATTGCCGTGATGGCAGGTATCTCCGTTCCGTCCGGAAGCCTCACCGTACCGCCGATAACGCCCGCGGTGAGCCCTTCACCGGCCAGGAGAAGGGGATTTCCCGCGGCAAGGGCAATGAGGAGATCGTTCACGTTGCCCGAAAAATCGAAGTTCGAGCCGAAGATGGCGGCGCTGTTGCTCGTGGGCTCGAATGCAGCCCGGTATTCGACCCCCAGGTCTCTTCCCTTGTCGATACGCACTTCCATGATCACGGACTCGACGTATACCTGTCTCCTCTTGATATCGAGTTTCTTTATCACTTCCACGAGGGTGAGATAATCGACGGGCGATGCGATGATCAGGAGGGAGTTGGTTGCCTTGTCCGCCGTTATCTTGATCGGGCCTTCAAATTCGGGTGCGATGATACCCTTGATCGTCGATGGTTGCCCCGGTTGCCCCGGTGTCGGCCCTCCCGTCCGGCCGGAGATGAGATTGTTCAGAACGGTTGCGAGCTCCTCGGAATCGGCGTTTTCAAGGTAGTAGACGTTGATCTTCCCGACATTTTCCGGGGTGGGTATGTCGAGCTGCGTTATCATGTCGCTTATGTCTTCGATCAGGTCCGATGGGGCAAGGACGACGATGCTGTTGGTCCTGGCATCCGATATGAATTTTGTCCCGGCCACGGAGCCGGCAGCGGCGGGCTGCGCTCTCGGAGCGGGCCTCCCCTTGACTCGGCGCGTCGTCACCGGCACTCCCGATCCCGTGTAGAGCTGGGACAGGATATCGCTCACATCGTCGGAGGGGGCGTGCTGGAGCTGATACAGCTTGATGACCTGGGCGGCGGTGCCGATGTCCAGTTCGGAGAGAATATCGGCTATTCGCGCAATGTTCGATCCCCTGTCGATGATGATCAGGGTGTTGGAAGGGCCGTAGAATGTCAGGAGGCCCTCTTTGGAGATCAGGGGTGTGAGAAGGGGCGAGGCATCTTTCGCGTCGATATACTTCAAGGGTATGAGCTGGGTAATGAACTCGTCGGTCACCTCGTAGCGTTTGCGGGTAAAGGTCTTCAGCCCCTCCTGTTTCGCCTCCCGGGAGGGGATGATCTTGACGATGTTTCCCTGCTCGACGGTGGTGAAACCCTTCACCTGGAGGACGGAGAGGAAAACCCGGTACATCTCTTCCTGCGTGATCTTCTTCGGGGATATGATCGTGATGTTCCCCCGGACCTTCTCGTCGTAGATGAAGTTCTTCCCCGTCACCTCGCTGATGAACTTGATCAGGACAGATATGTCGACGTCCGTGAAGTCGAGGGAGATCCCGGGTCCCTTTTTTCCGGCCGGTTCCGCTTTTTCCCTCACCGGGACGGTGACGGGCTTTTCCGCCTCCAGGGCCGGCGGTTTCTCCTCTTTTTGGGGGGCCACGGGCTCTTCCGTTACCTGCGGCCGCGGCTTTTCAAGTGTTTTTGGCTTCCGTGCGCCGGCAACCTGCTCCTCCTCATCCTGTTCTTCGGCTATCACCGGGATTTCGGGCAAGGGGGCTTTCTCTTCCTCCACTACCGGGGGCGGCTCTTTTTCTTCGACCCCCGGCGGTTTTCCTTCGACAACCCCGGGCAGGGCCGCTTCGGGTTCTCCCGCGGGTTCCGGAACCTCGTAGTCCGGCCCCCTCCTGATCACAAGGGGCTCAAGGCCCGTTATCTCCCTGACCCGGTCCATACCTCTCTCCGCATCGATGCCCGTATCGAATGGCCCCACCAGGACCTTCTTCAATGGCTCCCCTCTTATGTTTTCGATGATTTCGACCGTCACGGCCATTCCCTCGTTATCCAGGGCGTTTTTTATGTTTTCCGCGTTTCTGTCGACGGAAAATATGCCCACCTGCAGGTAGTAGGCATCGCGGGTCGTCGTTATTTTGACGGGGTTGCTCGACAGCTCGATCTTTCCCTCTTCAAGGTCTGCCGGGGCCAAAGGCGGGTTTGCGGCGACCAGCCAGAACAGAACAGAAACCACGAACACTATTTTCCCCCCCCTTCGTGCCATGCCGGGCTCCCTTACCTGATTTCGTATCCCATGGTCTTTTTCTGCCCTCTCCTCAATATGTCCACCTGGATGCTCTGCTCGTCCTTTAAATTCTGAAAGATAGTATATATTTTTTCGGGCGATGTCAAAGGCACCCCGTTTATCTGTTTGATCACATCCCCCGAAGTGAACCCGAGGTCGGAAAATACGCTTCCCGGCCTTATGGCCGCGAACCTGAACCCCGCGGCTTCCCCCGATTCAAAGTAGGGGATGATCCTGACCTGGGTGATGACCTTGTTTATGTTTTCCGTCAGGTAATCGACGGAAGACTCGTCGACGGCATAGGTAAACTCATCAATTTTCGATATCTTCAGGTCTGCGTTTTGCGGCCCCTGATCTTTCGTGCTCGGCATCCGTTGCCTCTCCCGGGGCCTGCTGGTGCGCACACTTTGCTGCGCCGCCGTCTGTTCCCCGGGCATTACCTTGAGCGCCACCTTCTTGTCGCCGACCAAAAGGATTGCCGAATTCCTCTCGATGGTGAGCAGGCGCGTGTTCCCGTCGATGAAATCTCCCTCCCTGAAAGCCTTTTCTTCCCTTTTCTCGGTGAAGAAAACAACCGCCCTCCGCAGGTCCTCCTGGGTGGAATAGATCGTTCCCGACAGACGAAAATCGGACGAGACCTCCGCCTGTTCGACCACACCCGGGCCGATATCGCTCCATTTGCCCGGAATATCCATTCCCGACCGGGGGGAGAAGATGTTTGTCAGAGAGAGCAGATTTTCCACCTCCCTTCCCCCATCGGGCTTAACAGCCGGAAGGTTGCCTTTCGCTTTGTCCGATATCTGAACGGAGGCGATTTTTTTCGCTATGTTCCTCGAGGAAAGAAAGAGGTTCAAATTGAACGCAATGGTCCCCGCGAAAATTCCCAGCGAGACGAAAAATATTAGGAATGTCCTTTTAATATCCATAACTTTTGCCCTATTTCCTTATTCATTCTCTTTTATCTGATCGATTAAGTCAATACGGTCATATATTTTTCGGGGATACTATCATACCAGAAGATTTCGGCTCCGGGTGGCCGGAATACCTCTTCATTTCCGGGAAACCATACCGGCGGAAAAGGATGAATCGAAATGGGACCGTTCAATATCCTATAAGTGGTTGCTGTTCTTGATCCTTGCCCGGCAGGAAGGTCATGCAGTGGTCCCGGTAAATTCTCACGAGGAGTTGGGTCGAAATGAAAAAGAAAAGGGTTTTGGCCATTTCGTTACTTTCAGTAATTGCTCTCACTGCTCTCATTATACAGTCGCACGCGAGGAAGAAAGAAGGAATTTTGAAGGTTTCCGGCATGCACCGGGTCACCGTCGACGACATGATCGATGACCTGAAAGAGGTCAGCCTCGTTTTCGTTGGTGAATTTCACGACAACAAGGACCACCACGACGCACAGCTGAGGATCATCAAGGAGCTCGCCCAGCGGGGAGACAGGGTTGCCGTTGGCCTCGAGATGTTCCGGGCAAACAGCCAGGAGTCCCTCGACTCCTGGGTCGGAGGGGGTATGAACGAGAGGGAGTTCAGGAAGGTTTTTCAGGACAACTGGGGAAACTCATGGCCGCTCTACCGTGACATACTCCTCTATGCAAGGGAAAAAGGGATCCCCCTCGTCGGGCTCAACGTTCCCCGTGAGATCCCCCAGCAGGTAGCCAGGAAGGGTTTCGCATCGTTGAGCAGGGAACAGCTGGCCATGCTGCCCGGCGTGAGCTGCGACATTGACGAAAAATACGAAAATTTCATAAGAAGGGCCCTCGGTGCCCACGGCTCCCACGGCCGGTCGTTTACCTACTTCTGTGAGGCGCAGATGGTGTGGGATACGACCATGGCCACGAGACTTCTGAGCTACCTGGGGGAAAACCCGGACGTGACGGTGGTGGTTCTGGCCGGAAGCGGGCACTCCTGGAAGCGGGGTATTCCCGAGCAGGTAAAGAGAAGGTCGGATGTCTCCCTGCGGGTTGTCCTTCCCGAAGTTCCCGACCGGATGGACAGGGACAGCGTGACCCTGGAAGACGCCGACTACCTCCTCTACAACATCTAACCGTTCCCTTTCTTGAAGAGATGGATTGGTTCTTCATACCGTTGCGCGACAGGGTGCGAAACACCGCCCCGGCGTGCAGAGCCTCGCTTTTTGCTGCCTTTTGTGCATTGCTGCTCGCAAGCCTGCTCCCCCTGTCCACTTCCCGGGGGGCCGGTACTCCTGCCTGCCACATCAAGGTCACCCTTTACCCTGCCGAGAACCGGATTGCAGGGGAGGGGAAAATCACCCTTCCCGTCGGGACGGGAGGCCCTGTCAGCACGGGAGGTCTGAACGTAACCGACGTGAGAATCGGCGGCAGGAGGGCGGGGCAAAAAGAGGGAGCCGGTCATGTTATCGAGGTCCGGGGAGGCGAGGTGCTGGAGTTCAGATATGACGGCCTGTTTCCCCCCGGAAAAGAGGAAGAGGTGATCGAAAATGTCGGTGTGACGGGGAGCAACATCATCGATGAGAGGGGGATCATGCTCATATCAGGGTGGTATCCCTCCTTCAGCCGTCCCTGCCTTTACCGCCTCGAGGTTACCCTCCCGGAGGGGTTCGAGGCACTGTCAGAATCAAACGGCGTGAAAGTCGCCGAAGCGCCCGAAAAAGGATTCAAAACGCTGATATTCGATTCTCCCATTCCCTTAGACGGCATCACCCTCGTGGGTGGCAGGCACGTCCTTCGAAAGGAGCGTTACCGGGGTGTCTCCATCAATACCTATTTTTTCCCGGAGGAAGACCACCTGTCCACGCTGTACCGGGATAGCGTCAAAAAGTACCTGGACCTCTACGGGGAAATGCTGGGAAGATATCCCTTCGGGTCTTTCAGCGTCGTGGAGAACATATTCCAGACGGGATACTCGTTCCCCACCTATACCCTCCTCGGGTCCAGGATCCTTCCGCTCCCCTACATTCCCGAGACCTCCCTGGGTCACGAGTTTTTGCATCAGTGGTTCGGCCATTTAGTCGAGGTCGACAGGGATAAGGGGAACTGGTCGGAAGGGCTGACCACCTATCTGGCCGACCACTGGTACAAGGAACTGAAGGGGGAGGGGCACGTGTACCGGAAGAAAATCCTCATCGACTATGTAAATTACGTGACGCCTTCCCGGGAAATACCCGTTTCCCGGTTTCAGGGCCGGGTGGACTTCGCCACCAGGGCGATAGGATACGGGAAAACGGCAATGATTTTCCACATGGTCAGGAAGACGCTCGGTGACGATGCCTTTTTTTCTTCACTTAAGACCTTCATCGAGGAAAACGAAGCCGGCCGGGCCGGCTGGGATGACCTGCGGGACTCTTTCACGGAGAAAGGAGGGCGGGAGTTAGGCCGGTTGATCGACGGGTGGACGGAGGGAACGGGGATGGCACACATCGAGATAGCACCTCCCCGGATAGTGCGGGAAGGGGAACTCTTTCACCTGGAACTTTATATCGATCAGAGAAACGGCCCCTATCTTTTCAGCCTCCCCGTGACGGTGGAAACCGAACGCTCGAAGGAGGATTTCCTGGTAAAAGTAGACGGGAAAAAGGTCACTTTCTCCGGAACCTTTACGAGCAGGCCGACGAGGGTTTCCGTCGACCGGGATTATGACACCTTCAGGCGGCCGACCGGCGCCGAAATCCCCCCTGTCATATCGGGATTTACCGGAGACAGGGANNGGACCAGGGCTTCCGCGTTGCCGGGGTAGATGCGGTAACGGATGATATGCTGGGGCGCGTTTCTTTTCTCTATATATCCCCGGATAGAAGGATCCTGTCGAAGCTGACCGGTTTTCCGGCAGAGATCGCGCTTCCCGAGGCCGGTTTCACCGTAAAAGTCATGAAAAATCCCCTCAACCCGGAAAAGGTGGCCGTTCTGTTCGATTATGATGATGCCAGCGAGGTCAAAAGGGCCTACAAGAAGATCTTCCGGTATGGCAACTATTCCCTCATCGCCTTTGACGGCGGGAAAAACATCGCACAGGAGATAGAACCGGCCGAACGGGGTATCGTGTTTACCATAGGAAGAGGCCATCCGGGAAAAGGGGAGGAGCCGGGCAGCTGATTTTTTCCCGGCGAACATTCACCTTCCCCGTCGTATGTCCTTAGAGCCGGGTCAGATACCGAGGTATGCTTCCCGTATTTCTTCCGAACGTCTGATTTCGTCCGGCATCCCTTCCGCCTTGATGCGTCCTTCGTGCATGATGTACACGTAATCGGAAGCGTCGAGCGATGCGCTCACGTTCTGCTCCACGAGCAAAATGGTGAGCCCCACGTCTTCCTTCAGTTTGTGGATTGTTTCGAAGACCTCCATGACCAGCTTTGGAGCGAGCCCCTGGCTGGGCTCGTCGAGCATGATCAGCTGGGGTTTCGTCATCAGTGCCCTGCCGATGGTGACCATCTGCTGCTGGCCCCCGCTCAGCGATCCCGCCACCTGCTCCTTTCTCTCCTCGAGGATCGGAAAGAGGGAGTAGACCAGATCGAGAGACTGGTCGATGTTGCGCAGAGCTTCCCGCCGGTAGGCGCCCATGGTGAGGTTTTCCTGCACCGTCATACCCTTGAAGAGGTGCTTTCCCTCCGGCACGAGGGTAATCCCCAGCTCGACCTTCTTGTGGGTCGGCGTGAAGGTGATGTCGGCGCCCTCTAATTCGACCTTCCCCCTCCAGGGCTGCACCGATCCGAAGATGGACCACAAAAGTGTCGATTTTCCGGCACCGTTCGGCCCCAGGAGGGACGTAATGGTCCCTTTTTTCACCTCCAGTGATGGCTCCCACAGAACCTGCATGGGGCCGTACCCGGATTCTAGCCTCTCAACTTTCAGCATCCTTTTCCTCCGGCGGGTGTCCGAGATAAACCTCGACCACCCGGGGATCGCTCAAAGCCTGTTCGGTGGTCTCGTCGACGAGTTTCGCCCCCTGGTGCATGACCATGACCCTTTCCGCAAGCCTCGCGACTGCCCTCATGATGTGTTCGACCTGGGCGACGATGGCGATCTTTTCCACCTCTTTTATCTGCTTGATCAAATCGACCATATAGTCGATATCTTTGGGGTTCATCCCGGCCATCGCCTCGTCCATCAAAAGGAGCTTCGGCCTCATCGCCAGGGCTCTTGCGATCTCGACGAGCTTTTTCTCCGTCGGCGTCAGGGCCCCGGCCGGTTTGTTCCGGTGCTCGGTGAGTCCGATCATCTCGATATACCGGTCTGCCATGTCCATGCATTCATCGACGCTCAGTTTGTGCCCCTGTGACCCGAACATCCCGCCAATGGCGATGTTCTCTCTCACACTGGCTGAGGCATACGGCCGGGGTATCTGGAATGTCCTCCCTATACCGAGGGGAGCCCTCCTGTAGGGGGGCAGCATGGTTATGTCCTTTTCCTCGAAGAATATCCTTCCCTCATCGGGGAAGAACACGCCGTTTATGACGTTGAAGAGGGTGGTTTTCCCCGCGCCGTTGGGCCCAACGATGGCGATGATCTCCCCATGGTCGACTTCAAGGCTCACGCTGTCCACGGCAACGAGTCCGCCGAACCGCTTCGTTATGTTCTCCAGCCGTAAAAGGGTCATGCCCGACCTCACACGATTATTTTCTCGAGGGCCGTTCCCTGCACCTTCTTTTTGAGCACGCCGACCGTTCCCTCCGGGAAGAGAACGATTATCGCAATGATAATCGGCGCAAATATGAGGAGCTGGAATCCCGGCAGGATGATTGCCAGGTAATACTTGGACAGGCCGTAGATGAGCCCTCCCACGAGGGGGCCGAGGAGCGTGCCGGCGCCGCCGAGGAGGACGATGATGATCGCCTCGATCGTGTAGAGGATCTCGAAGACGTCGGGGGGGAAGACGTAGGTCAGTTTCACCGCCCAGGCAACTGCCCCGAGCAGTCCGGCGAAGAAGGCGCTCGTAATGAATGCGATGATCTTGAACTTGGTTACATTGATCCCCATCGCCTTGGCCGCGTCCTCATCCTCCCTGAGGGCGGTGAGGGCATACCCTATCTTGCTCCTCATGTAGAAGAGGGTTACGAAGGCGGAAAGCCCGGCGATGATAAACACCATCACGTCGGCCCAGTACGTGGACAGGACGTTTGCGAATTCCCTGCCGAACGCCTTGTTCATCTGCCCCGAGAAAATGATCCCCGCCGAGCCGTTCCATATCTTTGCTCCTTCGATAAAGTAACGGAAACCCTCGTTGACGCCGATGGTGGCGATCGCGAAGTAGGCGCCTCTCAGGCGCAGGGCGACTGCACCGACGGCCAGCGAGAGGAGCGTGGATATCCCCACGGCCATGATCAGGCCCATGCCGATGAGGCCGATACCCAGGCCCGCGTCGTAGAAGCGGGAAATGGCGAGGGCCATTCCGTAGGTGCCGACCCCGAGAAACGCCACGTATCCGAAGTCCACGTATCCCGTCATCCCCAGGAAAAGATTGAACGCCTGGCCGAGGGCACAGTAAAAAGCGATCATGGCGATGAGCTGCCACATCCCGGGGAGGGTTCTTCCCACCAGGTAGAGTCCGGTATAGGCAACCAGAAGCGGGATGAGGGGAAGATATTTTTGCGCCGTTTTATTCATCGTGTCCAAAGCTCACTTGGTCCTGAAAAGCCCTGTCGGCCGTATGAGGAGAATGATCAGGAGCATCAGGAAGGAGAGAAATCGCGTCAGCGCGAAGGGCTCGACGTTCGGGATGAGCGCGAGAAGAGTGTATGATCCGTTTTCGATCAGGCCGAATATCAGGCCTCCGAAGAATGCGCCGTAGGGGGATGCGAGACCTCCCAGGACTGCTATGACAAATGCCTTGAGTGTGTATCCCCCCCCCATGTAAGGGTTGATCCCCACGGGAATGAACATGGTCAACAGAACCCCGCTCGTAACGGTGAGGCCGATGCCGAGGGAAAAGCTGAGGGCATATTGCCACCCCACGTTGACGCCGCACACCCGGGCCCCCTCGTCGTCTTCGACGACGCTTCGCAGGGCCGTTCCCGCCCTGGTCTTCTTGAACCACACGTACAGGAGGAGAGCGATAATGATGCTTCCAAAGAAAGCGAACAGCTTTGTAAAGGGAAGGACGGTGAAGGGTATCTTTATCTTTCCCAGTGCCCAGTTGTACCCCCTGAACTCGGAGCCGAAAATCAATTTTATTACCTCTTCCAGAATGATCCCGAAGGAAAAGGTAGCCAGAAGGGAGGCAAGTTCGGGGGCTTTCAACAATCTTCTTATCGAACTGTAATAGAAGAGAAATCCCAGGGCCATGCCAACGGCGAATGCCAGAGGGATGGCAATGAGGGGGATTGCGCCGAATGAATTGAAGAGCCAGAGGGTGATGAAGGCTCCCACCATCATGAAAGCGCCGTGGCCCACGTTCACCACTTTCAGCACCCCGAATATCAGGCTGAGCCCCATCGTTGCCATTCCGTAGATTGCGCCCAGTATCAGGCCCTGTATCAGGTTTCCTATCAGTTGTCCGTGCAGCATGGTCCGCTCCTCCGACGGTTTCCGGACAGGGGGTGTAGGACGGACATAAAAATCCTCCCCGGGGAGACCAATCCCCGGGGAGGGGTGCTATTCTGTCAGCGTGTATAATCGAGCGTCATCGTCTCGGTATCTCAGGAACAGCTCACGGCTTTTGCAAAGCCCTTTTACGCCCGTTTACTTTTTCTGAACCGCTTTCACCCCTTTTGCCTTTTCAGCGAAAGTGGGCATGGGAAAAACGAGCTCTCCCGTCTGTGCCGATGTGGGCCATACGATTACCCGTTTCCCATCCTGCCACTGAACGTCGACCATGTCGTGCCCCACCTGCTTTCCCGTGTCGTCGATGTCCCAGCCGCCATAGAAAGACATGAATGTAAGCGCGCCGAGTTCCCGTCGCACCACGTCCGAATTCAGGCTGTTTGCCTTTTCGATGGCCATGACGAGTCCGAGAACTGCAGCACCCGATTCGGCGGCGTGGTAGTCGGGGATTATGTCCTTTCCGAGAGCTTCCTTGAAGAGCTTCACGAACTCATCCTGGCTTGGGCCGATCCACTCCAGGTTGGCTCTCTTTGCGGCCTCCGCCGAGTAGGTAACGCCATACTCCCAGTGGGAGGGGCCCATGACGCCCTCGGCCTGTGTCGTAAGGGCTTCGTAAAAGGCGGGAAGCGTGGCGGCAGCAATGAGGGAAAGCGCTTTCGGGTTGATGTCGAGGTCCGCAAGCTGCCTGTTGAAGAGCTGCCCGTCCTCGAAGTGGCCTCCTCCGATGACCACTTCCGGGTTGGATGCTTTCATCGCCGACAGAAGGGGCGTTAGGTCGGTAACGCCCTTCGGGTAGGTGCGCTTGAAGACGATTTCGAAACCGAGCCTCTTCGCGTGCCCTTCCGATCCCTCCATGACCGCCCGGGCGAACTCGGAATCTTCATAGACCAGCGCCACCCTCTTGACTTCCGGGAACGTTTTCTGGATCATCGTGAGGGTTCCCCTGTGATAGTTGGAAGCCGGCCCGATTGTCTGGACGATGTACTGGAACCCCTGAGCGAAAATCTTGTCGCTGGCCCCGCCGTGATCCATGTAGATCATGCTGTACTTTTCGGCGATGGGTGCGCCGGCAAGGGTGAGACCCGAGCTGTAGGGGGCGAAGGTAAAGTGGACCTTGTCAACCGTAATGAGCCTTTCGAGAAGGCTTGTCACGGACTCTTTCTTCGACTCGCAGTCATATTTGATATAGTCCAGGGGCACCTTCTTGCCGTTTAAGGTGACCCCACCGTGTACCTCGTTGACCCATTTTATGTTCGCAAGAATCCCGCCAACTGCCTGCTCCCCGGCCTTTGCATACTTTCCCGACAGGGCTGCGGGGTGACCGATGACGATTTTATCGGGTACTTTGGGGTTTTCCGCAAAGACCACGGAGGCCGCAAGAAATGTCACCAGGGTCAGTGCGGTCAAACAAATGACCAATTTTCTGTTCTTCATGTTACCCCCCCTTTTGAGTAGTTAATGTGATGTTCCGTGTCTCATGGTTGACGCCATACCAGAACCATTTCGACACCTGAAACCATCAAAGCTGGTTAATGCTAATAAAAAATTAATAGCGGACGTATGTTTATTAAGATAATGGCGGTACTTGCCGGTGTCAAGCTAATTCGAACGGATTCGGCGCATTGTGGGGGCTTCCGTGGACATGAAAAAAGGCAGGCCTTCGCCTGCCCTTTGTGTCTGGTGATCCCAGGGGGATTCGAACCCCCGTTTTCGGCGTGAGAGGCCGATGTCCTAGGCCAGACTAGACGATGGGACCGTGATATGGCTGAGGAGCCAGGATTCGAACCTGGATAACTTGGTCCAGAGCCAAGCGTGTTGCCGTTACACTACTCCTCATCGAAAAAACTATTTTATTGTCATAGATTTTGCGAGTCAAGCCGAATCAGGTCAACAGCCCTGCGGAGGCGCCTGACGGAGACATCTTTGCCGAGCACCCATATGACCTCGTATATTCCCGGGCTCACCCGTTTTCCCGTCAGGGCCACCCGGGCGGGCTGTGCGATTTTCCCCAGCTTCATCAAGAAGCGCTCCATCACTTTTTCGAAGCACCCTGCGATGCCAACCTCTTCGAAGGGATCGAGATCTTCCAGAAGTTCGACCAGGTATGCGAGGGGAGGGCCCATATCCGCCTTCAGAAGCTTTTTTCTCCCCTCTTCCTCTATCTCGATCTCCTCGGTGAAGTAGAAGAGCCCTGACTCCGCCAGTTCGGCTAGGGTTTTGGACCGCTCCTGGAGCGTTTTTACGGCGTACTCATATCGGGGGTGTTTCGAAGGGTCGGCACCGATCTGCTTGAAGAAGGGGAGAACCGCGCGGGCGATCCTCTCCGGGGGAGAGTTGATGATGTGCTGGTGGTTGACCCAGAGGAGCTTTTCGGGGTTGAAGGTTCCGGAAGATTTCCCGATGTTATCGGTTGAAAATTTCTCAACGAGCTCATCGACGGAAAAGATCTCCTGGTCACCGAAGGACCACCCGAGTCTCACGAGATAATTCGTCATGGCTTCGGGGAGGTATCCCGCGTCCCGGTAGGCGGTGACGGACAGTGCGCCGTGCCTCTTGCTCAGCCTCGCTCTGTCCGACCCCAGGATCATCGGCACGTGGCCGAAGAGGGGAGGGGCAAAACCCAGGGCATGGTAGATCTGTATCTGCCGGGGGGTGTTGTTCAAGTGGTCGTCCCCCCGTATCACGTGCGTTATCCCCATGAGTGCGTCGTCCACGACCACGGTGAAGTTGTACGTGGGCACCCCGTCGGATCGCACGATTACGAGATCGTCGAGCTCTTGGTTCTTGAACCGGACCGTCCCTTTGACAAGGTCCTCTACGATCGTTTCTCCCTCATCGGGGCATTTGAAGCGCAAAACGTGCTCTTCCCGCCCCGCGGGTGGAGCATGGAGACACCGCCTGTTGTACATCGGCTTCTGCCCCTCCTTTAAAAGCCTGGTCCGTTCAGCATCGAGCTCTTCCTTGGTACAAAAGCACCGGTATGCCTTTCCCTGATAGACCAATCGTTCGCTGTATTGCCGGTAAATGGAAAGCCTCTCCGACTGAAAGAAGGGCCCTTCGTCCCAGGTGAGGCCAAGGTAGTGCATGCCGTCGAGGATGGCGTTTACCGACTCTTCGTTCGACCGCGAATAGTCCGTATCCTCGATTCTCAAGATGAACTGCCCTTTCCTGTTTTTTGCGTATAGCCAGTTAAAAAGGGCCGTCCTCGCGCCACCGATATGCAAAAACCCGGTGGGGCTTGGTGCAAACCTCGTCCTCACGACCATCTCGCCCTCTCTTGGGTGCTATTTGAGATAGATTCCCGCGTACCCGACCACCTGCTGAAAATCACCGCTCACTTCGCCGGAAGTCGCGTATTTTACCAGATTTGCAGATCGCGCCCCGAGTTCTACCGCACCGTGTATGACCACCGTGGTGGGAATGTAACCACACATGGAGATGCCCCTGTCCCTGACCGTGGTGTAAAGGCCCTGGGGATCGAGCTGGAGGATCCTTTCGATTGCCATGCTATCTTTTTCCCTGGCCACCGCGTCGGGCTCATAGTGCGTCATGTCCGTGCTCGCTACGAGCGTGACATCCTTTTCATATTCCACAACGGACTTCGCGATTGCCATGCCCAGCTGTCTGCACTCCTCGACCGAGAGGCTCTTCAGCGCTATCGGCACGAAATCGAACGTGTCCTTGAAGTGGTAAATAAAGGGAAGCTGGACCTCGAGGGAATGCTCGTATGTGTGGGCGCTGTAGTCTTCTGCAACGATTCCGCTGTTGTTTTTTATCAGGTCTGCCAGGTGCTCGTTAATGGCTATTTCCCCGAAGGGGATGGTCCAGGACCCACGGCTCATGATGGCGCACTTTTCTCCCATGCCGGAGTGGTTCGGGCACAAGATGATACAGGTGTCATGCAATCTTACACCGGCGTAGAGGGAACCCGCCACGCCCCCTGAATACACGTACCCGGCGTGAGGGGAAATCAGGGCGATTGCATCTTCCTTTTCCGTCACCTGCGGGCAAAGCCTGTCGAGCTCCTTCTGAAGCTGCCCGGGGTCTGATGGGTAGAACTGTCCGGCCACGTAAGGTTTTCTTCTCATCATTCCTCCTGGCAATGGCCCGGTGTTAAAAAAAAAATTAACAGATGTTTTAATATGTTAATTTATTAGGCAGAGGAAAACAACCGTGTGACCCCGGGTGTGTATCCTTGTTGACAGGGTGAATCTATTTCATTAATATTTACATTCAAATTTTCATGAGGGTGAAATGTACATATGCGTCTCTAACATACCCCCGGAGGGATACCAGGTGCAAAAGGGGCAAACCCCCGGGGTGGAATTGGATTTTGAGGGCAGGGAACTGTTTCCTTTAGATACGTTACACGTCACCTGGGTGGAGTTTAACGTATCAATCTCCGGAAAGGATCTTATCCTCGCCGGTAACTGCGGGGGGGATATTTCCTATTCCTGTGACAGATGCGGTGAGCACGTGACGAGAAATATGGATATATCCTTCAATAAAATATTCGAGAGCTACGAGATGTTGGCGTCGGGAGGGGATCACCAGCTGCAGAGGGAAGACCTGGAGATCACGTTTTTCGATGGCGAGGGTTTTTACCTCGAGGACGTCATATACGAGCATCTCGTGCTATCATTGCCCCAGCAGATTCTCTGCACCGACGAATGCAAGGGGCTTTGCCAGGTGTGTGGAATGAACCTCAACCGATCCAGCTGCTCGTGCAAGGGGTTCGATGTGGATCCGAGGCTGGAAAAGCTGAAATCACTTCGCTCGAAGATGGAGTAACAGACATGGCCCATCCGAAACGGAAAGTGTCCAGATCCAGGAGAGACAAAAGGAGAACTCATAAAAAGACAACTCCTCCACCCCGCTCACTCTGCTCCAAATGTGGGGAGCCGAAAATTCCCCACAGAGTTTGCCAGTCCTGCGGGACTTACGGTGGAGAACAGATATTAGCCGAGTGAGTTTCCTGATAACTGGGGTAACGTCATATGAAAGTAGCTGTTGATGCAATGGGCGGCGACCTCGCCCCGTTGGAGGTTGTGCGCGGCGCTGTACTCGCTGCATCGGAGTACGATGTTCCCGTTGTGCTCGTGGGGAAGAAAGAGGAGATCGCGCGGTATCTGAAGAAGTTCCACACCCGGTCGCTGTCGATCGAACTGGTCGATGCGCCGGAGGTTATCAGCATGGACGAGCAGCCGGGAGTGGCATTCAGGAAGAAAAAGAATTCCTCCATAAATATCGGCCTGAATCTCGTCGGCGCCGGTGAGGCACAGTCTTTTGTGAGCGCCGGAAATTCCGGTGCAGTCATGGCCGGAGCAATTTTTATCCTGAGGAATATTCCCGGCGTGGACAGGCCCGCTATTGGAACGCCCATTCCCACCCCTCTCGGGAAGATCGTCCTCATCGATGCGGGGGCAAACGTCGACTGCAAGCCGCTCAACCTGGCCCAGTTTGCCCTGATGGGGGAGGTCTACGCAAAGAGCATACTGAACATCCCTGACCCCAGGATCGCCATTTTGAGTTATGGGGAGGAGCGGCAGAAAGGAAATGACCTTACGAAGGAGAGCGGAAAGATCCTGGAAACCCTCGACATCAACTTTATCGGGAATGCTGAAGGAAGAGATCTTTTTGCGGACAGGGCGGATGTGTTCGTCTGTGACGGTTTCGTCGGGAATTTAGTCCTGAAATCCCTCGAGGGGCTTGCCGTCGCTTTTGGCGATTTTATACGCAATGAGTTCAGAAAGTCGATGCTGGCGATGATGGGCTATCTTCTTGCAAAGCCCGCGCTCCGCAGTATGAGGAAAAAGGTCGATTATTCGGAGTATGGCGGAGCCCCGCTGCTGGGCGTCAACGGGGGAATAGTCATCTGCCACGGCTCATCCAACGCCCACGCGATAAAAAACGCGATCAAGGTTGCAGCGGGCCTTCATGCCTTCAGCCTGGAGGAAGAGATCAAAAGGAAAGTTTCCCGGATGGCCGAACGTATCCATATCGACACTTCGGCAGGGAGCAACTTTCCTGGAGGATAATATGGGAGCAGTAATAGAGGGGATGGGTTATTCCGTACCCGAGAATGTCGTTACCAACAAGGACATGGAAAAGATGGTCGATACGACCGACGAATGGATAACGGAGAGGACGGGAATAAAGGAGAGGCGCATTGCCCCGAAAGGCACGGCGAATTCGGATATAACGCTCGGCGCCGCAAAAAAAGCACTGGATGATGCAAATGTCGACCCCGGGGACCTCGACGGCATAATCGTCGCGACGGTCACGCCGGACATGACCTTTCCTTCGACAGCCTGTTTTCTTCAGGACAAACTCGGGGCGAGGAAAGCCTTCGCTTTCGATATGCAGGCCGCATGCGCCGGGTTCGTCTATGCCCTGAACATGGCCGACAGCATCATTCGCGCCGGGTCCGTGGAAAAGCTGCTGATTTGCGGTTCCGATATGCTGTCCCTGCTCATGGATTTCGAGGACCGGTCCACCTGTGTCCTTTTCGGGGACGGAGCGGGGGCTGTCGTGGTCGGGCCCGGCGGGCAAAAGGAAGGGATTTTGAAGACCAGAATTTACTCCGACGGCTCTCTCTGGGAACTCCTGTATGCTCCGGGGGGAGGCACGCTGCACCCGATTTGCGAGGAGACGATCAGGGGAAAACTTCAATACATAAAAATGCAGGGAAACGAGACGTTCAAAATGGCAGTGACCAGGCTCGTGGAGGTCTCCCGCGAGGTTATAGACGAGGCGGGCATGGACATCGATGATGTGGACCTGTTCATTCCCCACCAGGCCAACCAGCGCATATTGAGTGCTGTCGGCAAGCGGCTGGGCATTTCCGATGACCGGGTATATGTGAATTTGTCCAGATATGGAAATACTTCGGCCGCCTCAATTCCAATCGCTATGGCCGAGGCGTATGAAAATGGGGCTCTGAAAAAGGGGGATATCGTCCTTTTGTCCGCCTTTGGAGCCGGCTTGACCTGGGGCTCGGCGCTGGTCAGGCTCTGAGGAAGATGAACATGGACGCTGCCATCGTATTCCCGGGCCAGGGCTCACAATACGTGGGGATGGGAAAGGACCTGTTTGACAATTTCGACTACGTGAAGGATCTGTTCGTTGAGGCGTCTGATACCCTGGGAAGAGACATCGCCCACCTCTGCTTCACCGGCCCCGAGGCAGAGCTGATTCTGACGGAAAACACGCAACCCACCATCTTCACGGCGAGCGTCGCCGCTTACGAGGTGTTGAAAAAGGAGATGGGCGTTGCGCCCAAGATCGGCGCGGGACACAGTCTCGGGGAGTATACCGCACTCGTCTGCGCCGGCGTCCTGAAGTTCGGGGAGGCGGTTTCCGTCCTCGAAAAGAGGGGGAGGTTCATGCAGGAAGCCGTCCCGCCGGGAAAAGGGTCGATGGCAGCGATCATCGGCCTCTCAGCGGGCGAAGTGGAGGAGATCATCACGGCGGTGGACGGCGTTGTGGAGATAGCAAACCTCAACGGTGCCGGTCAGATAGTGGTATCGGGGGAAAAAGAGGCTGTCCTGCTCGCCATCGATCGGGCCAGGGAGGGCGGGGCGAAAAGGGCAATAGAGTTGCCGGTGAGCGCACCTTTTCACAGTTCTCTCATGGTACCTGCCGCCGAAAGGCTCCGGCCATACCTGGTGGATATGTCCCTCGGAGACTTTACCTTTCCCGTCGTTGCGAATCTCACGGGACGCCCCTACCGGAAGGTGGAAGAGGTGCCGTCATGCCTCGAAAGGCAGATATTTTCCCCGGTTCGCTGGGAAGAGACGGTTGCGTGCTTTGGAAAAGAGCCCGCCGGGGTGATGGTGGAGGCGGGCCCGGGAAAAGTTTTGACCGGGTTGGCCCGCAGGATGCTCCCCGGCTGGAAAATCGGCTCCTTCGGATCGATGGAGGACCGCAAGAAGGTGGAGGAGATCGGGATACGAACAGGAGGGTGAAGCCGTGATATTGAACGATAAAATTGCTCTCGTCACCGGGGCATCAAGGGGTATCGGGCGGGCAATAGCGCTCAGGCTTGCAAAAGCCGGTGCTTTTGTGTATGTAAATTACAGCGCCAGTGCCGATGAGGCGGACAAAACGGTGTCCCTTATCGAGGAACTGGGAGGCAATGGGCAGAAAACGGGGTTCAACGTGGCCAGCCCGGCTGATGTGGAGGGGGCGGTACAAAAGATGCTCGACGAGAAGGGGAAAATTGATATTCTCGTCAACAATGCCGGTATCTCCCGGGACACGCTTCTTATGCGCCTGAAAGAGGAGGATCTGGACGCTGTTTTTGCGATAAACTTGAAGGGAGTGTTCCACTGCACCAGGGCCGTGATCAAGAGCATGATAAAAAACCGGCAGGGGAAGATAGTCAATATATCCTCGGTAGTTGGCGAGATGGGAAACGCGGGCCAGTCCGTCTACTCCGCCACGAAAGCGGGGATCATCGGTTTCACGAGATCCGTTGCCCGGGAGCTGGCCCCTCGCGGGATCACGGCGAACGTTGTTTCCCCCGGGTTCATCATAACCGACATGACAGAGGGGCTTCCCGACAGCGTAAGGGAGGCGTACCTGAAAGACATACCGCTGGGGAGGTTTGGCGACCCCGATGATATTGCCTCGATGGTTCTCTTTTTGTGCTCCGACCAATCGTCGTACATTACGGGCCAGGTATTCCGCGTCAACGGTGGCATGTATATGTGAATAATTACAAAGGAGGTGTGTTCATGTCAGCAGAACAGAAGGTGAAGGAGATCATTGCGAACCAGCTCGGCAAGGAACTTTCGGAGATACCCCTTGAGAGTTCCTTTATGGATGACCTCGGCGCCGACTCCCTCGATGTGGTGGAACTGGTGATGGCCATGGAGGAGGAGTTCAAGATCGAAATCCCCGATGAGGATGCAGAGAAGATCAAAACGGTAAAGGATGCGGTCGAGTATATCCAGGCCCGTCAATAATCAGGTGTTGGAGGAAAGATGCGCAGAGTAGTCGTAACAGGGTTGGGAATAATAAGCCCTCTCGGAGCCGGGGTGAAGAGGAACTGGGAAGCCGCTTTGCGCGGCGAGTCGGGCATCGACCGGGTAACGAGGTTCGATGCATCGGATTTTCCCACCCGGATAGCCGGCGAGGTCAAGAATTTCAAGGCCGACGATTACATCGACAGGAAAGATGTGAAGAAAATGGACAGGTTCATCCAGTTTGCCATCGCCGCCGCGGAGGAAGCCATGGCCGATTCGGCCCTGAGGATTGGCGAGGAGATATCGGAGAGGACGGGCGTGATAATGGGGGCCGGACTGGGGGGGCTCGAGTCGATCGAGAGGTATCATGAGGCCTTTCTTTCCGGGGGCGTGAGAAAGATAAGCCCATTCTTCATACCCATGTTGATCGTCAACCTCGCTCCCGGCCAGATTTCCATGATATACGGGGCAAAGGGCCCGAATTTGTCCATCACCACCGCCTGTGCCGCATCGACCCATGCGATCGGAGAAGCGTATCAGGCAATACTCAGAGACGAAGCAGACGTCATCATCGCCGGCGGCTCTGAAGCGACGATTACCCCGCTTGGCCTCGGCGGTTTTTGCGCGATGAAAGCGCTCTCGACGAGAAACGATGATCCGGCGAAAGCGAGCAGGCCCTTTGACAGCGAGCGGGATGGATTTGTGATGGGGGAGGGTGGGGGGATCCTCATACTCGAAGAGCTCGAATTTGCAAGAAAGAGGGGAGCACGGATCTACGCTGAAGTCGGGGGATACGCCGCGACGGCAGATGCACACCATATCACCGCCCCGGCACCGGAAGGCGAGGGTGCCGCCAGGTGCATGGCCGAGGCCCTCAAAACCGGGGGAATTGATCCCCGGGAAGTTGATTACATCAATGCACACGGGACATCGACGAAGTACAATGATCTTTTCGAGACGATGGCCATCAAATCCGTTTTCGGCGACCATGCGTACAACCTTGCCGTCAGCTCCACCAAATCGATGACGGGTCACCTTCTCGGGGCGGCAGGGGCAGTTGAAGCCATCTTCACGATTCTCGCCATGGATCAGGGTGTCATCCCGCCGACGATAAATCTGGAAAATGGTGACCCCGGGTGCGACCTCGATTACGTTCCCAATTCGCCCAGAAAAGGGGAGATCAAGGTTGCTCTCTCTAACTCCTTCGGTTTTGGCGGAACGAACGGCGTTGTGGTGTTCAAGAGATACAAGGCTGCATAGGAATCAAATGACTATCGAGAAAATTGCGATCGGCAGCGATCACGCCGGATTCGACCTGAAGGAAAACCTGAAACAGTTCCTGTCCGGAAAAGGATACGCACTGGCCGATGTGGGGCCTGCGTCCCATGACTCCGTAGACTATCCCGATTATGCAGAGTCCGTATCAATAAGAGTGGCCAGGGGAGATGCCGACCTGGGTGTCCTCGTGTGCGGGACGGGCCTGGGAATGACGATCACCGCAAACAAGATTCAGGGAATACGCGCGGCGCTCCTCTACGATGCGTTTGCCGCGCACTATGCGAAGGCCCACAACGATGCAAATGTGGTGATATTCGGGGGGAGAACGATTTCTCCTGAAGATGCCAGGAAGTATCTCGGGATTTTCCTCAAGGAGAAGTTTGAGGGGGGGAGGCATAAAAAGAGGTTGGACAAGATTGCAAAGATAGAATCGAGAATCACGAGGGTAAACGGAGGAAGGTAATGGCATATCTGAAAAAAGTTGACCCCGAGATATGGGACGCGATAAGGAGGGAGACGGAGAGGCAGGCATTTAAGCTCGAGCTCATCGCGTCCGAGAATTTCGTGAGCGAGGCAGTTCTCGAGGCATGCGGGGGCGTGATGACGAACAAGTATGCGGAAGGGTACCCCGGCAAACGCTACTATGGGGGCTGCGAATTCGTTGACATAGGAGAGTCGCTCGCGATCAGCAGGGCGAAGGAGATTTTCGGCGCCGAACACGTCAACGTGCAGCCTCACTCGGGTGCGCAGGCGAATATGGCGGTGTATCTTGCTGTCATGAAGCCGGGTGACACGCTGCTGGGCATGAACCTGTCCCACGGGGGGCACCTGACCCACGGCTCCCCGGTAAACTTTTCGGGGAAGCTTTTTAACGTATACCATTATGGCGTGGACAGGGAAACTGAGCTTGTCGATCTCGATGAGTTCCGGATGATGGCCCTCGAGCACAGGCCAAAGCTCATTATCGTCGGCGCAAGCGCTTACTCCAGGGTTCTCGATTTTGAAAAATTCCGGAGTGTTGCAGATGAGGCGGGGGCCATGGTGATGGCTGACATCGCGCACATCGCGGGTCTCGTCGCGGCGGGGCTGCACCCGTCGCCGATACCCCACTGTGAGTTCGTCACGACGACGACCCATAAAACCCTCAGGGGCCCCCGGGGGGGGATGATCATGTGCAAGGGTGAATTTGCGAAACAGATCGACAGTTCGGTATTCCCCGGGACTCAGGGCGGCCCCCTGATGCATATCATCGCCGCCAAAGCGGTTGCTTTCAAAGAGGCGCAGGGCGAGGAGTTCAGAGAATACCAGAGGCAGATCGTGAAGAACGCGAAGAAAATGGCTGCAACTCTGAGCGACAGGGGCTTCAGGATCGTGTCGGGGGGAACGGACACCCACCTCATGCTGGTGGATTTAACGGACAAAAATATTACGGGGAAGGATGCGGAGGAAGCCCTCGAACGGGCCGGCATAACGGTGAACAAAAACACCATACCTTTTGAGACCCGGAGCCCCTTCGTGACGAGCGGGATCAGGCTCGGCACGCCGGCGGTGACTTCACGGGGAATGAGAGAGGATGAGATGGTGGAGATCGGCGACATGATAGCCGATGTGCTCGAAGATATTCACAACGAAAGACTGTGGGGAAAGATAGAGAACGACGTCAGGGATCTGTGCCTCAAGTTTCCGTTATATTCTGAAAGGATCGATCTCTATGCAAGGGAAGCATGATGGTGGTTGATATTCGTTCGAGACCGGATTGGGACACCTATTTCATGGAGATGGCCCGCCTTGCCTCCAAAAGGTCAACCTGTCTCAGGAGGCAGGTGGGGGCTGTTGTGGTAAAAGACAAAAGGGTTCTTGCGACCGGCTACAACGGGGTGCCCTCGAAAATACCGCACTGTGACATCGTCGGTTGCCTGCGGGAGAAGCTGAATGTGCCATCGGGAGAGCGGCACGAACTGTGCAGGGGGCTCCACGCCGAACAGAACGCGATCATACAGGCGGCACTTCACGGGGCCTCGATACGGGGGAGCACGCTGTACTGCACCAATCTTCCCTGTATCATCTGCGCAAAAATGATCATCAACGCCGGTATCAGGAAGATATGCTATCTGGACGGTTACGCCGACGAACTCACCCGTGAGATGCTTTCTGAAGCGGGGGTTGAAATCCACCGGCTTGGCGGTTAAAATTGCGTTGCCCTAAGTGCTCCAGCCTCGAAGACAGGGTTGTAGATTCCCGGACAAGCAAAGAAGGATTGCTCATACGAAGGAGGAGGGAGTGCGTTACCTGCAAGTGGCGGTTTACCACCTATGAGAGGATCGAAGAGAGCATCCCCCTTGTGATAAAGAAGGGGGGGAGGAGAGAGCCATTTGACAAGCATAAGATGCTGAGCGGAATCCTGAAGGCCTGTGAGAAGAGACCCATAGGTTATGAGAAAGTCATGGAGGTGGTCGACAGGATCGAGACGGAAGTGCTCGCGATGGGAGAGAAGGAAATCCCCTCACATGTGATCGGTGAAAAAGTGATGGATGAACTCCGCGGCCTCGACGACGTGGCATACGTTCGGTTCGCTTCCGTTTACCGGAGCTTCAAAGATCTGTCTCAGTTCATGGACGAGATACGGTCCATCTACGACGTCCCTTCCGCAAAGAAGGGAGATCCTAAAAATGAGTAAGAAGAGCCCACCCGGTTATTTCATGAAAAAGGCCATTTCCCTTGCGAAAAGGGGTGAGGGAAGGGTAAATCCAAACCCGATGGTGGGGGCTGTGGTGGTCAGGGGTGGGAAGGTTATCGGGAAAGGTTATCACCGTTTTTTCGGAGGCCCCCATGCGGAAATCGAGGCCTTGAGATCCGCGGGGAGGGATTCCCGGGGAGCGGAGATGTTCGTTACCCTGGAACCGTGCAGCCACAGCGGAAAGACAGGCCCCTGCGCGGAATCCATAATAGAGGCGGGGATAAAAAGGGTGTTCGTGGCGGTAAAAGACCCAAATCCCCTGGTCAACGGGAAAGGGATCGCGAAACTCAAGCGGGGGGGAATCGATGTGCGCCTCGGGCTGTGCGCGGAGGAATCGGAAGAATTAAACAGAATGTTTTTCAAATACATGAGGACGGGCGAGATTTTCGTGTCGCTCAAGATGGCCATTACCGCCGATGGGTTCATCGCCGACAGAGGTGGTAAGTCAAAGTGGATTACCTCTGATAATTCAAGGATATATGCCCATAAACTTCGGGCATCACATGAAGCAATTCTCGTGGGGATAGACACGGTCAGGAAGGATGACCCTGCTTTGAACGTCCGCCTGAAGGGGAGGTACCGGCAACCTCTCAGGGTAGTGATAGACCCTTACCTGCGGGCGGACCCCCGGATGAGGCTCTTTGTGGACGATGGGGGAGAGGTGGTCATATTCACCGGGAAGGGAAGGCGAAGGGCGAAATCGTTTGAAGGCGTGGCGAATCGGCCCACCATCTGCGAGTTTCACCGGCAGGAGATCGCCGTGTCGGAGATGGTCGACACCCTTGCCGGCATGGGGGTAACGTCGCTCCTCGTGGAGGGCGGAGCCGGTGTCTTTTCAAAATTCATGGGCGAGGGAAGGGTTGACAGGCTCTACATTTTCATGGCGGGCAAGTTCTTCGGGAAGGGACTCTCACCCCTGTCGGGCATCCCGGGAGTCGACATCGATTCACCCATAGCAATTCGGATTGAAAAAGTGAGAAGATTGAAGGAAGATGTTCTCATCGAAGCGGTTCCGATGGAATGGAGAAGATGATAGATGTTTACCGGGCTTATAGAAAAAACGGGCACTGTCCGGACAGTCGTTACCGGTGACGGGGGCACGGTTGTAAAGATCGCCTTCCTTCCGGAAACGGACGAGTTCCAAATTGGAGAGAGCATAGCGGTCAACGGGGTTTGCCTGACCGTGATAGCGTTCAGGGGAGACCAGTTCGATGTTGAGATATCTCCCGAGACGCTGAAAAAGAGCAACCTCGTTAATCTGAAAAGGGGAGATTGTGTTAATATCGAAAGAGCGCTCAAGGTGGGGGGGAGGCTGGGAGGCCACTTTGTCAACGGTCACGTCGACGGCGTCGCGGTGATCGGAAGCATAAAGAGGTACGGGGACTCTCTGGTGTTTGAAATACGGGCGGATGATAATATAATGAGATACATGGTCTACAAGGGCTCGGTGGCCGTAAACGGTATAAGCCTCACGATAAGCAGGGTTTTGACAAGCGCATTCGAGGTGACCGTTCTGCCCTATACCTTCTCGCAGACCAACCTGGCGTCGGCAAAACCTGGCGACCGCGTAAACATCGAAGTGGATATCATTGGAAAGTATGTGGAGCGGTTTGTAAAGGGGGACAGGGATACGGGGTTACTGGAGTTGCTCGGCAAATCTGGCTATTTGAAGGAGGATTGACATGCCCATCTGCGACGTTTCAGAAGCGATAAAGCAGTTGAGAGCGGGTAAGATGATAATCCTGGTGGATGACGAAGATCGCGAGAACGAAGGCGACCTGATGATCCCGGCGGAGATGGTTTCACCCGATGCGATCAATTTCATGGCGAAATACGGAAGGGGCCTCATATGCCTTGCGATAACGGAAGAGAGGGCGGAAGAGCTCGAGCTCGAGCCGATGGTGAAAGAAAACCGGTCCTCCTACGGCACGGCGTTTACCGTCTCCATCGAGGCGAAGCGCGGCGTCACCACGGGGATATCCGCCTTTGACAGGGCAACCACCGTGAAGGTTGCAATCGACGAAAACTCGGGTCCGGGAGACCTCGTGAAGCCGGGGCACGTGTTCCCCGTTGTCGCAAAGGAAGGCGGGGTACTGGTAAGGACGGGCCAGACGGAAGGGTCCGTCGACCTTGCCCGGATGGCGGGATTGAAACCGGCGGCGGTAATTTGCGAGATCATGAAGGATGACGGGAGCATGGCCAGGATGCCGGATCTCGAGGCATTCGGAATGCGGCACGGTCTGAAAATACTGACCATCGAGAGGATAATCGAGTACCGGATGATGAGGGAGCGGCTCGTTACCATCATTGAGGAAGTATCTCTCCACACGCTTTACGGAGAATTCCGGGCCGTTGCCTTTCGAAACGATATCAATGAGGAGGTCCACCTTGCCCTGGTAAAGGGGGAGGTCGATGCCGAGGTTCCCACACTGGTGCGGGTGCACTCAGAGTGCATGACGGGTGACGTGTTCGGATCCATGAGATGTGATTGTGGAGAGCAGCTCTTCAACTCGTTGAGGATGATCCATGACGAGGGGAGGGGAGTTGTTCTCTACATGAGGCAGGAAGGGCGCGGGATAGGGCTGGCCAACAAGATAAAGGCCTACTCGTTGCAGGAAAAGGGCATGGATACGGTCGAGGCGAACGCCAAGCTCGGCTTCAAAGCCGACCTGAGAAATTATGGCATCGGTGCCCAGATCCTGGCTGAGCTCGGGTTGAAAAAGATACGCCTTCTTACGAATAACCCGAAAAAGATAATCGGCCTGGAAGGGTACGGATTGTCCGTTACGGAGAGGGTGCCGATAGAGATCAAGCCGAACACTCTCAATATCGACTATTTAAAGACGAAAAAGAAAAAACTCGGCCACATTTTGAGCGTTGAGTAGGAGGGCAGGGTGAAGGTTTATGAAGGCAATCTCAAGGGTGAAGGCCTCAGAATCGGGATCGTTCTGTCGCGCTACAACAGCTTCATTACCGACAAGCTATTCGACGGGGCCCTCGATTCGCTGAAGAGGCACGGTGTGCATGAGAGTGACATATCGCTCTACAGGGTTTCCGGTTCCTTCGAAATCCCCCTCGTTGCGAAGAAGCTGACGGGACTGAAAGCATATGATGCCATCGTCTGCCTCGGCGCACTGATTCGGGGGCAAACGCCGCACTTCGAATATATCAGCGCGGAGGTGACCAAAGGCCTCGCCCAGGTGTCCCTGGAGAGTGAAATCCCGGTCGCTTTCGGCATCATCACGGCCGACACAATCGAGCAGGCTGTCGAGCGGGCAGGGACGAAAATGGGCAACAAGGGGTTCGAAGCGGCAGTTTCTGCAATCGAGATGGCAAACCTGCTGAAAAACTTTTGACACATACGTTCTGAAATCCTGGGTATTTCCCGTGTAAAGTTACCAGAAAACCGGTGGCGTGGGCTGCAGCGACCATTTGTATACGATTTGTTCAATGGGGGAGGGCGAGCTTTGCGGCGAAAAACGAGGGAGAAGGTTTTCCAGGTCCTCTATATGAGCGATATGCTGGATATCACCGCCGATGAAGCCTCGAAGATATTTTTGACGTGCTTTCCCGGCGAGCTCGACGTGGTATTTTTCGAGGGGGCCCTCGAGGGGCTTTCCTCCCACAGAGAGCAGATAGACGCGATCATAGCGGAATCCCTGAAAAACTGGAAGCTCGAGAGGGTGTCGATCGTCGACAGGAGCATATTGAGGCTCGGCACGTATGAGATTTTCTTTTCCCAACTCACGGTTCCCCACGCGGTGGCCATAAACGAAGCGGTAGAGCTCGCAAAAAAATTCGGGACCGACGAATCTGGCGCTTTTGTCAACGGCGTACTTGATGCTATAAGGAAGAAAACAATCTACGATGGCGGAGGAAACGGTTGAGGTACGACCCCTCGAGGATTGAAGAGAAGTGGCAGAGGCTCTGGGAAGAAGAGGGGGTCTTCAGATCGGTGGAAGATCCCGATAAACCCAAGTACTACTGCCTCGAAATGTTTCCCTATCCTTCGGGACGCATCCACATGGGCCACGTGAGAAACTACACGATCGGGGACGTCATCGCACGCTACAAGCTCATGAGGGGGTTCAGCGTTTTGCACCCTATGGGGTGGGATGCATTCGGCCTGCCTGCCGAGAATGCGGCCATCAAGGAGGGGGAGCATCCCGCAACGTGGACATACGCAAACATCGCCTATATGAAGGAGCAGCTGAGGAGGATGGGTTTCAGCTACGACTGGGAGAGGGAGCTGGCCACCTGTGACCCGGAGTATTACCGGTGGGAACAGAAATTTTTCATAGAAATGTTCAGGAGAAACCTTGCCTACAAGAAAAAGGCACTCCTGAACTGGTGTCCTTCGTGCAAGACCGTTCTTGCCAACGAGCAGGTTGAGGGCGGTTCATGCTGGCGATGCGAAGACCCGGTAACGGTGAGGGAAATGGACCAGTGGTTTCTGAAAACGACCGAGTATGCCGATGAACTGCTCGATTACACGTTCAAGATGCCCGGCTGGCCGGAACGGGTCCTCGTAATGCAGAGAAATTGGATAGGGAAGAGCCAGGGCGCCGAACTGGATTTCCCCCTGCTCGATTCAGACACGAAGATACGGGTTTTCACGACCAGGCCCGACACGGTTTTTGGGGCAACCTTCATGAGCATTGCCCCCGAGCATCCCCTTACCATTCAACTTGCCAGAGATAGCGGGAGGGAGGAGCAGGTGCAGGAGTTTATCGACCGCATCGTGCTGCAGGACAGGGCCCAGAGGACGAGCGAAGAGGTGGAAAAGGAGGGGATCTTTACCGGCGCATACTGCATAAATCCCTTCACCGGCTGGGAGATGCCCATCTATGCGGCAAACTTTGTCCTTTTTGAATACGGCACCGGTGCCGTCATGGCTGTCCCCGCCCATGATCAGCGGGATTTCGAGTTTGCGAAACAGTATGAACTGCCCATCGTTGTGGTGATAAACCCCGAGGATTCGACCCTTGACCCTGAAACCATGACCGCAGCCTATGAGGGTCCGGGAGTCATGGTGAACTCCGGTGACTTTTCCGGTTTGCCGAGCGAGGAAGGCAAGGAGGCGATCAATCGATTCGCCGGTAAAAAGATGATCGGTGGAAAGGCGCACTCTTACCGGTTGCGGGACTGGGGGATATCGAGGCAGCGCTACTGGGGGGCGCCGATCCCGGTCATATACTGTGAGAAGTGTGGAGTCCTCCCCGTGCCCGAGAGCGATCTGCCCGTGCTCTTACCCGACATCGAGAAGATAGACTTCGAAGGAGGGGCACCGCTGAGGAAAATAGAGGAGTTTGTGAATGTTACCTGCCACGCCTGCGGAGGGCATGCGGAGAGAGAAACGGACACAATGGACACATTTGTCGAGTCCTCCTGGTATTTCATCCGGTACTGCTGCCCCAAAGAGGCGAAAGATCCGTTCCACAGAGGCTCGGTTCACTACTGGATGCCGGTGGATCAGTACATAGGCGGTATAGAACACGCGGTTCTGCATCTCCTCTACGCCCGGTTTTTCGTGAAAGCGCTGAGGGATATGGGGTACCTGGACTTTGATGAGCCGTTCCAAAACCTCCTCACCCAGGGGATGGTGATAAAGGACGGGGAAAAGATGTCCAAATCGAAAGGGAATGTCGTCGATCCCGAATACCTCATCGAGAGATATGGAGCCGACACATCCCGCATCTTTACCCTGTTCGCGTCGCCCCCGGAAAAAGACCTCGACTGGAGCGACAAGGGTGTCGAAGGGGGCAGCAGATTTATAAAGAGGGTCTATAATCTCGTCGTTCAACACCTCGACAGATTGAGGGATGTAACCCCCCTGCGGGGGGACGCGGAGTATGAAGGTACCGTTAAAGAGCTCAGGCACGAAACACACAAGACGATCAGGAAGGTGACCAACGAGATCGAAACGAGGTTTCACTTCAACACCGCAATTGCCGCGATCATGGAGTTTGTGAACTACCTCTACAAGGTCGACCCGCATGAGCTTGAGGAGGACCTCCCCCGAAGCGCGCTGGCGGAAGCTATCCAGACACTGATCTTGCTCCTGTCTCCCTTCGTTCCCCACTTATCGGAAGAGCTCTGGGAGCTCAGCGGGAATGCGAGGTTCGTTTCAAGCCAGCCCTGGCCAAAGTTCCATGAAAACCTTGCGCTCAGCGAGAGCATCCCGATTGTGGTTCAAATCAACGGGAAGGTGAGATCGAAGATCGTCGTTGATGCCGATGTGACGGAAGAACAGGTCCGCGAGATGGTGCTTTCAGACCAGAGGGTAAAGGAGTACACTTCGGGCAAGGAAGTGAGGAAATGGGTCTACGTTCAGGGAAAGCTGGTCAGCCTCGTGGTTGGATAAAAAGCTTTTACACGCCGTGTTTTCTCATCCTGATAGCGATCGTAATCTTCTCCTGCGGTTACCACCTGGGGCAAAGCGGCAGGAAATCCAACGTCCTGGGAGAAAAGGAGATATCCATAGGAAAGATCACGAACGAAACCGCATACAACAGAGTCGGCATTACACTCGCGGAGAAGATCAAGGACTCTCTGGCTGCAAATGGGATCGGGGGATCTTTTGATGGTGGGGGGAATTACCTCGTCAAGGGAACTGTCCATGTGCTGAAGGAGAGACCCGTGGGCTTTTCCGAAGAGCGATTGGGCCTCGAATATGAGATATTCTGCAGCGTGTCATTGGAGCTGATCGAAACCGCAACGGGAGAGAGCGTCTTTCTCATGAAGGACTTCGCCAACACATCGACATACTACAGGGGGGTGGACCCGTCATATTCGAGAACCAACCGGGAGAGGGCCGTGGATTTCGTCCTCGAGAGGATTTCCATCCGCTTCGTTGATTTTTTGAAAGAGATCTGAGATATGGACATCAAGGATTCCGGGATCAATATCTACGCGGGACCGGGGAGATACTTTTTCGAGTTTCACCTGGCACAACGGTCTTTTCCCGGGAGGCAACCGGGGGAAAAGGCATACGTCAGAAGGTTGTCCCCGGAGTCCGGTCCTGAAGAGGCCCTGCTGTTTGCCATGACGGTGGACCTCTTTTTACCCGGAAAGATTCTGATTTTTCCCGATTACGACACATTGAGGAGGGAGTTGAAGGACGCTGTCACCGAGCTGGCCAGGAGAAAAGACGACCTCGGGGCAACGGTCATCGTGCCGGTGAAAAACAGGAGCAAACTGGCACCGGCTCTGGCGGAACATGTCCGCATAGTCGATGTCAGCGAGACAGGTGCAAAAAAAGCGGCCATCGGCTATGTAGGGGAAACCTTTGCAGAGCATGGCATCGCTGTTGAGAACGATGTGGTTGAGCTGTTGACCCTGTCGTCGGCTGACGACCCGCATAGCCTCATTTCCGAGGTGGGGAAACTGGCATTGGCATTTTCGGAAACGAAAAAGGCCACGGTTGCGGACCTGAAAGAGTTTTCCGCTGCAAAAACGGAACTGGAGATATTTCATATCCTCCGGGAGGTGATCAGGGGGAACGCACCGAAGGGGATATCTCATTTCTACCGGTACATCAAAACCGTTGAGGAAGGGGATATTCTCAGGGTTCTCGGCGCCCTTAAGTGGTCACTGAAAAAGGAGTTTGAAAGGGCGAGGGGAAAGGAGAAAAGAGACAGGTTGCTGAGGCTGATATTCTTAGCGGGTTCTGCAGACGTGCAGGTCAAAGGGGAAAGCAGGCTGCCGCCGAGGGACAATTTACAGAACATGCTCGTCTACATGGCCGACATAATGGGCGTTTAGAAGGATTCTCGGGTCAGGGGAGAATTCCAAAAAGCAAGATGCCGGGAAGAGAGGCTCAATCCTTTGTTTCCTGGGTTTCGTATCTGTGAACGAAGGAGGATAGGCGGGCTATCTTTCTTGCCGAATTTTTCCTGTGGATGGCACCCTTTGAGGCTGCCCTGTGTATTTCCTTCATTGCCAGGGGCAAGAGCTCCTTCGCTTTTTCAAGGTTGTTCTCCTGAAGGGCCAGCTTTATGGCCTTGACGGTAGTTTTCACCCTCGATTTCCTCACACGGTTTCTCGATCTTCGCCTCAGGCTCTGCTTGTGCCGCTTCACTGCCGATTTGATGTTTGCCAACGCTATCCTCCTGGAAATTAATTGGATTAGAAATTTAAGATTATAAGAAGGGAATCTTTCAAAGTCAAGGATAAGTTGTCTTGGTATTTTCCGGCAAAGCGGTGCTGCGGGACCCACGAAAAGCACCACATGGGCATCATCGATATTCCCGCACCCGTCGGCGATGAATGCGTGAGCCCCGACGAGAGCGCAACAATTTTTTGCAGAATAATGTATCTTACGAAAAATTTTGGTGAAGCTATCAATAGTGGTTGTCGGAAGATAAATATCGTGTGAAATCGGCGAAATTTTCGTAGCAAGAAGCTTGCCATATTCGACTGACGGGCAACTACCTTCAGCAGCCCGATTTCCTGACCCTCATTCATCCGGTTAAATATTATTACAACAAAAACAATTGTTTATTATGAATAACTTCAAGTTCTATTACGACGGCTCACCGGGAGGCAGCAAAACGCCTCGAGATAAATGCCTAAATATTAGGCAATTTGTATAAGTGGTAAAAAGGATTTAAAAGCTATTGGGCATCCACAGATTTATCAACAGGTTTTTCACAGAATTGTGGAAAAAAAGAACTCATTTTTTTTTTGCCTCCTGCCATAATTTTTCCAAATCTTCGATAGGCGTGTCCTCCATGCTGATAGCCTCATCTTTGAGCTTTTTTTCCATATACTGGAATCTTTTCTCGAAACGGCCGTTTGCCCGAAGAAGGGCTATTTCAGGGTTGATTTCCACGAATCGCGCTATGTTTGCCGACACGAAGAGTATGTCCCCGATTTCCGTTTCCATGGCGGCTCTGTCGTCGCTTGCCAGCGCTTCCCTGAACTCCCCCAGTTCCTCCTCCATCTTTTTGAGAATCTGCTCCATCGTTTCCCAATCAAATTTTACCCTTGCCGCCTTCTTGGTCAGCTTGTAAGCGCGGAAAAGGGCAGGAAGGTTTTTCGGGACTCCGCCGATAACCGAATCGTACTGCTTGTTTTCCTGTGTTTCTTTGATTTTATGCCAGTTATCGGAGACTTCCTGGGAAGTGTCGGCTCTGGCCTGTCCGAACACGTGAGGATGGCGCCTGACCATCTTGTCCCTGATCCCATCGATGACGTCGAAAATGGTAAACTTGCCCATATCGGAAGCAATTTTCGCCAGAAAGATTACTTCAAAAAGGAGATCCCCGAGCTCTTCTTTCAGCCCCCGGTAATCCTGCGCGTTGATTTTGTCGAGAGCTTCGTACGATTCCTCGAGCAGGTATTCACGCAGGCTCTCAAGGGTCTGCTCCCTGTCCCACGGGCAACCCCTTTCGGAGCGCAGGGTATCCATGATCTCGACCAGATCCGTAAATAAGCACATGCCCATCTCCCGTCTTGTTTTTCTGTAACAGTCTCACCATTATAATAAAACGATTGATTTAAAAACAGCTATCTGGTTTATATGTTATGTAAGATGAAAAAACGAGTGAATAATCTCTGAAATGCAACGAGGCAGTCCCGGATATCTGCTCTACAATCGGACTTACTCCCGATGGGTTCCTTGCCGGAAACGATCGACCATCCCGCTGTGCCAGGGCAGGCTTTTGCTCTTATCGATTTCATCCAAAGAGCAAAACCAAGGGTTGAGATGGGTTGGATCGCAAATTGATCGAAGTAACGTTCACCGATTTTTTCGGGTGGTACAATAACGATTGAGCAGGGAAAAGAGCTGATGAAAGAAAGAGAAAATATATTCATGCTCGCGAACAGGTGGTTGAAAAGCTCTCTCTCGATCATCGCAACCATATTGCTCGTTTCCCCCGGAGGCGCGGCCGGCGCGGAGAACCTGACCGTTCCAAAGAGCCTGATCGAAAAATACGATGCCTCTCTATCGGCGGTTGAAAGAGGGAATATCGATGCCTTCAGTGACGGCGTTTTCGAGCTCAAAAACGAAGTATATCGATACGGCCTCCTTTCCGTAAACTCTTTTGTCGATGATGCACTTTCCCGCTCTTTCGCCCTCGAGCGGAACATCCGGCTCGATATCGTGAGAACCTCACTCCACGTGTCGCCGTTGAACGTTAAATACTGGCTCTATCTCGGATTGAATGACCTTCTGGATTTCCGCGTGTATGCTTTCTGGGATGATATCGTAAATCTCTACTACGCCACGCTGAAAAATCCCGTTCCACTCTTGAAATCCCTCTACATCGTATTCGGTTTTCTGGCCATGCTTCTGCTCTTTTTCGTCTTTTTTTTCTCCATGGCGATCATGCTGAAATATATCTCCTCCGTCGTTTCGGATATTATCAGGGTAAAAGCACTGAAGAGGGCAGAATTATTGATTACGCCCCTTATCCTGCTCATCTTTCTCATGCTGACCTATGTGCTCAGATCGCCAATGGCGGTTCTCTTTTTTCTTCTCGCAGTCTTTTCGCCCTACATGCTCAACAGGGAACTTTTCCTGACCCTCATCCTCGGCATGATGATAGTGGTAATCATCCTTTTCAACAACAAAATCAGCGTGTACTCGCAGATGGCGATCTTCCCCGAGAGGAAAAACCTTCTTCACCTCACCTACGGTATCGCAACGGGGGTGAGAAACGTCGAGGTCGACCTTGGTGGCGAATCGCTTATGAGCTCTGCGGGGAAGGCAAGATATGGTTTTCTTACGGGAAGGTATCGCGATTCCGTGCGAATTAGTGATGAGCTCGAAAAAAAAATAGGGAAAGAGTATGGTGTCATGGCTTCCATGGGGAAGTTTTACCTCGGCGATACGGAAGGCGCCATCGATGAGTTGAAGGGCTTGCTCCAGAAAAACGAGAAGGACCCCGTTCTCCTGTTCAACTTGTATCAACTCTACATAACCGATTATCAATTTGATGAGGCGTCGAAAATCCAGGAAAAAGCCTGGCAGGAGCTGTCGGGAAACAGGCCGTTTCGGATCAATCCCCAGAAAATTGGAGAGCGAATTCTCGTGCCCCCTGCCATTTCAGGGAGTGTTTTAAGAACTTTCTTCGCAGATCAGGGAAGCCGGAAGCCCGTGGATCTACCATTCCGGAACCTCTGGTTAAACCCCCTGGGGAGCAACCAGATGTATTTTATTCTTCTGATCGCAATCATGGTGTTGCTGAGAGCCCTGACCTACAACCGGTACATTATCCTTGCCTGCAGGATCTGCGGGGATAAGCAGCTGGGGAAAGGGAGTTTGAAGAAAGAAGACATCTGCCAGTACTGCAAGACCAAATCCCTCATCGTCTCGGGGCTTGCGGGGAACCCGAAAAGATCCTATCAGATCAAAACGCACAAGAGGGCGGTGAGGTTGAAATCCCTGATCGTCCCGGGCTTCGGTTTCCTCGCCGCAGGATCCGTGTCCATGTTTTTCGTCACAACTTTTCTGCTTTCCATGATCATGTCGCTTTTCGTCCTCTTTTCCTTTTCCTTTCCCGGCGATTACTCGCCGTTGTATGCTATTATCTCCCGGCTCGGAACGATCGTTACGGGTGGGTTGACGCTTTTGCTGTACATTGTTTTCACCGTCAGCAACGAGATCTTCATCAGGAGGGTGCACGCCAAGTACAAGATAGACACGGTTTAGCGTATGGGACTCAAAGGAAAAATAAAGGAGTTCGGGATTGCCGATATTTTTCAGCTGCTATCGGTGCAGCAAAAAAGCGGTGCCCTGGAGATCGCCTCATCGAAGGGCGAGATGGTCTTTATATTCAAGGAGGGGAAACTGGTAGATGTTACCCCCGATGTGAGAATCAAGGATCAGTTAATCGGTCAGATGCTCGTCGATGGGGGACATATCAGCGAGACGGAGAGGGACCGGTATCTGAAGATGCACCAGAGAAAGGGGAAGAAGTTCGGTGAAATTCTCATCGAGAAGGAAATAGTTGACAAGGAAATCCTTTCCCATTTTCTCACGATCCAGATCAAGGAGTGTTTTTTTCAGGCGTTGACGTGCAAGGATGGGAATTACCGTTTCGACCCGTATACCGTAACATCATTTCCCCCGATAAAACTCCCGGTGAGGGTGGACCAGCTCCTCCTCGAAGGGATGCAGTTTCTCGACGAGTTTCCCCTGGTAATGGAGAAGTTCCCTTCCAAGGGCCTGTTGATCAAAGCCAAAGAGGGATTCGAAAAGGATCATTTCAAGGAAGACATGCTCGCTTCAGAGATGTACGCCGCCATGAGCGAATACATGGAGCCGATCAAGCACATCAGAAGGGCAGGGCTCACCGAGCTCGAGGGATACAAAGCGATTGCGTTTCTCTATGAAAAGGAGGCCCTTCTCATCAAGGAAGAGGAGAGAGAGGTCGCAAGGAAGGAAAAAGAGGAGGCGATGAAGCGGGGGCTGAGGGAAATGCAGCTGCGCAACGCAATCAACACGCTAATTCTTGCGCTGTTCATGGGGGCGGTAATATACATTTTCTGTGGTATAATTACCAATTCTGGTATTTTTCTCTTTGTCAAAGAGATATTCAAAGGTTTCTGAAGGGAGAGGCGGTGCTCGAGCAGGCGGAAAGCCAGGCAGATATACATTTTGAAGATGGGGACCTTGCAAAGAATCTCTTCGGGGCACATAACGAACATCTCAAGATCCTGAAAAAGGCTTTCGGGGTAGACATTTTTTCCAAAGGCAACACCCTTTTCCTGAAGGGATCTGAAGTCCAGGTTGCTCTCGCCTCCAAGGTACTGCACGAACTTTACGAAATCCTCAAGCGAGGGTATCCCCTCTTTTCGAACGACATACACCAGGCGGTAAAAATCGTCTCGTCGAATAGAAGTGCCGACTTAAAGGAAATATTCCTCGATACGGTATTCGTTTCGGCGAGGAAAAGGGTTATCACGCCCAAGAGCCTTGCCCAGAAGGAGTACATAGACGGAATTCGGGACTTCGATATCGTGTTCGGCATCGGCCCTGCGGGGACGGGGAAAACCTTCCTCGCTATGGCTATGGCGATTTCCTTCCTGCTGAAAAAAATGGTGAAGAGAATTGTCCTGGCACGGCCGGCAGTCGAGGCAGGGGAGAAACTCGGGTTTCTGCCGGGGGACATGTACGAAAAGGTCAATCCCTACCTCCGCCCGCTTTACGACGCCCTTTACACCATGCTCGAGTATGGCCAGACGTCGCGGTTGATCGAGAGGGGAACCATAGAGATCGCCCCGCTTGCCTTCATGCGGGGAAGGACCCTGGATGATTCCTTTATCATCCTCGATGAAGCCCAAAATACCACCTCGGAGCAGATGAAGATGTTTTTGACGAGAATAGGGTTTGGATCCAAAGCGGTTATTACCGGAGATATAACCCAGGTGGACCTCCCGGCAGGCAAAACGTCCGGCTTGATTGAGGTAAGGGAAATATTGAAGAATGTCGAGGGCATAAAATTCTGCTTTTTCAGCGAAATAGACGTGGTGAGACACCCCCTCGTACAGGATATCATCCGGGCGTATGAAAAGTGGGACAACGGGAAATGACGAACTCTGAGAGATTGAAAAAATATTTCGGGGAGCGGAAAAACACCCTGGTATTCGGGCTGATTTCACAGGTTGTCGTCTTCATCTTCTTCTTCTTCCTGGTCAAGGGGTTTGTTCTTCCTTCGGGCGGAGAAGCCCATGCGAAGGAGATCCTTGCTGCCTCCATTCCCTTTGTGTCCCTCGGCATTTTGCTCAAAATTGCCTTTGATAAATCCGATATCCCCTTCCTGCTCCTTTTGATCCTGATTACACCACTTTTTGTGGCAGGCCCGTCTTTCTTTACCTTTGTTCTCCCTCTAATCTGCCTGGCAACCGGTTATGCAATCGCTTTCTCCGTGAAGGACAGGACGCAGCTCACCTGGGTAGCCATCCTGGGGGCTTTTTCACAGATCATCATCAATCCAACCGTCTGGTATATGGCATACGGCGAGGAGAACCTCGGGAAAATATTTTTTTCCTCACTGTTTCTCATTGTCACGGGACCCGGCCTGCTGGGGATCCTCGTTTACATCGGGGAGGAGATCTTCGGCCTGCCGACGGAATTGAAACTGATGGATATCTGCAGCGAAGCCAACCCTCTTCTTCGAACGCTCCGTAATGCCGCACCCGGCACTTTTTATCACAGCGTCAACACCGCTTTCATTGCCGAGGAGGGAGCCATGGCGATCGGGGCGAACCGCCTGCTCTGCAGGGCGGGGGGGCTCTACCACGACATAGGAAAGATGTGGAAACCCGAATATTACAGCGAAAATCAGTTCGGTGAGGAGAATGTCCACGACCAGATCAGCAAGGATGTATCACGGTTGATTATAATTTCCCACATAGAGGAAGGAATAAAGCTGGCCGAAAAGCACGGGCTCGGAAAGAGCATCGAGGAGATCATCAGGCGCCACCACGGCAACGCTCCCCTGTACTATTACGATCCTCGCATCCGGAGAGAGCTCGACAGGTATCCCGGGCCGCTGCCGGGCAGCAAAGAGGAAGGGATTGTCATGCTTTCCGATAGCATCGAGGCGACTGCGCGAAGTCTGACTGAAATGTCAGAGGGCGAGCTGAAGAAAGTTGTACGCTTCGTGATCGGGCGGGGGGTCAAGGATGGACAGACCGCCGGGGTGGGTTTTTCCGAAAGGGATCTTCGGATACTCGAAGAGGCCTTCATAAAAAGCTTGAAAATTATCTACCATAACAGGATATTCTACCCGTCACAGGACGGAATGTTGCTCAGGGGGTCCGATGAGGCAGGTCTATTTGAGAAATTGCCACCGGCACCGGAAGCTGAGGACGAAGCTGCTGAAAAAGATGGTGAGAGAGGCCCTGGGGGTTTTGAGTATCACTGAAGGCATCCTGACGATTCTTCTCGTCGGCGACAGAAAAATCAGAAAACTCAACAAAGAATTCTTTCACAAAGATTCTCCAACAGATGTCCTGTCTTTTTCCTACGGCGAAAAGAGAAATTTCGACTCCCCGCTGGAAGCGACAGAAGAGATAGAGGGTGATATCATCGTTTCCCTGGATACCGTCCTCGACGGGGAGGATGAGGGCTATCTTTCCGATGAGGAGCGGGTGTTTTTTTACGTGATCCACGGTGTCCTGCACATAATAGGCCATGAGCACGCGGTGGATAAGAAAAAATCCCGGGAGATGAGGAAGCTGGAGACGGAGGTCTTTAAAAAAGTTACGGGGAAAGAGGTTGCCTGAGATATGAGGTGGGACGGCAGCATAATCTCATCGGTATCGCTCAGGGAGGCGACATACCTGCTTCTCGGTGCAGCGTTTTATTCTCTGGCGATGCCCGGGAAAATCACTTTTTTTTCCCCCGCATCCTGCGTAGCATTGATTCCTCTTTTTTTTTGCATGAGGAAAGGGGCGCATTTGTGGAAGGCGGCGATTTGCGGCCTTATTTTCGGCACAATCTCGTCTTTTTTCCTGCTCAACTGGATATCCTTTACGGTGTCCGTCTATGGAAAGCTCGGACTGTTCCTCGGGATACTTTCCGCGCTGCTGCTCAGCGCCTACTGCGGGATATTTGTCTCGATTTTTTCCCTGTTGACGGCAGAAGCGGTGAAGAGATTTGGAAAGCCGGGTATTTTCAGCGCCCCCTTCTTCTGGAGCGGGGCCGAGATCGTAAGGGTCAAGCTTAAGATCGGCTTTCCATGGCTCCTTTTCGGCTATTCCCAGTACGGGGACTACTATGCCCGGCAGTTTGCCGCGTTCGGCGGTGTCATCGGAACGGGATTTTTCCTGGTGCTCGTGAACGTGCTTTTCTATTTATCCCTGGAGTATTTTATCGATGGGCTCAGGAAAAGGTCAGCAGCCTTGTTCCTCGCAGCATTGTCCACGCTGCTTTTCATCCACCTGCCGGGGTTTCTCAGCCGCGGGGAGTCTTTCGCCGCAGCCGATAACGATTCCCTCCTTGTCTCCGCCATTCAGCCGAACATCGATCTGTTGAAAAAGTGGGACGAGGAATTTCAGGGAGAGACGATCGGGATTTTGGAGAGCCTGACCGAGGACCAGGTGCGAGAGGGTGTGGATTTGATAATCTGGCCGGAAACCGCACTCCCCTTTTTCTTTTACTGGGATGCAGAGCCCACCGTGAAGATTAGAAGCTTCGTGAAGGGAATAGGAAAACCCGTAATCACGGGAGTTCCCTGGTATGAGGCAAGGGATGGGGGGAAATATTTCAACAGCATTGTGTTGATTTCGCCGGCCGGAAAAATAGCAAAGCGGTATGACAAAATCATGCTCGTTCCCTTCGGTGAATACGTTCCCTTCAGGAAAGTTTTGTTTTTCGTTGACAAGATAACGCATGGATCGGAGGATTTCTCAAGAGGGGAGAGGGTGAAACTTCTCAGCTGGGGCGCTGTGAATGTCGTACCCACGGTCTGTTACGAGGCAATCTTTCCGCAACTGTCGGTCGAGGGGGTGAATCTCGGGGGAAACCTGCTCGTCAATCTTACAAACGATGCATGGTTCGGTGACACCCTGGCCCCATACCAGCAACTCTACATGGCTGCCTACCGCTCTGTCGAGACGGGACGATACATGGTCCGCGTCTCCAACAGCGGAATATCTGCCGTGATCGATCAGCACGGAAGAGTCGAGAAAAGTATCGGGCTCTTTACAAGGGGAAGGGTCATGGCACGGGTCAGACCGTTATCGGGGATGACATTTTACGTTAAAAATGCTAAGTTTATAAACTTGGTTATCATCTCGGGTTCGATTATCCTGATAGGTGGTACCATCATAGGGAGGTTCAGGAATGGCAGGAATATTTGAGGATCGGTTAAGGAATATAAAAGAAAGAGTAGAAACCCTAAGAGGTTATCTTTGAAGTAGAAAAGAAGCGAGCCCGCCTGGAAGAGATAGAAAAGCAATCTGCTAAAGAGGACATCTGGAAGGATAAGGAGGGCATGCAGAACCTCCTGCGGGAGAGGAAGCATATAGAAAACTTCTTTGTCAGGTGGCAGGGGTTTGAAGGCGATGTTCGCGACCTGGAGGCATACGTCGAGCTCTACGAGGAGGAAAAGGAGAATGATGCGTTCAGGAAAGAGGTTGAGGAGACGTTTCACAGGATAGAGGAGGACATCGGGAAATTTGAGCTGATAAAGATGCTATCCGGCGAGCAGGACGCAAACAACGCCATTGTTACGATCCACCCCGGAGCCGGGGGGACGGAGTCTCAGGATTGGGCATCCATGCTCTTTAGAATGTACGTCAGGTGGGCGGAGAGAAACGGCTTCACCGTCGAGGTCCTCGACCTCCAGGATGGCGAGGAAGCGGGCATAAAGAGCGCGACTTTCATAGCCAGGGGCGAGAATGCATACGGGTATTTGAAAGCTGAAACCGGCGTCCACAGGCTCGTGAGAATTTCCCCCTTCGACGCAAACAAAAGGAGGCACACTTCTTTTGCCTCTGTTTTCGTGTCCCCGGAGATTGACGAAGAAATAGTCGTCGACATAAGAGATGAGGAATTACGGATAGACACCTACAGGGCAAGCGGAGCCGGCGGCCAGCACGTCAACAAGACGGATTCGGCCGTGAGGATAACCCACATCCCCTCCGGCATCGTCACGCAGTGCCAGAATGAGCGCTCCCAGCATAAAAACAAGGCGATGGCCCTCAAGATTCTGAAATCGAAGCTCTACGAGCTCGAGTTGCGGGAGAGACAGGAAAAACTTGCAGAGCTTCATCGGGGCAAAAAGGAAATAGCGTGGGGTTCTCAGATCCGCTCTTACGTGCTGCAGCCATACAGAATGGTGAAGGATCATCGAACGGACCTGCAGGAAGGCAACGTCGATGCCGTCCTCGACGGAGCGATTGATCCATTTATAAAAGCATATCTTCTTTCTAGTGCCAATTAACCGGGAGAGGAGAGGACGATTGATGGATGACTATAATGAGATAATCCTTCAGCGGATCAAGAAACTTGATGCCCTGAGAGAAATGGGCATCGATCCCTACCCCAACGACGTTCCGGTAACCCACACAACGGCGGATATAACAAAGAGATGGGGAACAATGAAAGAAAAGGACCCGGGCGAGTCAAGCGAGGTTGTTTCCCTCGCCGGAAGAATAATGGCTATCAGAAAATTCGGCAGGGCGTCCTTCGTGGTGGTTCAAGATAAAGGCGGTACCATCCAGCTCTTTCTCCAGGAGGACACCCTCAAAGACAAGTTTGCATTTTTCAAGGATTATGTAGACATCGGGGATTACCTCTGGGCGACAGGCACGCTTTTTTTGACAAAAACCAAGGAGCTTACGATTCGCGCAGAGGACATCCGGCTCGTGGTAAAATCGCTCCGGCCCCTTCCCGAGAAGTGGCACGGCCTGACCGATGTTGAAACGAGGTACCGGCAGCGATACCTGGACCTGATCGTGAACAGAGAGGTGAGGGAAAGATTCGAAATAAGGACGAAAATCGTCACCTTTATCAGGCGCTTTTTGTCAGACCGGGGGTATGTCGAGGTAGAAACCCCGATGATGCAGCTGATACCCGGGGGTGCTGCGGCGAAGCCATTCATCACCCATCACAACGCCCTGGACTTGGACCTCTACCTCAGGATTGCTCCCGAGCTGTATCTCAAGCGGCTCCTCGTGGGGGGGTTCGAGCGTGTTTTCGAGATCAACAGGAATTTCAGAAACGAGGGCATCTCTACACAGCACAATCCCGAGTTTACCATGCTCGAATTTTATCAGGCCTATGCCACATTCGAAGACCTCATGCTTCTTACCGAGGAGCTGATTTCCTCCCTTGTCCTGGAGATATGCGGGGGTCTCAAGATTCAATATCAGGGGGAGGAGATCGATTTTACCCCCCCCTGGGAGCGGATAACCATGAGGGAGGCGATCGTGCAGCATTCGGAGGCAGAGGTCGGGGATCTCGATGGCAGGGAGAAGATCATCGGTTTTGCCCGGAAGCTTCTGGGAAACGTTGACGAGGATTCCCCCACGGGTAAGATTCTGGCAGACCTGTACGAAGGGGTCGCGGAGGAAAAGATGAGAGGACCGACTTTCGTGTACGAATATCCCCTTGAAGTTTCCCCCCTTTCACGGAAAAACGCCGATGATCCGGAGGTGGTGGACCGGTTTGAACTGATCATCTGTGGGAAAGAAATCGCCAATGCCTTCTCTGAGCTGAACGACCCCTTCGATCAGAAAGAGCGATTCCTGATGCAAAACAGAGAGAGGGAGAGGGGAGATGAGGAGGCACACATGATGGATGAGGACTTCGTCAGGGCCCTCGAATATGGAATGCCACCTGCCGCAGGCGAGGGAATAGGCATAGACAGGCTCACCATGATTCTTACGGATTCGCCTTCCATAAGGGATGTTATCCTGTTTCCCCTGCTTCGGCCCGAGAAAGGGAGGTAGCTGTTGTCCTCATTCGAATTATTCGTAAGCCTCAGGTACCTGAGAGCAAAGAGGCGACAGACCTTTATATCGATCATAACGGTGATATCCATGGCGGGAGTAGCCCTTGGTGTGTTCGCGCTCGTGGTCGTCCTTTCCGTGATGAGCGGCTTCGAGCAGGACCTGAGGAATCGGATACTCGGCACCACGGCCCACCTCAACATACTTTCCCTCAAGGGTAATTTTGACGATTACGGAAAGGTCGTCAACAGAGCCGAGGATACGAGCGGGGTCGTTTCGGCTTCGCCATATCTCTATTCCCAGGTGCTCATATCGGGAAGGAGCGGGGCCAGCGGAGCAATTTTGCGGGGCGTGGACGTAAAGAGCGCAAAGGAAACGACGGGGATAGGCAAATTTATCAAGGGGGGAAAGATCGAGGATATCGAAGACGATGAGGGTGTGCCCTCGATCATACTGGGCAAGGAGCTATCGCAGGCTATAGGGACGTTTCCCGGTGATTTTGTGGAGGTAATGGTTCCCGCCGGGGGAATATCGCCCTTCGGCCCCATCCCGGAAGTGGGCAAGTTCAGGGTTGCCGCCACTTTCGAATCGGGAATGTTTGACTTCGACACGGGATTTTCCTTCATAAGCCTTGCAAACGCCCAGAAATTGATGCTTTCAGGTGATACCGTATCGGGGGTTGAGGTAAAGGTTGACGACATTTACAAGGCCGATTCCATAGCCGCACAAATTCAGGAGAAACTCGGTTTTCCCTTCGTTGCAAGAGACTGGATGAGATCCAACCGTAACCTTTTTTCCGCTTTGAAGCTTGAAAAAGCAGTCATGTTCATCATTCTCGTCCTCATCGTGTTTGTTGCGGCATTCAATATCGTGTCGACACTCATTATGGTGGTCATGGAAAAGACGAGAGATATAGCGGTGCTGATGTCGATGGGGGTAAAAAGGGACAGTATCAAAAAAATTTTTGCCATGGAGGGGTTGATTATCGGCTTTGTAGGAACCGCGCTGGGGCTTCTTCTGGGCTATATCGGCTGCCTTCTCCTGGACAAATACCAGTTCATTCATCTTCCAAGCGATGTCTATTATATCTCCACCCTGCCGGTCAATATGGATCCCCTTACCTTTATCGTTATCGGCATAAGTGCAATCACCATTTGCTATGTCGCGACGATTTATCCGGCCAAACAGGCATCCAAAATCGACCCTGCCGAGGCCCTTCGCTATGAGTAAAGTCCCGCTTCTTTCCGTGAGAAACCTTGAAAAGCGCTTCAGAAAGGGTAAGGCAGAGCTCCAGATATTAAAGGGCGTCAGCATCGATGTGGAAAGAAGCGAGAAAGTCGGGATCGTAGGTGTTTCGGGGGCGGGCAAAACGACCTTCCTGCAGATTATCGGCACCCTCGATAAGCCCACGGGGGGGGAAGTTTTTTTCGACGGCCTGGATGTCTTTTCCCTCTCACCCCCGGAACTTGCCCTTTTCAGAAGGAACAACGTCGGATTTGTATTTCAATCATACAACCTGCTTCCTGAGTTCAACGCTGTTGAAAATGTCATGCTCCCTCTCATGATCGGCGGGTTTTCAAGGAAGGACGCGCACGAAAAGGCCGCACATTTCCTGACAAGGGTAGGCCTCAAGGAAAGGCTTCTCCACAGGGTTGGTGAGTTATCTGGTGGCGAACAACAGCGGGTGGCAATTTCACGGGCGATCGCCCTCGGCCCGAACCTTATCCTTGCAGATGAGCCTACGGGCAACCTCGATAAAAAGACGGGGGAAATGGTAATTGACCTCCTCAAGGAGGTGGTTTCCAACGAGGGGGCAACGCTCATCATGGTAACCCATAACGAGCAATTGATAGAGAACTTTGACAGGCAGCTTAAGATCGATGACGGAAGAGTTATGGGGGACCGTAAGAATTGACCATGAGGGCAGGGAAAATATTCGTTGCCGCGATAAGTGCACTTTCTCTCGTTTTAACCGCCTCTCTCTCACCTTCCCAGGGAATACGGATACGGGAGATACAGTTCAAGGGAAACAGGAAGGTCCAGGAAAAAACCCTGCGAAATCTGATAAAGAGCAGGGTGGGGGCAGGCCTCGACCACCGGGTCCTTCAGGAGGATATAAAAAATATCTTCCAAACGGGATACTTCGAAGACGTGAAGGTCGACGCCGACTTTTCCGATGAGGGGGTTTTGCTCTCCTACATTCTCAGAGAGAAACAGGTGGTGTTCAGGGTGTCTATACGGGGCAACAAGGAGATTTCGACCGACGATATCCGGGGCGTCGTAACGGTAAAGGAGAAGGATTTCTTCTCGGACGAAAAAGTCAAGGAAAGCGAAGAGAAGATTGCCGCGCTCTACAACAACAACGGGTACTTCGAGGTCAGGGTTACGACTGAGATTGTCGAGAGGGAAGGCAACAGAATAGAGATAGATTTCGATATCGTCGAAGGGGAGAAACTGAAGATTGCCGCCGTTGATTTTCGGGGCAACAACTTTTTCTCGGACAAGGAGTTGAAGAAGGCGATCGAGACGAAGAGCAAGGGTTTTTTCTCATGGCTTACCGGGTCGGGGACCTTTAAAAAGGACGTCTTCGATAATGACCTCATTGCCCTCGAAGTGAAATATCTGGACAGCGGGTTTCTCGATGTGAAGATAGAGAAGCCGGAAATATCGAAGACAGAGAAGGGGATCAAGCTCATAATCAGGGTCTTTGAGGGCATTCAATACCGGGTCGGCGAGGTGGAAATAACCGGCGATCTCCCGGAAACAATGAAGGGGCTGTCCCGGACACTGAGAACGAAAACCTTCAAGGTGTTCAGCAGGGAAAAAATGGTAAAGGACATCCTTGATATTTCAAGAAAACTCCAGGACATCGGCTATGCTGACGCCACGGTCAAGCCGAATTACGTGAAGCAAAAGAAGTACCCTGTCGTGGACATTCGCTACGAAGTGGACAAAGGGAAGAAATACCGGTTCGGTATCGTCAACGTAAAGGGGAACACGAAGACCCTCGACAAAGTCGTAAGGCGGAGGCTGGCGATAGCAGATGGAGAGATGTATTCCGCCACGGGGCTCGAGCAATCGAAAGCAAATCTCATGAGGGTGGGGTACTTCAAGGATGTGAAGGTCGTAACGAAGAAGGGGGCAAAAGAACGAGAGGTCGATGTGGATGTCGAGGTGGAAGAGGCGTCGACGGGAACAGTGAGCGGAGGATTTGGATTCAGCTCCCTGGACAAGTTCTTCGGGGTCGTACAGATCTCGGAAAACAACCTTTTCGGAAGGGGATGGAGACTCGGCCTCAACACGCAGTTTGGCTCGAGAAGGGTCATATTCTCCCTGGATTTCAGGGACCCCAACTTTCTCGATTCGAAGTGGAGCCTGACGCTCAACGGATACAACACATCGGTCGAATACTCAGAATTCACCCGCGACGCGAAAGGAGGAAGAATCGGGTTCGGCTATCCCTTAAGCCGGGACATCAGCACAGGGCTAACCTTCAGGGTGGACCAGGTGAGAATCGAAGACGTGGACACCACTATAACCAATTCGGTTCTCCAGCAGGAGGCGGAGAAAGGCGCTCAGAAGACGCACAGTGTGACCTGGGACCTGACCCGGAACACAACCGACAACTTTATCAATCCCACAAGGGGGATGGTCCAGAGCCTCAGCGTGGAATATGCCGGAGATCCCCTCGGGGGGGAGTCTGAATTTGTGAAATATTTTATCAACCAGAAATACTACAGGCCCGTTATCGGAAAAACGATATATGCGTTCAACGCAGAGTGGGGCCACGCGGTGAGCACCGTCGGCGGACGGGTGCCTCTCTTCGAAAGGTTTTTTCTCGGGGGCCCCTACTCGATAAGGGGATTTGAATCCAGGTCGATAACCCCAATAGATGAGAACACGGGAGAGGAGATTGGAGGGAACAAGGAAATTGTGATAAATAATGAACTGATAGTCCCCCTGTACGAGGAGATAGGGCTGAAACTGATTCTCTTCTTCGATGCGGGTAACGCGTTCAGGCAGGATGACTGGCCCTCCTCCCTCTCAGACCTCAGATACGGGGCCGGATTCGGGTTGCGGTGGTACTCGCCCATGGGCCCCCTCAGACTGGAATGGGGCTTCAACCTGGACAGGGAAGACGACGAGGCGAGCAGAGTTGTCGAGTTTACCATTGGGACAAACTTTTGATAATAAATAAAAGGAGGCTGTTATGTTGAAAAAATGTCTGCTGATGCTTGCGGCGATGCTTTTTGCTTCCGTCGCGCTATCCAATGCGGATGAGATTAAAATCGCGATTATCGACGTGAATAAAGTGCTGAACGAATCAAAAGAGGGCACTGAAGCAAAGGAGAAGATGAAGACCAGATACGATGAGTTACAGAAACGATTGAGCAACAAGCAGGAAGAATTGAAAACCATGCGTGATGACCTGGAGAATCAGAAAATTATTCTCGGGAAAGAGAAGATCAAGGAGAAGGAAGAAGAGATGGAAAAGGAGATGGTTGAATTCAGGAAAGTCGTTGCAGAGTCGGAGAAGGAGATGAGGGATACGGAATCTGCCTACACCCAGGAGATCCTCAAAAAGATAAAGGCAACCGTCGATGTCCTTGCAAAGGAGAAGGGGTTCAATCTGGTAGTAGACAGAAGCGGAGGGGTTGTGTATGCAGATGAGGGACTCGACATAACCAGCACGATAATTGAAACGCTCAACAAGGAGTATGAAAGTGCCAAAAATAAGAGCGAGTGATCTTGCCGGAAAGCTCGGGTGTAAAGTAATCGGAGATGGGGGTGCGGTCATCACAGGGGCTGCGTCGATTGAAAAGGCCGGAAAGGGCGACCTGACGTTTTTTGCGAGCGCCAAGTTCAGAAAAGCGCTCTCCACCACCGCTGCAAGCGCCATTGTTTCCCGGGAGGACCCCGGCAGAGGGGACATCGCGGTCATACTCTCTGAAAATCCCGCGTACGATTTTGCGAGGGCGCTGTGGATACTTTATCCTGCTAAGGGTCGGGAACCATCGATCTCCCCCCTGGCCGCAGTTCACGAAGAATCGATGATTTCTGAATTTGCCACCGTCATGCCATTCTGCTGTGTGGAAAGGGGCGTGACGGTGGACAAAAACGCGGTCATTTATCCGGGTGTTTACCTCGGGGAGGGTGTCCACGTAGGGGAGAACACGATCCTTTACCCCTCCGTTACGGTCTATCATGGGTGCAGGATTGGAAAAAACGTTATCATCCATGCCGGAGCGGTCATCGGCGGGGATGGGTTCGGTTTTGCGCGCCACGGTGGCGGGTACCTGAAAATACCGCAGATTGGGAACGTGGTGATCGAAGACGATGTGGAGATCGGGTGCAATGCGACAGTCGACAGGGCAGCCCTGGGGGAAACGAGGATAAAGAGAGGGACGAAGCTGGATAATCTCGTGCAGGTAGGGCACAATGTGGAAATAGGAGAGGATTGCATAATTGCCTCCCAATCGGGCATTTCCGGAAGCGTGAAAATCGGCGATTGGGTCATGCTGGGCGGTCAGACGGGTGTGGCCGACCACCTGGAAATCGATTCGGGGATTATGGTGGGCGCAAAATCGGGTATTCCCTGGTCCCTGTCGGCAAAAAAGAGCACGGGATGGTCCGGGATACCCGCTCTTCCGCATAAAAAATGGCTTCGCACCGCTGTCTCGATGGAAAAGATTCCCGACATGCTGAAAAAAATCAACAGGCTCGAGGAAGAACTCGAGAAGCTAAAAAGCGAGAAGGGAGGCTAGGGAAAGATGCTGAAAATAGATGATATCTTGAAGATAATCCCCCACCGGTTTCCCTTTGTGCTCGTTGACAGGATAATCGAACTGGAAAAGGGGAAACGTATCGTCGGTATAAAGAATGTAACGGCGAATGAGGGTTTTTTCGTCGGCCATTTTCCCGACATGGCGGTTATGCCGGGGGTGCTGATAGTAGAGGCGATGGCACAGACCGGCGTGGTACTCAACCTCTATCAGGATGAGTCTCCGCAGGACAAGCTCGTCCTCTTTGCCGGAATCGATAACTGCAAGTTCAAAAAGCCGGTGGTGCCCGGTGACCAGTTGAGATTGGAACTGGAGATTACGGCGAGAAAAGGGCCTATCTGGAGAATGAGCGGGAAGGCTCTGGTCGATGGAGTCGTCGTAGCCCATGCGGATCTCACCGCTGCCGTGACGGATAGGAGAAAAAGGGATGATACATGAGACGGCGATAATAGATCCCTCGGCCACAATCGGTGAAGGTGTCTCGATCGGTCCGTATGCCGTGATTGGGTCGAACTGCACCATCGGGGAGGGGACGTCACTGGGCGCTCACGTCGTGATCGACAGGGACTGCATCATCGGGAGAGAAAACAGGATCTATTCGCATGCTGCTGTCGGGGGGGATCCCCAGGATTTGAAATATGCCGGAGAGACGACAACCTGCATCATCGGCGATGGAAACACCGTCAGGGAGTATGTGACCATAAACAGAGGGACTGCAGAAGGCGGAGGGAAAACGGTCGTGGGAGACAACAATCTTCTCATGGCCTATTCCCATATCGCCCACGACTGCATACTCGGGAACTCGGTTATTCTGGCAAACGCGGCAACCCTCGGTGGGCACGTGGAAATTCATGACTACGTGGTGGTCGGAGGGCTTACGGGAATACATCAATTTGTCAGAATCGGTGCGCACGCAATCGTGGGGGCCCTGTCGGGAGTGGGAAGAGACATCCCGCCTTTTGTCACTGCGGCGCTTTCGAGGGGTCAGAAAAGGAGCATCTTCGGCATCAACCTGGTTGGTCTGAAGAGAAGGGGGTTTTCAAAGGATACGATAGAGAGGATACGGAAAGCGGTCAAGCTGGTAAACAGCGTCGAATATACGGTTTCTAAACTGATAGAGATATTTGAGACAGAATTTTCAGATTCCGAGGAAGTGATGTACATGGCGGAATTTTTCAAAGGCACGAAGAGGGGTGTGAAGCGGTTGTGATTCGGGTCGGAGTCATAGGTACCGGGCATCTCGGGACTTTTCATGCACAAAAGTACGCAGAACTCGACGGGGTCGAGCTCGCTGGCGTATGTGATATCGACGAAAAGAAGGGCATTGCGGTGGCCAGAGACGCGGGCGTTGCCTTTTTTCGCGATTACCGGAAGCTGGCCCGGATAGTCGATGCCCTTTCAATTGCCGTTCCCACGGCGAGGCACTATGAGATTTCACGATTCTGCCTAGGGCTCGGGAAGCACATTCTGGTCGAAAAGCCCATAACGGAGAAGGTGTGGCAGGCCGAGCGGCTGATCGAACTGGCAGAAAAGAGAAACGTGATACTTCAGGTAGGACATCTCGAGCGCTTTAACCCTGCATTGAAAAAAATTTCCAGATATGTAAAAAAACCGGGCTTCATCGAGGCAGAGAGAATTTCACCCTTTACCGACAGGAGCACCGATATCGATGTCGTTCTGGATCTCATGATTCACGATATCGATCTCATCCTCTATTTCGTCAACAGCACCATCGTCAGGGTGAATGCCATCGGGGTCCCGGTTATGTCTGACAAGGTGGACATCGCAAATGCCCGGGTCCTTTTCAAGACGGGTTGTGTGGCGAACATTACCGCTTCCCGGGTTTCCATGAACCGGGCGCGAAAAATAAGAATATTTCAGGAGGATGGCTACTTCTCGATAGATTTTATCAACAGAAACATCAAAGTTGTAAGGATGATTCCCTCTCCTGACGGGACGGGAAGAGAGTTGACGGGTGAGTTGCTCGAGACGGAACAGGGCGATCCACTCCTTGAGGAAATAGGGGAGTATATCTCATCTGTCCGGTCGGGAAAGAGACCCCGGGTTTCGGGATATGAGGGGCTGGAAGCCCTCAAGGCCGCCTATAAAATAATCGATAAGATCTGAGCAATCCGTGCAGGCAAGCGCAGAGAAAAAGGAAAAGAGGGTTCTCGTAATCGCCGGAGAGGCCTCGGGAGACAATTACGGCTCCCGGTTGATACGCGAGCTGAAAAGCATCTCCCCCGAAAGAGAAATATGGGCAATCGGCGGTGACCATATGGAGAGAGAGGGAGCCCGGCTGATATCTCACTACTCGGCAATTTCCGTTGTCGGGCTCGTCGAGGTTGCCGGCAGGCTCCCCCGCATAACGGCTTTGCTCAAGGAGGTCAAGGGCCTGATAAGGAGGGGTGAAGTGCAATGCCTGGTCCTCATAGACTTCCCCGATTTCAACTTCATAGTGGGTAAATATGCAAAAAAACATGGCATCCCCGTAATTTACTACGTTCCCCCCCAGCTCTGGGCCTGGCGGGAAGGAAGGGCGAAGATTCTGAAAGCCATATCGACCCATGTCATCGTGCCTTTCCCCTTCGAGGTAGATTTCTTCCGAGGCCACCGGTTGGATGTTCAATACTACGGGCATCCCCTTCTCGAGATATTACGGGATGAGGGGGTGAACACCGAGAGGACTGAATCTGCGGAAGCGAAGGAAGGGGGGAGGATTCGAGTCGGCATCTTCCCCGGAAGCAGGGAGGCTGAGGTGGAACGCATGCTCCCCCTGCAGATGGAAGCAGCGGCTATCCTGAAAGACAGGCACGGTGACATCGGCTTCTTTCTCCCTCTGGCAAACAGCTCCCTTCGCCGTAATATCGAGAGGATAGTCGGCGACTTCCGCCAGGATGTAGTCATACGTGAAAAGAAAAATTACGAGATTTTTCATGAAATTGACCTTGCGATTGCATCATCCGGGACGGTTACTCTCGAGCTGGCGATATTCGGCGTGCCGACAGTAATAATTTACAAGGTTTCCCCGCTGACATATATTATAGGGAAAATGCTCGTTAAAATTGACAGAATAGGTCTTCCCAATATCGTGACGGGGGAGAAGATCTTTCCGGAATTCGTCCAGAACGATGCGACCCCGTTGAACATAGCCGACGGGATTGACGCTTTTCTCGGCGATGCGTCTCTCGTGGAAAGGGTCAGGGAGAAGAGCAGGGAGCTCATGGTCACCCTTTGCGGGGATGGACCATCGAAAAGGGTGGCGGACCTCGTGGAGAAGGAGCTGAAATGATAAAAGAACTCTTACAGCTCTACAGAAGGATTCTCACATTCGTCAGGCCCTATTATGGCAGGCTGGTTGCCGCCACGCTTTGCATGGTCGTCGTCTCTGCTTTTTCAGGGGTAATTGCCTTTCTCGTCAAGCCCGTGCTCGACGATATCTTCATCAACAAGGACGCCTCCAAACTCTTCCTTATGCCCTTGCTTGTTGCGGTCATTTTTCTCCTGAAAGGATTTTTTGATTTCGCCCAGGCATACCTCATGGCCTGGGTGGGGCAGAGAGTTATCAGGGACATCCGAGACTTGCTCTATTCCCATCTCCAAACACTGTCCCTCTCCTTTTTCATCAACAATCCCACGGGCGTTTTAATGGCGAGAATTACAAACGACGTAAGCCTGATGCAAAATGCCGTTTCAAACGCCCTTACCGGGATAATCAAGGACTTTTTTGCAGTAATTTTTCTGATCGGGGTCATATTTTACCGGGATTCCAAACTCGCCGTCGTTGCCATGGTACTTTTTCCCCTTGCTTTTCTCCCGATACTGAAGTTCAGCAAAAAGATGCGCCAGACTTCCGGAAGATCCCAGCAGATTCTCGGAACGCTCAGCAGCAAGCTGCAGGAGACGATATCGGGCGCAAAACTGATCAAGGCCTTCGGGACGGAAAATTTTGAGATAGAGCAATTTAAGCAGGAAAACGAGAATCTCTTTCGCCAGACCATGAAGCTTTTCAAGGTCCAGGCGCTTTCATCACCGATTTCGGAGATTTTTGCGGGGTTCGGCGCAGCTGCGGTTATCCTTTATGGCGGAATGAGCGTCATCAACGGGGTGAGCACGCCGGGGAACTTCTTTTCGTTTATCACCGCCCTCTTTATGCTCTACGAACCGGTAAAGAGGCTGAGCAGGGTGAACAACATCATTCAACAGGGTTTCGCAGGCGCCACGAGGGTTTTCGAGCTTCTCGACTCGACCCCGGAGGTCAAGGAAGACCCGGGCGCGAAGCCTCTCCCCCTCTTTCAAAAGAATATCGTTTTCGAGGATGTGCACTTCAGATACAACTCCGATAGCGAATATGTTTTAAAGGGAGCAAATCTCGACATCAGAAGGGGGGAGACCGTTGCAATCATCGGTTCAAGCGGGGCAGGAAAATCCACCCTCGTAGATCTCGTCCCCCGCTTTTACGATGTGAGCAAAGGGAATATTCTTATCGATGGGGAGGACATACGGAATGTGACGATCGACTCCCTGAGGGGCCAGATAGGGATCGTAAGCCAGCATACGATACTCTTTAACGAGACGATTCAGTACAATATATCCTACGGGTCTCCCGATGCGGGGATGGAGAGAATCATCGATGCTGCAAAAGCGGCAAATGCACACGATTTCATCGTTAAATTCCCCGAAGGTTACGCCACTTCCGTGGGGGAGATGGGCATGCGGCTGTCGGGAGGGGAACGGCAGAGGATCGCTATTGCAAGGGCCCTTTTGAGAGATTCCCCCATTCTCATCCTCGATGAGGCTACATCGGCGCTCGACAGCGAGTCAGAGGCTGTTGTTCAGGAGGCCCTCGAGAGACTCATGAGCGGCAGGACGGTATTTGTCATCGCTCACCGGCTGTCGACGATAAAAAATGCAGACCTGATACTCGTAATTGAAGGGGGAGAGATTTCGGAACAGGGTACCCACGACAGACTCATGAGTTTTGACTCGAGGTACAAGTACTTTTATGAAAAACAGTTCAAGAGAAAAGATAAGAAGGCCACCGTGCGGGGATAGAACCAAGCCTGCTCAGGGTCAGAAAAGGTACCATGCTCTCTATCTATAACTTTATTGTGCTCCTCCTTCTGCCGCTCATCGCCCTTTTTTACCTTCCGCTGTTTTTGATGAAAGACAAGCACAGAAAAAATTTTTTTTTGCGTTTGCGGATTCCACGTGTCCACGGGGAGCGTGATGGCAGGGAGGTGGAAAATATCTGGGTCCACGCCGTCAGCGTGGGTGAAGTCTTAGCTTCGATTCCCCTCGTAAAGGGCCTGAAGAGGGTTTCTCCCGGAGCGAAGATATTTCTTTCCACCATCACCGTTACAGGACATTCCGTGGCGCAATCGAAGGCAAGTAGCCTGGTGGATGGAGTATTTTATTTGCCCTTCGACCTATACCCGGTCATATCGAAAACGGTGACGAATGTATCGCCGAACCTTCTCATTATCATGGAAACGGAAATATGGCCCAACCTTATCGCTGCCGCGAAGGATGCGGGAGCTTTCGTGGCCATCGTAAACGGGAGGATATCGGACAGGTCGTTTCCCAAGTATCGGCGTTTTAGGTTTTTCTTCAAAAGGGTCCTTGAAATGGTCGATCTCTTTCTGATGCAGTCCTCTCTCAGCCGCGAGAGAATCATCGGCATCGGTGCGAGCCCGGACAGGGTCCATGTCATGAAAAATCTCAAATATGACATAGAGAATATCGAGACAGAACACGTGAGGAACTTACGGGACGCGATCAGGTATGTGGCGCAGGGGAGGAAGATAATCGTCTGTGGCAGCACCCATGAAGGGGAAGAACGGCTCATCATCGAATCCCTGTCGGAAGAGATCGGGCGCGTCCTGCTGGTCATCGCCCCGAGGCATCCGGAGCGATTTGATAAAGTAGCGGAAATCGTATCGGAGAGCGGCATTCGCTTCGTCAGGAGAAGCGAGATGGATAAGGGTTCGACAAGCGGGGATGCTGACATCGACCTGGTCATTTTGGACACGCTGGGTGAGCTTTCGGGGATATACGACATTGCGGATATCGTCATCGTCGGAGGCAGCTTCGTCGAAATTGGAGGCCACAATGTGCTCGAGCCGGCTTCTCATGGTATACCTGTAATAACAGGCATTTATTATAGTAATTTTAAGGATATAGTTGAAGAAATGGATGCTGAGAGTGCCATCATCATTGCCGGGGGGCCGGGGGCTTTACGCGAGAAAGTCTTGGCCTTGCTGAAGGATGAAAACATGGCGGGGTCGATCGGCAGCCGCGGCCGGAATCTTGTAGAAAATTACCGGGGACTCGGGATCCGGGTGGCCTCTGAGCTGGTGGGCAGAATAAAATAAAAAAATGGTAGGACATGCTGTTTCTCTATAACACCCTCGTGAGAGAGTTGACGGAACGGGGAGTGTTTAAAAAATTTGTTCCTTCCCATCCCGTTCTGTCCGTTGGCAACATCAGCTTCGGCGGCACGGGGAAGACCCCTCACGTGATCTGTATGGCAAACTACCTGATCGATAGGGGAAAGAGGGTCTGTGTGCTCACGAGGGGATACAAGCGCAAGGGCGCCGGTTACCGGTTCTTCAGGCAGGGCGAGGTACCCGAGTCGGTGGAAGCGGTGGGGGACGAGCCGTTCCTGCTGAAGAAGAGGGTTCCCGGCATAACGATGTGTGTGGGTGAGAGCAGGCACGAAAGCATGGATCGAGTGTTACGTGAAGAAGAGGTAGACCTTTTTTTACTGGATGATGGTTTTCAGCAGTTCCGCCTGGCCAAATCCTTCGATGCCGTTTTGCTGCGTTACCGTGAACTGGCTGCGCTCGACATTCGGGCAAAGCACTTCATGATGAGGGAATCACCCCTGTCTCTGCGCCACGCGGATTTCATCGTGATCACGAAGGTACCCGCCCCGTTTGAGTGTCAAAATCTGGATTTTCCCGGTTCGCGATACCTCGGTGAGGTGGAAAGGGCCTACACGCGCTACCGGGTCTCCTGCGTATCGACCAACGCGGGCAATGGAGCACAAGATTGGAAGGGAGTGGACTATTTCCTTTTTGGGGGAGTGGCGGATTTTTCCGGCCTTCTCGATACGGCTCGGGAGCACGGCATAGTGGTTGGCGGATTCCTCCCCCTTCCAGATCACGTCGATTATTCCGAGAGGACAATGGAAAGGATCAGGCATCTCTCCCGCGGGAGAACCCTGCTCACATCGGAAAAGGATATCGTCAAGCTCCCCTATGAGAGGTTCGGAGAAATTCACTCGATCTCAGTCGATGTGGAGTTTTTGCGGGGAAAGGAGCAATTTCTGGGCAGGGTCCTTGCGGCTGCGGAGGGAGTATGAACGCGCTTTTTTTCAGGAGGGTGATATCTTTGCTCGAAAGGATACCCCTGTCTCTGCTCATGCCGTTTTTTGAGACCCTCGGGTTGGTGTACTGTCTTTTCGACGGGAAACACAGGAAGATCGCGAAGATCAACCTTGACATCGCTTTTCCCGAAATGGAAGAGGAAAAGAAAAACATGATCATCAGGAACAGTTACAAAAATCTCTCGAGGATGGCTGCAGAGGTTATAAAAATCGGTCATCTTGACGATGAGTATTTGCGTGAGAACGTCATTTTCGAGGGATTGGAAAATATTCTCGGCCCCCACGGGGAGGGTACGGGAGTGTTCGCCGTTACGGCTCATTACGGCAACTGGGAGCTCATGGCTTCAACCTTCGGGAAGGTGGTAGCGAACATAGACGTGATCGTCAGGCCCCAGAGGGAAAGCTTCATTAACGACTATGTAAACAAAAAGCGGGAGCTCTTCGGCAACAGTGTCATCGTAAAGTTCGAATCGGCGCGGGAGGTAATCAGGAGAGTAAAAGGGGGGAGAATAATCGGCGTCCTCATGGACCAGGATACTCATTTGCACAGGGGGATCTTCGTGAACTTTTTCGGCCTGCCCGCATGCACCCTCGATGCTATCCCGAGAATAGCATTTGCCACGGGGGCGAAAATGGTTCCCGTTTTTCCTTTCAGGGACCCGCGGAATAAGTTTCGCCATACGGTGAGGTTTTATCCCCCCGTCAACCCCGATACTGAAGATCGAGATGACTTCGTTCGTCTCTCTCTGCAGAACATAAATGCGAAATTCGAGGAGATAATAGCGAAAGGACCTGATCACTGGCTCTGGTTACACAGGCGGTGGAGGACACGTCCCCCCGGCGAAGAGGCGATTTATGATATTTAGGGTAAATATCAAGATGAAAGAGCCCGATGGGATCGCTTTCATAGATCGGGACGGAACCCTCATTGAGGACAGCGGGTACCTGTCCGATCCTGCCGAAATAAGGGAAATAGGGGATTCTGTCTCATCGATCGCCGGGCTGAAAGAGTCGGGCTTTGCGATCTTCATAATCTCCAATCAGGCAGGGCTTGCAAAGGGGATTATCAAGATGGAGGAATTTTTGCGGGTAAAAAGAAGGTTCGAGGAGATGTTCGATCCGTTTATGGAGATATTCGACGGGGTGTTTTATTGTCCCCATCATGTTGAAGGAACCGTCGAGGATCTCCGCGGAAGCTGCGCGTGCAGAAAACCAGGCACCATGATGCTTGAGACTGCGCTCGGATTTTTGAAAAGCCTGCCACCTTCCGATAGAGTTTTTACTGTGGGTGACAAGACAATAGATATAATGGTGGGCAAGAAAAAGGGGTTCAGGACGATTCTCGTCGAGACGGGATATGGAAGGGGAGACAAAGACAAGATAACGGATCCGGATATGTTTCCAGATTTTATTGCGAGAGACTTTGACGAGGCGGTTTCAATCATGACAGAAAGGCTCTGTGGCGCGCCATGACGAAAAAGATAATTTTGATAACAGCTTTGGTTCTTGGCCTGACTTCCTTTGCGGTGGCGGGGCTTCTCGACGACGACCCGTTTCTTTCGGGAGAAAACGGGCCTGTCTGGGCCCGTAACTTTGAGGTGCTCACCTACGAGATTTCCTTTTTCGGCATAAAGGCGGGATACGCGGAGTTCTCATATCTTGGCGAGGAGAGGGAGGGAGACAGGCTTTTTTATCGCATTCACGCGAAGCTGTGGACAACGGGCCTCGTTAAGGTATTCAAGCAGATTATCGATGAGTTTGATTATTTCGTCGACGCAGAGAGCCTCCTTCCCTATAAAGTTATCGTGAACCAGAAGGAATCTGACAGGATCGTGGAGAAGATAGTGTATTATGACCAGGAAAAGGGTATACTCGAACACTTCGATCTCGAGGGAAAGAAGATCAAGGAGTTTGTCGCAGTTCCGCAGATATTCGAGCCCATTACGGTGGCCTATTTCTTAAGGACCCGGGAGCTCACGGAGGAGCCGGAAAACATCAACGTCTACGGGGGGAGGAAGGTTTATACGATCGATGTGAAGCTGCTGGGAAACCGCAAGGTGCAAACCGAAATAGGCGTTTTCGACACGCTGGAGATAAAGCCGGTCGTGAAATATGAGGGGAAGGTGATGGGGGACAGGGAGGTGACGGCCTGGCTCATAAACGACGGGACAAACATTCCGCTGCTGGTCCATGCGAAGATCAAAGTAGGAACCCTCACGGGAGAACTGAAAAAGATAGGCAGGGGAAGAAGAGATGGATGAAAAACTGCTCCGCTTTCTTGCATGTCCCGCCTGCAAGGGTGACGTTACCCCTTCTGCAGGAGAAGAGTTTCTCGTCTGCAGAGACTGCAAGCTGAAATATCCCGTGATTGAAGGCATCCCCGTGATGCTCGTCGATGAGGCGCATCCCCTCGTGGAGGAGGAAGATGGACAAGGGTAAGCTTTACGAATACGTAGAAAGGTTCCAGGGGAAGAAAGCATTGATCCTCGGTGACATCATGCTCGACGAGTACGTCTGGGGACTGGTTGACCGCATTTCCCCGGAGGCCCCCGTACCTGTGGTAAAGATCGAGCGGGAAACACGAACCGCGGGTGGGGCCGGCAACGTGGCGTTGAATGTAAAAATGCTGGGCATGGAAGCCGTTCTTGCGGGGACGGTAGGTGAGGATTACCACGGGGGGGTCATAAAGAAGATCTTGAAGAAAAACGGAATTGACCAGACGGCGATATGCTCAGTCAAGAACCTGAGGACCGTGGTAAAAACCCGGGTTGTTGCCCACAGCCAGCAGATGGTCAGGATGGACAGGGAGAACTCTTTCGACCTCCCGGGAGGCGTAAAAAAAGAGCTCATTCGCAAGCTCGAGAAATGTATCCCGGAAGTGGATTTTGTGATAGTGTCGGATTACAACAAGGGTGCTGTCAGCGAGGAGGTATTCGGCGCCCTGATCGAGCGTTCCAGGGAGAAGGGAAAAAATGTCGTCGTGGACCCGAAGAAGAGGAATGTGGCTTTTTACCGGGGATGCACGGTAATCAAGCCGAACAGGAAAGAGGCAGAATTCTTTGCCGGGATCGACGTGCTGAATGAAGCAGACCTCATAAGGGCCGGAAAGAGGATAATGAGCAAAACGGCGGCCTCAGCCGTTCTCATCTCGCGGGGCGCGGAGGGAATGACCCTGATACAGAAAAGAGGAAAGAAGCCCCTCTATATTCCGGCCATTGCCCGGGAAGTGTACGATGTAACCGGCGCAGGAGACACGGTTGTCAGCGTATTTTCGGCAATCCTTTCAGCGGGGGGCGGATATGAGGATTCGGCCCTGGTTGCCAACATTGCTGCAGCAGTTGTCGTGGGCGAGGTTGGAACCTCTCCGATTACCAGAGAGAAGCTGATAAAGGCAATCAAGAGGTATGACGCCGGGAATTTGAGCTAGCCGGTGCGGAGGCGAGGGTGAGTTTCCCGAGGAATCCTCTACCCTGCAAATTGATAACAGGCCTGATTTTTTCACCCCGTGCCGATATCGACGCTATCCTGGACGGGATCGCTGAAAAACTGGGAATCATAGAGACACGGTCAAAAAGATTTTCCTTCGACCAGACCGGTTACTACACCGAAGAAATGGGAAGGGGGCTCGAGAGGATGTTTGTCGTGTGCAACGGTCTGCACAGAAGGGGACTTTTGGTTGATGCGAAACTGACAAGCTACGAGCTTGAAAAGGAACATTCTCAAGGTGGCCGGAGGTCTGTGAACATCGACCCAGGCATCGTATCACTGGAAAACCTTGTTCTGGCCACCTTTAAAAATTACTATCACCGGATCTACATCGGCAAAGGAGTGTACGGTGAGGTAACCCTCTATTACATGAAGGGGAAGTTCAGGGAGTTGCCGTGGACCTATCCCGATTACAGGGACGAGGGGGTGAAGGACTTTTTTCTTTCTGTGCGGGAAACCCTGTATCAACAAACTATAGAGAAGGGAATGCGATATGGTAATGAGTATGACGGGTTTCGGTAGGAGCACCAGGTCATCTGGTGATATTCTTGTGACCGTTGAGGTGAGAACGTTGAACCACCGGTACCTGGAAGTGGGCGTTCGGCTTGCCTCGAGCTATTACTTCATGGAGCCCCTGATACGGGATGTGGTGCGCTCGCGCATAAGCAGGGGAAAAGCTGATGTGACGGTGACGGTAAAAGACGGGAGGGAGAGGACGAAAAAGTTAACCGTCAACGAATCACTGCTCGCCGGATACCTCGAAGTGGAAAGAGAGCTGCGCGATACGTTCGGGCTTGCCGGATCTCTCGGGGTGGAGAAGGCAATGTCCATAAACGGGATAGTATCCGTTGAGGAGATAGAGCCCGGGGAGGACCCGGTCACCGAACTTGTCCTGTCTGCAGCTGGCGAGGCGATGGACGGCGTGTGCCGGATGAGGGGAAAAGAGGGGAAATCGATCGAGAAGCATTTACGGAGCGCCACGAGAACCCTTTCGTCTCTCAACAAAAAAATAGAGCGACACTCGGAAGGGGACAAGAAGGTTATGGGCGAAAAGCTGAAGGAGCGAATAAGAGAGTTCATGGAGGAAGGTGAGGCAACTGCCGAAAGTTTTCACGAGAGGCTTTCCCTCGAGATCGCCATCCTCGCAGACAGGCTCGATATCTCTGAGGAAGTCAAGCGGATCGGGTCTCATCTCCTCCAGTTTCAGGAAAACCTCAGTTCGAAGACATCCGGGGTGGGCAGGAAACTCGACTTTATCATCCAGGAGCTGAACAGGGAGTTCAATACGATCAGCTCCAAATCGCAGAGTACAAAGATCCCTGCACTCGTCATAGAGGCAAAGGCACAGATAGAGAAGATGAGGGAACAGGTTCAGAACGTAGAGTGAGGAGTTTTTATGAAGAAGGGCAACCTATTCGTCCTGTCGGCGCCTTCGGGGACGGGAAAAACGACTGTTTGCCGGAACCTTGCGAAGAGAGTAGAAAACTTAATTCTTTCGATATCCTATACGACGCGGCCGATGAAAGAAGGAGAAAAGGACGGGGTAGATTACCATTTCGTCGATGAAAAAACCTTCGCGGAAATGGTCCAGGCAAGAGATTTCCTGGAATGGGCCAATATTTACGGTTATCGGTACGGCACATCCAGGAAGGCGGTGGAGGAATGCCTGGGTTCGGGGACAGACTTTTTGCTCGAAATAGATGTCCAGGGGGGGATGAACGTCAAAGAGGCAATGCCCGAAGCGGTTCTCATAGCACTTTTTCCTCCCGACAGGGAAACTCTCTACGAGAGGTTGCGGGGGAGGAAGAGAGAAGCCGAGCGGGAGATAGAGGAGAGAGTCCGTGAAGCGATGCGGGAGCTCGTCATCTTGAAAGATTATGACTATTTTGTAATCAACAGGGACCTTGAAAAAGCCATAAAAGATGTTATTCTAATCATTGAGAGCCAGAACTTAAGGGTTGACAGGAACAGGGAGTTTCTAGAAAAATTAGTTTTGCAATTCAGGAGGTAGTCAATGGCAAGAGTGACCGTCGAAGATTGCCTGGAAAAAGTCCCGTGCCACTTTGAACTGGCAATTCTCGCGTCTAAAAGGGCAAAGGGCATTATTTCCGGCGAGAAACCCCTCATCGAGACCGGGGATAAAAAGGAAAAACCCGTCGTTGTGGCTCTGCGGGAGATTGCGGAAGGAGAGGTGGAAAAAAAGGCTGAATAGACTTTTTCCTGCCTGGATTGCCTGATAAAGTATGATCCGTCTTACGGATATCGTTGATAAAGTCCTTTCCTACAATCCAGATTCCGATCTGGACCTGATACATAAAGCGTACGTATTTTCAGCAAAAATACATCACGGACAGATCAGAAAGTCGGGAGAGCCCTACCTCGTTCATCCCCTGGAGGTTGCGGGGATACTGGCAGGCCTCGGGCTTGACGATGAGACTATCGCGACGGGATTTCTCCACGATGTGGTGGAAGACACTCATGTCGATATCGATGAGATCAGGGAGCACTTTGGCGATCAGGTTGCTTTCCTCGTTGACGGGGTTTCAAAGCTGAGCAAAGTAACGGTCGTTGACGTAGCCAGGCAGAAAGCAGAGAGTTTCAGGAAAATGATCGTCGCGATAGCCCGCGACCCCAGGGTTATCCTCATCAAACTCGCCGATCGACTCCATAACATGAGGACACTCAGCCACCTCTCGCCGGACAAGCAGTATCATATTTCGAAAGAGACACTCGACATTTACGCTCCTATTGCAAACAGGCTTGGTTTGGGCGGCATGAAGGACGAGCTCGAAGACCTCTGCCTGAAATACCTTTTCCCGGAACGTTTCGAGGATTTGCGGAACAAGCTCGAAGAAAAGGTGAGCCTGCGGGAGAAGTATATCGAAAGTGTCATAGCCATATTCAAGGGGAATCTCTCTGAGTTCGGTGTGGAGGCCGATATTTCAGGGAGGGTAAAGAGTCTCTACAGCATATTCAAGAAAATGGAAGGGCAAAACATCGATTTTGACCATATATATGACATCGTTGCCTTCAGGATAATCGTGGGAACGATCAAGGAGTGCTACGAATCGCTCGGGGTCGTTCACAGCGCATGGAAACCGGTTCCGGGAAGGTTCAAGGACTACATAGCGATGCCGAAGGCAAACCGTTACCAGTCTCTCCACACCACGGTGATAGGACCCGATGCCGAGATGATGGAGGTCCAGATAAGAACGGAAGAGATGCACAAAATAGCCGAATTCGGTGTGGCGGCGCACTGGTTGTACAAGGAAGCAGGGGAAACCGACGTCCGGGATGAGAAATCCTTCAACTGGCTGCGGCACATCGTCGAATTCCAGAGAGAGGTCAAGGATTCTGCGGAGTTCATCAACGGGGTAAAGGGGGAGCTCTTTCCCGACGAGGTGCTCGTTTTTACCCCCAAAGGAGATGTTATCGAGCTGCCCCGGGGGGCCTGCCCGATTGATTTCGCGTATTCGATCCACACGGAGGTGGGAAACCGCTGCGTGGGGGCAAAGGTAAACGGGAGGATGGTGGCACTGAAATACGAGCTGAGAAACGGAGACATGGTCGAAATCATAACGAATCCGAACCACCACCCATCCAAAGACTGGCTGAAGATAGCGAAAACGAACAAGGCCATTTCCAGGATAAGGGCCTACGTCAGATCCCAGGAAAGCCAGAAGTCGATCGAAGTGGGAAGGCACCTCGTCGAGAAGGCGGTCAGGAAGCACGGGATGACACTCGGGAAACTGCAAAAGCGAGAGGAATTCGCAACGTTTCTCTCGGAGCATCGTTTCAAAACAGCCGATGATTATTTTGCATCGGTGGGCTATGGCAAGTTTCAAATTTCCCTCATGCTGAAGCACCTCTTCCCCGGCGAACAGGAAAAGGCGGCACCCAGGAAACCTTTGAAAGTGGGAGAGATTATCAAGAAGGTTTCGGGAAAGGATTACCAGCCGATAGTCGTCAAGGGAATCGACGATGTGCTGATAAGATTTGCAAAGTGCTGCAACCCGCTGCCCGGTGACCCCATCACGGGATTCGTTACGCGGGGCAGGGGCATTACGATTCACGAGGCCGATTGCCTGAAGATATTCGAGTCCGACCCGGCCAGGAGGGTCGAGGTAGCCTGGGACGCGGGATCGAGTGCAACGCGGCCGGGGAAAATCAAGGTCGTCTGCGTGGATAAGCCGGGGCTCCTGGCCGACATATCGAAGGCGATTACGGCGATGGATGTCGATATCCGGCGGGCGATGGTTGTTACCACGAAAGACGAGAGGGCCGTCTGCGATTTCGAAATAGCGGTCAAAGACGTAAGCCATCTCACCCGGGTTATCAAATCGATTAACAAGATCAACAACGTAATCAGCGTTGTCAGGGTCAAGCATTGAACAGAGATGGAGGATGATGGTGCGCAGGACTGTTTACACCCGCAACGCTCCGAAGGCAATCGGGCCTTATTCACAGGCCGTGGTCAGCGGCGATCTGATCTTTCTTTCGGGACAGATCGCTCTCGACCCGGAAACGGGAGTTCTTACCGGCAATGACGTGTCCAGCCAGACAGAAAGGGTGATCGAGAATATCAGGGCGATCATCGAAGCTGCCGGCGGGTCACTCGCCGATGTCGTCAAAACCACCGTCTACATGGTTGACCTGGGGGAGTTTGCCGAGATGAACCGCGTATATGAAAAGTATTTCCTCGATGTTATGCCCGCCCGGGCGACGGTTCAAGTAGCTTCACTTCCAGCAGGTGCCCTCATTGAGATAGACGCTGTGGGGAGCCTTCCTCGAAACGCGGGGGAAAAATAGGTGATCCGTTTGCTGCCGGATCTCTATATGACCTTCTCAACGTGACCTGATCTGAGGCAGCGTGTGCAGATGTTTACCCTTTTGACGGAGCCCCCGACACGCACGTGGAGTTTTTTTACGTTTGGCCTGAATACCCTCTTTGTCTTGTTGTTTGCATGGGATACGTTGTTACCCGACATCGGCTTCTTCCCACATATGTCACACTTGGCCATGCTCTCCTCCACTGGGAAAAATAGAAAGGAAATTAAAACACAAAGCCGGTGAAGTTACAAGCCCAAAATCGCATACGGAATCGCCGGGGCAGGAAGGGATGCTGGCGCGCATCCGATGCTCGACGGGCAGAAAGATTCACGGCTCATAAGGGTTTATGCTGGCAAACTCCTCGATCCTCGCCCCATCCTTGAGAATCACTTTTCGCCCCCGTATCTCGAGGCGCCCCTCGAAGAAATACTTTATAGCCAGGGGGTAGATCCTGTGCTCCTGGGCAAGGGTTCTTCTGGCGAGAGTTTCCTCCGTGTCGTCGTCGTATACGGGAACGACGGCCTGTATTATCACCGGGCCCGTGTCGGTGCCCTCGCCTACGAAATGTACCGTGGCGCCGGAAAACTTTACTCCGTAATCGATGGCCTGCCTGTTCCCCCCTATCCCCGGGAATGAGGGCAGGAGGGCGGGATGTATGTTGATGATCCTGTTTTTGAACTCGTTGACGAAAAGGGGCGTCAGGACCCTCATGAATCCGGCCAGGCAAATCAGCTCGGCCCCCGTTTTCCTGATCCGCCTGATCAATTCTCTCTCAAAGTCCTCCCTTGAGGGAAACTTCCTGTGGTCAACGAAAGCGGTTGGTATGTCGTGGTTCCTGGCCCGGGTGAGACCGTGCACTCCCTCCCTGTTGCTTATCACCAGGGCAATTTTGCAGGGAATCTGACCGTTCTCGCAGGCGTCAATGATCGACTGGAGGTTTGTCCCACCACCCGATATCAGAACGACGATCTTGTGTTTCTTCATCCCATCAGAAAACAACCTCGACTTTTGGTTTTTTGCTCCTGCTCGTTTTCACCGTCCCGATTTCATGGAACGGGATACCGAGGTTTTTCAGTGCTTCCCGTGCGTCTTTTCTTCGCCGCTTACCCAGGACAAGAACCAGGCCGATCCCCATGTTGAAGGTGCCGAACATTTCTTTCCTCTCGATGTTCCCCATGGATTCGATCTCAGAGAATATCTGCGGGATCTGCCAGTTTTCTGCCTCAATCTCCGCCGTGAGCCCGTCTGGGAGTATCCTCCGGATGTTTTCGTAAAAGCCACCCCCCGTGATATGCGCCATGCCCCTGACGGGCACCCGTTCCAACAGCTGCAGCACGTCGCGGACGTATATCCTCGTCGGCTCCAGGAGAACTTTCCATACCGCTTTCCTCGTGCCCGGGTATCTGTCGTGGATGCTCAACTTGTTCTTTTCAAAGAGCACCTTCCGTATCAGGGAAAACCCGTTGCTGTGAAAACCGCTCGAGGGGATTCCGAAGATCGCGTCCCCCCCGGATATCTGTTTTCCCGTGATTAGAGCCTTTTTTTCCGCGATTCCCACGCAAAACCCGGCTATGTCGAAGTCTTTGTCCCCGTACATCGAGGGCATTTCCGCCGTCTCCCCCCCGATGAGGGCACACCCTGCCTCGATGCACCCCTTCGCAATCCCCCGGATTACGCGTGATGCCACGTTTGCGTCGAGCCTGCCCGTCGCGAAGTAATCCAGAAAGAAGAGGGGTTTTCCACCGTGGACAACGATATCGTTGACGCACATGGCGACCAGGTCGATCCCTATGGTGTCCACTTTTCCCGCGGCGACGGCGACTTTTAATTTCGTTCCCACACCATCGGTTGCCGCGAGGAAAACGGGACTGTCGTATCGACTGAGGTCGGGCCGGTAAAATGCCGAGAAGCCGCCGATATCCCCGATAGTCTCCCGGGAATGGGTTTTTTTGAGATGAGGGCTTATTTTTCTCAAGAGCCTGTCAGATTCGGCTATGTGAACGCCCGCTCTGGCGTAGGACAACTTTTGCTCTTGCTTTCCCATTGACATATCCTTATCTTCGTAATGATAGTATTACATAGTAAAAAAGGTAATGGATGTAAACGATAAATGTCCGGTCATTTTCAGCGAATAGCGCTTTTTGTTATTGCCGACGAGGTGCTGAAAGGTGAAGTGTCGGATCTGAACACGGGCTTTTTCATCGAAGAGCTCAATAAAATCGGTGTGGAGATGCTGATTGCCGCGGTCATCCCCGATAATGTGGCCGCCATTACGAGGTTTATCCGAACGGTCATAGATGAGGTGGATTACGTTATCCTCACGGGGGGAATCGGGCCAACGCCCGATGACGTCACCCGCGAGGCGGTGTCCGAGACTCTCGGCATCCCTCTGGTCACAGACCCGGATGCCGAGAAGATACTCGAAGAATATTACGGGGGAAAAGTGCACGGGGAGCGTCTCAGGATGGCCAGGGTTCCCGAAGGCTCGCTGCTTATTCCCAACCCGGTCTCAGGTGCCCCGGGATTCGTCATTGGAAAGGTGATGGTGTTTCCCGGTATTCCCAGCATGGTAAAGACGATGTTTCCCTTTGCAAAAAAGTATTTCAGGGATGTTGCCGTGAGAAGAGCCGTCTTCTATCTCAAGGCGGGGGAATCGTCATACTCGGATATAATGAGGGAGGTGGTGAAAAAATACAGCTCTCTTTCCGTAGGGTCCTATCCTACCGTTGATTCCGGCTACAGGGCGAGAATCGTCATCAGGGGCAAAGACCTTGATACGATAAAAGAGTGCGTGAATCATTTCGAAAACAGATTGAGCGAGAGAAATATAGATGTGCAGGAAAAATTCTTTGAATAAAGCGAATAGATTTTCCCTTTCGCTATACGTCATCCTCATCGCCATATTCGCCATTGTCTTTTTCCGACCGGAACTATACTCGGGTGAGGGTGGCGATATCACCCTGTTCTCTTACGCCGATATGAAAAAGGGGGATCTGGAGGTAAAGGGGCCCGCAAGAGCCGCAAAGCGTCATCCAACCGGTCGGACAGAACAGTGGGTGGAGATCGCAGTCGAACTCGGCAAGAAAGAGGAGCTCTATATCCTGAGAGATACAGACATAGATGCCAGGGGCAGGGCGGTACATTTTTCGGTGAAGGTCCGGGGCATCAACAAAGAGGGCAGGGATTACGATCTGGGCGAGGCGAAGTATCCCTTTTTCCTCCAGATGATCTTTGATACCGCGCCGGAGGGGCTTTCCCTGAAGAAAAAGCTTTCCCTCTGGTACAAATCCGTGAAGTCCGAGAAGATTCGGAACCGTCAGAACATCATCTATGCTTTCGGAAACAGGCTGCCGAAAGAGAGCATCGTAAATCCTTACCCGGGGAGTGCGATCATATCGATCGGGGATGACCGGGACGTGGACAGGGTCATTCACGTGACCAGAAGCCTCGATTACGACTATAAGCTCGCATTCGGTGAAGAGATGGAGGGAAAGCTGAAGAGAGTTGTTGTCGGCTTCGAAGGATATGGTGATGGTGGGGAAAGCCTTCCCGTCCTGGTGTCCCAAATCCTCCTCAAACGCAACTGATGGCCATTCAGGTTTTCATGAGGTCATCGATGATCTTCAAAACCTGCCTTCTCGTTTCCTCGATCGAGCCGGAGTTGTCGACGACGAAATCCGCCCTCTTTTCCTTCTCGGCGATGGATAGTTGAGCATCTATTCGGCTCGCGATCTCCTCTTCCGGCAGTCCGTCCCTCTTTTTGAGCCGCTCTGTCTGATCGACCCTGCTTGCCGAAACGGTGATGATGATATCAAAAAGGCTCCCCCGTTCTTTTTCAAAGATCAGGGCCGCCTCGATGACGCAGAAGGGCTTTTTCCCCTCTGCGCATGCACGGACAAATTCGCCCATCCTCTTTTGGATCTCCGGATGCGTGATCTCCTCGAGCAGCTTCATTTTACCGGGGTCCTTGAATACCAGGTCCCCCAGCGCCTGCCGGTTTACGGTGCCGTCTTCTCTGAGAACTGCCTGGCCGAAAACCCTCCTTATCTTTTCGTGTGCATCGGTTCCGGGGAGGTAGACGTCGCGCGTAACCCTGTCGGCATCGAGAACGGGTACGCCCGCTTTCCTGAATATGTCCGCAACAAGTGATTTCCCCGTTCCGATTCCACCTGTGAGCCCGATAATTTTCACCTGTCCCTCCTGTTAGGATTATGCCCAGAGGTCACCACATATTCAAACAATATTATTTGAAGTGACCTTCTCTCTGTGGTAAAAAATAAATGAGTATTCATTCATTTTAAGGAGGCCGCCATGGCTGAAACTACGGTAAAAGAATTTTTCGACTCACTGCCGGAGAGGTTGATGGCCGACCCGGGTAAAATTAGCGGGATGCAGTGCGTGTACCAGTTCAATATAGACGGCGAGGGTGGGGGAAGGTGGTATGTCACGATCGATGATGGCCGGGTAACGGTGAACGAGGGAGGCGCCGAAAACCCCGACTCGGTAATCACGATGGCCGATACCGATTTCCTGGGGCTCATATCGGGCAGCCTCGCTCCCCAGATGGCATTCATGATGGGGAAGCTCAAGGTTGCGGGAAACATGGGCCTTGCCCTCAAGCTCGGAAGCTTCCTGAAAGCGTAATCACAAAAACGGGGCAGAGAAACAGGGCATGAAAGACACCATCTCGACAGCGGCTTCCATGATCGGGAAATCGTCGAATTGCGCCGTGCTCACCGGAGCGGGAATTTCCGTCGAATCCGGTATACCCGCTTTTCGCGGCCATCAGGGGCTCTGGGAGAAATATGACCCTGCCGAGTTTGCCCACATTGCGGCTTTCAGGATGAATCCCGAAAAAGTCTGGAACATGCTCGGGGATATGATGTCTGTCCTTTTCGAAGCAAAGCCCACTCCCGCCCACTTTGCCCTGGCAGAGTTAGAAAAGATGGGTAACGTCAGCCGTGTCATAACCCAGAATATCGACGGGCTTCACCAGATGGCGGGGAGTTGCGAAGTCATAGAATATCACGGAAATGCGAGAAAACTGGCCTGCCTCGATTGCCGGGAAACGTTCTATTCCGAGGAAAAGCTGGGTGAAGGCCTACCACCCCGCTGTACCTGTGGAAGCATCCTGAAACCCGATGTGGTTTTTTTCGGGGAACCGATACCGAAGGAAGCTGCAGCTTCGGCACTGGATCTGGCCAGGGAATCGGACCTTTTCATGGTGGTCGGAACATCCGGAACCGTTGCTCCGGCAAATCAACTCCCCTTTGTCGCATTGGAGAGAGGAGTGCCGGTAATAATCATAAACCCGGAAAGAATTGAGCTTTCTGCATATCCGGGGACACTCTGGATCGAGGGAACGGCTACGGAGGTCCTCCAAAATATCATAGAAACGCTCGCACCCCGAACCAGAGAGGATTAAAATTTTTAATAAAAAAATTAAATAATTTAATTTGCCCTCCTCCTGACCGTTGAGATGCCGAAAGAGGTTCCCTCCTCAACATTTAATATTCATATATATAACAGATAGTTAAAGGGTTCTGCCACGGGTTGTGACCGGGTGGCACAGAACTTGTAACCCTTCTCCATCAAAACGATCTTTTCGAGGGCATAGATGAAAAAAAACAGGGATGGAAAGAGAGGCGAAAGCGGTTTTACCATGATCGAGGTGATGATCGTTACCGTTATCCTGTCAATTGTGGCTTTCATGGCAGTACCCAGTTTCATGGGCACGATCAAGCGGAACAAAGTGAAGCGCGCTGCGGCGGAGATTGCCGACAATATCAACCTGACAAGGTCCCACGGGATAAAGGAAGCGGTAATGGATTACCGCATCGTGTTTGACCCGGGCAATGACCGGTACCTGTGTGGATTCGAAAACGACGCGGATTCTGATCCCGATGGATTCGGTAGCGGCGGGAGCAAAATTGTGGGTCTCTCCACCTACAGCCCCGAGATCACCTTCGGCAGCGACGCACCAAACGGCCCCAACGGCTCGCTAGCCTGCGGGGGTGCAATACCCGCGAGCGGGGTGAGCGGCTGGGGGACCCCGCCGGTTCTTAATTTTAACTCCGACGGGTCGGTACCCAACCTGGGTTGCGTGTTCATCAGGGATCAGTCGGGCAACAATTTTATGGTGAGCGTCGAATCGGTCGTTGGAAAAACAAATTTATGGAGATGGGAGGGAGGAAATGTCTGGTCGAAAGTGTATTAAGAATTCAGCAGGCTTTACGCTCCTTGAGGTTCTCATCGCCCTGGTGATTCTCGTGGTTGGTCTCCTGGGGGCCCTTTTGCTCCAGACCACGGCAATTCAGGGGAACGCCTTTTCAAGAGAACTGCAGACCGGCGTGGTGCTCGCGGAAGACCTCCTGGAGCAGGTCAGAGTTCTCGAATACGATGATCCCCTCATCTCGAGCAACGTAGCCGACAACCCACATGAAAATGTTGAACTGGCCGGTGTGGCAAATCCAATAGACGAGCAGGGCGCAAGCGGGGGCATCTATGTCAGGAGGTGGACGGTTGTCGACACCAAGCCCAACTCCAAAACGATTTCGGCGACGGTGAACTGGGCCATAAAGGGAGAAGCCCATTCGGTGACATTGACCACCGTCAAATCTGGAGATTTATGATGAAAAGAAAATTTAGGCTTACAGAATACCGGGGTTTTACCCTGGTTGAGATGATGGTTTCCCTCGTTATCTCGTCACTGGTGATCGCGTCGGCATTTTTGACCTACAACCTCCACCACAATACCTTTACCACGGAATCGCAGATAACGGACATGCAGTATGCGGGAAGCACCGCCATGGACATCATCACGAAGGACATCAGGGAATCAGGATTCGGTGTGCCCGACAGTCCGAATATCAATGGCCAGACCACCTCATTCGACTTTACCGATGCCGGGGTCGATTCGGGACCGGACAGCTTTATCGTCCTGGGGGGGTTCAGAAAGGTTGGCGAGGTAAACGGTGCCGTAAATCCCGGCGCCACGACGTTCGAGATCACATACGAGCCGGGTGCCCCGACGCTCAATGCGACGACCCGCGGGTATATCACCTTAGATGGCCTCACCTATCTTGATATCACATCGGTCTCGGGAACCACCATTACCGTGAGCGGGTCGACGCCGGTTGATCGCTACTATCCGAGCAAACGGTGCGTGTACCTCATAGAAAATGTTGCATACTTCGTCAACGGTAACATTCTTTACCGGAGCTCGCCAACGTACAACACCGCAAATGACGTGAACGGTGATGGGTACGGCGACCAGCCGATTGCCGATAATGTGGATGACCTCCAGCTTTCCGAAATCGACTCCGACGGCGATGGCGTTACCGACAAGGTGAAGGTTTCTCTCCTCGCCAGAACAGAGCGGGAGGTAATGAACGCCGTTCAGCCAGATGCGGCAAGCGTGGTCCTCGAAAACAACACGACGGGATCAAATGACTTTTTCAGGAGAAGGGTACTTCAAATGGAGGTATCCCTCCGGAATCCGGTGAGGTGAGATATGAGAAACGAGCGAGGAATAGTTCTGGTAACGGTCATGGTCCTTCTCGTCGTCGTGACCTTTATAGGGATGATGTCCATCTCAACCACCACGACGGGGATAAAGATCGGCGGCAACAAGAGCCTCAAGAAACGGAACATGCACGCCGGGGAAGCCGGGATCGAATACTCGGTGCCCCTGATCGGGGAAACGGTGTACGATCGCTCCTTTCCCATAGACTACGATTCCCTCCGGAACGCCTCCGTCGCGGATATTGTGAACGAGATCACCGGCGCACCCGGAGATATCGACCTGGATGATACGATTGACAGCGCAGACCCGACGAGTTCCGTCTTCGCTCCCGATCTCGCCTTTCCCGTCGACAGCACGGTGGTCAACACGGATATCGACTTTCTCTACACCACGACCCTCCAGGGATCTTCGATCGAGTACGCTTCGGGATATCTCGGCGTCGGGAAGGGAGTAAGCAGCGCCGGTGCGATAGTCCACTACAGGATTAACGTGATCGCGCAGGGAGCGCTTGGCTCGACGGCCAGGATAGGGTCAATCTACCGGTATATCATCATGTGATCGGTGTGAGAGATGAAGAAAAGAAAAAAACATGGAAAAAAGCACGGAACCGTCAGATATTCCCATGGAATTTCTTTCGCCCCATGTGAACCAGGAGGTGTTACATGAATATGCATATAAACAGAAGCCGGGCGGGAAAGAATGATAGGAAGTGGAGAAAGCCTCCCTTTATCGCCCTGTTTCTCGTGTCTCTTGCTGTGGCTTCTATCATCATAACCCTGCCGGCCAAATCTCCGGGAGCTCCCTGTGACCCTGCTGATTACGTGAACATTTCCTCTGCAGGATACAATGCCGTTCCCCCCTTTATCACGAAGGGGGGAGGGACACCGAACGTTCTCGTTTTGTTTGCCAATTCGGCTGACCTCTACGAGTTTGCCTACAAAGTGGTCGAAAAATATGACAGAAACGGCGACGGACTGCCGAACGATTGCAACGCCGGCACCTCATTTTGCACCATCGACGCAAGTTTCGATCCGAACACCAGATATTACGGCTATTTCGAAATAGGGGCCATGTACCGCTACGATTCGGGGGGATATTTTGTCGCCGACTTGGCAGGAGGCCTGCCGGGGAATTTCCTGAACTGGCTCACCATGCGAAAGATAGACATCCTGAAGAAAGTGGCCATCGGGGGGAAATACCTAAACAGAGCGCAGAAAAATACGCCCAAGTTGCTCGAAGGCCAGAGCAAACCCAACCATCAGCCGAATAGCACGGCAGAGATAGAGCAGATGGCTCACTGGGACTATTTCAAAACCTACAATGGCGGTTACTACATGCTCGACGGCGACTCAAACAGCGGAATAGTGAAGGTCTGCACCGACAGCACCTGCAGTGACTTCGCCGAAAAGTTCGAAATAAAGATCCTGAACCCCACATCCCCCACAGGAGTCCTCCACACCTTCGTCGACGAATACCTTGACGGAAGTGACGATGCGGTCCGCTTCGGACTCATGACGCTCAACGAGGGGAACAGATTCGAGGGCGGGAAATCGAACGAGTTCGACGGCGGCGACGTGAGAATTCCCGTTTCCCAGTCATCGCGGAACGATTTTTTCTCCGGCCTTGCAAACGCCGACCCGCTCGCCCACAACCCCCTTGGCGAATCGCTGTACCAGGCGGTACGGTACTTTCAAAATGGTCCTAACGCCTATCACAGCGGGAATGCCGGAACAAACGACCCCGTAACGGAAAACCCCTGCGAGAAGAACTTCGTGATCATCCTCACCTCGGGGGAATCGACGAAAGACAAGAACCTTCCCGGGACGAGCTTTTCAGGAGTGAGCCTGGCACCGGTGATGGATGCCGACTTCAACGTGGTGAACTACATGAACGAGATCGACGCCATCGAAGGAGCGCCCCCCGACAACAGGGACAGCGACCTCCTCGAGCCGACCGTCCCGGACCACGACGGGACCTATTACCTCGGAGGTGTCGCGTATTACGCGCACACCAACGATTTAAGGGACGACGTGGACGGATATCAGAATCTCACGATATACACCGTCTACGCCTTCGGGAGTTCGAGCAAGGGGGAGCAGCTTTTGAAGGAAACGTCGAAATACGGGGGCTTCGAGGATGTCGACGGGGACAACCAGCCAGGGTTACCCTCCGAGTGGGATTCGAACGCGGATGGAATCCCCGACACCTACTTTCCCGCCAGCAGCGGGCCAGCGCTCGAAGCCCAGCTGAAAGCCGCGTTGCTGGATATCCTGAAGAGATCCTCCTCCGGGACGGCGGCTTCGATTCTCACCACTTCGGGGAAGGGGGACGCGGTCATTTACCAGGCGCTCTTCTACCCGAACACGACGGCCGACAAGTTCGGGACCGATAGCGTGAGCTGGGTAGGGAACCTCACTTCACTGTTCATCGACAAGAAGGGCAACGTGAGGGAGGATTCGAACGGGAACTGGAGGCTGGATACAACGGGCGCCTGCGGGAGCACCGCAGACCCGGGCGATTGCATAATCAAGATGGATTACGATGTGGTCCAGGGAGCGGTAGCCTACCGGTACGAGGACACCAACGGCAACGGCCTCCCCGATGACAACAGCACTGCAGATGACTTCAAGAGCAAGGGGGGATTCCTTCCCATAGAGAACGTAAAGACGATATGGGACGCCGGCAAACTGCTCCTTGCACGGAACGTAACCTCCAATCCGAGAAAGATCTTCGTCGATTATGCCTATACCGGATACTATGACTTCAACGACACCAATGCGTCCCTGTGGAGGGATTACCTGAGGGCAGCAGACGACACGGAGGCGGCAAAGATAATAAATTATCTCCACGGGGAAGCGGTTTCCGGATTCAGGCCCAGGACGGTGACGTACAAGGGGACGACGGGGGTCTGGAAGCTGGGCGATATCATCAACTCGTCTCCCGTGGCCGTCAGCCGGCCGAAGGAAAACTACGATCTCATTTACGGTGACTCGACCTACAGGAAGTTTTTCGAGAAATACAGGGACAGGAGGGTCATGGTATACGTCGGGGGGAACGACGGCATGCTCCACGCTTTCAACGGGGGATTCTATAACTCGGCGCAGAAGCAGTTCTACAAAAATCTGGACACCTCCTCCGACCCGGCCGTTTACGATAACAGCAGTTCGCTACAGCTCGGCCAGGAGATGTGGGCGTATCTGCCGAAGCAGCTGCTCCCCCACGTGAAATGGCTGACCGAGACGTCTTACAAAGACACGGGACATGTCTACTACGTGGACCTTACGCCGAAGGTGGTCGACGCCAGGATATTCGAGAGCGAATTCAGTGACCCGAGCGGCACCCACCCCTACGGCTGGGGGACGATACTCATCGGCGGCATGAGGTTCGGCGGCAGGCCGATAAATATTTGCAACGGCGGGGTTGAAGAAACGCTTGCCTCGGCTTACTTCGCCCTGGATATCACCGACCCGGAGAGCCCACCGAAGCTTCTTTGGACCTTTGTCCCGAACAACGGCACGCTTACGAACGGATTTCCCGGTGTGGCGAGAGTCCTTGGCCGCGACATCAACGGCGACATAACCGCTTCGGGTGACAAGTGGTACATGATAGTCGGATCCGGGCCGAAGGACTTTGACGCCAATTCCAACATCACCACGTCGACACTTGTCAATGGAGAGCTCTACGTGGTCGAAATGAAATCGGGTGTCCCGGTTCGGACCTTTACGACGTCGGAGGGCATCGTCGATGCGGGAGGATTCTTCGCCGATACGATAACGGTCGATGCAAACGTTTATCTCCGGGGTGACCCCGTGGTCGACGTTGTGTATTCGGGGCAGAGCTATTTTAACAGCGCCTCCTCATCCTACCGGGGGAAGATGTACCGGTTGAACACGAAAAATTCGCCTGACCCATCGCAGTGGGTCCTGTCAACCCTCTTTTCATCGGACGAGCCGATAACTTCGGCGCCGTCGGCAGCACTGGACGGAAAAGGGAACCTGTGGGTGTTTTTCGGGACCGGGAAGTTCATCGGTTCGGCGGACAAAAACTCAACCGACAGCGGCGTGTTTTACGGGATCAAGGACACAGCGCAGCCGTGGCTGTCCCCCCACACCAGCACCGTGGAGATCCTGAAAAACAACCTCTTCAACTCCACCAATACCACAGTAAGCTCAGGGGGGAGCACGGTAACATCCCTCGAGGAATCACTGTCCTACAACAACTGGAGCGGCCTGATGCTCGAGATTGACGCGAGCGACGGGTGGTACATAGACCACGCGTCCATCACCACCGACGACCTCTACAACAGCGACCCTGCCCTGAACCAGCACCTCGGGGAGCGGGTGATATCGAAGCCAACCGTTCTTGGCGGCCTGGTCATCTGGCCCACCTACCAGCCGACGCAGGGCACCAACTCCTGTGTCTTCGAAGGAAACAGCAATATCTACTCTGTTTATTACGAGACGGGTACGGCCTTCAAGCAGTATGTCTTCAGCGATGAGAAGGTATCTCAACCAACGACGGTATCCAGGAGCAAATCCCTGGGTTACGGCATGCCCTCATCCATCGGCGCGATCGTGACTGAGAGCGGAGGTATAAAAGGCTTTTCGCAGCAGTCGACCGGGTCGATTTTGGAGATAGAGGCTATAAGCACGTACAGCCTGAAGCCCGGGCTCGAGGGGTGGAAGGAAGATAATTTGTGATACGAGGCGGAAAAAGGCCCGGAAAATTCCCGCGGAAGTTTCCGGGCCTTCCATGATAGGGAACGATAAAAGGAGGCTTGAACCACATGGGTAGCTTTCCAGGGTCAAAGGCGCTGTCACTCGCGGCTCTATGCGTTCTGTGTGTTGTTTTTGCTGCCTGTTCTGAGAATGTTTCGCAACCGGTAAAAAAAGACCGGGCAGTGCCGCAGGTAGAGGGAAAAACAAAAAGTGCCCCCGTTGCGGGAAGAAAGGACGGGCTGAGTGAGCAAAGAGAGGCCGTCCTGGTTCCTGAAAACCCCACCGTAGGTGATACCCTGAAGGTTGAAATCGCTGGCGGGGGAGGCGAAAATATTCCCCCCTTTACGGTGAGCTGGTATGTGAACGAGGATCTCTTTGAGAGGGGAGGGGATAACCTGGACCTCTCATCCCTGAGGCGGGGCGACTGGGTGTACGCGGAGGTGGAATTTGACGCGCAGGGCTATGAAACCCTCGTAACGGGGGTTACGAGCATTGCCAACTCGCCCCCGAGAATAATCTCGCTCGACACGGAGACGGCGGCTGCCGGCGGGGCGTTCTTCTTACAGGTAAATGCAGCAGCCGTCGACCCCGACGGAGACGCCGTAGCATATGGTTACCGGTTCTTCGTCAACGACGAACCCGTCCATGAGGGCAGCGGGAGAAAGCTCGACATTACGAAGCTGAAAAGAGGGGACAGGGTTTACTGCGCTGTCAGCCCCAGCGATGGGCAGATAAAAGGCGAGGAAAAGACCACCCCGTTGTTCAGGATAGCAAACAGGCCGCCCAGAATCGTTTCAAGACCTCCAGACAACCTGGCAGGCGATATCTATACCTATAAATTGGCCGGCCAGGATCCTGATGGCGACGAACTGAGTTTCGAGCTCGTCGAAGGGCCCGAGGGCATGATCCTCATGGAGGACACGCTGCACTGGGACGTGAGGACTTTTGACGGGAACCTTCCCATCAAGGCGGTGGTGAAAGCGAGCGACGGTTACGGCGGGGATGCAACCCAGGAGTTCAACCTTTCCGTTGCC
>JABAOF010000804.1_pt2 | contig 77905 bp, 89 predicted proteins | sample 7062171 | NCBI WGS metagenome assembly JABAOF01 (sample SAMN14538628, study PRJNA623070) | marine sediment metagenome | biome: marine biome [ENVO:00000428]; feature: marine pelagic biome [ENVO:01000023]; material: deep marine sediment [ENVO:00002113] | place: India: Gulf of Khambhat ...
TGACATTCTTGAAGCCTTCGGGAAACCACTTGGCGTCGGCAAAGAAGCTGATGTTTACGATGCCCTGATGCCAGATAAGACGAAGCTAGCAGTGAAGTTTCATCGCTTGGGCAGAACCAGCTTTAGGCAAACCAAACGCAAGCGTGGATACGTCACTGATTATCAATATGTAGCCGACTGGCATCGGCAATCTGCAATAGCCGCAGAGAGAGAATTCAAAGCTCTGAAAAAGCTTTATCCCTGTGGTGTTGCCGTACCGGCACCCATCGCCCAAAACCGCCACGTGCTAGTTATGAGCAGAATAGAGGGCGCAGAATTATATCGTCACAAGGAAATCCTGGAACCAAACGCCATAATCGAAGACATAGTTTTGAACATAAGGACGGCCTACCAAAAAGCACACATCATCCACGCAGATCTGAGTCCTTACAACATCATCTTGGAACCTGACTCGCATATATTGATCATAGATTGGCCTCAATATGTAACCCATGAGCATCCAAACGCGGACCAACTATTGCGTAGAGATATACAAAATATCCTGAAGTTCTTCAAGAGCAAATACGAGATAGAGGCAAGCTTGGAACAGGCGCTCTCTGTGGTTACACAACCCAACACGTCTCTCTCGTAGAGCCTCTATATTTGAGGGAGAATGACCGCCTACTTAGTCGTGGGAACAGCATCCAAGCAAATGAACAAAACGTTGTTTCCTCTCAGCAGAATGCTGCCATAAGTAGCAGCGGGCCTATCTCTAAGAAACTCGGTAGCGCCTTCCAAGAGAACATTCATGTGTCCATCACATTTCACCATGCGACCCCGATACTCAATACCGTTCTTCAAAACAATAGAAACGTAGCTATTCAGCTGCTTGACCAAGACGTTCAGTGGTTTTCTGCTGGGCTCCAACATCGATCGCCAACTAGACCTTAGTATCCGAATCAACATCATATAAAACTTGTGAGCCATCACGAGAGAATAAGAAACCTTAATCTTACATAAATCAACTAGGAAAGGCTAGTATTGATCAGAAGACTGCTGAGAGGGGCAACGCACTGGGTTCGATAATAGAGCGCCTTAAAAGCATAGGCTTGCCAAGGTATTTAAAAGCAAGGCACTTGAAATTCGGGCTGACGATTGGAGCGATATGGGGGTTCTTATCGACAGTCGTATTTGTGACTATCGGGATGTTTGGCAGTCCTGGTCATCCATATCGCTGGCTTCACGAGTCCCTTCAGGCGTCATATGATATGTTGTGGTTCAAAGTACTCTTCCTACCCTTTGTATTGCTGGCCCAAGCATTTTTCAGTTCGCAACAATCTTCGGCGATGTATGTGGTCTTTGCTGCCACTCCATTTGGAGCGATGATTGGTCTGAGCATCGGGGTCATGACATCGTTGGTGAGCTATCTTATCCAGAAGTAGGAAATAATCCATCAAAAAAGGTGTGACAACTTCTCGTCCACAGTTTGGCGATCTAGTTTTTCGTAGGCTTCTGTGCTGCCAACATCGTACCAGAAGGCGTCTGTGAGGTAGCTGTACACTGGTTCACCTATTTCTATGAGATTCGGAATCACGTCTCCCATTAAATCTAGTCGAGGTCTATCCTTCTTCAGCCGTTCTATGTTCTCGAGAGTGTCTCCCTCCAGAACCAGTATTCCGATGCTTACGGGCTTTTCCAGTTCGGGTTTTTCTATGAACTCTCGAATCCTTCCGTTTTCATCAAGGTCAGCCAAGCCTACGGCGATTTGGAATTTTGAGGACAGCGCCACGGTCCCAGCTGACTTCCTCTTTTTATGATGGCTCAGCAGGTCTCTGAGGTCTATGTTTGTTACGATATCTCCGTAGTAAATTAGTAGAGTGTCATCTGAATCCACTGCGCCTTGCTCGTAGCAGTTGAGTACTGAACCTGCGGTTCCTCCTAGCTTGGGGTCATCGTACATGTAATCTATCTTGACGTCGAACCTAGAACCTTCCTCAAAATAGCTTGTTATCTGCTCTGCCTTGTGGTTCACTAGAAAAATCAGGTTTGTGATGTCGTGAAATTTAAACAGGCGGACTATATATTCCAATATCGGTTTTTGCTTCAGTCCTATTGGGATCATAGTTTTTTGGATGTAGTACGTAAGCGGTCTAAGCCTTGTACCAAGTCCCCCACAGAGAATTAGGCCCTTAACTCCATCCATAGAAGTCCCACGTGTGTAAAGGAACAGAAGGAAAGAATGGGTTGGCTGAGCCTACTTTTCTTCTTTCTCTTTTTCCTCTTCGGCTTCAGTTTCCAGTTCGGCTTCGATCTCTTCAATGGGCTTTGGAGGAGGAGTTGTAGCCATAGTCCAACCGATCCAAGCACCGATGGCTAGGACTACAATGAACGCGATGAAGACTGGAATGGCGACAAGCCAGAATTGGACGCCCGATTGCCATGCGACCGTCCAGCCGAGCATTTCCAGCCACCAAGGATAGAACAGCGTTATCACATACGTGATCGCGATGACTGCGCAGATTATGAATATCAGGCCACCGATAGCTTGATCTTTACTCGCCACGCTTAATCACCAATGTAGCCATGCTTTGTCTGTAACCCTATTATAAAGTTTGTCGTCTAACTAGATAGTTCCGGCTTGCCAACTGGAGAGGTATTTCTGTTGCTCTTGTGTCAGTTCATCGATTTCTATGCCTATTGCCTTCAGCTTGAGATGTGCCACACGTTCGTCGATTTCCTTGGGTACGCCATAGACCTTCGGGATCATTTTGTCGTTTTCTACTATATGTTTAACGCACAAAGCTTGGTTGGCGAAGGACATATCCATGACCTCAGAGGGGTGCCCTTCGGCGGCGGCGAGATTCACAAGTCTTCCTTCAGCCAGCAGATAGAGTCTCCTTCCATTCTCAAGCCTGAATTCTTCCAGACCAGATCTGAGTGTCCTCTTCGATGAAGAGATGTTCTCCAAGTCAGGTAGGCTTATTTCGACATTGAAGTGGCCACTATTGGCAAGGATGACGCCATCCTTCATCTCAAGCATATGTTCCTTTCGAATAACGCTAATGTCTCCAGTAGCCGTAATGAAAATGTCGCCGATTGCCGAAGCGTCCTTAATTGGCATAACACGGAAGCCATCCATGATTGCTTCTAATGCCTTCAGTGGATTCGCTTCTGTGACGATTACATTTGCGCCTAGGCCCCTTGCTCGGAGGGCGATCCCTCTGCCGCACCATCCGTAGCCGCAGATGGCCAAGTTTTTTCCAGCTAATAGGACGTTCGTGGCTCTAAGGATTCCATCAATCGTGCTCTGGCCGGTTCCATAGCGGTTGTCAAAAAGATACTTTGTGTGCGCATCGTTCACGGCTATGATCGGATATTCTAGGGTTCCAGCTTCATCCATTGCCCTCAGGCGCATTACTCCCGTGGTGGTTTCTTCGGTTCCTCCCTTCATATTCTCTAGAGCTTCTCTTCTCTTTGTGTGTATTGTACTGACTAGGTCAGCGCCATCGTCCATCGTGATCAGTGGTTTGTGATCAATCACCTTGTTAACACACCAGTAGTAGTCTTCGGTTGTTTCGCCACGCCAAGCAAAGACGTCGACCCCGCTCTCTGCGAGGGCTGCTGCTACTTCATCCTGGGTCGAGAGCGGGTTGGATCCGCATAAAGCCACAGTGGCTCCTCCAGCTGTCAGCGTATCTACCAGTACTGCGGTCTCTTTGGTTACATGGAGGCAAGCGCCTATGGTGAGGTTCTTGAGTGGTCTTTTCCGTTGGAACTGCTGTTTTATCTGGTTGAGAACGGGCATGTGAGCTGATGCCCATTCAGCTTGGAGGGCTCCTTGGGGAGCTAAAGACGAATCTTTGACTTTGAAACTTGACATCGTTATCACTTTTCCTAGTTGTTTCATCCTTTTTATAGCACAATTATTTAAGATATATCGATTGGGCATCAAATCTTGTCTGATGTCCGTGTCTACGCTCGGGGCAGATAGTGATTATTGTCGCAAAGATTTAATTTTGTTTTGGGTCAAGTTAGTTGCAGAGAAATGAGGTTGTGTCCTGTTGAAAGAACCTTTTGCCGAGTTTGTCAAGGCTGAGTTGAAGCCGGGTACCCTGCTGATTACTTGTGGGCTTCCAGGAACTTGGAAAACCGAGACTGCAGAGGAAATCTCGAAGATTAAGGGGTATCCTATTCTCCGAACCGATTTGATTCGACTGGAGGTTCTTAAGAATGAGGATATCTTTGATGAAAAAGTTGCGTCAAGCATGAGCAAGCGAGAACTAGTGTATACAGAGATGTTTCGGCGGGCGCAGGATCTTGTACAAAAGGGTGAAGGCGTAATTTTGGACGCTACTTTCGTCACCCAGAAACTGAGAAGAAGCGCGGCTGAGATTGCCACAAGGCACAACATGACTTTTGCTATACTTCAAACTCATTGTTCTGAAGAGGTGTCTATTGCAAGGATTTTGAAAAGAACTAAAGAGGATTACGAGTCAAACGCTTTGACCAGGCAAGCCTACCTTAACAACAAGAAGAGGTTTGAACCTGTGGACTTGGATGACTTGAAAAAGAGGCACCCCCAAATCAAGATAGTACACCTAACAGTCGACACGGATTATGATCCTCCAGAGGATTGGTATGTAGTTGGGATGGAAAGACGGTAATTAGGCCCGCTTCACCATGTTAATAGATCTACACATCCATTCAAAAAGTTGTTCCGATGGAAACTTGACTGTTGAAGAAATCGTTGAGGAAGCTAGAATCAGAAATATCGGATTAATGTCGATTACGGATCACGACTCGATTGACTGTCAAGAGACCGCCATGGCTTTGACAAGGAAAAACGGAATCCATTACATTCCTGGAGTTGAACTGAATGTAACTTTCGGGCATCCCAGATATCACAAGGGCAAATCAATTTCACTGGATTTCTTGGGTTACCAATTCGATGTGAAGAATACGGAACTAGCGAGCAAACTTGAACAAATTGCACGATATCGAGACAAAAGAGCCGTGAAGATAATAGACAAAATCAATGTGGAACTTGAAAAGGAAGGAATCGAGAAGTTGGCAAAGAACGACTTGAGAGAGATTCGAGCTTCTGCTGACGGCGCGCTTGGGAGACCTCACATAGCGAATTATTTGTTGAGGAAGGGAATTGTTAGAACCAAACAAGAGGCTTTTGATAAGTATCTTGTGAAATGCAATGTTCCCAAGTATCCTCTTTACATTGAAGACGCGTCGAGGCTAGTGAGGAATGCTGGAGGAATAGTAGTGCTAGCTCATCCAAACGATCCTCATGGAACCTCCCTGGTGACGCTGACTAAATCGCTACAGGAACAGACAGACATAATTGAAGAGTCAATTTTTGGATACATTGATGGCGTTGAGTGTTGGCACTCCAGAAATGACGTCCTAACAACAGATCACTACGTAAGGTTTGCAAGAAAACATGGATTGATCATGACTGGAGGAAGCGATTGCCATCAGAAGCCGATCCTCATGGGAACGGTGAAAGTTCCCAAATTCGTAGCCGAACAATTCACTTTTGAGTGAATTTTCCCGATTTAAGAGTCTTTCAGAGATTCTGACAGATTCGATCCCAAAGAAATCCGAAGCACCTACACTTTGCAGGCGCGATATTGGTCAACACATAAGAAAGTGACATGTTAGCGCGTGAAATTGAAGTGAGATAGGCCAAGAACAAGCGCATGGTGTGTGGTACGCGCGTAATTCTGCTGGTTATAGTGTCTTTGCATAGGTCGAAGCTCGGCTGAAGTATGCCTTTGCTTCCTTCGTTGCTACGCGCTTTTCCTTAGTACTTATGCTGGGATCTTTGAGTTTGAAACTGATAACTTTGCCTCGCACGTAGGCTCGGTAACATTTATAGAAAGGGAGAACTTCCGTCAACTCTTGATCCCCGCTATGTCTGACATATCTTCTTACAAAGAAGTTGGAAAGATCGGTTCGTTCTTTGAAGTCTAGGTCCATGGCCAAGAAGGCGATGTCGGAGGCAACGTCAGAATACCTAAATCTTTCGTTGAACTCTATCGCGTCGAAAATGTAGATTCGATCTGTGATAAAGATGTTTCCCGAATGGATGTCTCCGTGACAATCTCTGATTCGACCCTCCCCTACCCTCTTCTCAAAAAGGGAAACGTTTCTCTTCATGAAATTGTTGATTTTTTTGAGGACTAGTTTGAAATTTTCCATGGACATCGTCTTGCTAACAAACTCTCGAGTTTGTTCGAAGTTCTCCTTCCAGTTGGCTTCTATGATCGTCAAGGAGCCGAACTTGCCTATCCTCCTATTTGTCTCTGCCTTTGAATGGAATTCCGCGATGATCTTTGCCATTCTGTCAATGAGTTTTCTATTCACCTTCTTCTCTTCCAAGAGCTTGTTCATCATCTTTTCTTGAGGGATTTTCTTCATTTTCACGGCATATTCAACTGTTTCTCCTTCTCCCTTTATCTTGACAACGTTCGATCTGTTGATGGGAACAACCTCGAGGTACATGTCTCCGCACAACCGTCTGTTGAGCTCTAGCTCCTTTTCACAGAAGTAGCGTCTCTTTTCTAAGGTTGTGAAGTCTAGAAATCCGAGGTTCACGGCTTTTTTCACCTTGTACACGAAGTTTCTGGTCAGAAAGACAAAGGATATGTGGGTCTGGATCAGTTCGATTTGACCTGGTTCTTCATCATAAGCTTCAGGCCTCATCAGAGCTTCCACGACCTGCTTCTGAACAGTAGGGTTCACTCCAAGCTTGCTTTTCTTGTCAGTGGATCGCGTACGGGATGCAGCGTTCCCACATGTGTGCGCGTGCGCCCATCCAACAAGTAGGGCTCCGTTGGGAACCAAGCTAGGATTTTTGACCTTGAAACTTGACACTTGTTTCACTTCCTCTGGGTGTCTCATCCTCTTTATTGTGTGCTGATTAATATTGTGTGCTGACTAGAAGTGTATTGCAGAGGCACTTCACCTCCTCTGGACACATCAATATTTTGATAGAAGTAGACAGATAGCGATCAGACTATTCCAGCAGTCTGCATGCGCGCGCATAGCTGGTTCTAGAGCGTAAGGAAAATTAATAACGCCCTTAGGTTTGAAATAAATGGAGTATTATTCGGGGTCTATAATTTGGCTGAGATTCTTCTGAGAAACGTGACGAAGCGGTTTGAGAATGTCGTGGCAGTGAACAATCTCAGTTTGAAAGTGGAAGATAAGCAGTTTGTCGTTCTCTTAGGTCCGTCAGGGTGTGGAAAGACTACTGCGCTCAGGTGTATAGCAGGTTTGGAGACGCCGGAAGAGGGGGAGATCTACATCGGGGATCGACTGGTGAATGACTTGGATCCGAAAGATAGGGATGTGGCTATGGTCTTTCAGAACTACGCGCTCTATCCTCACATGACGGTCTTCAATAACCTTGCGTTTCCCTTGGAAAATATGAAGTTTCCCAAGGATGAGATAAGTAAGAAGGTTCGACAAGTGGCTGGCCTTCTGGAAATAGAGAAGCTTCTCAGTAGAAAACCGAAGCAGCTCAGCGGTGGCCAGCAGCAAAGAGTTGCCCTGGGCAGAGCCATAGTTAGAGAGCCAAAGGTCTTCTTGATGGATGAACCGCTCAGCAATCTCGATGCCAAGTTGAGAGTCTACATGCGTGCTGAACTCAAAAAACTGCAAGAAAAGATAGGTGTCACCACCATCTATGTCACTCACGACCAAGTGGAAGCGATGACCATGGGCGACGAGATTGCGATACTAAAGGGCGGCAAGCTCCAGCAGTTTGATCCTCCGAGCAGAGTCTACTCTCAACCCGCCAACCAGTTCGTGGCAGGGTTTGTCGGCAGTCCGCCCGCAAATTTCTTCAATTGCGTCTTAACGGAAGACGGCAATCTCGAAACCAAAGAGTTTCAGTATCCGTTGCCGGAAGAAATATTGAAAGCGGCCAAAAACGCCACTTCGGAGGAAATAGTGCTTGGAATACGTCCTCAAGACGTTCGAGTCTACAAAGATCCCCAAGCCAAGAAAGGATTAATCGAGGCCGACCTCTATACGACTGAGCCTTTAGGCGACATGCTGATACTGGACCTACAGATTGGCGAAGGGCTCTACAAAGTCGTCCTGAGTCCCGACTTCGAGATCGGACAGACCGACAAGTTCTGGATTGAATTCCCCATCGACAAAGTCTACCTCTTCGACAAGAAGACCGGAAAATCCCTAGTGCAGCAATCGACGTAGTCATCAACAACCAGATTCTCGCATTGTCTCCAGTTGATATCTATAGATGGTAAGGCAGAAAGCCACTGCATGAGGAAGGCTAATTGGAAATCCCGGAGATCAAACGAAGACTTCTCGAGGATCTGGAAAAGTTGAGAAGTCCGCAGGGCTATCTTAATGCCGGCTACCCCCGATACCATACGCTGTTCGGCCGTGATTCCCTCATCTCTGCCTGGCAAATGCTCAGAGTTGATCCCGCCATCGCCAAAGCCACTCTCCAGATGCTGGCTAACCATCAAGGAACTGAGGTGAACCCAAGGGCGGAGGAAGAACCTGGAAAGATTCTCCATGAATTCAGCCTTGATCCCCAGAGGAGCGATGTGGAATTGGCTCACTGGGACTTTCCTTATTACGGCAGTATCGACAGTACTCCGCTGTTCATAGTGGTTGCGCGTGCATACTACCAGACGACTCAAGACTACTCATTTCTGCGGTCGATCTGGTCGAACATACTAGCCGCCTATAGGTGGATCACGGTTTCCGGAGATGGAGATGGGGATGGCTATGTAGAGTACCTGAGAATGAATCCTTGGGGGCTATTTCACCAGGGTTGGAAGGATAGCGTTGAAGATCACTTGGGGATTGAACCCCCAGTAGCCATGGTAGAGGCTCAAGGCTACACTTATGCTGCGTTCCAAAACCTTATCTTTCTAGAAAAAGCGCTTGGTGAGAATAATGTTGCGGACAAATTGGCCGTCAGATCGGAAGCATTGAAGACAAGGTTCAACGAAGACTATTGGATGAGACGGGAGAGTTGTTTTGCTCTAGCTTTGGATGGTGATAAACGACAGAAGGCTGTGGTCACCTCGAATCCTGGGCATCTCCTTTTCACCGGAATCGTCGCTTCAGACAAAGTCAAGCCGCTCGTCTCCCGTCTTTTCCAAGCGGATCTTTGGACATCCTATGGCATAAGGACTCACTCCGATAGAGAACCAGACTATGACCCTTATAGCTATCACAAAGGGTCAGTCTGGCCACACGATAACTGGATCATCTGTAAAGGACTGTTGAACCTAGGTTTCACATTCCAAGCCGATCGTATAAAGGCAGCATTACTGAAGGCTTTCAAAGAGCTTGGTGGAATTCCTGAGTTGTATGCTGTTGTTGATGATAGAATCATCGATCTCCACGAAGCAGAGCATGTGTATGCTAACCCTCTGCAAGCTTGGTCGACTGCTGCTTTGCTTGAGATGATATGGACTGACTAAGGGGGTGTTTATCCCTTGACTGTCCATCCGATCATGCCTCTGACATAATATCTTTGCAGAAGCACGAAGACCACAATGGGAACAATCATGACTATTATGGACGCTGCTGACAGCACCCCCCAGTTTACACGGTATTGCTCGCGTCCAATAAATTCAATACGTTGTGTTGCCAGCAACAGGTCTTGATCGTAGATGAAGGCCTTCGCTAGGAAGAAGTCGTTCCACACCCACATAAATTGTAGAACCACGACAGAGGCTAGGGCGGGCAGGGACATTGGGAGCACGATTTTGTAGAATATTTTCCAGTCTGAGGCGCCGTCGACTCGGGCTGCTTCTTCCACTTCAATTGGGAGGGTTGCGAAGAAGTTTCTCATAAACAAGATTATCCATGGGAGCCCCCAGGCAGAGTGAATGAGTATCAGACTCAGGTAGTTGTCCAATAACCCTGCGCGTACCATTATTTGAAATAGGGGGATGACGACGCTTTGTTGGGGCAACGCCATCAAGAGAACAATGGTCAGGAAGAGATAGCTCTTTATTTTGAAACTGAACCTTGCAAATACGTAACTGGAAAGGGCACCCACGAACAACGGAATCGCAGTCGAAGGAATGGTAACAATGAAAGAATTGAGTAGGCCTCTGCTCATTGGCCAGGTAGGATCGCTGAAAGCCTGTATGTAACTGGTTATTGAGGGATGGAAACTCTCGAAGCTCCACCAGCCTCGGAGAATCTCGTCAAAAGGTCGTATTGAAGCCATGAAAACGCCCAGAAAGGGGACGAGCCACAGAATTCCAATTGACCATCCTATGATGTGAAGGGTGATTTTCAGAATCGTCCGTCGAGTAAGCTTCACATTCATCGCCTCACAGTATATCTTATCATTGGAATCATCACAATCGAGGTGAGTACAGTAAGAAGGGTCGCTATGACAGCGGCAGCGTTAAAGTTGAAAGAAACGAACGCCTGCAACCACATCTCAAAGGCTAAAACTGTTGAAGCTTTTCCCGGTCCACCGCGCGTGGCTATGAAGACTAGGTCAAAAATTTTTAAGTCGTAGAGAATAGTCATGGTTATTACAACTATGTTCAGGGGCCTGAGTAGAGGAAAAGTGATTCGACGAAACTTCTTGAAGGGTCCTGCGCCATCTATCTCAGCTGCTTCATAGTATTCGTCTGGTATTGTTGCTAACCCTGCGGAATAGATGATCATGCTGAATCCGGTCCACAGCCAGACTGAACCAAAAATCAGACTGAAGAGTGCTGTGTCCGGCAGCGCGGTCCACGTTCTACTCAGTGCTTCGATGCCAATGAGGTCGAAGAAGGCAGTCACGATGCCAAAGCGCGCTGTAAAGGTGTACTGCAAGATTATTCCACCCACGATCAGCGGCGTGACCATGCCTAGGAAGATTATGGACTTCATGATGGGGGAGCCTTTCACATCCCTTAGGATGATTGCGAGGGCGAGACCTGAAAACATGGACAATGGAAGATGGATAAGAATCCATATTGTGTTGTGCACGATCGCGCCCAGTGGAGGGAATTTGGGGAAGCCTTCTAGATTCACTATTGCCTTTTTGCTGAGGGTTTCAGAATAGTTCTGCAAACCGACGAATTCGCCAGACGGTGAAAAGAAGCTGAGAAGTAGCGTCTGGAGTATTGGATAGATCACGAAGATCACTAGAAGAACCAATGCTGGAAATAAAAAGAGGGGGATTATTATTTTTCGTGCAGGGATTTTTCTCATCCCCGCTATGGGGCTTCTGCTTGTATTGCGGTGAGCACGTTGTCTAGCTCTGTCGGATCGACCCACAGCAGCTTCAACTGGTCCCAGAAAGTGCTTTGGAAGTCGCCACCAAGGGTGTCGTCCAAGTCAGGGGCGATTGCGAAGTCGGCGATGTATTCGTACACCATTTGATCGACGGCTGGGTATTCGTCTAGCGGGACATTTATGTTTGTGGCGAGGTGACCGCCTTGTGCAACCTGCAGTCTTTGCGCTTCCGCGCCTATGAGAAAGCTGAAGAGTTCTTCGGCCTCGTCGGCATATTCTGTGTAAGTTGGGATGAAGAAGTAGTCAGCAGGTAGGACGAGAGCGTCGCAGCCTGGCAGTGGAATGATGCCTAGGTCCGTCGCATTGTCAACCATGCCCGTGATCCAGCTGCCCATGAAGTAGAGGCCGTAGTCGCCCTGCCACCACGAATTTATTGCAGTGGAGTCCCACGCCAACGGGTCACTGAAGTTACCGAGCGTAGGAACCAAGTAGTCCTCGAATATCCCTCTTACCGGGTCGGTGGTCCAGTCTTCTGTGCCATCAATGAGGTCGTATTGCAGTTGGGCGCCTCCGAAGGTTATCAGGAAGTGCTCCGTGATATCCGAGAGGGGCCATCCGACACCGTCGCCACTGACGATCGGCTCTTCTGGGGTCACCGCGTCGATATCGGCGAGTAGCGTGGCAAACTCCGCCCACGTTGATGTTGCATTCGTCGGTGTTAGACCATTGGCCGCGAAGAAGGATTTCCTGTACCAGAAGCCTGGTTTGACCTTGCCCGTGTAGGCGCCTCCGTAGATCTTGTTATCAGCGGTGACCGGTCCAAACGTGCCATCCAAGAAGTCGCCTTCGTCGATCAAGTCCGTAACCTCGTGTATATGCCCGTTCGCCGCCTGGTCCGCAATGAACCAGCCCCACATGAAGATCACGTCGCCGGGTGCTGTCTCCGCGGCAAACTGCGCTGGCAGAAGCGTTATGAGGTCTTCCGCTCTCAGAACTCTATACTTGACATTAATGCCTGACAACGCCTCGAATCTCTCCAGAATTGGTAGAAAGCCATCCATCTCGGCTCCGGACCATGGACCTACAAGTGTTATTGTCGGTGACAATGTTGCTTCTACTTCTGATACGCGGTCTGCTATATCAGCGAGATCTCCTGTGATGTCCACGAGATTTCCGGTTATGTCGGCGAGATCGTCGGCTGTTGCAGTTGCCAATGCAGCAACACTAGTGGCTACGTCAGCGACGCTATCCGTCAGGTCGCCCACGCTGTCTGCCAGACTGGCTACGCTACTTGTCACAGTGCCGATGTCGCTGGCTACGGTGAAGCCGTACCACAAACTGCTTGCTGAAGTTATTATCGAAACGAGCACTAGAACTACTATTACCATTTCCATTCTGTCTGCCATTTTGATTACCTTTTTTGTGCTATGCCTGCTTAAACTACTTATACTTTTTTGTGATGACCTACCTCAACATATGAGAGTCTTTTGGAAGTAATACGTCAAGAAGATTCAGTAAAAACATGAGTCAAAAGAAGATTGAAAAATTCAGTTTTCAAACTTGTCGCAACTCTCCTCTTGTGCAAAGCTATTATTGTGCCCCTATTACACAGTCTAGGGAAGAGCGATGAGTACAGTTCAGGTTAATGAGCTGTCGTTGAGTGACTACGGGAAAATAGTTGGAAGCAGCGAGATCGACGAAATACGACGCCTGGCTGAAAAACTTGTCGGTAAATCGATAGTTCATGTGAACTCTACCTCCTTCGGAGGCGGCGTGGCAGAAATTCTGCACAGACTTGTTCCATTGATGAACGATGTAGGCCTGAAAGCCCAGTGGAAAGTGATCAAGGGCAGTAAAGACTTCTTTGACGTCACCAAAGCCTTCCACAACGCCCTCCAAGGAAAAGAGACCGCGTTAACTGAGGTCATGAAGAAGGTCTACCTTCAGTACAACGAATTGAACGCCAATCTACTTGATCTGGACTACGACTACGTTGTGGTGCATGATCCGCAACCCTTGGCCATTCTCAACTACTGCGACAACAAGACGGGAAAGTGGATATGGCGCTGCCACATCGACGTGTCTGGACCAAACCCGGCGTATTGGCGTTTCCTAGAGCCCTTCTTCCATGATTATGACGCTTTCATTTTCAGTATGAAGAAGTATGTGAAGAGCCCGCTAGAGAAAAGAAATGTCGCCATCATTCCTCCTTCAATCGATCCCATGAGCGACAAGAACAAACCTCTGCCAGAAGACGACATTCTTTCGATTCTAGAGAGATATGACATAGATCCGGACAACCCCATTCTGGCACAAGTGGCAAGATTCGACCCGTGGAAAGACCCGTTAGGCGTCATTGATGCATATCGGATAGTCAAGCAGACGATGCCCGAAGTTCAACTGCTGTTGATAAGTAGTATGGCCTATGATGATCCGGAAGGCTGGGTCTACTACGAGAAGACCGCACGCCACGCAGGAAAGGACTACGACATCCACCTCCTGACAGACCTGATTGGGGTCGGCAGCTTGGAGGTCAACGCGTTTCAGAGGGCATCCGATGTGGCTCTGCTGAAATCTATTCGGGAAGGGTTCGGGCTAAGCGTAGCCGAAGCGCTATGGAAAGAGGTGCCGGTTGTGGGTGGAAATGTCGGAGGAATCCCCCTCCAAATAATGGACGGTGAGACCGGGTTCCTAGTAGACACCGTGGAAGCGGCTGCTGAGAAGACGCTACACCTACTAAAACATACTAATGAAGCAGAAGAAATGGGCAAGAATGGGAAAGAACATGTGAAGAACAGCTTTCTCGTCACAAGACACTTGAAAGACTACTTGAAACTCTTCCTACAGCTTGCCTGATCGAGTGGGCAAAGAAGACTCCTTTGTACAGCCGAGATCTCTCTCGCTGTCAAGATGCGTTCGCTGTCTAGCAGAATTGGCACCAGTAGAGGTTCCTGGTCTAACCCAGAATGGCAATCACCACAAGCAGTGCGGCGAACAAAATCAGAAAGAATACGAGAAACGGAAGCAGCGTTGTCGTCAGCATGGCTATGGTAAGGGCTATATAGTCTTTCCAGCTCAGGCCCTTCTCCTTCTTTTTCTTCTTCAAGCTTTTCGTTCACCGCTCTCAAAATCGATTTCAGAGTGACAGGCCACTAGATGCCCGTCTATCTTGATGAGCGATGGTTCTTCTTTTTTGCATCTCTCAGTTGCGAAAGGGCACCTCGGGTGGAAGCGGCATCCTGGTGGAATATCGACGGGACTTGGTACATCACCCTTCAGTAGAACTTCTTCTTTCTGAAACTCAGGGTCTGGCACGGGTATAGCCGCCATCAGATGGTAGGTGTAAGGGTGCTTTGGAGCGTTGTAGATGGCGTCTCTGTCTGCTACTTCCACGATTTTGCCTAGATACATGACTGCAACTCTGTCGCTCATGTGGTGTACGACGGCCAAGTTGTGGGAGATAAAGAGGTAGGTCAGGTCGAGGTCTTTTTGGAGCTCCTTGAGGAGATTTAAGACAGACGCTTGAACCGAGACATCCAGGAAAGAGGTAGGCTCGTCAAGTATGAGGAAATCTGGGTTCAGTGTCAAGACTCTTGCCACCGCGATTCGCTGTCTTTGGCCGCCGCTGAATTCGTGAGGGAATCGGTAGAGATGTTCTTCACAGAGCCCAACTTTGTTGAGCAGCCCCAACGCTCGTTCGTGCTTCTCGAATCTGCTCTCGGCTACGCGGTGAATTCTCATGGCCTCCATCAGCATGGAGTTGACCGTCTGTCGCGGGTCTAATGACGCGTAAGGATCCTGAAAGATAATTTGCATTCTTCGGCGCAGTTTTCTGAGTCTTTGTCCTTTGGCCTCGGTGACGTTGATTCCGTCGAAGTGGACTTCGCCCTCAGTTGGCTTAATCAGTTTGAGAATGCTTCGAGCTGCCGTGGTCTTGCCTGAGCCTGATTCGCCGACCAAGCCGAAGGTTTCGCCTTTGTGTACAGTGAAGCTGATGCCGTCAACGGCTTTCACGTGCCCGACTGTTCTCTGGATGATTCCACTCTTGATTGGGAACCACGTTTTGAGGTCTTTGACAACTAGTAGATCTTCCATATTGTATCAATCTCCGACGAGATAGCAGGCGACTTCATGGTTTTCTGCGGTTTCGATAAGTTTCGGTCTCTTCTTTTTGCACTTGTCCATAGCAAAGGGGCATCTGGGGTGAAACCGGCAACCAGGAGGCGGGTTGATCATCTCTGGTACTGTGCCGGGTATAGAGTTCAATTTCGCGACAGGTTTCTTCACGTTTGGAATGGCTTTCATCAACATTTGCGTGTATGGGTGTAGTGGATCTCGGAAGATTTTCACGGTTGGCGCAACCTCTACTACATTTCCACCGTACATGACTGCGATTCTATCCGCTATCTCTGCAGCCACGGAGAGGTCGTGCGTGATCATTATGGTTGAAGCATCTATCTTGTCTCTCAGCTCCCTCATCAAGTACAATATTTGCGCTTGAATGGTGACGTCTACCGCTGTTGTTATCTCGTCTGCTACGAAGACGGACGGTCTCCTAGCCAGAGCCATAGCAATCATAGCTCTCTGCCTCATGCCACCGGAAAGTTCGAAGGGATACTCACCTAGTATTCTCTCGGGATCGGGTAGCTTGACCAATTTCAGGAGGTCCACACAAAGGTGCTTCGCCATCTTCTTTATCTCAGAATTGGACACTTTTGCGTTCGGCTTGCTTGAAGCTTCACCCTTCCATGAGAGGATATCACCGAAAGTCACATTCTTACCGTGGGATTTATGTGCAATCACTGCTTCTTTCAATAGTCCCTTGTTGAGCATGAACACTTCCATCAGCTGGGTCTCTATTTTCAGGACGGGATTGAGATACGTCAGTGGATCTTGAAAGACTGTGGCTAGTTCGTGTGCTCTCAAAATTCTCATGTCTTCGCGAGATTCTTCCAGGAGATTGTTTCCTTTGAAGAGGATTTCCCCACCTATTATGTGAGCGTTTTCTGGAAGGAGACCAAGTATGGTCAGGGCTGTGACTGACTTACCGCAACCGGATTCTCCGACGAGACCTAGGATTTCGCGTCTGAATAGCTCGAGGTCGACTCCGTTTAACGCCTTGACCTCGCCTCTATACGTGTGGAAGTTGACTCGTAGGTCCTTCACTTCAAGGATACGTTTTGTGTCCCTCACCAGGTCAAACACCTCACAAATCGGCTATCTCCTCAGTTTTGGATCGAGGACGTCCCTCAAACCGTCTCCTACGAGGTTGAACGCTAGAGCAATTACGAGCATGGTCAGACCAGGAAAGACAATTAGCCATGGAGCTTCAAAGATGTGTCCGTATCCCGCGGCCGCTAGATTGCCTAGTTCAGGAAGTGAAGGGCTCGGTGAGAAGCCAAGAAACATCAAGGCCGAGAATGTGAGGATGACACCCCCAAAGTCTAGAGTTGCTTGAACCAGAATCGGATAGATTGAGTTGGGTATTATGTGTCTGAAGAGCGTCCTAAGATGTCCTGCTCCAAGGCCTCTCAAGGCCTCGACGTACCCCTTTTCCTTCTCACTAAGTATTTGACCTCTCATGAGCCTCACGTACGGTGGCCACCAAACTAGAAGCAGTGCGAGTCTAAGCGTTTCTAGTGTCCGGCCAAGCATGGCGGCAAAGACTAAGGCGAGAACGAGGGCGGGGAACGCGAGGAAGATGTCTGTTATTCTGAGCACGGCTTCATCCACCACGCCACCAAGGTATCCTGCAAGGGCTCCGATGAGTGTGCCAAATACTGCGGCGCCAACAGTTATGATGACTGCGTTTTGCATGTCTACGGGTATCGCAAGTATTATCATTAATAGGAGGTCTCTACCCCATTGATCTGTTCCCAAGTAGATTTCGTCTGGTCCTTCGTAGAGCTGGATGCCTGGCCCCCAGTTGATGAAACTGTCTTTGTCCCACATGAATTTCCGCTCGAAAGGATAGCTGCCTCCATATCCCGTTGGGATGGCCAAGTTTGGATTGACGATGACGTTGGCAAATAGGGCGAGGACCACGAAGAAGATTGCCAGTGCGGATCCCGTCAAGACCAGAGGGTTCTTTCTTAGCAGATATAGCGTATACTTGAGATCTGCCCATCTAGCTGCCCATTCTCCTGTTCTGGCGCTAGTTTTGCTTGCCATCTGACTTCCCTTTAGTATTTGATCCTCGGATCAAGAAAGACGTAGGCCACATCGACGACCAGGTTGGCGATTACGATGATGGCGGCAATGACGATGGTGTAGACCAGGATGAAGTTGCTGTCCCCTTGAAACACTGCCAATAGTGCAAGCTGCCCCACGCCTGGCCACGCAAAAACGAACTCTGTAATCATGGCTCCTCCGAGCAGCGCAGCAAAGAATATGCCTGTAAGCGTCACCGCCGGGATCAGTGCGTTTTTCAGTGCGTGTCGATAGATCACAATTCTCTCTTGAAGCCCCTTCGATCGAGCCAACGTGATGTAGTCTTGTCGCATGACTTCCAGCATACTGGCCCTGACGATGCGGGCGAGAAAGCCGAGGCTGATGAATGCGAGGCTAAAGGCTGGTAGAATGAGGTGACTTAGCGCGTCTGCCGTGTATGATAGATTGCCTGCCAGCAAGCCGTCGAGTACTGGCATACCTGTAATTCGAGGTACTGCTCCCGGCATTCCGGTTGCGCCGCTGCTAGGCAGGTTGGGTAGGCCCCACAGCGAGAAATAGTAGAAGAACACAAGCTGCAGAATGAAGCCGAACCAGTAGGATGGGGTGGAATACCCTGTAAGGGCGATGATGCGTGACACATGATCTGGGAGTTTGTTGTTTTTCAAGGCGGAGATGATTCCTAGCGGCAGTCCGATGGCTACGGTCAAGATCACTGCGGCCACGGACAGTTGAATTGTATAGGGGAAGTGTGCGAGGAAAACCTCGTTGGCGGGTTGCCCTTGGGCCCAGATTCCAGTGCGTCCCCAGTTGCCTTGCAGTATGTCTCGTAGCCAGTAAAAATACTGTATGTGAAGGGGCTGATCGAAGCCATGGGATCTAATCACTTCTTGGATTTGCGCTGCTGTCATCTTGGGATGAATGTAGGGGGCCCATGGCGCAATCCCGGTCGGGAATCCTCTGGCGAAGTAGAAGACGAGTATGCTAACCCCTAACAGAACGAAGATCATCAGTATGAGCCGTCTGATCACGTACTCGTACAGTTTCACTTGTCATCTCTCATGAATGGCTTTTTTCGCGCGGCTATAAAAGCTTAGTGAATCATTGCTAAACGCCCATCGCGAATCACGCAACTGCGATATGCCATGCGTCATAACAGAGGCGCCTTGAGGCTTATATCTGTTGCGTCCGAGTGCTTGCACTCAAGGCAGTATTCCAGACAACTGTTTCAAGATAAAAAAAGAGAGGGAAGTGTAATCTAGGGTTCTTCGTAGTACATGGCTGACCAGAGGTCGACACCATAGTTCGTGTTGACATACCAACCTTGAAGCCATGACGACCGAGCAAGTTGTAGGGTGGGAGTCCACCACACCATGTATACCACCAGATCGTTTGCTAATCTGTTCATCTCGTCGTTGATCTCTAATAATCTCGTGACGTTGCCTTCTTGGTCTGCAAGGACGGCTTCATCGTAGAGCGTGTCAAGCTGTGTGATGTTCCATAGGTTCCATGAGAAATAGGTGCCTGACGATACGTACATGGGTGATAGCCAGTTGAGCACGTGGTTGTAATCGGCAATCCAACCGCCCACGTATGAGTCAATTGCGTGCTGCGATGCGAGGGTGTACTGCTGTCCGCCAGGAACGATGACGACGACGAATCGTATACCTAAGTCTTCGTCTACACAGATCGCGTTCAGATTGTCCGCCAGCGCGGTCAAGACTTCTTGGAATGTCGTGGCTCCAGATTGTACATAGAACTCGATAATCTTTGCCTCAGCAAAGCTGGGGCCAAACGAGTTGTCAACCACTCCAGGGTCAATCGCTGTTCCATTGTAGTACGTGTCTGAGTAATATGCAGGATTCTTCGGGGTGTCTCCAGCATCTATGAGCAGCTCTCGAGCTCGTGTGAGGTCGAAGGAAAAGGCCGGCGCTACGTCGGGATTGTATGCCCCCTCAGGGACGGTGCCCGGAGGAACGATGTTGCTTGACAAGACGCCAAATCTGTTATTGACGAATATGTTCATGTGGGTCATGTTGACAGCGCTGGCAACTGCCATTCGTATGCGCCAGTCCGCGAAAGGTTGCCAATCCCTCAATGTGCCATCAGCCCTGGTGATGTTGGTGTTGAAATCAAGCCACCATGTGGTAAACTGTGGGAACACACCGTGCTCTGTCACACCAGGAATTATCGATTCCAAGACTCCATCATCAATCCATCTGTCTCGGTTAACGACTTGGAAGATATCAGATGTCGCCACCTGGATCCCTGTGACAGTTCCGGCCTTGAGATGGAGCAGCCTCGTCGTAAAAGATTCCACTTGGCTGAATTGTATGGTCTCTATCCGCGTTTTGCCTGCTGGCGGCAGATTCAAGTTGCCCGGTCCACCCCAGTAGTCGTCATAGGCCTTCAAGATGATCGTATAGGGTGTAACTGATTCCACGCTCTCCACGTAGTAGGCGCCTGTGCCTACCTTCCAGCCATCTGTCGGCAGGTTGAGCCCAGTGTCCCCATTCCCCGCCATGTGTTCGAAGTACGTGGTGTAGTTTCCATCCCACGTGCCCCAACTGGGATCGCTATGTTCATAGTCCATTTCGATCGTCGAAGTCGGCGACACGATGCCGGCCCACGGACCGGCCATGATAGGTAGAAACTGCGTCGTCGGCGTCAAGACGTTGATGCTGACCTCGTAGGTGTCAATGATCTCAACGAAGTTCTGATCCAGCACCGCTTGCACCCACGCAGCGTCGTATGGTTGATCGTCACCGCTGACGCCCTTGCTCAGACTTGGGTCAAGGAGCTGCTGAACCATCCACGCTGCTTGGCTCCCATGAACTCCGGTTTGACTTGTACCATCGATGATGAGGATTCGGTTGAAGCTGAACCAGACCGCGGTGGCATTGAACGGCGTCCCGTCTTGGAACGTGATGCCTTCGCGCAAGGTCAAGTTGTACTGCAACCCGTCATCCCTGACCGTGTAGCTCTCAGCCAGCCACGGAATGATCTTGGTCGCGTTGTCCCGCTCGTACCAGAGCAAGGTCTCGACTGAGTGCCAGAGTGTCCAATAATCGAACTGATAGTAGGAAACGTGTGGATCAAGCCATTGGTAAGTAGCTCCAGACTCAAAGATCATGATGTTGTCAGCCACAAACTGTGGAACAGTAGGTATCCCGGTGATAGTTAGCGTGCCAGATAAGTTGGTTCCAGGAATCGTCACCGCATATTCTCCAGCATCCTTGGTTACAGTGGCGGTCAGGGTTTTCGTTTCGCCAGCTGCAAGTGTCTCAGTCCAAGACGTTTCAACCACATCACTCAACACAAGCGTTACCGTTCCTGTAATCTCAGTTTCACCAGTATTCGTAACATCTACACTGATGGTGACTTCCTCTCCTTCCAAAGCCTCCGAAGGTGTTACCGTGAGATTGCTGACTTCGAACTCTCCTGGGAGCGGCTCTATTGTTGGTTGGCTCAGGAAGTACCAGATTGTCCCTATGAGCGCACCAGCTAAGATTATTACGACAAGTATAAACACAGCCATTGTTCTAGTGATAGCTTTCTTGTTCATTTTTTCCCTTCCGCTCACGTAGTCTATTACGGTGTATATTTAACGTTTACGTACTTGCAATGCAGCCAAGGAACAGCAAGCGTACTATCCGACACAGGAATGAACATATTCGAACATTTAACTTCTACATTCTTTTCTTTAGCAGAAGAAGGGCTACCGCAAAAGTTGCAACCGCAAAGCTCAGCGCGACGCCCACAATGAAAAAATATGCTTCATAAGGAACAACCCTCATGTCCAAGTAGGCCAAAAGATGTTGACCCAGATTCCACGCCACAATCAGACTGAAAACGAGCGCCAACACTATCCCACCTTTCCCCGGATCAGGATGGACTTTCGCATACAACATTATAGTAATGGAACAGACAACCTTCGCGACCAGAAATACTGTTGGTCCTATAGCAAGAACCAACGGGTTAATCTCAAAACTCCAGAAAGAAATCGTTGACGCCGCGTCAAACATGTTCAAAACAGCAGCCGCAGCACACGCAACTCCATGGGCGCCACTCATCGTCCATCCGCCCCAAAACATACTGAACCCCATCACAATCAAGACAACACCGTCCAGGCGGCCTACGACAAAAATGCCAAAACCCGACGCCACAAAGACCAAGCCCACAACTAGCAGGAAGATCGAAGCAAGGAATGCCGCTTGATCGACCCAAGCCACTAGGAGCTTCCTCCACGCATTCTCTTCAAGGGCGTATCACCCCCGATCGCAAACAAGTAGACATGAGATTCCGGCGTCTTATACACTTTTGTCAGATCAGCCCTTCCCATTAACTTGGTGACAAGCCCGAGGTGTAAAGGAGATTGTGTCCTGAGTGTTGACTGCTTTCATGTGTTCTAAACTTTATCAACAGGCTGAACATAGTCTCTAGAAGAGCGGATAATTCGTGTCTATGGAGGGCTGGTGCGTTTGGATCACGGGGCTTCCAAGAAGTGGAAAATCGACAATTGCCCGAGCTTTGCTCAAGGAGTTGGAGAAACGCGACCTTCACGCGCAGATCCTCTCTTCGGACATGCCTAGACGTGTGATCACCCCCAAACCCACTTATTCAAAAGAGGAAAGAGATATCGTCTATAATGCGATTGCTTTCGTCGCTGAACTCCTGACGCAGAACGGCGTCAACGTAGTCATAGATGCCACGGGAAACCGCCCGCAGTATCGAGATCATGCACGAAAGAAGATTCCCCGATTTCTCGAGGCCTACGTTCGGTGCCCCTTGGAAGTCTGTATAAAAAGGGAGACAGGGCGGAAGCAGTTGTTCCACGCGCCTAAGGCAGTTTACCAGAAAGCCTTCACAGGAAAGAGCTCCACAGTACCTGGAGTCGGAGCCTCGTATGAGGAGCCTTCAGACCCTGAGGTTATAATAGATTCTGGCACACTTGACCGAGATGAGTGTGCTCAAAAGATTTTAAACACTCTTGTGGAGAAGTTCCTTCATGAACAAGGCGAGACCGAGTGCGAGCTTTTCTAGAACCTTAGTCACCGGCGGCGCAGGATTCATCGGCAGCCACCTTGTGGACCGCTTGATGAAAGAGCGAATTCGTGCAACCGTTCTGGATAATCTAAGCTCCGGAAGATCGAAAAACATTGAAAGATGGCTAGACCATGAGCGGTTCCGGTTTGCCGAAGGCGACCTGAAGAATCTCAGAGACGTTGAAGAAGCCGCGGAAAATGCAGAGCTGATTTTTCATCTGGCCGCGAACCCTGAAGTCCAGGTTGGGGAGACCGATCCCTCGATCCACTTTGAGGAGAATCTGAGGGCTACATTCAATGTGTTGGAGACGATGAGAAAAAGCGCATCGATAAAGACTTTGGTGTTTACATCTACCTCGACCGTCTATGGTGAAGCGGCGGTTATGCCCACTCCGGAGGATTATGGGCCTCTGATTCCTATCTCCACCTATGGTGCATCGAAACTCGGGTGCGAAGCGCTCGTATGCAGCTATGCTTACACCTTTGGACTCAAGGCCTTGATTCTGAGGATTGCCAATATAGTAGGACCTCGATCGACCCATGGAGTCATCATTGATTTCATCGACAAGCTAAGGGCCGATCCAAACAGACTGGAGATTCTCGGCGACGGGACTCAGAAGAAATCGTATCTACACGTTGAAGATTGCATTAGCGCGTTTCTCCACTTAGCTCTTCAATTCTTCCAGACTCAGAACAAAGTGGCAATATACAACGTTGGCTCTCTCGACCAGATTACAGTAGGGAAGATCGCCGAAATCGTTGTGGACGCGTTGGGCTTGCAAGATGTCGAGTTTACCTTCACCGGCGGGGTTGACGGCGGTAGAGGGTGGCGTGGAGATGTGAAGGTTATGCTTCTTTCGGTGGAAAAGCTACTGAAGACCGGATGGAAACCCAAATACACTAGTGAGCAGGCCGTGAGGCGTGCGACAGAAGAGATTCTGATGGAAAGATCTGCTTTGTGAGCGGAAGAGGTGGAGTCATCTTATGCATGCACTTTCGATTAGAACTCCAATTTTGAAGCAAAAGGACGATTTGGTGACCATTATTCTGGAATCACTCATGGAGCACAAAGTGGAATTGAAGGAGGGGGACATTCTAGCTATAGCCTCAAAAGCGATAGCAACTGTAGAAGGGCGTATTGTGCCGCTGGAAGGGGTCTTCCCATCTGAAAAAGCAAAGCACGTAGCCCACAAGCACTCGATGGAACCTGAATTCAGTGAGCTGGTACTGAAAGAGGCCGACAAGATCTACGGGGGAGTCCACAAGGCGCTCCTCACGTTAAAGAAGGGCATTCTGACCGTAAACGCCGGTGTAGACATGAAGAATGCTCCAACAGGTTACGCTGCTCTGTGGCCTTCGAGTCCTCGGGGCACAGCAGACAAGATTCGCACAGAGATCAAGCAGCGAAGTGGAAAGACAGCAGGCATTGTGATCGTGGACAGTCAACTGGCGCCTCTCCGAATGGGTACACGAGGGCTGGCGCTAGCAGTGTCTGGTTTCAGACCTGTCGAGGATTGTAGAGACAAGAAAGATCTGTACCAGAAACCTTTGCTGATCACGCGCCATTCGATCGGGGACGACCTAGCCTCAACAGCTCATTTATTGATGGGTGAGACCAATGGGCAGACCCCAGTCGTTCTCATTAGAGACGCACCGGTCACTTTTGTCGACCGCGTTGATGTGGAAGAAATGAAGATTCCCCAAAGAGAATGCGTCTACATGCATGCTCTCCAATCTGGAGAATAGATCTAGGAATCCACTTCGCCATCACTCTACCGCGCTGTCTCCCGCCTAACTCTTAGACTATGACTACAGTGTTTCTCTGAATAGATCTTCTTTCCTTGGTATGTTCAGACTCTCCGCGGAAAGAGAACCATCAAACTCTACACGTTTGACATTCTTGACGATCGCAACAGGAATCCCTTCGTCACCCTGTCCCATGACGAGTTCTGCGGCCGCAGCGACTTCATCTGCGACGGCAACATTCTTCACCCTCAACAAGTGATGGTACAAGTCTCGTTTGCCACGATAATCCTTGAAGGGGTGGATCCCGGCTAGTCCGATCGCAAACTCGACTTGTCCTCTTCGGAACGGGCGGCTGTAGGTGTCGCATATAATGACTGCGACTTTCCTTCCCGCAAGCCGCATTACTTGTGCTCTCAACTTCCGAGCTGATTCGTCGGAATCTTGGGGCAAAGAGGTATAGGAGTCCTCTCCGGGAACGTTCGACTTGTCGATTCCCGAGTTGATACAAACCAGGCCGCCTTTGTTCTCCACAATCAGTATCTCTTCGGATGCTTTCACGATGTTCGCTGCTTCTTCAAGCACCAATTCCACAAATCTCGGGTCTTTCGAGGTCTTTCTAGCCACCTCCAATGCCTTCTCTGAGGGGTTTACGGTCTTCAATCGGGTCACCCTGCCGTTCGCTTTAGAGACGACTTTCTGAGAGACCACCAGAATGTCTCCATCGTCTATAGATACGTGCTCTTTCTCGACGGCTTGAATGATTAGGGCGGCCAAGTCGTCTCCATGCTTCACTAGTGGAAAACCCTCTAGGCCTATGATCCTGATTTCCTGCATCTCTTGATCGCATCCTCTCGTTTCTTGAATCTCATAGTATTAATCATTTTTACTGTCGACGATGGGACAGAAACCAACCTGAAGGAGTTTGTGAACACCCGCTTGCGGGCGCTCACCAAGACCTTGGATGCTTCACCCGAAGATGAAGGGCCAGTGATCCTGGGCGCGCGCAACTGGGAGAAATACTGAGTCTCAACCCATCACTACCCCTCACCTCAGCAGCAGACATGAGCATTCATGCATGGAAAAAGGCTGGACTATTTGTTTGGCGTGCTTATTGAAAGGAGTGGAGCAAAATCAACAATGATTCTGGAAGAATTGTCGATTACTTTCACAAATACTAAGTAGAGCAACGCAGTAACAGAAAGAATGGTGAAGCGCAGGCAACTACTGTTATAGAAAACAGTTGCTGAAAGAGAAAGGAGAGTTCTCTACGCTCCACCATCAATTATGATGTTTTGGGACGATCGTATAAGCCTTGTTGCACAAGCACTCAGTATTTTCTATTCATACCCAGCAGCAAGTCACATCAGATACGCGCATCGCACGTCCGATTTTCAAGCTACGACCAAAGGCGTATCACGGAACGCCTCAATCAATCTTTTCTTGGTTGGGCTGCGATCATCGGTACGACTGCATTTATAATATATCTCTACTGGTACGCACCTAATGAGTGCTTTTCAAGAGCATGAGAATCTGTGTCTACCGTTAGGCTGAATTCCCAACATGGTCATCTATGGCCCACCTTGAAACAAGTTCTACTCAATGAGATTATGCTATGGAACATTGCTACATCACCTTTTTATAGTTCAACACGACAAACGTCGAATGTGTGCGGGCAGAGAACGTCATTGTTTAGCTAAGAGCTTTCCTCTCACTCTCTCACCTCTGAACCCGCACCACTCCAAAAGGCAAAGTTCTTTCTCTGCCATACTGAAAATTCAAAAGTCAAACCCGAGGAATATTGACTCGAGGCGAGGTTTTCAACTCTCATCAACCCACGGGAACCTAGCGAGACGCCTGAGCTGCTTTTCTACGATCAAACCTGAAGTGAACAATCGACTATGCCCCAAAAATCCATGGTTTTTCTCTTCTTTGCATCATGCAACCACTGTTCGCAAGCAAACGACAAAAGATATAAACAACCATTCTCCAGTTGAATCAGCACGAATAATGGACGAACTCCAATATGCCAAAATGGGGATACTCAACAACACCAACAAACCCAGATATAACAGTAAAAGCGAGTGCACGAGAGCTTAGAGTATCCCCTAAACATGCAACAGAAATCTGCAGTACGATAAAAGGAATGAGACTCTATCACGCCAAAACCTACCTTCAAAACGTAGTTGCGAAAAGACAACCCGTTCCTATCCGGAAACACAAGAAGAAAATCCCGCACAGACGTGGATTACAGAAAGCCTACGCTGGAAGATACCCCGTAAAAGCCGCACAAGAAGTGCTTCAAGTTCTTGAAAATGCAGAAGCCAACGCAGAATACAAAGGACTCGACATGGAGCGACTGAAGATAATTTATGCCTCGGCCCATCCAGGAATGAAGATTAAACGGTACATTCAAAGAGCTTTCGGAAGGTCGACCCCACGCTTCGAAACCCTGTGCCACATAGAACTCATCTTGGAACAAATGGAGGAGCGATAACACGTCAGCAGTCAAACACTTCATCGAAGAATCCGTCAAGAAGGCCGAAATCGACGAGTTCCTGCGAAATGAATTTGAGCGAGCTGGGTATGGCGGCGTGACCATTACCAAAACACCGCTAGGTGCCCACATAGTAATCTACGCTATGCGGCCCGGAATAGTCATCGGGAGAGGTGGACAAACCATTAAAGAACTTTCTATTATGCTCGAGGAAAAGTTCGAGCTGCCAAACCCGCAGATTTCGGTGGCCGAGATTGAGGTTCCCGAACTAAACGCCCATGTTGTTGCCTCGCGAGTTACGTCTGCTTTGAAGAGGGGGGTCCATTATCGCCGATCAGGCTATTGGGCGTTGAACCAAGTCATGGAAGCCGGCGCGCTAGGCGCAGAGATCATTATCAGCGGAAAGTTGAGATCAGACAGAGCTCGGTACGAAAAATTCCGTGCAGGATACCTACCAAAGAGTGGCGCCCCAGCCGAGAAACATATGAGAAAAGCGGAGTTACCTGCGCAATTGAAACCTGGCATCCTCGGGGTTAAGGTTCGGATAATGCCCCCAGACGCCGAGTTTCCAGATCAGATATCAATAATCGAAGAGGCCACAGAACCAACTGAAACCGCGGAAGAAGAAGTGGCGAAAGCTGAGAAAGAGGAGCAGGAACAGCCGGAACCTGCTGAAACAGAGACTATTGAGGCTGAAGAGTAACATGCCCCTTATGAGGAAAGATGATATCCGCGCCATGTCTTCGGAAGACCGTCGAAAGAAGGTTGTTGAGATGCGAACGGAGCTTGTTAGATTGAAGACAATGGTCAAAGCCGGCGGTTCCATTGACAACCCTTCCCGAATCCGAGAGCTTCGCAAGACAATCGCTCAAATTCTCACAATAGATAATGAAGAAGGCCAAGCAGAGGGTAAGAAGAAATGATGGCCGCGCCGAACATACTCCAACGCGACCTCATCGGGCTCACTGCAAAGGTTGTGAGGAGTGCGAACTCTGACTGCATGAATATCAATGGCAAAGTGATCGACGAAACACGCAACACTATTGCGATAATGTGCGGGAACAAGAAGAAGATAATCATAAAAGAAGCAGCTGTCTTTCACATCACGCTTCCAGATGGCTCAGTCCTAGAGGTCAACGGGAAAGTCATAGTCGGTCGACCTGAGAATCGAATCAAGAGGCAGATTAGGAAGCGGTGGTGATGGCTCTATCCTTCAAAAAACCTAAGAAGACGTGCAAGGATCGCGACTGTCCATTTCATGGTACACTTCCAATCCGAGGACATACGCTTGAAGGTACAGTGATCAGCGATAAGATGGAAAAGACCGTCGTCGTGCGGCGTGACTACCTAAAGTATGTGCCAAAGTTCAAGCGGTACGAAAGGCGCCACAGTCACATTTCGGCGCACAATCCTCCGTGCCTAAATGCCAAAGAAGGGGACCGCGTGAAGGTAGCGGACTGCCGTCCCCTCAGTAAAACGGTCTCCTCCGTGGTTGTTGAGCGAATGGAGGAAACGTGAAATGGCCGCGAGAGCGAAGGCACGGGCTTTGATAGCCAGAGGGATTATGGGCCAAAGACCCAAGATTTCAAAGGGTCTGCCAGCTGGCTCTATCGTCAGATGTACCGACAACACGGGCGCAAAGGAACTCAGAATAATTCAAGTAATGGGATACAAGGGAAGACTTCGACGCCTTCCTGCAGCTGCCGTAGGAGATATGGTCATTGTTTCGGTGAAGAAAGGAACACCCGACATGAGAAAGAAGATGTTCCGCGCGGTCGTCATTCGACAGAAGAAGCCATTCCGACGCGCCGGCGGAGACTGGGTCCAGTTTGAGGACAACGCAGCAGTCATAATGACGCCAGAAGGTGAGATGAGAGGTTCGGAGATCAGAGGGCCGGTGGCCAAGGAGGCGGCTGAACGGTGGCCGAGGGTAGCAAGCGCTGCGAGCGTCATAGTGTAAAGGAGAGAACACGGTGAAAACAAACAAGCCGCGAAAGCAGCGCCGGAATCTGTTCCAAGCGCCCCATCATCGGCGGTACAAAAGATTCTCTGCGCCGCTCTCAGGGGATTTGAAGAAAGCTCATAACACCAACGCGCTTCCGGTCAGGCGGGGTGATTCTGTTAGGATTATGAGAGGCGATCGAAAAGGGTTTGAAGGCAAAGTGGCCCGCGTTGATCGCACCAACTATCGAGTGTTTGTTGAAGGCGTGACCCGTGAGAAGGTAGATGGGTCCACGCTGCTGGTTCCCATTCATCCATCCAAAGTCCTGATTACCGGTCTGAATCTTGAGGACAAATGGCGTAGAGAGATATTGGCGCGTAAGAGCAAGCGGACTGAGACGCTTAAAGAAAAAGCTGAGGACAAGGAATCAGAAGCTTCCCAGAAGAAAGTGAAAAAGAGGAAGAAAAGGCAAAAGACGGCCAAAAAATCTGGAGCGTCATAATCTTGGGGAGAAAAGGCGGAAAGAGACATCTGAAGCGAAAACCAGCGCCGAAGGCGTGGCCTATTCACCGGAAAGAAGCGGTGTGGACCGTTAGACCCAGACCGGGGCCTCACGCACTCTCGTCATGTATACCATTAGCACTTCTTGTGCGAGACGTCTTGGGATTTGCACAGACGCGGAAGGAAGCCAAGATGATAGTCTCACAAGAGAGAGTGAAGGTTGATGGTAAGGTGCGTCGAGAGGAACTCTTTCCCGTAGGACTAATGGATGTAGTTTCCATACCAGATGTCGAGAAGAACTATCGCGTCTTGCCTTCCGAAAAGGGACTAACTCTCCATCCTATTGAGAAAGATGAGGCAGCTTCCAAGCTTTGTAGAATCGAGAACAAAACGGCTACAAAAGGCGGCCACGTACAGCTCAATCTCCACGACGGAACGAACGTACACATCACAGTAAAGGACTCCAAGAAACCCGAAGTCTCCTATCAAACGTTAGACGTCCTAAAACTCGGCGTTCCCGATCGAGAGCCCCTAGGGCACATCAAGCTAGGTGTGAAGAATCCCGCGATGATAATCGGAGGCAAAAACGTAGGTCAATATGGCCGAATCACTGACATTGAGAAAAGGCCGAGCCAGAAACGCAAGGAACTACTGGTCACCATAGAGGACAAAAACGGAAACAAGTTCCAGACAATTCTCGATTATGTCTTCGTCGTTGGCGACACGGAACCCCTCATATCTTTGCCAGAGGCTGACTGAAGTGTCTGAAGAAGAAATCCCGAAAAAAAGGCTTCAGAATCCCATGCGAAGACCCCGTGTCGAAAAAGTAACGGTCAATATTTCTGTGGGGAAGTCGGGCGAGCCACTAGAAAAGGCTGCGAGAGTTCTTGAACAACTAACTGGTCAAAGACCCTGCAAGCGAAGAGCCAAAAAGACCATTCGAGATTTTGGTATTAGAAAAGGAGAACCTATAGCTTGCATAGTGACGCTGCGAAAAGAGAAAGCAAGAACTTTTCTTGAGAAGAGTCTTCAAGCGATAGACAACAAGCTCTCCACACACAGTTTCGATCGCCGCGGAAACTTCTCCTTCGGACTCAAAGAACACATAGAGATTCCCGGCACGAGGTACGTACCAGAGCTCGGCATATACGGCATGGATGTTTCAGTCGTTCTGAGCAGACCGGGAGCCCGTATCAAGTATAGACATCGATCTAAGTCAAAAGTTGGGGCGAATCACGTTTTGACGCCTGAAGAGGCAATGGCATTCGTCAAAGAAGAGTTTGATCTTGAGACGGTTTAGTGTCTAGGTGGTGTCTATGGGGAAGCAAAAGCCTAAGAAAGAGCGAAAATATGGCAAAGGAAGTCGAACATGCAGAAGATGCGGATCCCATGGATCGATCATTCGTCGATATGGATTAGATCTCTGTCGCCAATGCTTCAGGGAGATTGCCAAAGAATTAGGGTTCAGAAAGTATGATTGAAAGGGGGGAATGGAGTTTGACTATGATGGACACGCTTGCGAGTGGTCTCAAAACCATTGTCAATAACGAGTTGCGGAACAGACGAGAATGTGTGATCAGCCCCGCATCCAAGCTCTTAGGACGGGTGTTGAGGGTGATGCAGTTGAATGGTTACATAGGAGAATTCGAATTTGTTGATGACGGGCGTTCAGGCAAATTCAAGGTGCAGCTCCTCGGCCGTGTCAACGACTGCGGGGCCATTAAACCGCGTTTCCCAGTGAAATTCGATGAGATTGAAAATTGGGAGAAGCGTTTTCTACCGTCAAGGGATGTCGGAGTCATTGTGGTCTCAACTCCTCAAGGGGTGGTCTCTCACAAGGAAGCTAGCGAGAAGAAAATTGGAGGGCGACTCTTAGCGTTCGTCTATTAGGAGACCAGAAAATGCGGACTATTGAAGCGGCGAAATCCATCGAAATCCCGGAAGGGGTTGAAGTTCAGGTGGAGGGACGAGTGGTGATAGTTCGAGGTGTAAAGGGAGAATTATCCCGCGATTTTTCCCACGCTCCTGTATCCATCGAATTGAATGGAAAAGCCGTTGTAGTTCGCACTGACTGGCCTCGTAAGAAGGAGGCAGCTATCGTAGGTACCATTTGCTCCCACATCCAAAACATGATAACGGGAGCGACCAAAGGCTTCACCTACAAACTAAAGGTTGTGTTTTCTCACTTCCCCATATCTGTTAAGGTTAGAGAGAATACCGTGGCCATAGAAAACTTCACGGGAGAGCGAAGCCCACGAATAGCAGAGATAGCAGGGGACACCCAAGTCGTAGCGAAGGGAGAAGACGTAATCGTGCAAGGAATCAACATCGAAGAAGTCGGCCAGACCGCCGCCAACATCGAGAAAGCAACCAGAGTAAAGCAAAAAGATCCACGAGTCTTCCTTGACGGCATCTACGTCTACGAAAAGCACGAGGGAGTAGAAGAATGAAAGACGAATCAAAGCCAGAAACCTCCAAACAAGAAAACCTCCCCAAAAAAAGAGCGTACAGTAGACATCAGAAGCCTGATTTCAAACGTCAAGAAAGCTGGCGATACAAACGGGTGAAAGAGAGCTGGAGAAGACCCCGCGGCCTAGACAGCAAAATACGGAAAAAGGTGAAGGGATGGCCACAATCCCCCGGAGCTGGCTATCGCACTCCTAAGGAGACAAGGGGACTACACCCATCAGGATACAAAGAGGTTCTTGTCCACAATCTAGACGGCGTTGATAGGATAAACCCAGAAACACAAGCCATAAGGATAGCGCACACAGTAGGAACCCGAAAACGGATTGAAATTTCATCTAAGGCTAGCGAACAAGGGATCCACATCCTGAATCCAATAAAGATCCCGGAGTTCGAAGAGGTCGAGGAAGAGATGGTTGAAGAAGGACTTAGAGAAGCGGCAAAAGAGGAAAAAGAACGCCCTAAAACGACCTCAGAAAAGGCGGATGAACAAACATGAGCCTGAGAAGTCAACGCCGCTTGGCAGCCGAAATTCTCAAGGTGGGTGAAAATCGGGTTTGGATTGATCCCGAAAGAACAATAGATGTCGAAGTGGCGATTACCAGAGAGGAGATCAGAAGACTAGTCCATGAAGGCGCCATCAAACCTGTACCGAAGAAAGGCGTCAGTCGTGCCAGAGCCCGAGTCTTACAGCAAAAGAGAAAGAAGGGATTGCGAAGGGGACCTGGCAGGAAAACTGGTTCAGCGAAGGCGAAGGTCTCCAAAAAAGAGGCTTGGATGAAAAAAGTTCGAGCGTTAAGAAAGAAACTTCGTGAGCTAAAAGAGAATCGCGTGATCACAAGGGATGTCTACCGGAAGTTGTACAGCATGGCCGGCAGCGGCGTCTTTGAATCAACAGCGGACTTGGAGCGTTACATAGAAACTCGTGGTCTAGGAAGGAAACGTTGATGGCAGAGGGTCCAAGTTACCGGCTTACTTTCCGTCGGAGAAGGGACGGAAAAACAGACTACAGGTCAAGAAGGGCGCTAATTCTTTCAGGGCTGCCGCGACTGGTTGTTAGAGGCACGTCAAATCACATGATCGTGCAAATCGTCAAGGCTGGAGTGGCTGGTGATAGTGTTGTGAACTCGGCCCACTCTCATGAGTTGACGAAGGCCTATGGTTGGCAGGGTGATTGTGGCAATCTTCCCGCTGCATATTTGACTGGCTTTCTGTGTGGTCTCAGAGCTGTTAACAATGGTTTGAAAAAATCCGTTTTGGACATAGGTCTCCAAGCTTCCTCCCGTGGTGGACGAGTCTTCGCGGCATTTAAGGGAACTATTGATGCTGGCGTCACAGTTCCCCATGATGCGAGTATGCTTCCTGATGAGACCAGAATCAGCGGAAAACACATTGTTGACTATGCCAATCAACTGACTTCTTCAGATCCAGAAAGGTTTCAACGGAGGTTTTCTCAGTATCTGTCAAGAGGGTTACCGCCAGAGCAACTCGCAGAACACTTTTCTGCGACAAAGAAGAAGATAAAGGAATCCTTTGAAAAGGAAGGGAAACAAACTTGACGCGTAGAGGGGAAGGCATCGAAGAGTGGGTCCCACGTACGAGGCTTGGAAAAATGATTCTTGAAGGCCGAATCTCCTCCATGGAAGAAATTTTCATGGAAGGGTTGAAAATACGCGAGCCTGAGATAGTGGACATTCTTCTTCCAGATCTACGAGAAGAAGTCATCAACATAAATCTGGTGCAGAAACAAACGGACGCTGGTGAGAAATCCCGATTCAAAGCCATAGTAGCCGTTGGGAATCGTGATGGTTATGTAGGTCTCGGCTCAGGAAAGGCTAAGCAGGTACGTTCTGCTATCGAAAAGGCTGCGGTGGATGCGCGTCTTAATGTTACCCTTATTCGAAGAGGCTGTGGGAGTTGGGAATGTGGTTGTGGCAGACGGCATACGCTTCCCTTCAAGGTCCAGGCCAAATGCGGCGGAGTAACGATTGTTCTTGTGCCGGGTCCTCGCGGCCTAGGTGTTGTCGCAAACGAAGTTGGCAAGATAATTCTAGGGCTCGCTGGAGTAAAGGATTGTTGGACAAAAAGCTACGGTTCCACAAGAACCATTCCGTCCTATGCCTTCGCTGTCTTCGACGCCCTCCGAGAGACGTACAATCTGGTTACACCAAAGGACTGGGTGAGCTAAAACGAGCAAAGAGCAAACGTGGCTACTAGCCGTACGAGTTCGCGGCGTCAGTGACATTTCCAGAGAAGTTCGAGAGACACTTCAGATCCTTCGTCTGAACCGTAATTGTCACGCCGTGCTGATGGATGATCGCCCGTCAAACGTTGGAATGCTACGCAAGGTGCGGAATTGCATAACTTGGGGCGGGATTTCTGGCGAGAATGTAGCTTTGCTTATCCGAGAGCGGGGAAGACTGGTGGGCGACCAGAAGCTTACGGACCAATATGCCAAAGAAATCGGTTACAAATCACTGGACGACTTGGCTGAAGCGGTATGCAAATCGCAGGTCGACTACAACGAACTTCCGAAGGTGAAACCTGTCTTCCGTCTGCATCCCCCAAAAAAAGGGTTCAAGGGAAAGATCAAGAAAAGCTACGCTGCTGGCGGCGTAACCGGGTATAGAGGCGACGCCATCAATGATCTAATAAAGCGAATGATATAACTACCAGTCGACAGCTTTCATAGTTACAATCTAACGACAATCATCATCAGGAGGAGTTCCATTGAACGAACGTTGGTGGAAGCGCAAAGGACGATCATGGTTTGACATCTTCGACGAATTCGACAGGCTGGAAAAAGCGATGGACGAGATGATGCACAAGACCTTTGAGACACCATCTGAGAGGGCCCACCGACCCTATGTTTACGGTTTTTCGATGTCTGTGGGATCCAACGGAAAGCCGATGATTCGAGAATTTGGAAATGTCGAACATGGTCATTCGGGGCCTAAAATTCGGGAAGAAAGCGGACCTTTAGTCGATGTCATGGAAGAGGAGAAAGACGTGGTCGTTGTGGCAGAACTGCCGGGTGTGGAAAAAGAGGACATAAATCTCCGCACAACAGATAGTCATCTCTTGATATCAGTTGACACGCCTAGACGCAAATATCATAAAGAACTGCAGCTTCCAACACGGGTCGAGTTCAACTCTGGAAAGGCTTCGTATAAGCATGGTGTCCTCGAGGTGCGCTTGAAGAAACTCTGAATTAGCTTGGGCAACCAGTAAGAATTAATTACGCGGTGAACCAGTATCTTGCTTGCGGGTGAAGGTTGAGGAACGGAACATGGCTGGCAGGTTTCTGGGAATATTTAAGCCTCTCTCTAGATTCATGCCTGAGATTAGCCCACCCGAGCGCACTGTAGGGTTCAACGAAAAGCTCTTCTGGACAGGCATCGCCCTTGCATTATACCTTATTATGAGCGAGGTCCCGCTTTACGGGATTCCAGCCGGTGGAGGATGGGAGCTAACTCAGCTCCGCGTGATCTTCGCCTCAAACCGCGGGGCCCTTACGGAACTAGGAATAGGACCAATCGTGACTGCAGGCCTCATTCTTCAGCTTCTCGCAGGGTCCGGTATGATAGGCGTTGACTTCGCTAACCCTGAGGATCGGGGGCTATTTACCACAGCAAGCAAAGTCTTCTCCATAATTATGACTGGCGTGCAGGCTTCCGCATATCTAATCGGGGGCGTATATGGCACTCAGGAGCCCTTTGCAGCCATTATGATTTTCCTGCAGCTTCTAGCCGCTGGAGTGATCCTCATCCTCTTGGATGAGATGATTCAGAAAGGATGGGGTTTCGGGAGCGGGATCAGTCTGTTCATCTTAGCTGGAGTGACGAAAGGCATCTTGTGGGACAGCTTGGCGCCTACTCCGCCTATGGCGGATGGATTAAGCTACGGCGCTTTCGTGGCGACTTTTCAAGCGATGCTTGGTGGCCAATCTTTTTGGGGAGTCTTTCTGAGGAGCGGAAACCTGCCTTCTCTTCTGGGTTTCATCACTACGATCTCTGTCTTCTTGATTGTGATCTACATTGAAGGTGTACGAGTCGAGCTTCCAGTCTCCTATGCGCGCTATCGAGGCTTTCGGGGCAGATATCCCATCAAGCTCCTCTATGTGTCCAACCTACCAGTAATCTTCGCTTCCGCCCTCTTCGCAAACGTATATTTCTTCTCCCAACTCCTCTGGAACCAGCTCGGTCAACCTGCGCCAGGAACGAATTTCTGGCTCGACCTCCTCGGCCAGTACAGGGTCGACCCAGAGAGCAATCAACCCCTACCCGTCGGCGGGCTTGTACATTATGTGACATCCCCTCGAAACCTCCTAAATGTAGCAAGCGATCCTCTGCGGGCAGTCATCTACGCCGGGATTCTGATGGCGTTCTGCATAGTCTTTTCACTTACTTGGCTAGAAGTAGGCGGCCTAGGTCCAAAAACTGTGGCAAAGCAGTTGGTCGACTCAGGAATGCAGATTCCTGGGTTCCGAAGATCTCACCGACCTATCGCAATGATCCTGAAACGCTATATTCCAGTCGTTGCCGTGTTGGGCGGTCTGGTAGTCGGATTGATTGCTGCGACAGCGGACTTCCTAGGGGTCTTCGGGACGGGGATGGGTGTCTTGCTCTCTGTCGGAATTCTATACCAATACTATCAGATTCTGGTACAAGAGCGCGTTGCCGAAATGTATCCCGCCTTCCGTCGGGTACTCGGGGAGTGACCACAGGCCGAACCGGCATATTACCCTTCCTACATATAAAGGCAAAACACTCCATATTGACAGGGTTGACTACCACACCAGTGAAAATAGTTAAAAACACCAAATGAAACAGATTGACAGATAAGCCTCAAGGATTAGGTAGGTGAAAACGTGGCATCGCCTTTGGATTGGCTATTCATGCCTAGTGCCCCTGGAGCAACCGTCGCCATTATATTCATTTCGATAGCCATAACGTTTGTTACATCAATGGCAAATCGCCTTCTCACTGACCGGAAAAAACTCAACGACTGGAGACGAGAGATTTCCCAATGGACTTCTGACTTCAATGAGGCGAGACGTAGCGGAGACTCAAAGCTTCTAGCGAAGTTAAAGAGGCAGCAACCGCGAATAACGCAGCTTCAGTCAAAAATGATGTGGCAGTCAATGAAAGTGTCTCTGCTGTTCATGGTTCCCTTCTTCATCATCTGGCAACTCCTCATCGGCTACTATGGCGGCACTATTGTTGCTTACCTTCCATGGTTGGGGGGAGCTTGGCCGCTGCCCATCTTCTATTGGTATCTCATCTGCTCTTTCTTTTTCGGGACCCTCTTCTCACGGGCGCTGGGCTTAGCGTGGGGGACTACCGAATAGTGCCTAAACCCTCCCGATTGACAAGAAGCCAGAAACGTCACGAAGTGCGATTGCCAGGAGGGCGTGCCTCAACTCATTTCAAGAAAGAGAAACCAACTGGAGCACTCTGTGCCCGATGTGGTAAAAGCCTCTCAGGTATTCCACGTGTGGTTCCATCCAGACTTCGCAAGCTCCCTAGTTGCCGGAGGAAAGTCGAACGCCTATATGGCGGCCAAATGTGCCACAACTGTCTACAAGCTCTGTTGAAACAGGCAGTAAGAAGCACGTGACGACGTGAAAACGGCGGACAAATAAGACGATGGCGAAAAAGACAGTCATATGCATATCCGGACTGGCTGGGTGTGGAAAGAGCACCCTCGCCAAGAAAATTGCCGAGAAATACGGGCTCGAGTACCTCTCCGGTGGAGACGCTCTGAAAGCTCTGGCGATTGAGGCGAGCTACAAATCAGCTGAAACAGGCTGGTGGGAAACAGACGAAGGCACAAGGTTTCTCAAACAAAGAATGGAGGACGCCAATTTTGACAAGAAGGTTGACCGGCAACTGATCGACCGGGCAAAGAGACAGGGAAACGTAGTTCTTGACAGTTGGACGATGCCTTGGCTGTTAGACAAGGGCTTCAAAATCTGGCTGGTCGCTTCTCGGGACGTGCGAGCCAGACGCCTTGCAGAACGGGACGGGATTGATTTCAAGAAAGCGCTTGAAGTAATGGCGGAAAAGGACGAGAAGACGAGGTCGATCTACCGAAAGCTCTACGGGTTTGACCTCGGGAATGATCTTTCCCCTTTTGATCTGATTCTTGATACGGATTTGCTGGATGCCAACGACGTCTTCCGTTCTCTTTGCATGGTAATAGATCGATTGGTTTTTGAGAAGAATCCTGGACACGACTCCGATTGACAAGAATCATCCTACATCCTATTCGAGATTTGGAAATCTCTCGATGCTTCAAAATGTAATCGTTACAGTCTATCTCGTTGCCTTCTTCCTCAAAGCATCGACGGTAGCGCTTCCCAGCGTCAATATGAAAATCATCGCCCAGATTGATACGGTTCGAATGACATCATTATGGATGCTGAGCAAAAAGCTGAACAAGAACCAAAGGCCTGTGATCGCAGTAGGGACGCTTACTACTAACCAAAATTCTGTCCATGTATAGATCGTGAGCAAGTCTTTCAACCACTCAAACACTATCTACACACCTTTCCTGCATTCTTATGTCCATGGGATACGTTTAGCTTTTGTGTTGCTTAGTAATAGACGTTTGTTTCACAGGTTTAAGTTATTCTACTGCAAATTTATAAATACAAGTCTGAGGTTGTCTATAGAAAGCTGGATGGTTTGCTTTGCCTGCCATTGAAGTGGGGAAGATGTGCGTGAAGCTTGCTGGTCGCGAGGCTGGCAAGAGATGTATTATCGTTGACGTTATTGACAAGAATTTCGTTCTCATCACTGGACCTGCAAAAGTCTCAGGCGTGAAGCGTCGACGCGCTAACGTAAGTCATATCGAACCGACTGCGGTTAAGATCGACATCAAACGTGGGGCTAGTGATGAAGAGGTTACTGAGGCTTTGAAAAAGACTGGCAGGCTTGAGGAGATGGCCAAACTAGTGAAGCCCTCTCTTTCTTGATGTGCGCGCGCTGGATAGTTTTAAAGCGGAGACCCTTTCTTTCCCCTAACATAGATTTTCCAACATCCCAACTCTTTTAACGTCCAGTTTCTCTCTTACTAGATCAAGATGCACAGAATCGAGACTCCTTGGACGACGAAGCGAGAGGTTGTGACAAAGGCTGAAGAGGCGACGGATCCCCATTTTGGACACAAACCAGATGAAAGACCAATTGAAAAACACATTCGATTTGGCGTGATCAACCTCGACAAGCCCCCTGGGCCGTCTAGCCACGAAGTAACGGCGTGGGCAAAACGCATCCTGAACCTCGAACATGCTGGTCACGGCGGGACCCTTGAGGCCTCACAATCCGGGGAAATCCCAGAGTAACCGGCATCCTCCCCGTCACATTGGAAGCTGCCACCAAGGCTGTTCAAGCTCTACTTCAGAGCGGCAAAGAATACATCTGCGTTATGAGACTGCACGCCGAAGCGTCAGAAAAGCGGATCAAGGACGTTCTGAACGAGTTTCAAGGGATCATCTATCAACGGCCTCCAGTCCGAGCATCGGTCAAACGGAGGCTACGAACCCGAAAGATCTACTATCTCGATTTTCTTGAAATGGACGAGAGAAACGTTCTCTTCAAGGTCGGATGTGAGGCCGGGACCTACATACGAAAACTCTGCCATGACATCGGAGAAGCGCTGAGCTTTGGCGCCCACATGCGTGAGCTTCGCAGAACCCGTGTTGGCCCATTCACAGAAGACGGAGGATTAGTCACGCTTCATGATGTATCCTATTTCTATTCTCAGTGGCAAGAAACGGGAGACGAAGCAAACCTTCGAAGATTCATACAACCAATGGAAGCTTCATTGAGACTTCTGCCGAAGATCTACATTCGAGACTCAGCAGTAGACGCGGTATGCCACGGAGCAAACCTAGCGGCACCCGGGGTCTTGTCCCTAGACACCAAAATACAACCAGGTGACATGGTTGTCGTGTCCACCCAGAAGGGAGAAGCGGTTACTCTATCCAAAGCCTTGGTGTCAACAACGTCGATTTTGAATATGGATCACGGACTGGTAGCTGAGACCAGACGAGTTCTGATGCCCCGCGGCGTCTATCCAAAAATGTGGCGTACCACTCAGTAGGTTTTTCTTGTGCTCTCAGAAGCTAAAAGCTTTTCATAGGCTTCTGTACCTAAACTAGACTGCGCAGAGCCGGGGTGTCCTAGAGCAATCAAGCGGGAACTCCGGTAGGGAGCAGATTCATCCAAAAGAAGCTCATGCCTGGAGTGCTCTACAGCCAGCCTGTGACCTCTCGAGGTCGCGTGGGTTCGAATCCCACCCCCGGCGCCATCAACGTTTAGCGCGTGTTGACTTCATTTGCCCAGATTTTCTCGTCGGCTTTCTATCTGACTAATTGTGCAAATATCATTGGCAAAACAAGTATGACATGCGGGATGACGGGCGGTACAGACGAGCGCTCCGAAGTCAATAAGCGCTTGATTGAAGATAGAAGCTTTGCCATGAGGGATCAATGCTGCAGCGAGCCGCCATACCTTTCTCCTTGCGGACACCCGCTCAGGAAGGCCTTGAATATCAAAGATTCTTTGGATCAGACGACGAACGTTGGTGTCTACAATTGGCGCATCTTGGTTGAAGGCGAAACTGAGAATGGCCCCCGCCGTGTACCGGCCAATTCCATGAAACGCGATGAGCTCGTCGACGGTATCAGGCAATTCTCCCCGCAACTCGTTGACAACATATTTGGCAATTCGATGCAGTCTCCCAGGTCGAAAATTGTAGCCTAAAGGTCGCCAAAGCTGTTCTATCTCTTCCAAAGGAGCTGCAGCCAGTGCTTCAAAGGTCGGGTAAGCCGCTAGCCATTCACCGTATTTAGGTATGACACGATCAACCTGTGTTTGATGCAGCATCATTTCGGAGACGAGGATATGATAAGGATCGCGCGTATGTCGCCAAGGCAAATCTCTACCATGCCGACTGTACCATCGGAGCAATCTGCGCTGGAAGATGCGAATCTGCTCTTTGTCTAGCCTCTGCATAGGGGCGGGACAGTCTCTGCCCCTCTCAACCTTCTGTCGCTGACCATTTTCCATGCAAGGATGGTGAGCACAAGCATATAAAAAGGCAGTCTTCATACAGCTTTGGTGCCAAGCTATCACAACACTCTTTCACTTTTAGTTTGGGGGCTTTCTTGCTTCCTAGGATTCGTCTCGTGAGAAATACGACCACCTTGATCCCTGAGAGGATTGATCTTCCTTTGATGTTCGATCGTTCGAATCGCGCCTACGTGCAAATAGAGAAAGGAACCGGGGATTTTCGAAACTCCGCAACAGGGGACGGGTTCAAATCTCGCTCCTGACCCCCATGGAAACCATCTTTTGAGGCTTGCCAAGCGTGTGTGCCAGAGCAAGAACTAACAGATTTGAAGGAAATCCCCCTACTAGTGTATACGCAACCGCGATTAAACCGTCTGACCAGTAGGATGAGCAGGCTTAGTGTGCAATGAGAAGAGTGCCAAGATCTGCCGGTGCGCATTCAGGAACACGGCGGGGAATAGCAGTCAGACAAAAGCAGTACGTGACGATTACAAAGAAGGGCATGGAATTCGTTAGCCCAGTCTACTCTCGCTCAGCTATTTTGGCTCCCGAAGAGATCAAGCTCTATTGGTTCCCACTGCGATTGGTGTCTTCCGGTGGGACGCTGTCGCTCTTCTCGATGAAATGGTGGAGCCTTGTGGGGACCTTGGAAAGCACCGTGAGAAAGGAATACGCAAAAGTCACCGCTTCCAGAAGGGCGTTGCCGAAGAAAGACGTCCAAGAGGTCATCAAAGAGATCTGAGGCGAGATGCCCAAGGGGTTTTATGTCTAATCTCCGACGGACCGAACTTCCTGAAAGCAAGAACGCTCATTTCAGCTCCGAAGGAGCACAGAAACAAGACAGATTTTCGCTGACCTCCACAAGAGAGGCCACGTTTTCTGCGCTATCTTAGGAGCTGATGGTCAAGCGCGATCAATACAGAGCGAGGATTGTTGAATAAGGAAGGTTTAAATAAAATACGAGCATCTTCCGTAGATAGTTTGATCTAGGGCGGACGATCCAAGGTGCCTAAGGAGTTCCGACACATCATTCGCATCGCTGAAACCGACTTGAATGGAAATCACAAAGTAGCCCGAGCTCTAACGGGCATCAAAGGGACAGGAACAAGCCTAGCAAACATCATAGTGAAGAAAGCCAACATCGACTCAGGAGCCCGCTTGGGCATGCTATCGGACATGGAAATTGACAAGATCCGGGATGTCATGAAAACGCCCACGAAGTATGGCATACCCAGTTGGTTTCTCAATCGTCAAAAAGATAGTGAAACCGGCAAAGACCTCCATCTCACGGGCTCCGATTTAGCACTGCAGACAAAGTCTGACATAGATGACATGAAGAAGGTCAAATCGTGGAAAGGCTTTCGCCATGCTCACGGACTCAAAGTGAGAGGCCAAAGAACGAGAACCACGACCAGAAAGGGGAAGGCCATTGGCGTAAAGAAGCGGCGGATACGGCGGGAGCGTTAATGGGCGACCCCCGAAAGCAACGGAAAAAATATGACAAACCGCGATTCCCATGGCGCCCCGACATCCTACAGGCAGAGCTCAGGCTGATCGGCCAATACGGGCTGCGTAACAAGAAAGAACTGTGGCGCCACCGAACCATGCTTTCGAAGTTCAGAGGCATCGCGCGTTCACTTCTGGGCATGTCTGCCCAGGAGCGAAAGAAGCTGGAAGAACAGCTTCTAAGTAAGCTGCACCGGCTCGGAATCTTACCGAAAACTGCGGCGCTAGATGACGTATTGGACTTGTCCCTTGAAGACATCCTTGAACGACGGCTTCAAACTGTCGTTTTCAGAAAGGGGCTGGCTCGATCGGTGCATCAAGCCCGTCAACTGATCACACACGACCATATTTCCATCAAAGAAGAAAAGGTGTCATCCCCAAGCTACATGGTTGAACGGGACGAAGAAGGCAAGGTTGCATTCGCTCCAACCAGTCCTTTGTCCAGTCCCAGTCATCTTTTGAGACTGTCTCTCAGCAAAGAGGTTGAGACCGGCGCCCCGACCATGACCAAGGAGGAAGGAGCTTGAGCAAGAAGATCGAAAAGTGGGCCGTAGTGCACATCTACAGTTCCTACAACAACACGGTCATACACTTCACCGATATATCTGGCGCTGAGACTATAGCTAGAGGCTCTGGCGGAATGTTCGTCAAAGCGGATCGATTGGAATCTTCACCGTACGCCGCCATGCGGGCTGCCGCTCATACCGCGGCTTTGGCTAGAGATAAGGGAGTAACAGCCATACACATCAAGGTTCGAGCACCAGGAGGATCCGATGCGAGAACACCAGGTCCAGGAGCACAAGCCGCGATTCGAGGTCTTGCACGAGCCGGGTTCCGAATCGGCCGCATCGAAGAGGTGACGCCTGTTCCTCACGATGGGACGAGACGGAAGGGTGGTCGCAGGGGACGCAGAGTCTGACAACATGTTAGCGTTCGCTCCTACGGATAGGTCATGGCGCCCTCGGGAAAGCATAAAATTGAAATAACTGCTTTCTTTCCTTATGAGAAGCACAGGTACTTGCGCATGGCCATATAGGAGTCCGATTTCAGTGGAAGTTCAGGTCATCGAAAAGACTGATACTGCAATGCGGTTTGTCGTTAGAGGAGTTGATGTTTCTTTCGCGAACGCGCTACGACGGACAATGCTAGCTGAGGTCCCATCGATGGCTGTAGATGACGTGGTCATCATTCAAAACTCATCTGTGCTCAACGATGAGATTCTGGCGCACAGGTTAGGGCTCATCCCCCTCAAGACAGATTTGGACTCGTATAACCTCCCCGAGGAGTGTGCCTGCCAGAGCGAATTCGGATGCAACCTTTGCCGCGTAGCTTTGACACTGGAAGCTGAAGCGGAAGAAAAGACCATAACGGTCCTCTCGGAAGATGTGATCTCAGAAAATCCTGACATCATTCCCGTGAGCGGTAGAATCCCGATCGTGAAGCTGGCAGCCAATCAAAAAGTAAGACTTGAGGCCTACGCCCGTCTTGGACGGGGAGAAAAACATGCAAAGTGGCAACCAGTCTGCGTAAGCGCATACAAGTACCTGCCAACGATCAGAATCGACGCAGGGAATTGCGACGCCTGCGCAGAATGCGTCGAGGTCTGTCCTCAAAATATCCTGGTCAAGTCGGGCAAAACACTCGAAACCAGAAACGAGATTGAATGCACTTTATGCCAAGACTGTGTGGAGACGTGTCCCAAAAACCCTAAGGCGATTGAGGTATCATGGGAGAAAGGCGCCTTCGTCTTCAACGTCGAATCAACCGGCGCTCTCCCCGTGGAGCGAGTTCTGGTTGAAGCCTTGAATATCCTCAACAAGAAGCTTGAACTGTTCGAAGAACAGTTGGGGGAGAAGCTATGAAGCAGACCAAATCGACCAACCCCGAACTAGTCGGTCTCATCCGAGACCTGAAGAAAAACGCAAGGGAGAACCAGGCTAGGATATGGCGTGACATAGCAGATCGTCTCTCAAAACCGAGACAAGGAAGGACCGCGGTAAATCTGAGTCGTTTAAACCGTCACACTACAGCAAAAGAAACAGCGATAGTCCCGGGCAAGGTTTTGGGGGCTGGACAGGTCGATCATCCCATCTACGTTGCTGCCTTCGCTTTCTCCGAACAAGCCAAGACAAAGATCCTGAAAGCCAAGGGAAAGTGCCTCTCAATCCACCAGTTGATAACGGAAAACCCCAATGGCACTAATGTGAAGATAATAGGGTGAAGACCATGCCAAACGAGAACACTCTGATAGTAGACGCGACCGGTTTGATTCTAGGTAGGATGGCCAGCGCTATAGCGAAGAGACTGCTTCAAGGTGAACAGGTGTTTATCATGAACGCCGAAAAAGCAACAATATCCGGCAAGAGGTTAAGTGTGCTAAAAAGCGCCAAGACTTTCTTGGAAGTTGGACATCCGCGAAAAGGACCGATCCATCCAAGGAAGCCAGATCAGATTGTCCGAAGAACCGTGAGGGGAATGCTTCCGTGGAAGAATTCCAAGGGGCAGCAAGCCTACCGACGACTTCGTGTCTTCGTCGGTGTGCCTGACGAATTTCAGGGCAAGGACATGAAGACGCTACCTGATGCCAAAGCAGAGAAGTTGAGATGCCCCTACCTAACCGTTGGAGAACTAGCTAAAGGAGTCGGCTGGTCTCCGGTGGGTGAATGAAGTGTCACGTTCAAAAAGAGTCTTGTTAGCGAGTGGAAAACGAAAGACAGCCATCGCTAGAGCAACCGTGAGAGCGGGAAAGGGAAAGATTCGCGTAAACAATGTTCCTCTCGAGGTCTTCGAACCGAAAATCGCCCGTCGCAAGATGAGTGAACCTCTTCTTCAAGCCGGTGATGAAGTCTGCAAAGAGCTTGACATCGATGTCAAGGTTTCCGGCGGAGGTTTTATGGGGCAAGCTGAGGCGGTACGCATGGCTGTTGCTAGGGCTCTGCTGAAGTGGACAAAGAGCTCTCGCCTCCGAACGACTCTTGCAGACTACGACCGAACCATGATTGCTGGCGATTCGCGTAGGAAAGAGCCCAAGAAGTTTGGGGGCCCCAGTGCGCGGTCACGATATCAGAAGAGCTATAGGTAAACGACTCGTGTACAAGACGTTTGAGCTTACTGCATCTTTCAATCCAATGCGCAGAACATATAAGTATGTTCCAGCATTCTCGAAATGCTTTATTACGGTGTACCTTATGAATGGGTAAAGGAGGCGGACTAGAATCATCATTCCAGTACGGTGTTTCACCTGTGGCGGCTTGATTGGCGATAAGTGGGAAGAGTTCGCAGCCAGAGTGAAAGCTGGAGAAGCGGCAGGAAAGATCCTAGACAGTCTTAAGGTAACCCGCTATTGCTGTCGCCGCATGCTGCTTTCTCACGTGGATCTCATAGACGAGATCCTCAGGTTCTACGAAGAGGCTGGAAAGAGAACGCACATCTGACGACATTGTGAGGCGGTCCGCTTTGTCCACTGTCATTGAAGACGTAATGGCTCGAACAATCTTCGACAGCAGAGGAGAAGAAACCATCGAAGTTGACATAATCACTGCCATGGGATTCGGAAGAGCCTCGGCTCCTACAGGAGCCAGCGTAGGAAGAGCAGAAGTACCTTCATTTCCTGAAGGGGGCGTACGCCAAGCGGTTGAGAAAGTGACAGATCTAGTCACCCCAGAACTTATTGGCCTAAACGCTGACTTGCAGGAAGATATCGATCATCTCCTTCACGAGATTGATGGAACTGCAAATTTTGGGAATATAGGCGGAAACGTGGCATACGCCATCTCTATGGCTGCGGCAGAAGCCGCGGCCACATCCTATGGCGTGCCTTTGTTTCAACACCTCGGCGGATATCTTGCCAATGACCTCCCTTTCCCTCTTGGAAACGTCTTGGGAGGAGGAAAACACGCTCATGGGAGAGCCCTTGACATTCAAGAATTCTTAGTTCTTCCCCGTGGAGCGGACAGCTTTCGACATGCAGCTGAAGCCAATGTTATGGTTCATCAAACCGTTAGGGCCCTACTGAAAAAGAAGGACAAATCTTTCTCTGGTGGGCGAAACGATGAGGGCGCATGGTCTACAGGGATAAAAGATGAAAAGGCTCTAGAAATCCTGGCGGCAGCATGCGACAAAGTCACGGGAGAGCTTGGAGTCAGTTGTGGACTAGGTATTGACATGGCTGCTTCTACCCTCTGGGATCCAAAAGAAGAACACTATATGTATGATTCAGGAAGATTAAGACGAGATTCTGGAGAGCAGCTTGAATTCATTCTGCAACTCGTCAAGAATTACGATCTTGTATACGTTGAGGACCCATTTCATGAAGAAGACTTCGAAAGCTTCGCAGAACTCCACAAAAAGAAGAAAGATTGTCTTGTCTGTGGCGACGACCTGTTCGTGACGAACAAGAAGAGACTGACTGATGGGATGAAGACGGAGGCTGCAAACGCAATTATCATAAAAGTGAATCAGATAGGGACATTGACAGATGCTTGGGAGACTACTAAGACAGCAAACGAAGCAGAGGTGGTTCCCGTTATGTCTCATCGATCAGGAGAGACAAATGACGCCCATATTGCCCACTTGGCCGTAGCCTTCAGATGTCCGATCATCAAGACCGGGATCGTAGGCGGTTCGCGCGTGTCGAAAATCAACGAGCTGATCCGCATTGAGAAGACGCTCATGGATAGAGCTGAAATGGCGGGTCTCCCATTACTCAAAGGAAAATAGGAGGAAAAAAAGTGTCGGAAGAAGAAAAAGAAGAAACCACCGTTACCAGTGAAGAAGAACTTCTACTGCCACAGGACACCCTGCTCTCCGCTGGTATCCACATTGGCACCAGGATGAGAACCAAAGACATGGAACCCTTCATCTACCGGGTTAGACCAGACGGTTTATACGTCTTGGACGTCCAAAAGACCGACGAGCGCATACGAACTGTGGCCAAGTTTCTCTCCCGATTTGAACCTGCAAAAATAGCTGGAGTCGCGGCTAGACTCTACGGCCGCGTACCCATAACCAGATTCTGCGAAGTGATCGGAGCCACTCCAATCGTTGGTCGCTTCATACCTGGTCTCCTATCAAACCCCCTTTACCCAGACCGCATCGAGCCAAATGTGGTAATCGTCTCTGATCCCAGAGCTGATGTACAAGCCGTCAGGGAAGCCTCAAGTGCCGGCATCCCTGTCGTGGCACTCTGCAGTACCGACAACGACTTCAGGGGGGTGGATGTGGCCATACCGACAAACAACAAAGGCAGAAGGGCGCTAGCAGTGATCTTCTGGCTTCTCGCCAGGCAGGTTATGCGGGAGAGAGGGGAAATACCTCCCGACGGTGACATCGGCCAATCCATAGACGACTTTGAGGTAAAACTCACCAGAGAAGAGTAGGAGCCGAAAGCTTGAAGGCTAGACCTCCCGCTTTCGCAGGTTCGTGGTACGCAGGTACTTCACAAGAACTAAGAAAACAGATAGAAGAGTGCTTCACCCACAAGCTAGGTCCCGGCAACCTTCCGAAGGTTGCCAAGAACGGACCAAGAAAGATCCTCGGCCTCGTCTCCCCTCACGCCGGGTACATGTACTCCGGCCCAATCGCGGCCCATGGATATTACCAGCTTGCAGCAGACGGCAAGCCCAACGTCACAGTCATTCTTAGCCCCAATCACACAGGACGCGGAAGCGCGCTTGCAATCATGAAGGAGGGAGTCTGGCGGACCCCGTTGGGAGACGTGGAGATTGATACTCCCGTTGCTGAGAAGATTCTGCAAGAATCACGTGTCGTCGACATTGATGAGAAAGCTCATGCCTACGAGCATTCGATAGAACTTCAGCTTCCATTTCTGCAATACTTGTATGGCTCCAACTTCAGGTTCGTACCCATCTGTTTTCTCATGCAAGACCTCGAATCCAGTCGGGAGGTTGGAAAAGCGGTTGCAGCGGCGCTCTCACAACAAAATGCGGTAGTAATCGCTTCCACAGATATGACACATTATGAGCCTCATGAGAATGCCAAAAGAAAAGACGGAATGATAATTGAAGCAGCCACAAAACTAGATGAAGGAGAATACTATTCTACGGTGGAATCATATGGCATATCTACTTGTGGTTATGGGCCAGTTGTCGCCGCGATCACTGCAGCAAAGAAGTTGGGCGGCGAGAAGGGGCAGCTGCTTTGCTACAAGACGAGTGGGGACATCACGGGCGACTATTTGGCAGTAGTGGGCTATGCATCCATCTCATTAATCAAAAGCTAGTCAAACATGGCAGATTTCGCGAATACGCTTCGTCGCCTCAGAAACATTATTTAGATTTCCGACAATAACCTTCTATCCGAGGCAGCTCAATGGGGAAAGGCTCCGGATACGGAAAAGTTATTTTGTTCGGCGAACACTTCGTCGTCCATGGCGTGCCAGGAATCGTTTCCGCAATCGACTCAACAACTGACGCCGAAGTAAAAAGAATCCGCGAAGGAATCACCATAAACGACGAACGTAAAGGCGCCAAAGGTTACACTGAAAAGAAAAAAGCTCACCAGCAAGAGTCCATGCAAAGAATGCTCAAAACAATGGGAATTAACCCGAGAAAAGCTTCTCTAGAGATTTGGTTGGGCGGAAATCTCCCCGGGTTCAGCGGAATCGGTGCTTCAGCTGCAAGCAGCGTTGCGATTGCCAGAGCCCTAGCAGAGGAATATGAAATGGATCTGTCCGATGAAAGAATCAACGAGATTGCCTATGAAGCTGAGAAAGCTTATGCTGGAACTCCCTCAGGCATCGACAACACAGCCGCAACCTATGGAGGCTTGATCTGGTTCAGCAGGAACTTGAAAGGAGGTCCCAATACAATCGAGAAACTAGGCATAAGAGAACCAGTTGAAATAATCATTGGCAACACTGGAATCGTAGCTAACACGAAGGAGATGGTTACTGGAGTCGCGGACAGAAAGAAAAGAAATCCAGAGAAATACAATCCATTGTTCAGGCAATCAGAAGAGCTGGTCTTCGCAGCAAGAAGGGCCTTAGAAGAATTCGATTTGAGAAAAGTTGGGGAGTTGATGAACGAAAATCATCGTCTGTTGCAGGGAATCAAGGTTTCCTGTGAAGAGCTAGATTACTTGGTGAACCTGGCTCGAGAGCACGGGGCGTTGGGGGCAAAGCTAACTGGCGGAGGCGGTGGGGGATGTATGGTAGCATTGACCCCGGGAAGGAAATTGCAGACAACGGTAGCAGCAGCCATGGAAAATGGAGGATTTGAAGTGTTAAGTACAAAGATCGGAATCCAAAAATAGAAGTACCTGGAATGAAAAGCGAACTTTCAAGGAGGAGGGAAAGTGGGTTTTAGAAGTCTCTTGGAACAGCTTGACAAAAATAGAGAACTGACTAGGATAAGCAAGGAAGTTTCAACAGATTTCGAGATGGCAGGAATCATCGCCGCTCTTGGCGAAAAACCAGTGTTTTTCGAAAGTGTGAGAGAATCTCGCATACCTGTTGTAGCCGGCTTGGTCTCGTCCAAACAACTGATCGCCAAAGCGCTTGGCCTGAAGAGCGAGCAATTGTTGCATAAGTTGTCTCATGCCTTAGAGAATCCTTCACCTCCAGCTGTAGTGGAGAAGGGAGAATGCCAAGAAGTAGTTGAAAGAGATGTTGATCTGACCAAGCTACCGATAATGAGGTATACGGAGAAAGATGGCGGGAAATACATCGCCTCGGCAATAGCGATAGTAGAAGACCCTGAGTTAGGTAGAAATACGTGTTTTCACCGGTTGATGTTGCTAGACAAGAACAAGTTCGTAGCTAGAATCGTTGAAGAGAGAGGGACAGATACTGCCCTCAAAAAGTCTGGTGGCGAACTCGACATAGCCTTGTGCATAGGCAACTCGACTGCTGTTCTCATCGCTGCTGCCACATCGCTGCCGAAAGACGTTGACGAATTGGGAATGGCCAACGCGTTGGAAAAAACAGAGTTAGTGAAGTGCAAGACTATTGATGTTGAGGTCCCGAAAGTCAGTGAGATTGTGTTGGAAGGCAGAATAACGACAGAAAGGGCGTTAGAGGGCCCATTCTTGGATCTGACAGGAATTGCTGACAAGGTGAGACAGCAACCAGTTATAGAAATCCAATGCGTAACCCATCGAGAGACCCCGATCTATCAGACCATACTTGCTGGAAGAAGCGAACATAGGTTACTGATGGGCATGCCGAGAGAACCAACAATCTTTAATGGAGTAAACAAAATCTGTCAATGTAAAGATGTCTACATAACTCCCGGTGGTTGCAGCTGGCTCCACGCGGTTGTGCAAATAAAGAAGCGAAATGCAGATGATGGAAAGAAGGCGATCGAAGCAGCTTTTAAGGGTCATAAATCGTTGAAACATTGCGTTGTCGTGGATGACGACATAAACATCTATGATCCCCATGATGTTGAATGGGCTATTGCCACGAGATTTCAAGCAGACAGAGATGCTGTCATTCTACCAAACCAACGAGGATCTTCTCTCGATCCATCCGGAGACCTAACTGAAGGAAAAAAGGCGAGAACGTGTAAAATGGGGCTAGATGCGACTATTCCTTTCGACGCAACCGGAAAAGGGTTCAAAAAAGAAGAATACAAAAGGGTTGATCTGACCAAATTCTTGTGATTGTATGTACCTTACGAAAGACGAAGAGAGAATGCTTGGCGGAGAAGAAGGTTATGCAGTAAAAAAATCCATGGAGATACTCACTGCCCTCGGAAACATCTATGGCGCTGAGAACCTCGTCAAAGTAGGTTCTGTTCAGGTCGCTGGGGTATCCTATCACAACCTTGGAGATGCTGGTCTACAGTACCTGAATGAGCTAGCGAAAGATGGGAAAGTCAAGGTTCTAACAACGTTGAACCCGGCTGGAATGGATTTAGAAGACTGGAAAAAACTCCGAGTCTCCAAGGAGTTCGCCGAAAAACAAAACTTGGTAATAGACGCCTTCAGAAAAATGGGTATAATCATCTCCTGCACCTGCACACCATACCTAATCGGCAACTTACCAAGATATGGAGAACATATCGCTTGGTCCGAGTCCTCCGCAGTCACCTTTGCTAACTCCGTCATCGGGGCCAAGACAAACAGAGAAGGAGGCCCATCCGCGCTTGCAGCAGCTTTTGTTGGAAAAACACCATGCTATGGTCTCCATCTAGACGAGAAAAGAATCCCTGACATTCACGTAAGTCTAAGGGCTACATTGGAAAAACTCTCGGATTGGGGCGCTCTCGGTTATTGTATCGGTAGAAAGGTGGAAAATAAGATCCCATACATAACAGGCATTAAAGATGTTGGTTTGGACGAGCTGAAGTCCTTCTGTGCCTCGGTGGTCACTTACGGGTCAAAACCATTGTTTTACATGAAAGGAATAACGCCGGGATCTGAGAGACATGACCCTCCAAAAGAGAAAGTCACTGTCGAAGACGAGGATCTACGAGACGCATATGAAGCCATCAATGACGACGTTGATGCGATCGATTTCGTCTGCATCGGGTGTCCCCACTGTTCAATCAAAGAAATTGCCAGAGTAGCCAAACTGCTGGAAGACAAGAAGATATCCCCAAACACCGAGTTCTGGATTGCGACTTCGCGACAGATGAAACGCCTCGCTGACAAAAGAGGCTACACAGAAACAATCGAAAACGCTGGCGGAAAGTTCGCTTGCGACACATGTATGGCTGTCGCTCCGCTGAAGGGACGGTTCAGATCGGTAGCAACAACCTCCGCGAAAGGATGCTATTACTCGAGACACAACAACATGAAGACAAGATTGGGGAGTCTAGAAGAATGCGTAGAAGCTGCGGTGAAAGGAAAATGGAGTTAAAAGGACGAATTATTTCAAAGGGAACTGCGGAGGGAGAAGCTCTAACGACAACCCAACCAATCTCTTTCTACGGTGGGGTAGACCCAACCACCAGCAAAATCATAGAAAAGGGGCACGAACTTCAAGGAAAAGAAGTGAAAGGAAGAATACTGGTTTTCCCAAACGGGAAAGGATCAACAGTTGGATCCTACACGCTCTATAGAATGAAGCGCAATGGCACGGCTCCTGCCGGCATCATAAACAAAGATTGCGAAACCGTAGTCGCTGTCGGCACAATAATCTCAGAGATACCTTGCGTTGACAAGATTGATATCTCGAAAATCCGAACTGGCGACATTGTACAATTGGAAGACGGCGCTGTTAGAGTAAAGAAGTAAAAGGTTTCAATAAGCTGTTCTAGCTTTTACTAGAAGAAAAACCGAACAACGGTGTGAGAGTTGAGGATTAGGCCAACTGTTCTGAAACTTGGAGGATCAGTCATCACAAGAAAGGACAAACCATTCACCGCAAACAAAAAAGCAATAACAAGACTCGCAGCTGAAATCCAACAAGCGGATGTTGGCCCGCTGATCTTGGTTCACGGAGGAGGTTCGTTTGGCCATCCAGTCGCGAAAGAGCATGGCATAGACAAGGGGTACACAGATCAATCACAGGTCATGGGTTTTTCTGAGACCCACCAGGCGATGACTGCTCTAAATCGAATGGTTCTGGCTGCTCTAATAAGCCATAATATTCCAACTTTGGAAGTACAACCTTCATCCTGTGTGGTGACGAAGTCTGGTCGAATCGAAGTCATTGAAACAAGACCATTGGAAAAACTGCTTGAAATAGGATTTGTGCCAGTCCTCTATGGAGATGTAGTGGTCGATTCGGAAAAAGGCTTTGCAATACTCTCTGGCGACCAACTGATCTCTTCCCTTGCAATACGACTTGCCGCCGACCGCATTATAGTAGGCGTGGACGTCGACGGTCTCTACTCGGCTGATCCCAAGACGCACCCCTCAGCCCACCTTATTCACCGTATCACCATGCCTGAACTGAAGAGACTGCAACACGTAATAGGAGAAGCGAACGTGACCGACGTAACGAGGGGAATGCTCGGGAAGGTTCTTGAATTAATGCCAGCTGTAGAGCACGGAATCCATACGACCATTGTTAATGCCGCAAAGCCCAACAACGTCTACAAAGCTCTCAAAGGTCAAAGAGTTATCGGGACGACGATTGAAGGAGGGCTCGTTGATGCCAAGTCAAGTTGAGGGAAGAAAAGCTGATCATCTCCGTATCTGCTTGGAAGAAAATGTTCAGGCCAGAAGGGTAACCACAGGATTTGAAGACGTCTTTTTCGTGCACAAAGCCCTGCCAGAAATCGAAACAGAAAAAATCGACCTTTCGACAGCAATTCTTAGTCACAAGCTTTCCGCACCCGTTCTAATCAGTGCAATGACAGGTGGTGCTCCGAAAACAAGGGAGATAAATGGTGCCATTGCAGAGGCAGTGGAAGAACTAGATCTTGGAATGGGCGTTGGGAGTCAGCGAGCGGCCATCGAAGATCCAAAGCTGGAAGGCACATTTTCCATTGTTAGGAAAAGAGCGCCAACAGCTTTTATTATAGCCAATATTGGAGGACCGCAACTCGCTAAAGGATACAACGTTAGGGAAGCAAGAAAGGCCATCGAAATGTTGGACGCAAACGCTTTGGCTATTCACCTGAATCCGCTGCAGGAAGCGGTTCAGCCTGAGGGTGAAACGAATTACCTGCAAATCGTGGAAAAAATAGAGGAGCTTGCTAGTGCACTTGAGGTTCCAGTCATCGTCAAAGAGACTGGAGCGGGTATAGCCGCAGAAGAGGCTCGAGTACTTCAGGAAGCGGGAGTGGCAGGCATCGACGTAGCTGGAGCGGGGGGAACCAGTTGGGCAGCGGTGGAATATCATCGAGCAAAAGGAGCTGAAGACGAACTTCATCAGCGTCTTGGAAAGATCTTCTGGGATTGGGGTATACCAACAGCCGTAAGCCTGGTCGAAGTGGTTCAATCCGCAAATCTCCCGGTCATAGCCTCAGGCGGAATCCGCTCTGGGAAGGATATCGCAAAGGCTTTGGCTCTGGGCGCTACTGCGTCAGCTATGGCTTCCCCTGTATTGGGGCCAGCTCAAACGAGTTCAGATAAGGTGAAAATGCTTCTGAAATTTGTGATTGAGGAGTTGAGAACCACTATGTTTCTTGTCGGAGCAGAATCCGTAGAAAGACTAGCAGGAGTCCCAGTCGTGCTGACGGGAAAGACAGCCGAATGGCTAAGAACAAGAGGGTATCAACCAGAGCTCTACGCGAGGAGGAAAAAATGAAAAAGCAAAGACCAGATATCGAAGCGATCCTAAAAAAGAAGGGTCCAGCTATCGGCAGAACGATAGAAAAATACATGCCGCGGAAATACGATGAAGATTCTTTGCTTTTCACACTTAGCCCACCGCGGTACGATTACAATTTAGAAGCCCTCAACAAAGCCATAGCTGAGCCTCTCTGGGAATTCTTGGATCGAGGCGGCAAAAGGTGGAGGCCAACTCTGTTTCTTCTGGTTTGTGAGGCTCTAGGGCAAGATCCAGAAGAATTCTTGGACTTCGCCATAATCCCGGAGGTTGTCCATAACGGACTCTTGCTAATTGATGACATTGAAGATCGTTCAGAACTGCGTAGGGGAAAACCCTGCACCTACAAGCTCTATGGCTTAGACATCGCGATCAACGTTGGAAACGAGATGTTCTATCTGCCCCTTCTAACGCTGATGAAGAACAGAAATAAGATTCCACTGGAAAAGACAAACAGGATCTATGAGATTTATGCTCAAGAAATGATAAATGTGGGTCTTGGCCAAGCCATGGACATTGCTTGGCACAAGGGGCTCGCCGATGCCGATCGGCTTACTGCGAGGCAATACGCTCAGATGTGCGCTTACAAGACTGGGACCATAGCACGAATGTCCGCGAAGATGGCCGCAGTACTAGCAGACGCCAACCAAGAAACCGTGGAGAAACTGGGACAGTTTGCAGAGTCAATAAGCATTGCGTTTCAGATACGGGATGACGTACTGGACTTGGTGGAGGAAAGATTCGCGGAGAAGAAGGGGGGATTGGGACAAGATATAACTGAGGGAAAACGAAGTCTCATCGTCATTCACGCACTGCGACAAGCAGAGACCCTTGACAGAACACGCCTTCTTGAGATACTCAGCTTGCATACCGACAAGCAAGAACTGAGAGACGAGGCAATCCGCATAATCAAAAAATATGGATCCATAGAGTATGCGAAGGATTTCGCAACGAACCTAGTAGCGGCGAGCTGGAGAGAGGTTGAAGAGATACTGCCACCTTCTGATGCCAAGGAAAAACTAAAGGCTTTCGCGGATTACCTTGTTGAGAGACAAATGTAATCTCATTCGTGAAAGCCGGGTTGCAGACCTTGAACTCAAACGAGAGCGCGGAAGTTAGAGAGGCAATTCGCAAACTCGCGCTCCTAAACGCATTAAACTATGATGGCAAAGCTAGAACCCAAACTGTTCTTGGGAAACTGCTCGCAGAACGTCCCGATCTCAAGACAATGATAAGAGAGGTTGCATCCCTAGTCGATGGCGTGATAAAAGAAGTCAACAGGCTTTCGATAGACGAGCAGCGGACGATCGTGAGGACGAACTGGCCTGAAACACTCGACAAGGAGAAGGTTGAAGAGAAACAGGCGCTGCCCCCTCTGCCCAATGTCAAAAAGTACGAGCGAGTCGTCACCCGGTTCGCGCCTAATCCTGACTGCCTCCTACACTTGGGGTCGGCAAGAGCCATAATCCTCTGCTACGAATATGCAAAAATGTACAATGGATTGTTCTATCTTCGCTTCGAAGATACCGATCCACGGCTCAAAAAATCTGCCCTACAGTTTTATGACCTCATAAGGGAGGACATAAACTGGCTTCAATGCAAATGGGACGCCGAATTCATCCAGAGTGACAGGCTTCCCCTATACTATGAGTATGCAGAGGAAATCCTCAAGGATGGCAATGCCTACATATGCACCTGCAAACGCCAAGAGTTTGCCGAGAGAGCAGTGCAGAAGCAACCGTGTCCAGACCGAAACTTGACACCAAAAGAGAATCTCACACGCTGGGAACACATGTTGGACGGCACTTACGACGTCGGAGATGCTGTTGTGCGAATCAAAACGTCCTTAGATCACGCAAATCCGGCAGTGCGAGACTGGCCCGCATTGAGGATCATAGACACCAAGAAGCATAGCCATCCCAGAGTGGGAAGCAAGTATCGCGTCTGGCCGTTGTACAATTTCGCGTGTGGAGTCGACGACCATCTGCTGGGTGTAACTCACATTATCCGCGGAAAGGAACACGTTACTAACCAGACAAGGCAAGAGTACATGTATCGACACTTCGGCTGGGAGTATCCTGAGGCCATCCACTACGGTAGGCTGAAGATTACGGGGACATTCTTGAGCAAATCTAAGATCTTGCAGGGACTGAAGAATGGCTTGTTCAAGGGATGGGATGACCCCAGGCTCGCCACTTTCGCAGCCTTAAGAAAAAGAGGAATAACTCCCGAGGCGATCAGGCGCATGATAATGGGCATTGGCCCCAAGCCCGTCGATGTCGTATTGAGCTGGGAGAACCTATACGCCTATAACCGAAAGCTAATCGATCATGCCGCTGATCGGTACTTCTTTGTGCATGATCCTATAGAGTTACAGGTAGCGGAGATCCCACACAGGTTTGTGGCCCAGCTTCGATTGCATCCGGATGACCCAAAGAGAGGGTTTCGCCGCGTAGAGACAGTACCAGAGGACGGATCCGCGTCTTTCTTGGTTTCGAGTGATGATGTTGACACTCTGAAGAGCCGGCGAAACATTCGTCTAATGGGCCTCTTCAACATTGGCATAACACAGGTTAAGGGAAAAACTGTTGGCGCCACTTTTCAGAGTGCGGCGTACGCAGAAGCAAGGAAGATCGGTGCACCGCTAATCCATTGGATTCCAGCGGAAACGGGAATCCCTTGTGAAGTCGTCATGTCCGACGCTTCTGTAGCTGCTGGGATGGCGGAGGACTCTTGTAAAACATTGAATCCAGGCGCTATTGTTCAGTTTGAGCGATTCGGTTTTGTCCGTGTTGACCAAATTGACAGAAAGCTGGTCACTTATTTCGCCCATCGGTAGCGGGGTATGCAGTCTAATCAGAAATACGAAACATTCATAAGCATATCCACTGATAAAACTCAGCACAATTGGTGAGGGTGAAGGCTCACATGTCAAAGCCATTCTTTAAGAAATTTGAGGTCCCAAAGGAAATTGTGGACGCGGCCTATGAAGCCCTACAAACATCAGACCAAACGGGCACGGTTCGAAAAGGCACGAACGAAACGACAAAGGCGATAGAACGCGCACAAGCACGACTTGTAATAATCGCGGAGGATGTAGACCCGCCAGAAGTCGTAGCACATCTGCCGATACTGTGCGAGGAGCGAAAGATCCCATACATCTTTGTCCCGAGCAAGCAGAAACTCGGGGCCTCAGCAGGGATCGATGTCCCCGCTGCCGCAGCATGTATAAACGAGCCTGGAGACGCAGCCTCCCTTGTGAAAGAGATATCCAGTCGTGTTGATGAACTCAAGAAGCGGGGCAGTGGTGGATGAGTACAAAGGGGGAAGCAGAAGAAGAACTGACCCCAGCAGAAGTCATACAAGTAATCACGCGAACTGGAGTAACGGGCGAGATTTCACAGGTTCGAGTGAGGATATTGGAGGGCCGAGACAAGGGACGTATAATAACCAGAAATGTTAAAGGTCCAGTGCGTGCCAACGACATCCTCATGCTTAGAGAAACTGAACGTGAGGCCAAGAAAATCCGACGGTAACACGGTGGCTTGCTGGTGCCAAGATCCCGACGCTGTTCCTTCTGTGGACACGAATTTCCACCAGGCACAGGAATGATGTATGTGAAGAACGATGGAACGATCCTCTGGTTTTGTTCCAGCAAATGCCGAAAGAGTTCGATTGAGCTGAGACGCGACTCACGGAAAGTCAAATGGACTGAGTATTACGGAAAGGAAGAGAAAGGGAAAGGCTGAGCGCAACTTCAGTTGCGATTCGTGAACTACAACAAGAAGCATTGACGATGAACATTGTCACAATAGGTCCTCCGGGAGTAGGCAAAGGAACCTACGCGGAGATTCTTTCAAAGAAGTATGCTCTTCCGAAGATATCAAGTGGGGACCTCTTCCACGAAGCCATAAGAGAGGAAACCACGCTTGGAAAGAAGATCAAAGAGTACGTATCAAAAGGGGAGCTGGTTCCTGACAACATAGTGATCGAGCTCGTAAGAGATAGACTTCAAAAAGGTGACTGCAAAAACGGCTTCTTGCTGGACGGTTTTCCAAGGACGATCGCTCAGGCGAATGCGTTGGAAAAGTTCAAGAGAATAGACAAAGTCTTGAATTTTGTTGCTCCAGATGCGGAGATCCTGTCCCGGCTTTCGGGCAGAAGAACCTGCAGAGCGTGTGGAGCAATCTACCACGTGAAGAATCGGCCGTCGACGACTCCTGGAGTGTGTGACCGCTGCGGAGGAAAGCTGTATCAGCGTACAGACGAAACACCTGAGGTCATCAAGAACAGACTGAGGGTTTATCGCAAGAAGACAAAGCCAGTAATTGGATACTTCGCAGAAAAAGGTCTGGTTGCTGATATTGATGCAAGTTATCCTTATGAGGAGATCGACAAAGTCATAGCTCAGTGTGATGAGGCGATCTCAGAAATCCGCTGACCTACTATTTCCTTCCAGAGCTCTTCATTCAGTATGCAGCCGATATCTGCCCCATGAAGGTCCCCGTTGAAGTAGCTGTAGGATCGGGCTCTGCACCCTCCACAAATATACTTGTCTTTACAGTTTCCACATCCAACTATGTGGCCATTCACTTTGTACTTCTCCAGCTTTTCCCTGGTTCTTAGCTCCCACAGGAGGTCATTAGTGTCCCATATGTGATCGAAGCTGTCCTCCAGAATGTTGCCTAGTTTTGTCTGTTCGTTGGTTGGAAAGAAGACACATGGTTTTATGTCGCCGTTTGGTTCCAATCCGACGTATAGTCTTCCTGCGCCGCATCCGCCTATGAAGTTGGCTGCTGCCTCGACTCCCTTCTTAGCAGCGTAGTGAGTAGGGACCGTGTAGTTCTCTCCTTTTTCTCGTGATAATCGCTTCACGACCCGCGCGAATTGGGGACAGGTACTGAAGATTCGGTCCAAGCTTATGTTGGTTTTGCCAGTTTTCATCTCTTCCTCTTTGGCTTCTATGTATCGGTCAACCAGCTTTTGTCCCATTGTCTCCATTAGAGAGAGTCTTTCTTTTGGCGTTGGGTCGAGGTGTATGTGTTTTTTCGCTCTGCCAGTGGGCACGTAGTTGAAGTGCATGAATCTCGCTCCAAGCCTTTCCGCGAGGTCCAGAATCTTGGATGTCTCGCTGAGGTTCTCTTTGTGAGCTGTTGCTGCGATGCACGTGTCCAATCCTTCTTCTACGCAGCTCTTTATGCCTTCTATTGTCTTTTCGAAGCATCCAGGCACTCTCCTGAAGTCTTCGTGGACCTTTTGGGTTGCGCCGTCGAGACTTATCTCCACGTAGTCCACTCCTATCTCTTTGAGTTTCTTGGCGACGTCTCTCGTGATGAGAGTGCCGTTGGTGGCAATACTGATGTAGGGAATTTTCCTTTTCGCGTAAGCTGCAACTTCATAGAAGTCTCTTCTTATGAGGGGTTCTCCTCCTGAGAAAGATAGGGCGGGGAGACCGAAGTTGGCGATTCTTGATAGAACATCGATAGCGGCACAGGCTTGGTCTGTTGTCAGTTCCGGCCTATGGCCCCCCGCGTTCTCGTAGCAGTGTTTACATCTGAGGTTACATGAATAGGTGAAGTTCCAAACAATTTCGAAGGGACCTGCTGGTGTGAAGGGGATTCGTATGCCGTATTTCCTGATCCCTCTCATCATGAGGGCGAACCCTTTGAGCCACGCGTCACTGTACTCCTGTCCAAGAAACATGTTTCTCATGAAGCCTGTATCTGCTCGCAAGAGTCTGCTTCCAATTCTGTAAAAGGGATTGGCCATCATGTGGTTCAAATGGCTACAACTATTGCAGAACTTGACCTCTTCGCCCAGGAAGTGCTTCAGGGAGTTTACGAGCAGGCTTCCGTCTTGGTCACATTCCAAGTCAAACTTTTCAATAAGTAGCTTCAGAAGTGGGTTTACGGTTGACAACAAGGCGTTCTCGAGGGACTTTATCTGCATAAATCTCCTCCCAATGCCCATCTGATTTGCAGCTCTTTCTTAAAAAAGTCTGTGGCTGGGAAGCCATTTTCAAGCAGGATCTCAGTTTCCGACTACACAAAGGAAGTTGTAAGTTGTTCCTCGCGCGCAGACGGCTCCGTTTACGTCGTTTGACGGTTGAATTCTTAAGTGCCCGGCTTTGTGCTATGGCTACGAGGGCTTCGGTTTGGATCAAAAGCTGTTGACTATAATCGCCACGGATGACAAGGAGAAGGCTCTTGCGGGTTTGATGTTTACCCGCAACGCGATCAAGTATAGATGGTTGGACGATGTCAGAGTAGTATTTTTCGGGCCCTCTGAAAAATTGGTGGTGCACGATGAAAGAGTGGCCCACATGACTGAAGAGATAGCAGCCAAGACCGACTGCTTCGCTTGTAAGTATATATCGGATGAACAAGGCGTGTCTGAAGATTTAGCAGAGATCGGAATAAGAGTCGAGTATGTTGGCACCGTCATCTCCGATTTGATCAAAGAGGGATACGTGCCCATGGTTTGGTGAAATGTCCTTGCATCGGCTCAAGTTGATGCTAAGGATCACGCATGAGACCTGTGGAGAATCGCTTAAAAATGAAAAGGTCGGCGTCTGACCCGTCACTTTTTCGTCTCAAGAACCAAGCCTTTGGAAACGTAAGCAGCCAAGAACAAGAAGACAATACTGACCCAGACAAGTGGATAACCAAAGCCTAGCCCCCGGCTCACATCTAGATCGTGGTAGAAGAAGGAGTCATCTGGAAAGGCTAAGTCTAACCACGAATGGAAATGCAAAACGCTCAGTAGTCCGCAGATACCGGCTAAGGAAGCTGTAACTGCTACATATCTTTTCTTCACCTTCCTAGACAGCCTTCCATACACAAAGGGAAGGACTGCACAGACTACAGCAAAACAGAGAGACACAAAACCAGGTAGCGGACTGAAAAAACCAACATCTCGTCTATCCGCAAGAGAACCACCAAACGCAGACAGCGAGTAGTAAGAACCGTCTACACTTTGAGAGAGATAATACCAAGGAGAAAACAGGCCAACAGTCAAAAGGATACTGCCCATCAGCATCAGCCTTGCATGCATCGACCCAAGAGTCGACGATGAGTTGAGCTTCACCAACATCACAAGCCTTACCCATCACTTTGAAGCCGGAAGAGACTTTGCCAAGATACCTAGACGACTTCGAATCTCTCTTGCCAGGGCCTCTGCGTCACCATGTCGATGGTTATCAGTAACAACCATCCTTGGTTTGCATCTCTCAACATAGCCCAACAAACCATCGAAATCCGAGTGGTCGCTAAGAGCAACCCTGAATTCTTTCTCGCCCACCTGCTTACAGGGGCTCGAGAACTCCCAGCCACTCACAACGATGCGAAAAGCTTTCTGTCCTACACGCCGGCGTGAATTCATGTGGTAAAATGCAACACACGGATCACCATGTTGTAGCATTGAACGGGCTTTTTCTTCGTTTGATAAAAGAAGGCTATCTCCAAACTGCATCCCATGTCTCTCGCAGACTTTCGAAACGTGAAAGACTCTTTCAGGGACTATGAAAGGCACATCTACCTCTGCGTGATGCAAGATCTGCATGACTTCCTGTAGTTTTCCATGATAGCCGAAGAGATATACGGGTCCGCGTATCAGACATTCCTCTACCAGAGAAACGAGGGTGCTTTCCACTCTCTTCTTGAAGGGTCTCGCTCGATAAGGGTTCCCATAGGTTGCTTCCATGACGAGTACGTCAGCCTCAATTATCGGCGTCCTTGGCAGTCGAAAGTCACTGGTATACAAGATCCTCGTCCCATCAGCGTCTTTGACTAGGACCTGAGCGGACCCGAGAATATGATCAACGTAATGGAGAGAAATCCGCTCATCCTTGTAGACTAAAGTCGTCCCGTATTCCAGGGTTTTCACGTTTCCAGCCGTGAGATATGAAGGCCCTTTGAGGACGTCGATCAGACCTTTTGTCGCGGGAGTCATTATGACAATCCTACAATCTTTCAAGCTTCGCCGCAGCCCCGTCAAATGATCAGCATGAGCGTGCGTAACAATTCTCAATGGGCGGGTTTCGTCGAACCCGTCGCAGGCAACATACTTTCCTAGGAGGACTGCTCCATTTCGAGTCACTGAGGCTTTCAAAGGCATTCCATGGAACCAATTCGTATTGTTTCGGGTCAGCTTGTTTTATGACTTTCCCTTCGTCTTGGCGTCAGAAATCACGAGAGTCCCCAGCAGAAGCCATATGCGGCCTGAAGGTGCTATCTCTTCTGTCTTTCGGCGTCGTTCAGACTCTTGGTTGAAGAGGCAGTTCCTCTGATCATTCGTACTGCATGCATGAAGCAGTGGGAACATCATCCTTTCCGGAGTTAGTGATCATCTCCAACGCACAGGGTGAGGTCCTGCAACCCTTCAGCGTTCTCGCTTTCCAGCTATGAAGTCTTCAACCCACCGTCTGGCCACATCATCCGGGACTTGCACCGGGGGGTGCTTGAAGGCGTACGAAGAGATGCTCGTCAACGGTCCACTGATTCCTCTATCTAGCCCCAGTTTCACCGCTCTCATAACATCGATAACCACGCCAGCGCTGTTAGGAGAGTCCTCCACCTCCAACTTCGCCGTCAGGGTCACCGGCTGATTCCCGAATTTCCTACCCTTGACAAAGACATAGCAAATCTTCTTATCACCGAGAAACGGAACGAAGTCAGACGGTCCAATCCTCGTCGGGACCTCATAGGGCACCAGACTCGTAACAGCTTCAGTCTTGCTAACTCGCTTTGTCTTCAACCGCTCCTCTACCGTCATATTCTCGAAGTCGGTATTTCCCCCGAGATTCAACTGATACGTCTCCTCGATCTCTACGCCTCTGTCAACGCACAACCGAACCAAATTGCGATGCAGAATTGTGGCCCCCAACTGACTCTTCACATCATCCCCCGCCACAGGCAAGCCTTCACGGGCAAATCTGTCACTCCACTCTTTGGTCGAAGCGATGAATTCGGGGATGCAATTTACCAAGGCACACCTTGCTTCCAGAGAGGCCCGTGCATAGAACCGTGTAGCCTCATAGCTCCCAACGGGGAGAAAATTGATCAGCATGTCCGCCTCAGTCTCCTTCAGAACCTCGGACACGTCCACAAACTTGATCTCCTTGTCGTCATAGGTCTGAAACGAGTTTCGCATATGCGGGGCCACACCGTCGAGAATTGCGCTCGGAAGCACCTCTACACCGAGCTTCGGAACCGCGGCAAAATTGGCAGCTGAATTTGGTTTCGCAAAGATCGCATCTCCCAAATCCTTACCAATCTTTTCTTTGTTCACGTCAAAGGCTGCTACAAAATGTATGTCTCGAATGTGATAGCCGCCGAAGTTCACGTGCATAAGTCCTGGGACTTGAGTTTCATCGGCTGTGTGCTCGTAGTACTCAATTCCTTGTACAAGAGCAGATGCGCAATTCCCTACTCCGGCAACAGCAACTCGAACTTCCGGCAAATCGACTCCTCCATGATGGCTGGCTAGTTCCTAATCGTAGATAAGCACTTCGTTGCCCGAATTCTTATTACCTTCGGTCGCCCGCGCGAAAAGCGCATTGTAGGTGACCAGTAGGAAGAAGCGGTGGGTCAACCCCTCAGGAGCCTCAAACACACATTAGCTAAGAAAGATCCACACGCACGAACGTAATTCTTAATTAGCTCATTCATAGATAGCAATTGCAAATGGAAGTTTGCGTATGGATGATATTACAGTCAGATACGAACCCTTCAAAGAAGTGGCCATCATGGAGTGTACACGATTTGCTACTCCAGATGATCTCGCACGGTTCGCCAACATCGCAGCAGGAGGAAAGACAACGGGGATCTATTGGGCGGACGGCGTGGTGTTCGTCTACTATCCGTTGCCTACATCAACCGAGGCAGCCGCGAAGTCTGTGATCGAAGATAAAAGGGTCTACTGGGCGTTCGCAAGCTACGCTGAGATGCCGGAATACCGCCCTTTGATCGAGACAAAAGAAAAGATCATCGTACCAGTCATCAACATGTCGACGAGTCCTCTATTTCAAGCGGTTGCCAAATGGCTGAAACGGAGGAAGTAGATAGTATTAGGGGCTGTCCAAACTCAGCAGTTCCCTATTACACCTGTGGAATGCTCACTTGGTCGTTCGTCGTATATAGGCATAGAAAACCTTGAAGGAAACCAGGCGGTGCAACCACAATCTCACATGGTTCAGTCACGTGTCTTGTAGCATTCCACCAATCGGGAGCAACCTAAGCACTCTTCTGGGATGGGCGCGTTCTTATCTTGCCTACTGAGGTATCCAAAGCCGTGGGGGCATCGTGAAGCGCCGTTCTTGGGCTGCGTTGAGAATCGTTTTTTCTTCTGCCTTATGTTTTTGATTGTTGGGGGTGCCCTTTCGGGGGTCATTCGCTCTCCCGCGAAAAACCCCAAGAGAATGAGGGCAAAAGCTATGACTAACGCGATGAACGCGCACATCTCAAACGAAAGCATAGACCTCGCAGATTTCTCATTTAATGATTCCATATAGACTTGATGAAGTTGGAATACTAATCGCAACTATCAAGTGAAAAAGTCCGTGCGCAAGAGCGAATATAAGTTGTGTGATGTGTAGAGCGGTAGACGGAAAGGCAGAATTCAGATAAATCTCCAGTACCCGCGCATGTGTGGGAAACCAAACATCACAAGTAACATGGCACCACGAACGCGAGGATCCTTCCTATTACATTCGAAAGTTGGCTTCTACGTACATCTACTCTATCCTTGTGCCCAATTCCACATCTCTATCAGGCTGAATTACGAACCAGTTGTCTTTCCTGGACGCATCTGCAACGCCTAGAGTCAATACTTCGGATTGGAAGCTAGCGATTTGCTTGGGCGAGAAGTTGACGACAGCTATGACCAGTCTTCCGATTAGCTCTTCTTTCGCGTATCCTGTGATTTGGGCACTGGATTTCTTCAAGCCGATTTTGGGGCCGAAATCTATTGTTAGCTTGTAGGACGGCTTCCGGGCCTCGGGAAACTCCTCTACTTCCAGTACTCTGCCAACCCGCATGTCGACCTTTCTGAACTCCTCATATGTTATCATAGAATCACCTCACAGAGTGGAGAAGAATCTAGCCTGAGCTTAGATCTAGTCTCACAATGGGAAACTCGGGGTTGATTTCATTCTTCACGCGAAATCCGTTTTTCAGATAGAGTTCAACTGGTCCAGACGGATTCTGTGAAGAGCCCTTTCGGGCATAGGTCTCTAGAGCTTTGAATCTTCGCTTTTTGAGGTTGGAAACGACCGCATCTAGAAGGCGCTCTCCTAAGCCCCTTCCTCGGAGGCTCTTCTCAGTTATATAGAGACAAGAGAGGAAAACGACGCCGTCTTCGATCTTCCCAATGGGTTGCGATTCATACATCTTGATGCTGGGAAAGCACCTTGAAGGCCCGTACTCGGCATATCCTACAGACGCGTTGTTGCGGTAGAGAATCTGGCCACAACTTCCAAACGTCCTCAAAGTCTGCCCTATCCACATTCGCTTCTTCGCTTCCAGCTCTTCCTTCCCTTCTGAACGCTCCGACTTCGTCCTCTCAAACTCTTCTGGGAAGCTCCAGTAGATGCAGTGATTACACGGTTCCGGGATATCATACAAGTTGGATTCTCCAACGGCTCGAATTGTGTCCGTCATCTCGTTTGCTCCATCGCATAAACAAACGGTTGTGCTTCGATAGACTTGGAGCTAGCTTTGCTGGAAAGAACTCACGTACTGCTCAAAGCAGCCTGTTTTCTTCAGGTAGAGGCCGTACTCCACGAGGGCCGCCATCGCCCGGGATGCGTCTTCGGGGGACGCGAAGGAGGGAATCCCAAGCTTGTCGTATCTGGATCGTATAAACAACGCCATTTCAGTCTCACCGATGTCACAAGCGACAATGGGTTTCGTGTAGTTCTTGGCAACCTCCGCGACTTTGTCAACGAAATCCTCTTGCAGACCCGGTGTGTGATGCATTCCAAGTAGTATGACACCTTGGATTGCCGGATCCTCAAAAGCGATTTCTACGCTTAGCTTAAACATCTCAGAAGTTGCAGACCCTGTCAGGTCGACTGGGTTAAGATTTGTCGCAAACGCGGGAATTCTATCCTCTCTCTTTAGCTCTTTGAATTTTCGAAGGGTGTTTTTCGAAAAAGGCTGTATGATCAACCCTCTAGATGCACTCTCATCCACTGCCATAACCCCTGGCCCTCCAGCGTCAGTGATTATGGCAACGTTTTTTCCAGCTGCAGGAGGTTGAAAAGCGAAGGCTTTGCCCACGTCGAAGAATTCTTCCATATCTTTAACTCTTACCACGCCCACGTGTTTGAAGACACTATCGTATATTCTGTCAGAACCCGCTATAGCCCCAGTGTGTGACTTTGCAGCTCGTGCACCAGCCTTCGTTTTTCCTAGTTTCAAGGCGACTATGGGCTTCTTCTTGGTAACTTCTTCCGCAACATTGATGAATTCTCTTCCGGCATCTATGCTCTCAGCGTACAAGAGAATAACACGGGTCGCCTCGTCCTGTAGCATATAGCGAAGCATCTCCGATTCGTTCACGTCACTCTTGTTTCCAAAACTCACAAACTTGCTCACGCCAAGCTGTCTGCCAGTCAGATAGTCTAGCGCTGAAACGCCGAAGGCCCCGCTTTGAGTGACAATTGAGATGGGACCGGACATTGGACGAGGCGTGACAACCATCTCGTCCCCTGTCGATAGAACCTTCGTTTCCGGCAGAAAGAGCATGTCCACACCCGTCTTGGAGTCGTAGACACCCAGACAATTTGGTCCGAGAATCCTGATTCCAGCGTTTCTCGCGATGGTCTTCACTTCCTCTTCAAGCTCTTCTTTTCCGATTTCACCAAATCCAGAGCTGATTATGGCAGCGGCCTTGACACCGGCGTCAGCAGCTTCTCTCATGATCTTTGGGACGATACCTGCAGGGACAACGATGACAACTAGCTCCACGTCGCCAATGATTTTGGTTAGAGAGGGGTAGCTTTTGTGTCCAAGGACATAGTCTTCGCTAGGATTCACTGGATACAGTTCTCCTTTGAATATGCCTCTCCGTTTGTTTGCTGCAAAGTTCTTGAAGATGACGTGCCCTGCCTTCATGATTTTGCGTGAAGCCCCTACAACCGCAACTGATTTGGGATTGAAGAACACATCCATCTGTTCTACAACAGGATCCATGACAACACCCTTCGAAGCCCAGTTAGCGTCTGCACTCTATCGCCGTTTTTCACTTATGAAGCTTTACGATCACTACGGGTCGATGTTTCACCGCGTCAAGCATGTCCCAAGTCACGCCGGTCAATGAGACTTTGAAGGTCGATGCCATATCCCAAACTGTTCTTCCAGCACCGACTCCCCTCGACCGATTGGCGATCTTGGCGATTTCAAGAGCTTTCTCAGCCCCGAGTTCGAAGCCTGCAACTGCTACAGGTGTGGCTCTTCGCTGCATCTTGAGACTCCTCCCGAGAAGGTACGCCAAGAAGCCTCCAAAAGAGTGTATCCCCTCTATCGGCTTTGGACGCGGGGTGAAGTGGAAGTTCCCAAAGGAGTAGGTCTTGTCAGTATCTACTATCAAGACGGTGACATTCACACCCAACTTAGAGCTGATTCGGCGGCGGATATCCTGCGCGATTCTATGAGCATTCTTCAACGGCAGACTGACGTATGAGTAGGGCAGATTGCTCCCATCGATTCCACCCTCTGATCCTTGCATCAAGGCCTGTAAGATTCCAGCGCGTCTCAAGACCAACTGCTTGTGGCTACTTCCCTCAGCTATTGGATACGATCTAAGCTGTTGGAGAGTCTTTCTTCTGAGATGACAAAGGGGCCCCAAAACGTACCCCCAGACACATCGCATCCAATACGCTGCTATACAACGAGCAAGCTTGCTTGGATGTATATGTCGTTCATTCGCAATGTTGCCAATGGCTGTTGAGACCGCCTTGTCGGAGATGGTTACGAAGTCTCCATCTTCAACTCGATCCCCTACGGCGTCAACTATACGTTGAACATAGTCTTCTCCTGCTCTCCAATAGGGTGCAGCCAAAGGGATCGCTCTGAATTTCCGAGTCACAATCCATCCCGAAGTCCGTTAAATAACCAGACTGGGGTTTAGGCACATATATGCTTGTCATTCTGGATTCTGTGAAAGTGGGAGGCGCGCACCAGCTTAGACTTTTCACAGAAGCTGCTCGTAACTAGGGACAGCGACTCCATCTGTATTGTGGGTTCATAAAGACTATTTATCTTCCGAATCTAAGTGAAGCTGTGCCGTCTGATGAAATGTCTGGAAGCGAGCTGAACGTGGCAAGGGATAGTTAGTTCACGGCGCCTGCGTGTACACTGAATTCCGATCCCAAGTCAAAACAAGTTCGTGTTGGAGAGGTGAATACTGTGCCCGAACAAGTCACGAAGTTGATTCTTCCTTTTGCCGTTCCTGCGGAAGATCGAATCAGAGCTTTCACAAAGGATGTAGAGCGGGCGGCTGTTCTTTATCTGGCTGAGTTGAATAGGGAAACCGGTGGGGGGCACTTCTTGAAGAAGCCAGATGAGAAGCTGGTGTTCATAGCTGAGGTCTGCTATCCCATATGGTTAGTTCCTTGGAATGGGAAAACCCTACTCTTTGACGGACTTGGCGTCACAACATCGACACTTTCCTATAATACACTCCCCGATGTTGACGCCTTCAACAATGATATCCACGCAAGTGCGAAAACATGTGAAGTCTATTCTGAAGCTCTTTCTCGCAACGCCAATTACTTCCAGCACTTCGCTGGCAAAGAAGAAGAAACAATAGAAGGCCTCATTGCCGATCCAGATTTCATAGAGGACTTTTGGATCTATCTGTTAGAGGTGGAGACGGCCAAGACACGCTTGGCAACCAAAGCAATTGTGTCTTCCATCATTAGCGAATCCGAAATCTCAGTTTTTGTCAAAGAGCTTTCAGATTTGAGAGCGAAGATCGAAGAGGACGTAAGAAACCTGGAAGCAAGTATGAAACGACTCACCATAGCAACTCGAGGAAAAACAAGAGCAATTCGCGAAGAAATTAAGAGAATTCGAAGAAAGTCTGCCCAAGAGAATAAGAAAGCCAAACCTAGCGTGACGAGAAGAATACGGCAAATCCGGCGGAAACATGATACAAAAATAGCCAAGCTTTCCAAAAGATTCGAGGAACGACTGCAAGTTCTTCACAAAGACCGTCAAAAACTCTGGAAACTCCGAAAGAAGACTTCAACTGCCAAAAGAAGAATCAAAGCCATTGACAGAAAAATCGCAAACATCGAAGCTGCCAAGAAACTGAAAATACCCCAACAGCGGACACTCCGCGACACCCAGGTCGAAGAAGCTAGGGAGATTTTGACAGCACTCGAGACCTCACGAGACGCCAAGATCCGAACCAGACAACAGGAAAAAACCTGGCTAGAAGATATGACTTCCTCAATCATAAACCAAATGAATGAATTGGTCAAGTCCAAAAGAGCAGCCCTACATCAATTCTACAGAATTAGCATGGACGCGTACGGGATTAGAAAACCAACGAGAAGACACCCGTGTGAGCTTGTGTACTTCCCCTTCTATCTCGTTCGCTATGAAACAGAATCGAAGAAGAGATACGTTGCCTATCCTCCATCTATCGTTGGCAGCATTGACATCTTGACAAAAGTAAAGGAGATTCTCGGTGCCGCAAGAATGGAGTCTTTTCTTCAACCTTATTCAAAAGCCATCGCCGCACTCCTTAAGCAATTTATAACGCTAATCCAGAAGAATCCTGTGCTTGAGAAGGAGATAAACGACGCGGGAATTCAAGCCAGCATCTTGCGAGTCACAAAGCTACGAAGAGGCGTCAACAGAGGATTGAGAGAGTTAAGAAACGAAAAATGGCTTTCAGAACATGAGCGGCAGACTCTTGGCAAGCTTCTGTATACATATTCTACTTGAACGGCATCTTGCGTTATTGCATGCTCGCATCACCGTGTTTCTGTTGCCATTTGCTTCCAATAGAGTGACATTTTTACATTGTTTTCCGCTAACTCTTTACTTTGCGAAGTGAAGGTCGCCTTTCTCGTCATGTCGGGCACAAAGAAGAAGACAATGCTCACAATAGACTAGAGGCGGAGCTTGATCTGAAGAACCTTTGAGATACATGTATGGATAACGTGCTCCAGATCAACGTGAGTAGGCGTCATCAAATCCCGAGCTGCGAGTTCCGTCATATTTTTACGTAAAGTGAATCAACATAGAGCCAAATCCCGAGCCTAAAGGTGAAGCTATCATGAATACCGAGGAAATCATGGAGTTGGCTTTAACCCTTGTGGGGCTAAAAGACGTTCCTGAGGATAGCGCCATATATGTGAAAGGCGACGCCATTAGAAAGGTTCTGTTCGGCATCGATGCTGGGGTTTCAGAACTTCTGATTGCGAAGCGATTAGGCTATGATGCTGTGATTGCGCATCATCCTCAAGGCGGAACAGCAGCCATCAACTTCTATCAAGTCTTCAAGAGGCATGTTCCCCAGATGATTGCGGTTGGAATTCCAAGAGAAGAGGCGGAGAAAGCTGTGAGCAAGAAAATGAGACGATTGGAAGTGGAAGCACACGCGCGCAACTATGGTCACACAATTGCTGTCGCAAAGCTGCTGAAAATGCCCTACATGAATATACACACGCCATTAGACGAGATGGGCAGGAGGCTAATGGCTCAAAAGATTGCTAGCCGCGTTGGACGAGATTCCACCGTGCTAAATGTGGTTTCTGCTCTGGAAGAACTTCCTGAATTCCGAAACGCAACCACTGAAATCAAGATTCGACTTGGAGCGGATGAGAATCCCGCGGGAAACGTTGTGGTATCGCACGGGGCCGGGACGAATGGGGGGTACGAGGTTGCGAAAACCTACTTCGAACACGGTGTCGGAACAGTCGTGTATATTCATATAAGTTGTGGAGATCTGGAGAAGCTCGAGGCGGAGACGCAGGGCAACCTCGTGGTAACTGGGCATATTGCCAGTGACTCCGTGGGAATTAATCCTCTTATTCAGGAACTTGAAGAGAGAAATGTGTCTGTAACAAGAATTGGCATTGTTCCAGGCTAGTTCGAACACGAACGCGGACTCTTCCTTCCCCTTTGATTAAGCTCCGCTTGTGCTGGGGACGAGGAAGACTAGTCCAAGCAGAATCACAGCCCCTACTACCGTAATTATGAACGGGATGTTGGGAGAGACTGTGTAGAGGCTTCCACCTATGTATGGTGCGACGAAAGCTGCCGACATACTCAATGTTTGCGAAACTGCAATCCATCGTCCCCTCAGTCTCTCGGGTAGAAGAGAACTTATCTTGGCGTTCATTAAAGGCCACGGGGTGTACGTCGTTCCAATCATGAAGAATACTGGAACCAAGAGCAGGATGTTATGGGTTAGCTGCAGTAACGTCAACGAGATGGCTGTGAGTGCGAGACAGGCGGCAACTGCGACTTCATTTCCCAGCTTATCGCTCACTCGTCCTATTAGGACCCCGAGGAGCGCTGAGCCAGCGAACGTTAAGGAGCCGAATATGCCGATCAAGAAAGTGCGAAACCCATAGGCATCTTCAAGGAATGTTGGTATGAACGGTCTCGCTAGCACGTTAAGAAACATGATCAAAGCGAAGAAAAGAGCCCAAGTGATAATACTTCTTCGGTTGAGCGTCTTCTCTTCATCTTTGATTTCGAATTTCCTCTCGGTGGTTTCCTTCTGACTTTTGATGAAAATCAGGATTACTGCTGCGGCAAGATAGAATGTAAACGCTATGTAGAAGACTCTTCGCATGTCAATTATCGTGGCCAAGTAGCCGCCTATGGTTGGCGAGAATATGTATCCGAACCACCAGGCTGACGAAATGGCGGTGAACGTCTGACTCAGTCTGTTCTTCCTGGCTGATGAAGCGATGTAGGCGGAAGTTGACGGTCCACTTATGAAGCATCCATAGAAAATCATCGCTGGGAACAACATTGTCCAGTGGGTCGCCACCGAAAAGAGTAGAGGCGCTGGTAGCCACAGTACCCAAGCTAGGATCATGACTTTTTTGCGGTCATATCTCTCTGCTAGAATTCCGCCAGGAATTGGTGTCAGGGCGGCCGTAAGCGTTAGGATGGCATATAGGAGTCCAATGTCTACAGGGCTTGCATCTAACGTGTCTCGCATGTAGATCGGTAGAATATATGCGTAGAGCCCATCCCCAAGGGAACCGACAATGTTTGACAGGAAGACGAGTTTCAAGTCTCTGTTTAAGGCTTTGGAAACCGCTTTTAATCGCCGCAGACCCACAGGCGCCGTCAAGTCGCTTGCTCCCGCTGTCTGTTCAGAGTTTGTAAGCAAACTAGTACGTAAAGAGCGCTAATAGCTTTAGCCGAAGTTCACTTCGCGAGTTTCGTCGAAATATCCATCATTAATATACGACTCGAACCATAATTCTCGGAAGGACTGCCCAGGAGGGGCCTAGTGGGGTGCCGAGAAACCAGAATAGTGACAAGATCGTGGATATTCATCAGCTCCTTCTAGAAGCCTCCGAGAAGGAAAAGGAGAAAAAGCAGGCACGCGCGCAACTCCTCCAGTCAATGGGCGTCAAAGAGTATTTCGAAGAAGGATCCCTGACCGTCAACATGAAAACCTGTAAAGGTGTAGAATGCAAGTTGTGTATAGAAGCCTGTCCCACCAACGCCCTCTTCTGGAAAGCCGGTGAAATCGGCATCGTTGAAGATCTCTGTGTGTATTGTGCAGCCTGTGTGCTCAGCTGCATCGTAGACGACTGCATCCACGTGACGAGAAAGCGTCCCAACGGGGAAATCGAAAAATTCAGCTCGCCACGAGATGTTCTGACGCTTCTGCGTTGCATCAACGTTAGAAAGGCAATGGACCGGTTGAAGTCGATTTTTCCAACGCCTGAGGCTTATCTTGATCGGCATTGCAGGTAGCGAATGGGGCTACTCTTTGGGGGGCCAATTCTCCTTTAAAAACCCCGGTATTCCAGATGAATCCCTTGGACCTACGAGAACACGCCATCCCGTGAGGTCTTCTGTCTCACCGCTCAACCGAGCCGCCATACCTGGTATAATAAGGTGCCTGTGCTTGACCTTCTGCTCTATTCCGCTCTCTTTGATTGCCTCTGCGGCCTTGTCAGCTGTCAGCAACCTGCCAGCTATTGAGCTTTCAACACTGATTCCGCCGGTATCAACTACAATGAGGTAGCAGTCGACGTTTGATGACTTGATGTCAGCCTCAACCGTGAAGTATGTCAGAGCGTAGTTGGTTGTAAGCATCACGGGCGAATTCTCGTCAGGGGTCCCGAAGGTTTTCAGCCCCGACTCCACTGAAACCGGTTTCCTTGGATCGGTGTATATGTTGAATCTCCATATGAGATTCGGCAGTTGAACCCACCCGTCGAGACTGTGCATTATCAGCAGATCGGCGTATCGGGAGATCAGCATGGAAGCCACGTAGGCTTCTCGCCAAGCTAGCACTTCCTTTGGCGCTTCTTCGCCAATCCATGCTGTGATCGGTGTTCCGATGAGCGGGAAGCCAAGCAGTTCATCTCCCTTCTTGCACGCACTTCTCCTTGCCATTGTGAAGTTGTTAATGGTGTCTGATAGTCCTTCGCTAACGAACGTTCCCGGATCAAGCGCTAAGTCCTCGACCCCATACGCGATCATGGTCTTCGCCAGGGTCTTCAAAAGCTTGAGATCATTCGGAGCAAAGATGGCTAATGGGCAGTTGTACATTAGTGCCAGTTCAGCCATGTCCTTCCAATTGTCTTTGGTCGCCGCGTAGATCAGTGGACGTCTATCGTGGATTGCAGCAACCCCGGCCTCCATGACATTCGGATCCAGCGTACATAGGATAATCGGTAGCGTCGTGGCTCCAGCCACCTTCTCCACAGCAGCTTTGAAGGTTGTTGGATCATTCGATGTCGATCTGATGGCTATCATGTCGAGGTTGACTTCACGGCCGATGTATTCGTACGAAAAGCCCTCAACTTTCTTGGCTCTGCCCAGTAGCTCCTCTGGGGGCATCTCATCGGTCACCTCTATTGCTATCGGGGTTGGGTTGTGGTATGCGAACTCGTGGCGGTACAGCACAAGTTTGCCACCAATCTTGACTGAATGATCCCCTGCACCGATCGTGACTTCTCTGACGGCTGGCGCCAGCAACTCCTTGAGCTTCTTGTAACTCTTTTTGTGCATCTTCTCTAGGATCGGTGGGCACTGTTCTACGGTGACCTCTCGGTTAACGAGTCGGGTTGCGAAGGCCATACAGTTGGCTTCCCCACACTCTTTGCAGTTTGTTCTGGGAAGAAGCATGTACACGTCGATTGGGCTGAGCTCCTTTATGCCCTTCTTGATCGTTCTCGTGGTCACGTCTTCTGCCTCCTCATATCTTCGCCTTGACCCAGTTGGCTATCATTTCAGTCCGAGCTGTGCCCCTGTTCTTCATTTGCTCCATAACCTCCTTCACGGTTCGAACGGCGGCCGGATGCATCATCAAGAAGAGGTCAACTCCCGCCAGAAGCAGACTGAGCGCTGTGACGGTCTCCCATATAGGACCTCTAAGCTCTCTCGGCTCCCACTCGGGGCCCATCTTTAGCCAAGCCTCTCTCGCAGCCCACGCGTTGGTAGTCCCAGACAAGACGGGGTGTTGAAGTTCTGGGTCCCCCATCAGTGCCGCCAATCTGGCACGTTCGAAGATTGTGAAAGAGTATTCCAGTCCATAACCTAGGGCGGCTGTTGTTAGGTCCATTAATATTCTGTCTTCAGGGAGGAACTCGTACAGTCTTCTGTTCAGTTCCCTCGCTTGGTTCAATTCTAAGGCTGTGAACCCGAGCACTACGTGTCCATGATCCTTGGCGGCTTTCGCCACATCTTCGAGGACACCGGCTTCCGCCATGTCAAGGGTGACAGAGCTGAGCACAACTCTTTCGCCCTCGGTGACCTCGGCCACCTTCTTGAAGAGTAGGGCGTCTTTCTTGGGGTCGCCGCAACCTCCAACAACTATGGGAACATCTACTGCTTGCAGTACGTCCTCCACGGTCTTGGAAGCATCCGTTGGCGATGTATCCTTGATAAGTGGGTCGGTGCTCACGAGATGAATTGTGACCATATCGGCGCCGAATTTCTCGACTGCGAGTTTGGACCATGCTGCTGGGTCTTCCATAACCTCCTCAACATGCATTTTTATGGCTTTGGGGAGTGGCACCTTTGTGTCGAACACGTCCAAGGAGACTACTGGTGGATGTGGGCGCGGGTTTTCAAACGTATAGAACGCTGGCGAAGTCTCGCCACCGATTACCATGGTCTTGGCGCGCGATCCTCCCTCGCTCTTGGTAGCTCCGAGTTTTACCGTCCTGATTTGTCCTGGGTATTCCTCAATCGGCGGAATAAGATCTGCTTCAAGAAGAGCTGTGGGTTTCCGCTCCGCAGGGGGTGTAACTGCTTTCGGTGGAACGGCAACTGCACCTGGTTGAAACCATAGTTCTAAATCGCCAAGCTCCATTTCTACGTCTTCGAGTTCCATCTCTTCGAAAGTGGTCAGGAAATCAAGGATTTTTGGATCAAATTTTAGACCAGCCTTCCTTTCCTTTTTTTCCCCCACTGTCTTTCACCGCTTTTCCTTCTTCTTCAAGCTTTTGATGATGACACGCTCTGCATGGATCTTTGCGTTCTTCAAGATTATTTTGAATCCGCCGCCTGCGGCGACAGCGGTCGTTGGGAGAGTTGTCAAGGGCACCGTTGGGGCTTCTTCTTCAGCTTCCGGTGCAGCCTCAACAGGTATCTCTTTCCATTGCTGAACAACCGGATGGTCGCGATCTTTAAGAAACACCTTTAGCTCGTCGATTGTCTTCGCGTCGTTTTCTGTGGCGATTTTATCGACTATTTCTTTCGGTATGAAATCTTTCACTCGCTCTTTGATCGCTGCGGGCATCCATACGATGCGGTCCCAGCCTCCATCAACTTGAAGGAACTTTGGAGATCTCATGTACTCAATAGATATGCCGTGGAATCCATCGACCTGCCGTCCTCCAGCTGTGGAGTCCGCCAGGGTCGAGAAGGGCAGACCGTTGACGGTTGCTTCTTTGAAGCCTCGATCAACGATTCCCAGGCCGTACACTTCTGGTATGTAAAAGGCGACAGCCTCAAAGCACCCACAAGAGGTGTGGGGGGAATCAAAGGCTGTGTATAACCACACGCGAGTTATCTCGCCCATGGTCTTCTCCTTCATGGTCTTGTTGATTCCTGTGTATTCGCCTTTGAACGGATCTAGGCATTCCCCTTTGTCAATTGTGAAAACTGGACCCTTTGGGTCCACCCGTGCTGAGGCTCGGCCGTCGAACCAGCTGATGGCTCCGCAGTTAGAGTACCTTTGGGGGGTAATCACGCAGCAGTGGGTTGGGGCGAAAGACTGACAGAGAGTGCATCCATAGAAGGCGTCTACTTCTTCGTCCTTGAGTCCTCTGGCTTTGGCATCACGGGCCTCGTAGACTCCAAGGGCTTGGTCGTATAGCTCCTTGACTCTTGCTGGGTCGGTCAAGAACGTGATCTGTAGCTTCTCGATGAAGGACAATTCGCTTTTGAAGAGTCGATGAAGGACTTTTCCGATCATTTCGAAGGAGTTCAGTCCTTTGCCAAAGGACTTCTTGCCGAGTCGAATCCAGATGTCGTAGCGCTGGTTGAGGTGCATGAAACCTTCGATGAAGTTGCAGTATTCGTGGATACGGCGCTCGATGACGCCTTCAAGTTCTTCCTCGACATCTTTGCCAGCGACTTCGATGTAAATCCCAAAGGGATGGCTGCTTCCCTCTTCCATGTCCTTGATATCGGGTCCAACTACTGAGATCTTGCCGTCTTCCACTTGATCCAAGTTTTTGATTCGTACAAGTTCAAACTTGGCTGCTTGCTTTGGGCCTCCGAGTTCGACGTACATTTCTTTTCTTCGAATTCTTTCTCCTTCGTAGATCACTCCGACGTCTACCGGGATGTCTTCAAACATGGACATTTCTCATTTTCCTCCTAGTTTGCTTAGTAATATTTCAAAACTCTCGTTCCAATCCTTGACTGAGAGATTTGGGAAAGACCACGTTGCGTGCGGATTGTAAAATCTGTCCAGGCTTATGGTCTTAAGATCTGTGGAGAAGTGTTTCAGTCCTGCCAACACTACGAATTCCATGTAGTAGGGTAGTCCCATGAACATCGCGAGATCATACGAGCCCATATCATCTAATCCGCTCCACTTGGGATCCTTGAGCCGGTTGGCGATATCCATGGCAGACATCCAAGCCGCAGGCTGGAAATCTCTCTTAAGAAATGCGCTTATTGTATGGGCTGTCGCAACGACAGGGATTCCTGCAGTCTTGCTCATGCGGATTGCGTAATCAATCATTTTGACCTCATCTGAGTAGTCTTCAGAAGCTTGGTGTCCAACGATGAGGATAGGACGTTTCGCCCTCTTCACCATTGCAGCTACGACCTCAGGCTTCAGGATGAGGAGTGCCTTCTTCGGACCAGC